>Ga0070741_10010999_pt1 | contig 16865 bp, 12 predicted proteins | sample Coa_R1_4_FD_66440 | JGI IMG/M metagenome (GOLD analysis project Ga0070741, IMG submission 66440) | Surface soil microbial communities from Centralia Pennsylvania, which are recovering from an underground coalmine fire - Coalmine... | ecosystem: Environmental > Terrestrial > Soil > Unclassified ...
TGAACCGCCAGTTGTTCGGGTTCGCATCGTTGTCGGCGTAGGCGAACCCCAGCGGATCGTACAGCCCGCGATAGCTGTAGTTGGCCTGACGGTTGTAGATCGGCTGAATCTCGGTCACCGGGATCACGCTGCGCAGCCCGTCGGGCGCAACCTGGCCGAAGCCGGCCCACAGGTACTGGAAGCGCGAGAAGCCGGCGTCGAGCAGCAGCCGGCTGGTGATCGGCGCGGACCACGTCGCCTGGGTCACGTTGTAGGGAAAGTCGTGGTACCCGGGGAACGACTCCGGCGAGATCGTGATGATGGGGCTGGCGATCGCGAGCCAGCCGGCCTCGCGCGTCCGGCAGCCATCGCCCCCGGGCGTGAACGTCGAGCCCGAGCAGCGATGCTGGTGCTCGTGGTAAAACGAGACGCGGTTGCGCGGCGTGGCCTGCGCCGTCAGGCGGATGGATTCGATCCCGCGCGAGTCGGCCGTCCGCAGCTCGGTCGCCGGATCGGGCGCCCACGTCCAGCGGCTCAGGTCGCCGGCGTACAGGTTCGCGGCCCCGTTCTGGACGGGCGCGAGCGTCTGATACTTGCGGAGATTGCCGAAGAACCACACGCGGTCCCGCTTGACGGGGCCGCCGCCCGATACGCTCGCGTCCCATGACGAGATGACGCCCGCCGGCGTCGTGAGCCCGTAGCCCCGCAGCGTGTCGTCAAGGTTGTCGCCGGTCGACCACTTGCCGGCGCTGCTCAGGAAGGCGGTGCCTTTGAAGGTGTTGCCGCCCGTCTTCGGCACGAGATTGACCTGTGGGCCGCCGTTATCGGCCTCACCCAGCGCGCCGGAGACGAGCACCTGCATCTCCTCGGTGTTCGCCGTGTCGTAGATGAACGTCGACACGCCGCCGCCGTTGAACGCGGCGGCGACGTTCAGCCCGTCGATCATCATCCGGCCCTCGTTGGCGCGCCCGCCGTTGGCCGTGAACATGGTCATGAAGGGCGTGACCTGCGCGCTCCGGTTGACGGTGTTGTCGACCATCAGGCCAGGGATGGCCGTGAGCAGCGCGCCGTAGGACCGCGTGGCCGGCAGCGCGTTGATGATGTCGGTGCCGAGCACGGCCTGCCGCCGCGTGCTCTGTGTGTCGACCACCGGCGTCTCGCCCGTCACGGTAATGGTCTCGCTGATGGCGCCGACGCGCATCTCGACGTTGATCGGGATGACCCCGGAGCCCGTGACCTCGACGCCCTCCCGCTTGACGGTTCCGAACCCGGCGAGCGTGAACGTCAGCGTGTAGGTGCCCGGCGGCAGCTCTGTGATGCGATACTGGCCGGTCCCGTCCGTGACGGCCGTCCGCACCTTCTCGATCAGCGCGGCGCTCGAGGCTTCCACCGTCACGCCCGGCAGCACGGCCTGCGACGGGTCGCGGACGACGCCGGAGAGTGTGGCCTGGGCGAGCGCGGACCGGGGAGCGAGAAGCACGAAGGCGAGAAGGAACGCCGCGGCTGATAATCTTCTCATCGCGTAGACTCCTTCGCTGCTTGGGGGACGAGCGGCTGGATGGGCGGAACTCAGATGGTAGACGTCCCGGACCTCCCTGCAGGCGCCAGACGGCCGGTGTGCGCACGCCGCATCCAGCCGCCGATCGCGCCGTGATATACCCCCGCCCGGCTGGGCCGTCAATCCCGAAGACGCCTCTCGGAGCGGCCGTTGCGAGGCGATCCAGATTTCCGGATGTCGGTCGAGCTGTTATGTCAGGTCCGGACAGTATGGCGCGTCGCGTAAGGGGGGCGCGCCGGGTCCGGCGCCCGCGTTATCGTCATCACTCGCCGCCGACGAGCTTCGGGCGCCCGGACTCCGGTGCGCACGAAGCTCGAGAGGCCAAGCCGAGGTCGTTTCGTGTTCAAAGCATTCAGAGTGTTCGAAGAAGGCGGCGGCCTGAGCAGCCGCGTCGTCGACGCCTCGCTCGAGGAGCTGTCGGCCGGCAGCGTGGTGATCCGGGCCGCCTATTCCAGCGTGAACTACAAGGACGCCCTGGCGGCGACCGCCAAGGGACGGATCCTCAAGCGCCTGCCCATGATTCCAGGCATCGACGTGGCCGGGACGGTCGAGTCGAGCGAGGACGGGCGCTTCGCCCCGGGCGATCCCGTGCTCGTCACCGGCTACGACCTGGGCGTCGCCAACGACGGGGGCTTCGCCCAGTACGTGCGGGTGCCGGCAGACTGGGTCGTCCGGCTGCCCGACGGCCTCACCGCGGCCGATGCCATGGCGATTGGAACCGCCGGGTTCACCGCTGCGCTCTCCATCGCCGCGCTCGAGCAGAACGGTCTTCGCCGCGGCAGCCAGCCGGTCATCGTCACCGGCGCGACCGGCGGCGTCGGCAGCCTCGCCGTGCAATGCCTCTCCGCGCTCGGCTACGAGGTCACGGCCGTCACCGGCAAGGACGGCGAGCACGGATTCCTCCGCGCGATCGGAGCCCGCGAGGTGCTACCCCGCTCGGTCGTGCAGCAGAGCGCGCGCCCGCTCGAGAAGGCGACGTGGGCGGCGGCCGTCGATCCGGTCGGCGGCGAGACGCTCGCCTGGCTGACCCGGACGATGGCGTATCGCGGGGTGATTGCGGCGTCGGGCCTGACCGGCGGCACCGAGCTGCACACGACGGTGCTGCCCTTCATCCTCCGCGGCGTCCGCCTGATCGGCATCGACTCGGTGATGTGCCCGATGGACGAGCGGGTGGCGATCTGGCGGCGGCTCGCCGCAGACATGCGGCCGGCCCACCTGCACGCGTCGGTCGAGGAAATCGGTCTGGAGGACCTGCCGCGCGCCTTCGAGACACTGCTCGGCGGCAAGGCGCGCGGCCGCTTCCTCGTGCGGCTCTGAGCGCGCGCTGGATGGCCCCGCGCCGGCGGTCGCCGGCGGCATGCTGTTCGTGAATTCCGGCTACGGATTCCTTGGCGAGACGCCCGGCAACGTACTGCTCGCCTTCGGCCTCGACGACTCGAGCGCGCGGTGACGGGGGGCGGCGCCGCCGGTCCGGGCCGCGCTACTGCAGTCCCGCCGCGCCCTTGAGATGCCTCGAGTCCTGCTCGTTCTCCTGGCAGATGTACTCCATCAGCTCCTCGTTCGGCCGGAGCCGCGCCGTGAAGCTGACCGTGAATGGTCTGGTGTAGTAGACGGGATCGTCGATCGTGATCTCGCTTACGAGCGTGCCGAGGTTCTTGCGCGTCCAGCGCTCGACCGTGTGCAGCTTCTCACTGTGCGGGTGGCCCCGGAAATCGAACCAGAACTTGTCATTGAAGCCGACCGTGTCGATGACCAGCGTGTCGCCCTCGTACCAGCCGATCGAGTGGCCGTACCACGTCGGATCGAGATCCGCGGGATGCTTCCGGCCGTCCATGAAGATCTGCCGGTAGCTGTGGATGTTCCCCTCGAACAGGAAGAAGATGTGCGTGGTCTTCGCGTGCGTCGGCGTCTGGACGATGCGCCAGGGGTAGGGGGCGAAGCGCGGCACGCCCGTCGGCAGGCAGTTCGCTTCGGGGTCGTCCTTCGCCTGGCGCGAGGCCAGCACGCGGCGGCCCTCCTCGTTGAGCGGAATCGTCTCGCCCTTGCGGAGCCCCTGCGCGAGATCGCCGACCGGCCCGCCGCCCTGCCACACGCCGGAGAGGTCGACGGTGCCGTCGGGGAAGTGCGGCGTCGGACCGTCCGGCGGCGGCGCGCCGCGGCCGCGCCCTGTTTCGAGCCCGCCGGCGCCGGCCGGCGAGGTCGGCGCCGCCGGGTTGTTGGCGTTCGGTGATCCGGTGCCCGGCCGCTGCGCGGCGGCGAGGACCAGCGCGCTCGCGGCGATGGCGGCAGTGGTCGATCCGATCAGGCGGATGCCCACGGCTGACCTCCCCCGCGCCTACTGCTGCGGCGCCGCGTCATCGCGGGCGAAGACCTTCCGCCCGTCGGCGAGCGTCACCCGGCGCGCGTTGGCCATGTTCGACCCGTCCTTGGCCATCGATCCTTCCACAGTGACCAGATCGCCGATCTTCAGCGAGTTGCGCGTCCACCCCTGGCGCGTGAGCACGTTGGGGCTGGCAAGCTCGAGGTTCCATGTCGTCACGTTGCCGCCGTCGTCCTTCACGTCGATGTAGAAGCGCGCGTGCGGATTGGTCCATTCGACGCGCGACACGGTGCCTTTGAGCGTGACGGGCTTGTTCGCATCGTACTCGGCCGCGAACGAGTGATGGGCCGCCGCCGGCGCGGACGAGGCGACGATCAACGCGAGTTGAGCGAGCCACACACCGAGTCTGGCGTTCATTCCCAACCTCCGTTGGGGCGCATGTTACGCTGAGGCGCTTCGACTGTAAAGGCGACGCGTCCGGACGTCCCGGGCTGCCCCCGGGCGGGCCGACGCCGGCCGTCGGCTTCGAGAACCGGCGCCGCGGGCGGGGTAGGACTCTGCCCAGCCGTTCGGCGCGGCGGCCTCACCCGAGACGCTGTAGAATTTGGCCCTCCAAGGAGTGCAGCCCGTGCAGATCCGACGATGGGCGGCAAGCGCGGCCGCCGCCACCGCCGCGGCGGTGATGATGGCGGCTCAGGCAGTCCCGAGCGCCCAGCGCGTGCGGGGAGGCCAGTGGGTGGGAACGTGGGCCACGGCCGTCGTGGCACGACCGCAAGGGCCGGCGGCCGCGCCGCAGCCGTTCGGTGCGGGCTTTCCCGCGCCGCAATGCTTCGGCGAGCCGCCGAAAGAGCCGGCCGTCGGGGCGGCGCCGACGGCGCCCGTCCCGGCCGCTCCGGCCCAGGCTGCCGCGGCCGCCCGCAACGGCGGCCCCGGACCTGGCGCTGTGGGCCGGGGTCAGGGCGGGGGCGGCCGCGGGCCGGCCGGACCGCCCATCAACTTCAGCAATCAGACGCTGCGCCAGATCGTGCACACGAGCATCGGCGGCGACCGCGTCCGCGTCGTCCTCTCGAACGTGTTCGGGACGGCGCCGCTCGCGATCGGTGCTGCGCACGTCGCGCTCCGGGACAAGGGCGCGGCCATCGTGCCGCGAACCGGCCGCGTGCTGACCTTCGGCGGCAGCCCGATCGTCAACATCCCGCCGGGCGCCTCGGTGGTCAGCGATGCGGCCAATCTGGCCGTGCCGCCGCTGTCCGACCTCGCCATCGACGTGTATCTGCCAGGCGACACCTCCTCGTCGCCGCTGACGATGCACACGGGCGCCCTCCAGACCAACTACGTCTCGGAAGCCGGCAATCATACTGGGGCGCCGGATCTGCCGGGCGCGTCGACGACGACGTCGTGGTTCTTCCTGGCGCGCGTCGAGGTCTCGGCGCCGGAGGGCGCCGGGGCGATCGTGGCCTTCGGCGACTCGATCACCGACGGGACGCGCTCGACCCCCGATGCGAACGCCCGGTGGCCGGACGCCCTGGCCCGGCGCCTCCTCGCTCAGAAGATCAACCTCGGCGTGCTGAACGAGGGCATCGCCGGCAACCGCGTGCTGGCCGACGGGGCGGGCGTGAGCGCGCTCGCCCGCTTCGATCGCGACGCGATTGCGCAGGCCGGCGCGTCCTACGTCATCGTGCTCGAGAGCATCAACGACATCGGCCTGGGGCGCGAGGGCCCGTGCCCGTCGGCGGGCGACCTCATCGCCGCGCATCAGCAGCTCATCGAGCGCGCGCACGCCCGCGGCATGCGCATCTACGGCGCCACGCTCACGCCCTTCGAGGGGGCGGCGTACTGGACCCGGGAAGGCGAGGCCAAGCGGCGCGCCGTCAACGACTGGATCCGGAGCGCGAAGGCGTACGACGGCGTCATCGACTTCGATGCGGCCGTCCGCGACCCGAACGCGCCGACGCGGATCCGGCCGCAGTACAACCCCGGGGACAACCTGCACATGAATGACGCAGGCTATCAGGCCATGGCCGACGCCATCGACCTGGCGCTGTTCCGGCAGAAGAAGTAGCGGCCGACGCGGGTAGGGCGCGGCGTCCGGCCGCGCGCCGGCGGAGAGAGAGGCACAATGGGCGCGCGGACGATGCTCGCAGCCGTGGTCGGCGGCCTCGTGGGCGCGGTGGGAGCTGTCGTGGCGCAGAGATCTCCGGTCCTCAACCTCGCGGGCGATCGCTTCAAGCCGCTCACCTACGAGCAGCTGACGCCCGAGCAGAAGACGCTCGTCGATCACATTCTGAGCGGCCCGCGCGCCTCGCTAGGCGGCCCCTTCAACGTGCTGCTGCGCAGCCCCGAGCTGGGCGACCTGGCCCAGCAGCTGGGCGCGTACGTCCGGTTCCGCTCGTCGCTGCCCCGGCGCCTCAACGAGATGGCCATCCTGATGGTCGCACGCGCGTGGACGGCCCAGTACGAGTGGTACGTCCACAAGCGGGCCGCCCTGCAGGCGGGCCTCAGCCCGGCCATCGTCGAGGCCATTGCCGCCGGGCGCCGTCCCGAGTCGATGTCGCCGCAGGAAGCGGCCGTCTACGACTTCTGCCGGGAGCTGATGGAGTCGAAGGAGGTCAGCGATCCGACGTTCGCGGCGGCCGTCGCGGCATTCGGGGAGCGCGGCGTCGTGGACCTGATCGGCGTCGCCGGGTACTACCACCTCGTGTCGATGCTGCTCAACGTGGACCGCTATCCGCTGCCGCCGGGCGCTGTGCCGGAGCTGAAGCCGCTCAGGTGACGGACCCTGCGGTCCTGCGCCGCGGAGCTTCGGACTTCGAGAATCGCAGGATGGCAGGATGCCGGGAGTGGACGCGCGGAAGACGGTCGTCGGCCGGTGCCTGGCGGCTCTCGCGGCTGCGGGCGCCCTCTGCTACGCAAACAGCCTGACGGGGGCGTTCGTCCTCGACGATCAGTCCACGATCGTCGACAATCCGCAGATCCGCTCGTGGTCGACGGCGCTTCTGCCGGAGCGCAACACGGCGATGGCCGGGCGCCCCCTGGTGAACGCCTCCTTCGCGCTCAACTACGCGATTGGCGGCCTCGACGGGCGCGGCTACCACCTCGTCAACATCCTGCTTCACGTCGCGTGCGCGCTGCTCGCGTTCGGGGTGATCCGCCGCACCCTGGACCGGCTCGGCGAGGAACGGCTCTGTTCGGCGGCCGGCGCCGCCTTTGCCGCGGCACTTCTCTGGGAGGTCCATCCGCTCAACACGGAGGTCGTCGACTATCTGACCGAGCGCACCGAGTCGATGATGGCGCTTTTCTACCTGCTCGCGGTCTATGCGAGCGTCCGCGCGCTGCCGCCGGAGCTGGCGTGGGACGGCCATCGAGCGGCCGGGGCGCGCGAGGGGATGGGAGCAGGGCGGCGGAGGGAGCGCGGCCGCCGGCGCGCCGCGGCGCCGCCGCCGGCCGGCGGCGCGAGCCGGTGGTGGAGGACGGCTGCGGTGGCCGCGTGCGCCGCCGGCATGGCGTGCAAGGAATCGATGGCGACGGCGCCCGTGATGCTGGCGCTCTACGATCGCGTGTTCGCGTTCCGGTCGTTCGGCGAGGCCTTCAGGCGGCGCGGCCGCTTCTACGCGGCCCTGGCCGCCACGTGGATCGTGCTGATCGCGCTCAACTGGTCGGGGCCGCGGGCCGGCGTCGGCGGCTTCGGCGCCGGGATTTCCGTCTGGACCTGGGCGCTCAACCAGACGCGTATCATTGCGCACTACCTCCGGCTGGCCGTCTGGCCACGCGGCCTTGTGGTGTTCTACGGGTGGCCCGAGCCGTTGACGATCAGGAGCGTCTGGCCGTACGCGGCGCTCGTCGCGGCGCTGCTCTCCGCGACAGTCGTGGCTCTGCGGCGGCGCCCGGCGCTCGGCTTTCTCGGTGCCTGGTTCTTCATCACGCTGGCGCCGACATCGAGCGTCGTGCCGATCGCCACCGAGGTCGGCGCCGAGCGGCGGATGTACCTGCCGCTCCTTGCCTGCGCGGTGGCCGCCGTCGTCGCGGCAGCTGCGATCCGGCGGGCCTGCGAGCGGCGCGCGCGCGCCGCTGCGATTGGCGCCCTCCTTGGCTCGCCGCTGCTGCCCGCGTCAGCGCTGGCAGCGGCGGCGGGCGTTCTCGCGGTCGGTACGATGCAGCGGAACCGCGAGTACGCGTCCGCGCTGACGCTAGCGCGCACGGTGGTCGAGCGCCGGCCGACGCCCGTCGCCCATCACATCCTGGCCGAGCAGCTCTCGCAGGTCGGCCGGCACGAGGAAGCCATCAGCGAGCTGCAGCAGGCGGTTGCCGGCGGCGACTCGCGAGCCGGCTACCTGCTTGGCATCGAGCTGCTGCGGGCCGGCAGGCTCGACCTCGCGGCCCGCGCGCTCGAGGCGTTCGTCGGCACCGCGTCGCTGCCGTACCGCCTCGTCCCGCGCTGGCTCGAGCCTCCGATCGCCGACGTGGCGAGCGCGCGCCTCGCGCTCGCGCAGATTGCCGCGCTCCAGCACCGCTGGCCCGACGCGCTCGATCAGGCGCGCCGGGCGCTTGCCCTGGCGCCGGGCGAGGCCCAGGCCCGGCTCTTGGCGGCCGACGCGCTGTTCGGCCAGGCGCGCTACGCCGAGGCTGCCGCGGCGTATCAGGACTACCTGCGTGCCGCTCCGGACGATGTGCACGCGCTGGCGAATCTGGGGGTCGCGTGGATCGGCGAGGGAGCGCTCGATCCCGCCATCGAGGTGTTCCGGCGCGCAACGGCCCTCGAGCCGGGAAATGCCAGCCTGCATCGCCTGCTCGCCATGGCGCTCGCCGACAGGGGCGATGTGAACGGCGCGATGGCCGAAGCGCGGGAAGCCGCGCGGCTCAATCCGACCGACGACGAGGTCAAGGCGCTTGTCGCGTCGCTAGAACGGCCGGCGGCTGGGCATTGACGTGGGTCGATGCCCCGCAGTGACGCACCATCGATCGGGAGAACACGATGCACGCGTCTCGCCCTCACCGGACTCCGTCGCCGACCGTCACGTGCCATCGATAGGCGACCGGCTGACCGTTCCGACGCGCCGGCATCGGGCGCAGCCGTTTTCGAGCGCGCCGGGGGCGGACGTCGGGCGCCTACGGCTGCCGCAGGAGATCGAGGAACGGCGCGAGATCTCCGCGCGCCACGGCCGCCTGGAGCAGCGCGCGCCACACGTCGATGCGCGCGAGCTGATCCTGGACCTCCGCCTGCGCGAGGAGGCTCTGCGCGTCGGCGACTTCGACGATCGTCGCGAGGCCGGCCTGGTAGCGCGCTCGAGCCTGCGCCTCGGTCTGCCGCGCTGCGGCGAGCTGGACGGGCGTGTTGGCCGCGACGGCCCTCGCGGCCTGCACCAGCGCGGCGGCTGCCTGCTGCTGGCTGGCGACCGTCAGGAGGGCCTCGTCGTACCGCGCGGACTCGGCGCGCTCGGAGGCGAGCGCGGCCGCCTGCCGTGCGTGCAGGGACGGAAGGTCGAACACGTTGGGGAGCACGACCTGGACGCCCGCGGCCCAGTTCGCGCGATCGAACGCGAGGCCGCGAAGGCTGCCGTCGAGCGCGCCGTTCGGCGAGGCGCCGCTGCCTCGGGCGAACGCGGCGCTCTGCAGGAACAGGCGCGGCCGGTCGGTCCGCGCCAGGACGGCTTCGAGGGCGCGCGCCTCGTCGATCGATGCCTGGCGCAGCTGCGCGAGCGGATGGCCGGCCGGGGCGGCCGCGGGGATGTCGCCGGTGGGCAGGCGCGCCAGCAGAGGTCCAGCCTCGATGGTCGCCACGGGCTGACCCATTCCCAGCACCCGTCCGAGCGTCGTCTGTGCGAGCGCGAGCGCCTGGCGCGCCTGGATGAGGCGCGTTTCCGCCGCCGCGCGCTCCGCCTCCGCTCGCGAGGCGTCGACGCCGGGGCGGAGCTGGTTGTCGACGAGCGCCTGTGCGCTTCGCCGCAGGATGTCGCGGCGATCGACGTCTGCCTCGGCCGCCGCGACCATGCGCTCGGCGGCCGCGACGGCCAGGAACGCGTTCGCGACCGCGGTCTGGACGTCGAGCCGCGTGGCCGTTTCGCCCGCCCGCGCGCGAGCCAGAGCGGCCTCGGCGCGATCGACGCCGGCGCGGCGCAGGCCGAAATCGACCGGCTCCCATGAGAAGAACGCGCCGGCGGCGGTGCCCCAGATGCTCTCGCCCGAAGCCGCGCCGAGCACCGGGCCGGTGAGCGGCGGGATCACGGACTGCGGCAGCAGCTGACCGAACAGGTTGTTGGCCGTCGCGCGGTTGGCCTGCCACACGGCATCGAGCCGCGGGAGGGAGGCTGAGCGGGCCACGTCGATGCCGGCTGCCGAGGCGTGGATGTCCTCGATTGCCGCCCGGACCGTGGGGTAGTGCTCGAGCGCGTACTGAAGGGCCTGCTCGAGCGTGAGGGGCTGCTTCAGCGGCTGGGCCGCGTGGCCGGGCGCCGGGCTCTCGGCGCGCGCGGCGGGCGCGAGGGTCGCCACGAGCACCATGAGCCCCATGAGCGTCACGACTGCCTGCGACCTCCGGATTCGGAGCCACCGTGGACCGCGATGCGGCCCGGGCCGGGAAGCTCGCGTGTGCCTGGCGAGTGCCAGGCGTGGCGAGGCACCGGCAGCGCAGAGGAGATCGGCTGGGCGCCTGGCGGTCCCGAGCGCGGCGCGCGCGCGGACAACGCAGAGGGGCCAGCCAGGGGCATTCCGTGTGGAGGTCGAGGGCGGCCGGTTCCCGACCGGCGTGTGCCGAGCGATGGCGAAGTCCATGAGGCCCATGTCAACGATGCCCTGTCGACGATGCGCGCGCGCTTCGAGGCCCCGTGAGCTGTCCTGCGCCAAGCCGCGTCGGGGCGTTGCGCGTCCTTCCGTCCGCCGGGCGGCGGCCGCCTTGCAGGGCGGCGCGTCTCGTGGCCGCCGAGCAAGCCGAAGCGTGGGCAGATTTACGCGTTCCGATATCCAATACCGATGACGGAAACCGACGATAGTCGGCCGGACGCTGCGCTGTCAACTCCGTGCCGCGTCGCCTTTGCGCTGCGCGGCCGCCCGGCCACGCGGCGTCGCGAACCGCAGCGGGGCTCCGCGCCCGCCGAGGTCTCGCGGTGTCGGCAACGGGCGCGGTGAGCCGGGCCTCCGATCGAGGCCGATGCCGGGCCGGCGCGCGGATCGATTTCATCGCTGTACTTCTGCGCCTCGTCTCGGTACAATCGCGGCTGGGTTTCCCGCGGCGCCATCCCGCTGCGGGTTGGGGAGTTCACAGAGGCGTCGCCGCACCGTCAGCGCGGGGGGTGCGCTGCCGGGCGCCCCGCGACTGCCCGGGGCCCTGTTCTCGCCGGCCGTGCCCCCGAGTGCGGCCCTGCCAGGGCGAGCGGGACGAGGCGAGCCTGACGGACATGACGGACAGGAGCGGCACGATGCGACGAGCGATCGGGTTGGGAGTGGTACTGGCCGGAGCCGTGATGGCTGCGCCGCGGCCCGCCACCGCCCAGATGGTGACGAGCGGCGTGAAGATCGGCGTCGATTTCAGCTCGCTGCCGCAGGCTGGGCAGGTCGTGGATCAGATCACCGGGCGGCTGAGCGTCGAGACCTCGTCGAGGGTCGGCATCGCTGGCGGCGGCTTCGTCGCCTTCGGGCTCACTGATCGCGTGGCGTTCGAGCCCGAGCTGCTCTTCTCCACCAAGGGCGTCACGCTCGATCTGTCGTCCGGAGGCAGCGTCTCGACGCGCGTCAATTACATCGAGTTTCCGCTGCTCATCCGCTATTCGGCGCCCGCCGGATCGAACCGCGCGTTCGCGCTGGTCGGCCCGAGCTTCGGTATCAAGGCGGCCACCTCCGCGCACCTCGACACGAACACTGAGTCGCGCGACGTCGACATCGACAACGCCGTCCGCAGCTTCGATGCAGGATTCACGGTGGCCGGGGGCGTTGAGCGGAGCCGGTTCTCGCTCGAGCTCCGGTTCACGCAGGGGCTCACCGACATCGCAAAGGACACGTTCCCCCACGCCGACTCGCTGCACAACCGCGTGCTCGCCATCCTGTTCGGGGTCACGATCAAGTAGCGCGCCCGCGTGGTGGCGCGGGCCTTTCGCCCTCGCCGCCGACCGGCCTGTAGTTCGGCCGGCGTCTCGGCTCCTATTGCTGGGGCGTCCCCGGAGCGGCCGGCGTCTGGGTGTCGAAGGAAGATCCGGCAAACACCTGCCGCCCGTCGGCGAGCGTCACCGTTCGCGCGTTGGCGACGTGCGGCTCGTCCTTCGAGAGGAATCCGTTGATCGTGACGATCTGGCCAGGCTTGAGCGAATTGCGGTTCCAGCCCTGGCGCATGAGGGCGGTCGGCGGCCCGAGCTCGAAATCCCAGGACACGACCTCGCCGTTCCGGTCCTTCGAATCGACCAGGATCCGCGCGTGCGGATTGGTCCACAGCAGCTTTGTCACCTCGCCGGTGACGGTAATCGGCTTGTCGCGGTCGTATTCGGCGGCGAACGAATGGTGCGCCGCCACGGACCCGGTCGAGGCGATCAGGCCCAGACCTACGGCGAGCATCATCTTCGCGCTGGCGTTCATGCGTCCTCCCCCACCGGCCAAGGGCCCGCCCTTGATCATCCACCCGTGATCATCCACCGCTTCCGAGCGCCGCGGAAAGGCCGCGGCGGTCGGCTGTGAGGCGCCCGGCCCGGCTCCGCAGCGGCCGGAGACCTCCCCGCGGCACCGGACGTAGGCAACCACCGCGGATCATACGGCACAACCAGGCGGCTCTTCCACGACGGGCGCGCCCGGCGGGCGCCGGGTGTGGCCGGCTTGAACGCCTGTGTCGGCGTGGCGATAATCACCGCATGACCGCGAGATCCTGGACGCTCGTTGCGGCGGCCGCGCTCGGAGTGGCGCTCGTATGCTGGCCGCCGGCCCTCGGCGCCCAGTGGCCGCCCTATCCCGCCCTGCCGACGCCGAAGACGCCGGACGGCCAGATCGACCTTGACGCGCCGCCGCCGCGGATGGCCGACGGCAAGCCTGATTTCTCCGGCACTTGGCGCGGCGCGCCGACCGGGCTTCGCGGCGCGCCCCCTCCGGCTGCCCCGACCGGCAGCCCCCCGCTGGCCACCTTCCGCGACATCGGCTCCACGTTCAAGGCCGGCCTGCCGCTCACCGAGTACGGCCGCGAGGTGCTCAAGAAGCGCATGGCACGGAACAGCAAGGACAACCCTGAGGCGTCGTGCCTGCCGATGGGCATCATGCAGTTCTGGACGCAGGGGTTTCCCCGCAAGTTCGTCCACACGCCGCGCCTGCTCGTGATCCTCTACGAGGCCAGCTCGGGAATCCGCCAGATCTTCATCGACGGCCGCCCGCTGCCGCCGCAGGGCGAGCCGCAGCCCTGGTTCTACGGCTACTCGACGGCGCACTGGGAGGGCGACGAGCTCGTCGTCGAGACCAACAACCTGCGCGATGACGGATGGCTCGACATCATCGGATCCCCGCTCACAGACGAGGCCCGGCTGACCGAGCGGTTCCGCCGCGTAACGTTCGGCCGGATGGAGATCGACATCACGGTCGACGATCCGAAGGCGTACACGAGGCCGTGGACGGTGCGGCACGTGCAGACGCTCATGCCGGACAGCGAGATCATCGAGTTCATCTGCGAGGAGAACAACCGGTTTTCGCCGAACCGGTAGGGCGCGTGCGCCGCGCGCCGGGCTTGAGGGTCGGCGCGGGACGTCGGGTTCCTCGTCCGCAAGCGGCTCGTGGAGGAACCGACAGGTCCACGCGGTGATCACGGCCGATGGCGTCGAGTCTCTCGAGGCCCAGGGGCAGCAGGCGGGCCCGAAGCGGCTGATGGCGAAATCGGCCTGACGCGCCGGCGCCACGGGGCGGGCGCCGGCCGTCACCGTGAGACCACGTCGAGCGTGTAGCCCGCCTTCGTGAACAGGTACTCGCGCGACTCGGCGGCCATCTGCCGGAACCGGTCCATGTTCACGCCGACCATCCGGCCGTGCCGCTTGCGGACGCGGCCGCCGACGATCACCGTGTCGACGCTGCGGCTGTCGGCGGCCAGCACCACCGTGCCCACCGCGTGATTCGACGGGTAGAGATTGAGATCATCGGTCCGGACGAGGACAATGTCGGCTTCCTTGCCGGGGGTAAGCGAGCCGCAGCGGTCGAGCAGGCCCGCGCAGGCCGCGCCGCCGAGTGTGGCGCACTCGAGGATCTGCCGCACGGTCACCCCCTTGGGCGCGCGTGCGTCGCCGTGGGCCCTGCGGGAGGTGGCCATGGCGCGCTGCACATAGAACGCCACGCGCATCTCGGTGAACATGTCGGTGCCATAGGACACCTCGTTGTCGATGCTGAAGCCGGGCCGGATTCCGTGATCGAGCGCCGTCTGGAGCGCGGACACGCCTTCGCCGAGGCCGTACTGGGCGTCGGATCGCGGACAGACGTTGACCGTGCAGCCGGCGTCCCTGACGCGCTCCCACACCTGGGCCGGCCAGCCCTGGCAATGGTTGAACGTGACGTCGGGCCCGAGGAGCTTCTCCTTCCAGAACTCCTCGAACTCCGGGCCGGCGGCGTTCGACTCGACGGTGATGCGCAGCCCGAGCCGGCGGGCCAGGGCCCAGTGGTCGCGGTTCATGCCGGCGAACATGCGCAGCGTCACTAGCTGGTCGGCCGACCCGAAGAACGTCTTCTGCAGGCGCACGAGGTCCTGGGGCCACTGGCGGTCCCAGTCGCCCGCCTGCGGCGCGCCCGACGCATGGACGGCGCGAATCCCCGAGTCGATGAGCGCCTGGACGGCCGCGTCGGAGTGCGCCGCCGACCGCGAGTTGTGGGAGTTGTCGATGAGGCACGTGATGCCCGCGTCGAGGCAGCCGAGCGCGGTGATGAGGTTGCCCACGTAGATGTCGTGCGGCCGGTAGTAGCGCGCGAAGCCGTTGTGCGTGGTCGCCATGTACTCGGCGATCGCGCCGTCGGGGATGATGCGCCGGAGCTGGCCCTCCCACGAGTGGCGGTGCGCGTCGACGAAGCCCGGGATGACGATCGTGTTCGAGGCGTCGAGCACCTGCGCGCCGCGCGGCGCGTCGATCCGGGCCGCGATCCGCGCGATCTTCGTGCCCTCGATGAGCAGGTCGCCCGCGGCGAGGTCCCCGACGGTCGGATCGAGGCTGACGATCGTCCCGCCCGTGAGCAGGATGCGCTGGTCGGGCTTCGCCGGCTGGCGCCACACCCGCTCCAGCGTGCCACGGTCGTCGCCGCGCGGCGGGCTCTCGGCCCGTCCCTGCGCGCGCACGACCGGGGTCGCCGCGCCGGCGACAAGCGCCGCCTTGAGGACGTCGCGCCGCGAGTATCTGGCGGCTCTCGTCATGGCATGCCTTCCCGCAGCGGCGGCGACCGTCGGACGCGCAGGCTCGGGATCGGCCGAGCGTTCCGACGCTGAACCGCGGCGCGCCCCGGGTGAACCCCGGGCGATTATATCGATGACGTCCGGCCGGGAGAGGCGGCGGGCTCTCCCGGTCCAGCCGGCGCGTGGCGGGGTGTAGGAAGCGAGTGGGCCCCGAGCTGTCGCCGAAGGCCCGTGACGCTGACGCCCGAGGGAGCCTGCGGCCGGCCGCTCCCTCGGCGGGTCCTGGCGCGGCTGGCCCGGGCCCGCGCGCGGGAAGCCGGCCGCCGAAAGGAGCACGACTCTAGACGAGACGCGTTGGATTGCCGATAGAAAATAGTAAGAAGAAAATAACGGCGGCGCGCGCCGCGCCGCATTTTTTTGACAGAAACCGACGGCCTGGCGCATCATGCCGGCCTGTGCGCGGCGCTGACGAGGAGCTCGAGCCGATGGCCCATCGTGCGAAGGAGAAGCCGCGGCGGCCGGGCCGCCCACCCAAGTTCGGGCGCCCCAGTCGGGTGGTCGCCCTCACGCTTCCCGAGGACGCAATCGACCGGCTCCGCCGAATCGATCAGGATCTCGGCTGGGCCATCGTCAAGATGCTCGAAGCGCGGTCCGCGCCGCGATCGGTTTCCGCCGCGGGGGAGCGCCGGCCGGACGTCGAGCTCGCGGGGGTCTCCGGCCGCCGCTATCTGATCGTTGTCAATCGAGACGCGATCCGCGATATTCCCGGCGTTAACATCATCCCGCTCGACGGCACGCGTGCATTCCTCGCCCTCGACATCGACCGCGGCCTGAGCGATCTCGAGCTCGCCGTGAGCGACCGGCTCCAGGACGCCGGCCTCGATCGCCGCGAGCGGCGCGCGCTGGCGGAGCTGCACGTCCGGCTGCGGGCGTGGCGGCACGATCAGACGCTGCGGTTCGGCACGCGGGCCATCATCGTCGGCGAGCGGATCGGCAGGCGCCGTTCAGAGGGCGAGGCGGCGGCGGCGCGCCAGCACGCCGCCCGCCGCTCGCTTGCGCGGCAAGGCCCGGCCGCCGCACGTTCGTGAGGCCGGAGCCGTCAGGAGCAATTCCTCGCATCCAAACGTCGTCGCGGCCTTTTTTTGTCAGGAATGACGGCCGCACCATCGATGCGGCCAGATTCTCTGCAAATAATTCTGTTGACTCGTCTCCGGCCGTTGCGTAGCATGTTACCCGCTCCATGGTCACGGCAGCTGGTGTTCGACGCCCTTCCGGTCGGAAGCGTCCCCGACGTCACGTCGGGCGGCATGTCTCGCCGCCCGCGGCCATCTGCGAAGCGTTCTGACAGCCCCGTAAGGAGGTGTGATGGGTCTTCGGCGTCGAGTCATGGTGTGGATGTGTACGCTCGCCGGCTCGGCGGCCGCCTGCAGCAGCACGCCGGCCCAGCCCTCCGGCACGACGTCGACGGCGTCGGTCACGGTGCCGCAGCCGCAGCAGCCGCTCGACGGCAGCCGGATCGCGTTCGCGGGTCAGCCGGTGACGCTCACCGTGCAGAACGCCGTCGTGACCTCGCCGAGCGGCACGACCTACACGTTCGAGGTGGCGACCGACGCCTCCTTCAGCAACAAGGTGCAGACCAAGGACGGCGTGCCCGAGGGCAGCGGCGGGCAGACCAGCGTGCGGCT
>Ga0070741_10011000_pt1 | contig 16864 bp, 14 predicted proteins | sample Coa_R1_4_FD_66440 | JGI IMG/M metagenome (GOLD analysis project Ga0070741, IMG submission 66440) | Surface soil microbial communities from Centralia Pennsylvania, which are recovering from an underground coalmine fire - Coalmine... | ecosystem: Environmental > Terrestrial > Soil > Unclassified ...
CAGCGCCGGCTGCATGTCGATCGGCAGCTCGCCGATCTCGTCGAGAAAGATCGTCCCGCCGTTGGCCTCGGCGAACGCGCCCTTGCGATCGGCCACCGCGCCGGTGAACGAGCCTTTGACGTGGCCGAACAGCGCGCTCTCGATCAGCTCGCGCGGCACCGCGCCGCAGTCGAACACCACGAACGGCCCTTTTTCGCGCCGCGAGTGATTGTGGATCTCCTCGGCGATCAGCTCCTTGCCGGTGCCGGTCTCGCCCTCGATGAGCACCGTCGCGTCGTTGGGCGAGATGTCCTGGAGCAGCGCGAACAGCCGCCGCATCTTGGTGTCGCGCCCGACCAGCTGACCGAACGAATCGGCCTCCGCCTCGACGGGCTCGACCACCTCCTCTTCCGGCAGGAACTTGATCACCGTGCGCCCGAGCTTGATCTCGGCGCCGAACCCGACGGTGATCTCCTTGAAGCGCGAGCCCTGGATGAAGCTGCCGTTGGTCGAGCCGAGGTCGCGCACCATGACCTCGTTGCCCTCGAGCAGCGCCATCGCGTGGCGGCGCGACACCGTCTTGTCGGTGAGCACCAGGTCGCACGCCGGCGCGGAGCCGAACGTCACCGGCTTGTTCGACAGCGCCACCTGCTCGCCGCGATCCGGTCCTTTGATCACCAGAAAGGTGCCGCCCGGCCGCTGACGCGTGAACGCCGGTTGCTCCTCTAGGACGCTGGTGACGTTGGTGTCGCGGGGGGAAGCCATCAGTCGGAGTCGGGCCAGAATAGCGCGCTCCGTCGAGTGGGTCAACGCGGCGTGGCGCCCGCCGCTCCGGATGAGGGATCGGTGACTTCGAGCTCGGGGCCGGAGAACGCCACGCCGAGCGCCACGCCGATGCCGATGAGCAGCAACAGCGCGACGAAGATCCACAGCGGGCGGCGGCGGCCCGAGCGGCGCACGCCGGCGGTGTCGACGTCGGGATCGCGGCGCGCGCGCGTGGGCGCGTCGGCCGCCGAGAAGTCGCTCGACGACGCCGGCGGAATCCGCTGCGGCGCGCTCGAGCCCACGCGCTGCCGCGCGCTCGACGACGCGCGCTGCGGCGGCTGCGGCTGCGGCTGCGATTGCGATTGCGGCGGCGGATCGTTCGGCGTGCGCACGATCGTCTGCGCGCCCGACTGCGAGAACTGCTGCCCGCGCCTCTGCACGCGCGGCGCGCTCGGCTGCGGCGCATCGTAAGACGGCGCCGGCGCGCGCGGCTGCCGCTCGGTGGTCTCCAGCTCGTCCGGCAGGCGGCGCGACGAGCCCAGGTCATCCGCTCGGCTGGAAGCGCTCGAATTGGCGATCGGCTCCGATCGGCGCGGTTCGAGCGGCGAGAGCGGCGGGTCCTCCTCGTCGATGCTGCCGAGGATGTGGATGTCGTCGGCGTGCAGCGCGATCACCGACGTCAGCTCCTTGCGCGAGAAGTCGGCCGCCGCCGGGTGCGGGCGCATCGGCGACGCCGCCGGCTCGGCGAACGGATCGTCGTCGTCCTCCTCCATCGACGACACCACCGCCGTGCCCTGCGGGATCGCGTGCGTGTCGTCGAAGCCGAGCATCTCCAGCTTGAGCCACGTCGACGGATCGTCGCCGCACACCTGGCGCAGGTGCGCCGCCATCTCGCTCGCGCCGCAGATCAGCCGGTTGCGGTTGGCGGCGCGGTTCAGCTCCTCCTGAAATTCCTCGGCGCTCTGGAAGCGGCCGCGCGGATCGAGCGACAGCGCCTTGAGCAGCACGTCGTCGAGGCCGGCGCCGAGATCGGCGCGCTTCTTCGAGGGCGGGACGACTTTCTGCGCGTAGATCTGCGCCGCCGACGACATCAGGTCGCCGACGAACAGGCGCTCGCCGACCAGCACTTCGTAGAGCACGACGCCGAGCGAAAACAGATCCGAGCGCGCGTCCACCGGCTCGCCGCGCGCCTGCTCGGGCGACATGTACCCGACCTTGCCTTTGACCTTGTAGAACACCGAGCGGTGCGTCGACGCCTTGGCGATGCCGAAGTCGGTGAGCTTCACCTCGCCCGCGCCCGACAGCAGGATGTTGGACGGCGAGACGTCGCGGTGGATCAGGCCGAGCGGCTTTCCGTCGCCGCCGGTCTTGCCGTGCGCGTAGGCGAGCGCCTCGAGCAATTCGTGGCCGATGAACACCGCCGCCTGCGCGCCGAATTTTTGCCGCCGCCGCCGCGCGCGCCGCATCAGCGTGCGCAAGTCGCCGCCGCGCACGTACTCCATCACCATGAAGTAGTCGTCGCCGGCGTTCACCAGGTCGACGGTGCGCACGATGTTGGCGTGATCGAGCGACGCCGAGAGGCGCGCCTCGCGCAGGAACAGATCGATGAACTTCGGCTGCGAGGTCAGCTCGGGGAGGAGCTGCTTGAGCACCACCTCCTTCTCGAAGCCGTCGACGCCGAGCTTCTTGCCGAGGTAGATCGCGCCCATCCCGCCTTCGGCGAGGTATTCCACGATCACGTAGCGATCGCTGGCGGTCTCGAGGACGGCGCGGTCCAACCGGATCAGCCTAGCCGGCCCGTGGCGACGGGGCAATGTGCGTTATCATGTAAGGATGGTTGGGCGGGCGACGCGCGATGCACTGCTCAAGCTCCGGCGCGTGGCGGAGCTGGACGCGCGGCGGGCGATGGAGGCGGCGCGCGCGGATCTGCGCAAGGCGCAGAGCGCGCGCGGGCGGGCGCAGGCGGCGCTCGACGCGGCGGAGACGACCATCTGGCGCACGCAGCTACGCTCGTCGAAGGCGGGACGCGCGGGGGAGCTCCAGGCGCGCGCCGAGTTTCTCGAGGTGGCGCGCGGCGACGCGGCGAGCGCGCGCGAGAAGCTGCGCAAGGCCGAGCGCGCCGTCGACGCCGCCGAGCGCGCCGCCGAATCCGCGCGCAGCGCCGCCGAGCTCGCGCTGCGCGCCCGCGAAGCCGCGCAGGCCTACGAGACCGCGCAGGCGCTCGGCGCCGCCCGCAAGCAGAACCGCCGCGACGACGCCTCGTCCGACGACCGCTGGCGCCGCCGCCGCTGACGCCGCGCCACGCCGACGTTGACGGCGACGAAAGCGCGGCGTTAGAGTTCGCGCCATGCGAGCACATGCGTTGTCCCTCGTCGCTGCGGCTGCGCTGCTCCCCGGCTGCGCCACCACCTCCACCAAGGTCGATCCGCCGGCGGGCGGGATCGTCCACCTGTTCCAGCAGGGCGCCGCCGGCGGCCACGCCAACTGCTACTGGTTCGAGACGCGCAACGGCCCGGTCGTGATCGACGTGCCGCTGACGACGACGGAGACCAAGCACCTCGCCAATTCGATGCAGCACCCGTATCGCATCTATTTGACGGCGGCCAAGGCGGAGCGCTTCGGCGGGCTGGCGACGCTGCGCGTGCCGGACGTGCCGGTCTACACCACGCCGGCGGTGGCCACCGAGATCAAGAACCACGGCGACAATCGGCTCGCGCGGCTGCGCGCCACCGTCGGTGACGACGTGGCGTCGCACGTCGAGCCGCCCTCGCCGGCGATCGAGGAGCGCACGCACGACATGCTCGAGGACGTCGAGATCGAGCTGATCCCGCTCGGGCCGGCGGAGTCGGAGGCGTCGCTCGCCGTGTTCCTGCCGAAGACCGGCGAGCTGATCGCGGGCGACGTGGTCGCGGGTCACGAGCACGTCGATCTCACGTGGGGGCGCTCGGTGGTGTGGCAGGATCGCATCGCCGAGCTGAAGGCGCTCGAGCCGAAGCTGGTGTACCCGGGCCACGGGACGCCGGGCGGTCCCGAGCTGCTCGACCAGACGCTCGCCTATCTGAAGGCGTTTCACGACGTGGTGGCGTCCAAGGTGAAGCCGGGCGCGCCGGCGCGCATCAGCGCCGCCGACGCGATGGCGATCAAGCAGATGATGATGGCGAAGTTTCCGCTGCTCGGGCGGCCGGAGCTGCTCGACAAGTCGGTGCCGGCCGAGTACGCGGTGCAGCTCGCCGCGCTGCCGGCCGCGCCCGTCGCCGAGCCGGGCGCGCAGCCGACGGGCACGCCCGCCGCGACGACGACCACGACGACTACGACGACTACGACGACCACGAACGACACCGCGAAGACGCCGGCCGCCGCGCCCGCGCCCGCGACGGTGAAGACCTCGTCGTCCAGCTCATCGTCGAGCGTGGACGATCTGCTCGGCGCCGACAGCGGCACGTCGAAGAGCAAGAAGAAGAAAAAGAAGTAGCGTCAGTCGGCGCCGTACAGCAGGTAGTGCGGCGTGGCGGCGAGCGGCGTGAGCGCGACGCCGCGCACGAGCTCGGCGCGCGCGCGCGGCATCAGCAGCGCGAACGGGCGCGGGCGCTGTGCGAGCGCGGCCGCGAGCTCGGGCGCCGGCTCGACGGGGCACGGCATCCCGGCGCGCTGGAGCTCCTGCGCCAGGCGAAAGTCCTCGGCGCTCTCGAGCAGCGTGGTGACGTCGAGCGTCGCGTAGTAGCGCGCCGCGTAGCCGTGCAGGTTGTACGTGTAGAGCCGCGCCGGCGCGTGGTAGCGCTGCGAGGCGACGCGCGCCAGGTCGCGCAGCTCCGCTTCGCCGGAGAAGCCGGCCAGGTTGCGCGGCCAGTGCGCCAGCGCGGCGGTGCCGAGATACGCCGCCGCGACGACGGCGCGCACCGACGGGCGCAGCGGCAATTTGCCGCAGGCGGCGCCGATCGCCAGCGCCATCGCCGGATAGGCGAGCAGCAGGTAATGATCGTAGCGCGAGCGCGCGGCCGAGAAGATCGCCAGGACGCCGAGCGCCCAGCTCGCGATCAAGAGATCGGCGCGCGCGCGTTTTCGTATCGCGCCGATCAGCGCGCACCCGATCGCGGCGGCGGCGAGGATCACCAGCGCGCCCTCGGAGCGCCACAGCTCGCGCAGGTAGAACGTCGCGCGCGTCTGGTGCAGCAGCACCGCCGTCGAGCGCTCGAGCACGTTGCGCAAGAGATACGAGTCGAGGAACGCGCGGCCGAACTTCGCCGTCGCGTAGACGTGCCACGGCAGCGCCACCACCGCGGCGGCGATCGCGCCGCGCCACACGAGCCGCGCGGGAATTCGCCCCTCGTCGCGCGCCAGGCGATCGACGATCGGCGCCAGCAGCGGCAGCGCGCCGACGAGCTGCTTGGTCATGAGCGCGCAGCCGAGCAGCGCGCCCCATCCATAGATCAGCCGCGGGCGCGTGCGCGCGGCCTCCCAACACACGAACGCGCCGACGACGAACACGCACAGGAACGGCTCGCTCTCGAGGTAGCGCGCGTAGCCGACGAACAGATCGCTCGCCAGCAGCGCGCCCGCCGCCACCACGCCCAGCTGTGGGCGCCACAGCGCCGCGCCGAGCAGGAACACCAGCGCCACCTCGAGCGCGGCGAAGAGCGCGAGCGGCCAGCGCACCGCGCGCTCGTCGGGCCACGAAAAAATCTTTCGCGCGCCGGCGAGGATCCAGACGGTCATCGGCGGCCGCGGAAATTGCGGCTGGCCCTGCCACGTCAATTCGCCCACGCGCCCCGAGTCGGCCATCTCGCGCGCCATCTCGGCGTAGATCGCCTCGTCGCCCTCGTGGATCGCCTGGCCGCCCGTCCCGACGAGCAGGAGCGGCGTCGCGATCGCGATCATCGCCACGAAGATCGCCGCCCGCGCTCGCCAGCTCACTCGACGAGCCTACACTTTTGACACCGCCCCCGCGCGTAGTTCACTATCGACGGCAGAGGCGACGAGGAGATCCGCGTGGCGCCGCGACGGGAAGTGAGCTGGCAGGAGTACGGCGAGCTGTGCAAGCGCCTCGCGATCGACATCCAGGCGCGCGGGCCGTTCGACGCGCTGGTGGGCATCGCGCGCGGCGGATCGATCGTCGGCGCGACGTTGTCGTTCATGCTCAACCTCGAATATTTTCCCATCCGCCTCGGCAAGCGCGGCGGAGTCACGCGCGTGATCGTGCCGCCGCCGCCGGAGCTGGCCGGCCGCTCGGTGGTGCTGGTCGACGATCTCAGCCGCACCGGCGACACCTTCAAGATCGCGCTCCACGAGCTGCGCCGCGTCGGCGTCACGTCGACGCTCACCGTCGCGCTGGTGCGCCGCGAGCCCGGCTACCGCCCCGACATCGCCGCCCTCACCGCCAGCGCCGTCGACAAAGTCGCGTTCCCCTGGGGACGCGAAGAGCTGGTCAACGGGAAGTTCGAGCTGCGCAAACTCTAACCGGGCCGCGCAGCGGAACCCGGCTATCCTTCACCCTCCCTTCTCTCCTTGACCTATTCCGCACCATTAGCTATATCGTTCCTGCTTTTATGCCCGGGATGTAAGTAATTCCCCGTTGTTAACGAGGGCTTTGCATGCAGTTCGAGCTGGCCAGCATCTTCTTCTTCGTCGGGGTCGGCGTGACCGTCCCGTTGATCATGCTCACCATCGGGTGGCTGCTTCGCCCGAAGACGCCGAACGCGATGAAGAACATGATCTACGAGTGCGGCGAGTTTCCCACGCAGCAGGCGTGGTTCAACTTCAACCCGCGCTTCTACATCGTCGCGCTGATCTTCCTCATCTTCGACGTCGAGGTCGCGTTCACCTATCCGGTGGCGACGGTGTTCAACCGCTGGGTCAAGCGCGGCATGGGCGGGTTCGCCTTCGCCGAGCTGTTCGTGTTCATCGCCATCCTCGCGCTCGGCCTGGCGTACGTCTGGCGCCACGGCGATCTCGAGTGGATCCGCCAGGCGCGCCAGGACACGCTCGACAAGCAGGACGACACCGACAAGCCGATCACCGTCGAGAATCCGGCGGTGGTGAAGCAGCAAGAGGCGGCTTGATGGACGCCAAGCAGATCTTCGATCACCTGGCGGCCAAAGTCGGCGACGCGGTCAGCGCCTTCACCACCGAGGGGACCAAGGATCCGTACTTCAAGGTCACGCCGGCGAAGTGGCTCGACGTGGCGAAGGTGCTCAAGAGCGATCCCGAGCTGGCGTTCGATTTCCTCAACAACGTGACCGCGGTCGACTGGCTCAAGCAGGGCCGCATCGACATGGTCTATCACCTGTGGTCGTACTCGAAGGGCCACGGCTGCGTGGTCAAGGCCGAGCTGCCGCGCGACAAGCCGCAGATCGCGTCGGTGTACTCGCTGTGGAAGGCCGCCGACTGGAACGAGCGCGAGCAGTTCGATCTGTTCGGCGTCGAGTTCCTCGGCCATCCCGACCTGCGCCGCATCATGCTCCCCGACGACTGGCCGGGGCACCCGATGCGCAAGGACTACAAAGAGGCCGAGGCGTATCGCGGCATGCCGACGACGCGCCCCAACACGCTCGAGCTCCTGCCGATGTACGACAAGGCCACGCCCGATCAAAAAGCCCCGCAGCGCGAGGAGCAGTCCGATGAGTGAGATCGTCCTCGCCTACGCCGACTCCGGCGAAGAGATGACCCTCAACATGGGTCCGCAGCACCCGTCCACGCACGGAGTCATCCGCTTCATCATCAAGACCGACGGCGAGATCATGCACGAGGCGATCCCCGACGTCGGCTACCTGCACCGCTCGATCGAGTCGATCGGCGAGAAGTGCACGTACGAAGGTTTCATGCCGTACACCGATCGCGTCGACTACGTCTGCGCGATGACCGCCAACCACGCGTGGGCCGCCGCCGTCGAGAAACTGGCCGGCCTGGAAGTTCCGATCCGCGGCGAGTACCTGCGCGTGATCACCGACGAGCTGAATCGAATCTCGTCGCACACCATCGCGCTCGGCGCGATGGCGATGGACATCGGCGCCACCACGCCGTTCATGTACATCCTGCGCGAGCGCGAGTACGTGAACGACCTGCTCGAGATGATCTGCGGCGCGCGCCTGACCTACAACTATCACCGCGTCGGCGGCGTCGGCTGGGGCATGCCGAAGGGCTGGAGCGACAAGGTCAAGCGCTGGTGCGATCACTTCGAGCCGGTGATCGAAGAGTACGATCGGCTGATCACCAACAACGAGCTGTTCGTGGCCCGTTTGGCGAATCTCGCCATCGTGACGCGTGACGAGGCGATCGACTACGGCCTGGTCGGCCCCAACCTGCGCGCCTCGGGCGTCGACTTCGACGTGCGCCGCGACGTGCCCTACTCGATCTACCCCAAGCTCGAGTTCGACGTTCCCGTCGGCACCGGCAAGATGGGCACCGTCGGCGACTGCTGGGATCGCTACCAGGTGCGCGTCGAGGAGTGGCGCCAGTCGGTGAAGATCGTGCGCCAGTGCCTGGACCAGATCGAGTCGACGCCGCCCGATTTCTGGAAACAACCGAAGAAGCTCAAACCGAAGGGCGACGCGATGGCGCGCGTCGAGGCGGCGCGCGGCGAAATGGCCTGCTACGTCGTCGGCGACGGCGGAACCAACGCGTACCGCGCCCGCTTCCGCACCGGCTCGTTCAACGCGATGGGGATGATCCGCGACAAGTCGCGCGGCCTGATGGTGGCCGACCTGGTCGCGCTCATCGCCTCGCTCGACGTCGTGGCCCCGGAGATCGATCGGTGAAGCACACGCTCGCTGCCATGCTGTTGGTCACGTTTGCCGGGTGCGGCGTCTCGCGCACCGAGGCGCCGATCCGCGATCTGCGCCCGCTGAAAGTCGAGCGCGGCGAAAAGTTCGTCGTCGAGGCCAACGGGCCGCTCTTCGCCGTCGGCGCGCCGACGACGCTGACGTTCGACGGCTTGATCGGCGGCGACAAGAAGCCGATCACGATCGCCGCACGCGCCGTCGGCAAAGATCGCGTGCTCGCGGACGCCGACGAGAACCTCGAGCTGCTGCTCGGCAACCAGCACGTCTACGTCGCCACCACCGTCACCGTCCAGCAGACGGTCGACGGGAAGGTCTACGCCAACAAGAGCGACGCGCGCGAGCCGTTCGAGCTCGACCTGTTCCCGCACAACCTGCAGCACCTCGCCAACCACTTCGCACAGAAAGTCTCGGGCGGCGAAGTCGAGGAGTGGCTCGGCCTCAAGCTCGCCGCCGCGCCGGGCGGCGTGAAAGTCGTCGCGCTCGTCGACCAGTTCGATCCCGCCGCGCTGATCAAGCAGTACGATCGCGTGCCGCTCGACGGCATCATCACGCGCGCCGAGGCGAAGGCGGGCGGCATGACCGACGAGGAGTGGGCGCGGCTCAACCCGCGGCCCGGCTTCTTCCGCCGGCTGTTCGGTTGGAACGCCGATCAGCTCACCATGGCGCAGCTCGAGTCGCGCGAGTCCGAGCGCGGCTCGGCGGCGGCGGCGGGAATCCAGCTCGGCGATCTGATCACGACCGCGAACGGCAAGCCGATCGTCACGCCGAGCGACTTCGAAGCGGCGTGGCAAAACGCCGGCGATCAGGTCCCGGTCACCGTCACCCGCTCGACGGGCAGCGCAACCATCGGGTTGCCTTCGGCGGGCGCGCCGCAGCCGTTCCCGGCGTGGATCATCTGGGCGCTGGTGCTGGCCCTGGCCGCCGGAATCTGCGCCGCGCCGGTGCCGGTCATCGGCGGCCTGGTGGTCGTCTGGGAGCGCAAGATCTCGGCGTACATGCAGTCGCGCCTCGGACCGAACCGCGTCGGGCCGGGCGGCTGGCTGCAGTGGCTCGCCGACGGGCTCAAGCTGATCATGAAGGAGGACATCGTCCCGACGGAGGCAGACCCGTATCTCTTCCGCGCGTCGCCATACCTCGCCTTCATCGGCGCGTTCCTCACGTTCGTGGTGCTGCCCTTCTCGCACTTCATCATCGTCTCCGATCTCAACATCGGCCTGCTGTTCCTGCTGTCGGTGACGTCGCTCGTCGTCGTGTCGATCATCATGGGCGGCTGGTCGTCGAACTCGAAGTGGTCGCTGCTCGGCGGCATGCGCTCGGCGGCGCAGATCATCAGCTACGAGCTGCCGGCGTCGGTCGCGCTCCTGACGATCGCCACGCTCACCGGCTCGCTGTCGACGCAGCACATCGTCGAGGCGCAAGGCGGCGCGCCGTGGAACTGGTACCTGTTCCGCACGCCGTTCACCTTCGCCGCGTTCTTCATCTACTTCATCAGCGCGCTCGCCGAGGGAAACCGCACGCCGTTCGATCTGCCCGAGGCCGAGTCGGAGCTGGTGTCGGGCTACAACACCGAGTACTCGGGCTTCCGCTTCGCGCTGTTCCCGCTCGTCGAGTGGGTGAACCTGTTCATCATCGGCGCGGTCACCACCATGCTGTTCCTCGGCGGCTGGCGCATCCCGCACGTGGCGACGGCGACGATGGAGACGCGCTGGTACCTCGATCTCCTCGGCTTCGCGATCTTCCTCGCCAAGGACATCGCCATCATCTTCGTGATCATCTGGATCCGCTGGACGCTGCCGCGCTTCCGCGTCGACCAGATGATGAACCTCTGCTGGAAGTACTTCATCCCGATCTCGTTCGCCGGCTTCGTCGGCGTGCTGGCGTGGGCGTGGCTAGTGCCGCACTGGCTCGACGTGGCGACGCGCTACCTGATGTTCGCGGTGTTCGGCCTCGGCTTCGGCGGTTGGTTCCTCACGCGCGTGATGTACAACTCGCGCAAGTACACCGACCTGGTCCTCAACGACGCACTCGGAAAGACCAACGCATGAGCGGTGAATCGACCAAGCGCGGTTATCTCGGCAACATCATCGCCGCCGCGAAGACGACCGCCGAGGGCATGGCGGTGACGTTCGCGCAGGCGTTCCGCCGCCCGACGACGGTGCAGTACCCCGATCGCACCGACGTGCCGGTGGTCGACTCGCTGCCCGAGCGCTACCGCGGCTTCCTCGAAGTCGACATGGACATCTGCACCGCCTGCAAGGCGTGCGAGCGCGACTGCCCGATCAACGTCATCGCCATCGACATCGAAAAAGTCGACGAGACGCGCGGCATGACCCGCTTCGACATCGACATGGGCAAGTGCATGTACTGCGGCATTTGCGTCGAGGCGTGCCCGACCGACGCGCAGGCGCCGGGCGATCTCGAGCAGACCAAGTGCATCCGCATGACCCGCGAGTTCGAGGGCGCGACGTCGGATTTCCCGACGCTGACGTTCCGCTTCATCCGGCCCGGCGACTTCGTGGTGCCGTTCAAGCCGAAGAAGGGCGAGGTCGCCGACACCAAGCGCCGCGGCGAGATCGCGCGCTTCGTGCGCAAGAAGGCGCAGGAGTACAACGTCACCGCCTTCAAGTGGGCCTGGGCGCACGGCGGCTCGGGCGCGAAGAAGGGCGGCGCGGCCGAGGTCGTCAAAGAAGAGGTCGTGCTCAATCGCGCGAAGGAGCTCGCGCCGATGGTCAAAGAGGCGGGCAACGACGTCAAAAAAGTCGAAGACCTCCTCTACAACCAGGCGCTGGCGCAGACCGACTGCGAGGCGTGCGGCTGGCCGACCTGCCGCGCGTACGCGGACGCGATGATCAGCGGCAAGGATCCCGAGTTCTTCAAGTGCGAGCCCGGCGGCGCGCAGTCGACGCGCGACATGAACCTGATCTTCCAGATCCGCCTGGGCAAGTCGCCCGAGGAGGCCGCCAAGGCGGCGGCCAAGGTCGTCCTCGAGCACCACAAATAATCACCAGCGACGGGAAAACCACTCGATGATGAGTCTGCTCGCACAGCTTCCACCTGGCGCCATCTTCTTCTACATGCTCGCGGGCGTGGTCGTGCTCTCGGCCGCGGGCGTGGCGCTGGCGCCGAACATCTTGTACTCGGCGTTCGCGCTGCTCGGCACGCTCGCCGGCGTCGCGGGGCTGTACCTGTTCATGGGCGCCGACTTCCTCGGCATCGCGCAGCTGCTCATCTACGTCGGCGGGATCCTCGTGTTGATCCTGTTCGCCGTGCTGCTGACCAACCGCATCGGCGAGATGAACATCACCAACATGTCGGCGGGCATCGTCATCGGCGCGCCTGCCGCGATCGCGGTGATGGCGCTCTTGGTGAAGATGTCGCTCGGCACGCCGTGGCCGGTGACCGAGACCGCGTCGGCGCCGACCACCGCGCGCCTCGGCGACGCGTTCTTGAAAGAGTACCTGATGCCCTTCGAAATCGCGTCGCTGGTGCTGCTCATGGCGCTGGTCGGCGCGATGGTGATCGCGCGCCGCGCGGCCAAAGAGGGCGGCAAAGGAGCCAAGCGTGTCAGCGCTGCTTAATATCGGGCTTCAACATTTTCTCATCTTGTCGTCGGTGTTGTTCGGCCTCGGGCTGCTCACCGTGGCGACGCGGCGAAACGCCGTCGCCATTTTGATGGGCGTCGAATTGATCCTGAACGCGGCGGCGCTCAACTTCGTCGCCTTCTCGACGTACGTTCACGGCCTGGTCGCGGGCCAGGTCTTCGCGCTGTTCATCATCGTGCTGGCGGCGGCCGAGGCGGCGATCGCGCTCGCCATCGTGCTGTCGATCTACCGCCACTTCCACTCCATCGACGCCAACGACACGTCGACGCTGAGGGACTGACTCCATGAACGAGACCTTTACGGCCGCGGTTCAGCAATACAAGACCATCAACTGGCTCTGGCTGATCCCGCTGTTCCCGTTCCTCGGCGCGACGCTGAACGGCTTCTTCGGCAAGAAGCTGCAGGATCGCTACGGCAAGAAGGTCCCGCACGCGATCGCCATCGGCATGATGACCGCCGCCGCGATCGTCGCCGTCGCCGCGTTCATCGAGCTGCTCAAGCTGCCGGCGCACTCGCGCTTCCTGCTCGACTCGGTGTTCCCGATGATCCACATCGGGAAGTTCCACGTCGACATGGCGTTCGCCATCGATCCGCTCTCCGGAATGATGGCGCTGATCATCACCCTCATCGGCACCGGCATCCACGTGTACTCGACGGGGTACATGAGCGAGGAGCCGTCGTACTGGCGCTTCTTCTGCTACCTCAACCTGTTCGTCTTCTCGATGCTGCTGCTGGTGCTCGGCGACAGCTTCGTGATCATGTTCTTCGGCTGGGAGGGCGTCGGCCTCTGCAGCTACCTGCTGATCGGCTTCTGGTACAAAGAAAAGAAAAACGCCACCGCCGGCATGAAGGCGTTCGTCGTCAACCGCGTCGGCGATTGGGGCTTCGTCACCGGGCTGTTCTTCCTCTTCTGGGGGCTCGGCGGCTCGTGGTCCAACATCGACAAGCACTACTATCCCGATCTCGCCGAGGGCGGGATGCCGCGCTACAACGTCGCGGTCGTCGACGAGCCGGCCGGTGGCGAAGAGGCCAAGCCGCCCGCGCACGAGGAAGCGCTCGAGCACAAGGGCGTGCACCACGAGTCGGTCGAGGTCGGCCCGACGGTGGTGTTCCGCGAGCTGCGCAACCAGCTCTCGATCACCGCCGAGAACGGCGCGCGCCCGCTGGCCGACGAGCTGCTCAAGAAAGAGGTCTGGGGCATCCCGCTGGTGTTCCTGATCGGGCTCTGCCTGTTCATCGGCGCGTGCGGCAAGTCGGCGCAGATTCCGCTCTACGTCTGGCTGCCCGACGCCATGGCCGGCCCGACGCCGGTCTCGGCGCTGATTCACGCCGCCACGATGGTGACCGCGGGCGTTTATATGATCGCCCGTTTGAATTTCGTATTCGTAATGTCTCCGGGCGCGATGACCGTGGTCGCCACCGTCGGTGCGCTGACCGCGCTCTTTGCCGCCACGATTGGATTGTTTCAATACGACATCAAAAAGGTTTTGGCGTATTCGACGGTTTCGCAATTGGGCTTCATGTTCGTCGGCGTCGGCGTCGGCGCCTATTGGGCCGGCGCGTTTCACCTGCTGACGCACGCGTGCTTCAAGGCGTGCTTGTTCCTCGGCTCGGGCTCGGTCATTCACGGCATGCACCACCTGACGCATCACCGCGAGCACGCGGCGCACTCAGGTGATGATCACGGCGGCGAGCACGACGAGCACGGCGCGGCGCACGGCGACGACGAGCACAAGCCGCGCCCCCAAATTAATGACCCGCGCCTCGCGCCCGATCCAACAGATCCGCAGGACATGCGCAACATGGGCGGCCTCGGCGCGCTCATGCCGAAGACGAAGTGGACGTACCTGATCGCGTGCTGGGCGATCGCCGGCTTCCCGTGGGCGGCGGGCTTCTTCTCCAAAGACGAAATCCTGTGGAAGGCGTTCACCAACCACTCGACGCTGGTGCCCGGCTGGTTCATCTGGGCGCTCGGCCTGGTCGCCGCGACGTGCACGTCGTTCTACATGTTCCGCTCCTACTACATGACGTTCGAGGGCCGCGCCCCGTCGGCGGAGCACAAAGAGCACGTGCACGAGTCGCCGCCGTCGATCACCGGCGTGCTGATCGCGCTCGCCGCCGCGTGCCTGATCATCGGCCCGCTGCTCGGCTTCCCGTCGGCGATCTCGCACCGCGAGCCGCTGCTGGCGCAGTGGCTCGAGCCGGTGACCAACCTGACCGGCGCGTACCTGACCGGCGCGCGCGCGTTTGCCGACAATCACGCGCTCGAGTTCGCGTTCATGGCGCTGTCGATCGGCGTGGCCACGCTCGGCTGGTTCGGCGCCCGCGCGCTCTATAAAGACATCGCCGCCACCGAGGCGCGCCTCGCGTCGCTGCGCGTGCAGTACGCCAACATCCACAAGCTGGTTTTCGAGAAGTACCGCATCGACGAGCTCTACGACGCGACGTTCGTGCGCGCGTTCACCAAGGGCGCCGACGCGATGGCGTGGATCGACGCCAACATCGTCGACGGCCTGGTCAACCTGATGGGCACGCTCTCGATGGGCGCCGCGTGGATCAGCGGCGCCATCGACAAGTATCTCGTCGACGGCGCGGTCAACGCGGTCGCCGATCTCACGCTCGACGCCGGCCGCCGCATCCGCCACGTGCAGACCGGCCGCATCAACAACTACGTCCTCGGCGTCGTCGTGGGCGTGATCATTCTCGTGGTCATTACGTCCCTCGTTTAAGGGAGAACTGCACCGATGAAGCGAGCCTTGACGATTACGACTCTGCTCTGTGCCTTCGCGGCGGCCGCGCACGCGCAAAGCGATCCGATGAAGAAGCCGCAGCTCGCGGTCTCTCCGTCGACGATCGACTTCGGCGGCGAGGCGGGCACGAAGAGCTTCAAGATCTCGAACACCGGCAACGCCGATCTCGAGATCGAGAAGGTGCAGCCGGCGCCCGACGCCTACGGCTTCCTGGTGCTCGGCGCCACCACGCGCACGCTCAAGCCGGGCGAGACGATGGACGTGACGGTGCAGTTCACGCCCGACGGCAAGCGGCAGCAGGCGTTCGGCGGCATCCAGGTGTTCTCGAACGACGAGACCTTCCCGCAGGACGAGCGCGGCGGCGCGGCGCACATCACCGGCGTCGCGGCGCGCTCGAACAACTCGTGGCTGCTCACCGCGATGATCTTCTTCCCGCTCATCGGCGGGCTGATCATCCTCGCCATGCCGTCGGGAAAAGAGAACCTGGTGCGCTGGATCGCGCTGGCCACCGCCGCCGTTCCCGTCGGGCTCGCCGGCTTCCTCTACCTGCACTACGACCGCGCGTTCGGCATGGCGCAGGGAAACTACGGCTTGCAGTTCATCCACCACACGGTGTGGATCCCCAGCTTCAACGTCGAGTACTTCGTCGGCGTCGACGGCATCTCGATCACGATGGTGATCCTCACCGCGCTGGTCTCGCTGGTCGCCGTCGGCGCGTCGTGGAACATTTCGAAGCAGGTCAAAGCGTACTTCGCGCTGTTCCTGCTGCTCGAAACGGGAATGATGGGGACGTTCTGCTCGATCGACTTCTTCCTCTTCTACATCTTCTGGGAGCTGATGCTCCTGCCGATGTACTTCCTCATCGGCATCTGGGGCGGTCCGCGCAAGGAGTACGCCGCCATCAAGTTCTTCCTCTACACGCTCGCCGGCTCGGTGCTGATGCTGCTGGCGATCATCGCGCTCTACTACAACGCCAACCCGACCACGCTGCTCGACGGCACGCCGGCGCGCCACACCTTCGACATCATGAAGCTGGCGTACCTGAACGACTTCGAAAAAATCGGGCCGCTCCTCGGCGTCAAGTTCGTCAACTTGATCTGGATCGGTCTGTTCATCGGCTTCGCGATCAAGATCCCGATGTTCCCGTTCCACACCTGGCTGCCCGACGCGCACGTCGAGGCGCCGACGGCGATCTCGGTGATCCTCGCCGGCGTGCTGCTCAAGATGGGCACCTACGGCATCCTGCGCATCAACTTCGCCATCCTGCCGACGGCGACGCAGTGGGCCGGCACCACCATGGCGGTGTTCGGCACCATTAATATCTTGTACGGCGCGTTCTGCGCGTTCGCGCAAAAGGATCTCAAGAAGCTGGTCGCGTACTCGTCGGTGAGCCACATGGGCTACTGCCTCGTCGGCATGGCCGCGTTCACGCAGACCGGCTTCAACGGCGCGATGATGCAGATGTTCAACCACGGCACCATCACGTCGATGCTGTTCATCCTCGTCGGCGTGATCTACGACCGCGCGCACACGCGCGAGATCGACAAGTTCGGCGGCATGGCGACGCAGATGCCGAAGTACGCCGCGTTCTTCGGCTTCGCCTTCATGGCGTCGCTCGGCCTGCCGGGCCTCTCCGGATTCATCGGCGAGGTGCTGGTGTTCCTCGGCTCGTTCCCGACCTACAAGGTGATCACCATCCTCGCCGCGACCGGCGTGATCTTCACGGCGGCGTATCACCTGTGGGCCATGCAGCGCATCCAGCTCGGCAAGTGGAACGACGCTCAGTGGCACGACAAGTCGCACTTCCCCGACCTGACGATGCGCGAGGCGCTGACGCTGGTGCCGATGGCGGCGATCGTGCTGCTGCTCGGCTTCTACCCGATGCCGGTGCTCAACTTGATCGGGCCGGGGCTGAGCGATCTCTTGCATCACGTGACCACGCACGGCGCGGGCACGCTGGCGGGCCTGCCGTAACATGCGCGCGCTCTCCGTC
>Ga0070741_10011001_pt1 | contig 16864 bp, 9 predicted proteins | sample Coa_R1_4_FD_66440 | JGI IMG/M metagenome (GOLD analysis project Ga0070741, IMG submission 66440) | Surface soil microbial communities from Centralia Pennsylvania, which are recovering from an underground coalmine fire - Coalmine... | ecosystem: Environmental > Terrestrial > Soil > Unclassified ...
CTGGATTGGCTCAACCGTCCTTATTTAGAGGCGGGCGGCCTAATCGTGACCGCCGGCCCTGCACCCGCCGATTCGGGAATCGCGGAGCGCAGTCTTGAACGTCAGGAGTTGTTGGCACGCGGCGAGAGTCCTTTCAGAATCGGAATCGCGATTTGGCCACGCGATGCTGCAATCGAATGGGCTCGTAATCATTCGGATCTTCACGATTAAGCGCCGGTCAGAGTTGGATGCTTGCAACAGAAGCAAAGGTTGTGAGTTCCGGGTTTAGTATTCCGCCCCCAAAGCTATAAGCGCAAGTTTTTGCGCGCGCAAATATTTTCATTCATGTCGGGACCTGTCAGGTCATTTTCACTTCGCATTTGAACCATCGCAGAGCCCTCGCAACTCGAACTGAACCAGCTTCTTATCCCATCTGCGGTAAAGAACGGAACCATTGCCCTTACGCTTTTAAGTTTGGCATCGCGAATGCTTGAGACAGGTGGGCGTACTTTCAGCCTGCGACTAAGAGCGCGGAGCTATTGACTGGGAACCATGATGGCGGTCTGCTCTTCCCCAGGAACAGAACGGCTGGTCACTTTATCCATATGTCGAATTCGCTTGAAATAGTCTTGGCGAGCCAGTTTCGTGCTCGGCCCAATACCGACGAAAAGATCAAATTAGCTGCAGAAATCCTGCATGCTGCTTCGCGCCGATTTGATGCGGAGATCGCAGAGGTTCTCCTTGGCGAACTTACATTGGCCTCTGTAGAGGAGTTGCTCGAACACGTGCCGGAAAGCGCAAACGCTGCCTATCTGCGAGCGTTGATGCTTACAGCCGGGAATCGCCCTGAGGCCGCAAGCGCCTGGGAATGCTTCTTCACATTTTCCGAGCGGCGAGATCCCTTCCATATACTCGCGTACGCGCAAGTGCTTACTCGGCAAGAACGATTCGTTGAATCAGCACGGCAACTGGAGTTGGCATTTGCCCAGCCTCTATCGCACACTCTCTTTGTACGTGCCGAAGGACTTGTCACTCGCCTTCGTGAGACGTCTTTACCGTGGCTCCGCGAGGCCCGGATAGCAATCCTCTCCACCAGTATCTCCAACCTCATCACCAGCGCCTTGAAGGCACTCTGCTTACGAGACCGCATTCATGCCGAGTTTTACCAGGGGCCGTATGGCGCCATCGAGCAGGAGGTCCTGGACGCGAACAGCGGTTTAGCTCGCTTTCGACCAAATGTTGTTCTCCTCATCCCGAACTGGAGAGACTTATCGCTTCCTGCGATCAGCACTGACCGAACCACAGTTATAGGTTCCGTGCTTGAAACAGCAAAGTCACTCTGGGCGCAACTGAGGGAGCGCTTCGGCTGCCATGTCATCCAGCATGGATTTGATTTTCCCGGCGAAGAGGCCTACGGATACCTGGCTTCGTCGCTGCCAGGTGGACGATCGAGCATCATTGCGGAGATCAACGCGCGCATGCAAGAAGAGGCGCCGGCAAATGTATCGATACTCGATACCCCGGCGGTGCAGCGGCGCGTACGCGAACAATGGGAAGATTCCTCGCAATGGTTTAATTTCCGGCAACATCCGTCGAGTGACGCGGTACCTGCTCTCGCAGAGGCCCAACAGTGCCATATTCGCGCAGTTCTTGGCCTTACACGCAAAGTCTTGGTCACAGATCTGGACAATACTTTGTGGCATGGCGTGATCGGGGAAGATGGGCTGGATGGAATTCGGATTGGGCCGGATACGCCTGCGGGCGAAGCACATCAGCGGCTGCAGAGGTATTTGGCCGAGCTCAAATCTCGTGGCATTTTGCTCGCGGTCTGTTCAAAAAACAATCCCGCCGATGCCCGCTTGCCCTTTGAGAAGCATGAACACATGCTGCTGAAACTGGATGATTTTGCTGCATTCCGCGCGAACTGGGATGACAAGGCACAGAACCTCCGCGCGATCGCGGCTGAATTGTCGCTCGGCTTGGACAGCTTTGTTTTTCTCGATGACAACCCGTTAGAACGAGAATGGGTACGTTCTCAGTTGCCGGATGTTGCCGTGGTAGAACTCGGTCCTTCGGTATTCACTTGGACCCACGATCTCGACAGGCATGGCCATTTTTTCTCGCTGACGCTTACGGAAGAAGATCGGATGCGGCAGCGCCAATATCAGCATGCTGCGGACGTGCAGCGACTGCGCTCAGACTCAAGGTCACTCGATGAATTTTTAGAGAAGCTGCAACTGGAAGCCTCAACCCTCCCAGTTTCAACGAGCAACCTGCAACGCGTGGCGCAGCTTATCAATAAGACCAATCAGTTCAATTTGACGACGCGGCGCTATACCGAGGAACAGGTACTCCAACTGGCATCATTGCCGACCGACTGGTCGGCCGCATTTCAGCTTCGCGATCGCATGGGAGCCTATGGGCTGATCGGCGTAATCCTGTGCAAGGCCTCGGCCAATCCAGGCGAATGGGAGATTGACAGCTGGCTTCTGAGCTGTCGCGCGCTGGGAAGGCAAATGGAACTGTTCATGTTCGACAAGTTGATGCAAGCGGCGATTCAGCGAGGTATTAAGCAGATTCGCGGAATATATCGGACGACCAAGAAAAATGGGCTTGTCTCCGCTCTCTACGAACGGCTTGGGTTTTCAAAAATCAACGAAGTCGGCGGGGAGAGTTCTTATTTAATCCAAGTCCCACCATCGCATGAGCGCACGGCCAAACACATTCGCGACATCAGTGCTACGAGTGTGACAACTCAAGCCCAGCACGCGATGGCGGAGCAGGCAGTCGCGTGAGCAAAACCTTCGCTGCTCAAGACGACTGCCGTTGACCTACTGTATTCGGATCATATACACATCGGAGCAGTCATTGGCCACGTGCATATTTGCCGGACAGCCGTTGGGATGGGCCATGTCACTCGAGAACACGATGTATTTGCCATCGCGACTGATAGCGGCATGAGGTTGCGCCCAATAGCTTTCCATGCTGCGCGAACGTGCATGGGCCAAACGATATACCTTTGAGCCGTCGACTTTGGCGAGAATGATCTCATCTTCATAGAGCTGCCAGTTGCTAGTGCTTATCGTTCGATAATTTGAATCGGAGCTGAAGAACTCTGGCCCCGGTGTGTTGGTATCGAAGAATGAGATCGCAATCCAGGGCTGCGAAGCATCGCCACGATAACTAACGTGCCAGGAGCCCACGTTGTCGAGGAGACAGACAGCAGCATTCACATTATCGAGTTGCCTTACGTCCATTCCCCATCCACTGGGACACGGATTGGTTTCACCGGATAGCGTGAGTGAGTTGCCTCGTGCAACGATAATTGGGACTCCATTGAGGTCGTAACCGGTGTCGTAGTGATTGGTATTGTCCTCTATATGAACCAACTTGCTACCGGTCCATAGACGCACCCCCTGCTCTATGCTTGTTCCATCGCCGTTGAATTGAATCGTCAACCGGTTGTCCGGAGAGAATTGCAGTTTGTGCAGACACCCGCCCGTACATGAGGTTGTGTAGACGTAGGTCTTCGAGTTTTGACTAAAAGACCAAGTAAAGATGTCCATGGTGCCATTGCTGTTCTGCCCCACGAGCACCATATGGTCGCCGTCCTGTGATAAGTCGGCGGCGTCCGGTGATGAGACTCCGCTGTACTCGGTGAACGTATGCAATAGAGTTTGAGTCACTGAAGAACCGCTGATGGTTCCACGGTAAACACTATTACCCATCGGATAGTACAGAACATTGCCGTTGGACGCGTCCCACACTGGATGGCCGCTCCAATTCGGTACGTTGCTGCTGGGCACGACAATAGCTCCTGTAGTATTGCGGATGCTCCAGTTGCCATCGGTTGCGATGACCAACACCAAGTTGTCGGTCGCGTTGAGCGCAGTGAATGTCGAGTAGTAGTTCATGAGACCCGGATGAGTCCCATCGCCAAACGTTTCTGCGCCGCCGTTCGTAAGGCGGATTACCGTGCAACCGTAGACCGGATCGACGTAGCTCTGTCCCACTCCGGGTGGCGTAAAGGTATCGTAGTTCGTCGGCAGATGGACGAGTCCGTCGTTCAACAGACCGCAAATCGGGCCGGAGCTTGTGGTGACCCCTGTGCCTGAGAGCGATACTGCCGACGGTCCGGTATTCGCGTCGCTTGTGATCGTGAGGCTGCCATTGGAGCTGCCCGTGGCCGCAGGCGCAAACACTACCGAAAATGTCTTGCTTTGTCCCGCGGAGAGAGTGAGCGGCAATGTGAGACCACTGATCGAATATCCGGTTCCACTTGCTATGGCGGCAGAAATCGTTACCGCTCCATTCGACGCCGTCAATTTTTCCGACAGAGTGGCCGAGCTCCCCACGGTGACATTTCCGAAACTCAGAGACGTAGGTGACGCGGTCAATGTCGTGGTCACTCCGGTTCCGCTCAAGCTTACCGTCGGATTGGTCGAAGCGTTGCTGGTGAATGAAACCTGGCCCGATGCGCTCCCTGAGGATGCCGGCGCGAACGCCACCGTGTAAGTCGCAGTCTGTCCCGGAGTAAGAGTCAGCGGAAGAGTAATTCCGCTGCCGCTGAAACCTGCGCCTGAGGTCGTGATCTGCGAGATGCTCAGGTTGGCGCCGCCGGAATTGGTAATAGTGAGTGGCTTCGTGCTGCTGTTGCCCACCACGAGGTTGCCGAAGCTTAGATTCGTGGGACTTACGCTAAGCACAGGCGCAGGCGGAGTAACTCCTGTGGCGGTTAGTGAAACGGTCGGAGTCGTTGCGGCATTGCTGGTAAATGAAATCTGTCCTGCGGCGCTGCCTGCCGAGGCTGGGGAGAACTGTACAGTGTAATTGGCGCCCTGCCCTGGAGTAAGGGTCAACGGAAGAGTAATACCGCTGCCGGTGAAGCCGCTACCGGAAACTATAATCTGGGAGATGCTGAGGTTCGCATTGCCGCTGTTGCTGATCGCGACCGTCTTGGTAGCGCTGCTGCCGACGTTCACGCTGCCGAAGCTCAGGCTGGTCGCATTCACGCTGAGCTGGGGCGCAGGAGCAGCGACCGCAGTACCGCTAAGCGTAACCAGATTGGGACTACCGGTGGCATTACTGACAAAAGAAATCTGTCCCGAAGCAGTCCCTGTTGTGGTTGGAGCAAACTGCGCGGTGTAGGTTGAGCTCTGCCCGGGGTTGAGGGTTAACGGCACGCTCACGCCGGTCACGCTGAATCCCGTTCCCGAGGCGGTGATCTGAGAGATAGTCACACTTACGTTTCCGCTATTGCTGATAGAGACCGACTGCGTGCTGCTGCTGCCCAGGGTCACACTGCCAAAGTTCACTGTCGACGGATTAGGGGTCAGTTGAGCTACCGACGCTGCAGCGCCGGTTCCCGTCAAACTCATGCTCATGGGGGAATTGGAGGCATTACTTATGAACGAAATGCTAGCGTTAGCGATTCCGGTCGCGGGCGGAGTGAAGGTCAAGATAAACGAGGTGCTCGTTCCAGCTGCGAGTGTCAGGGGCAGCGTTAATCCAGAGTCGCTATAGCCCGATCCGCTCAAGTTAACTTGCGAAAGAGTTAGAGCAGCGTTGCCAGTGTTGCTGATGGCAATGGATCGTGCGGATGAGCTGCCGACGACAACACTCCCAAAGCTCACTGACGTCGGACTCACCGCCAGAACGGCTGAAGACGAACCGGAACCCGTGCCCCCGGAACTGGCTGAAGGAAATGCGCCGGTGGTTCCACATCCAGCGATAGCGATGATTGAGAGCGAAGCAGCGAGCACGAAGAGCGTGCGTACCGGGCGCGAATCACTGAACATCTGGCCTCCTGAGGGACTTGCCTTAATACCCGTCGCGCGCCGAACAGTGATTCAGCAGGGTAAGGACTGATCACTGGCTCGACTGTAGTCTGGGAGGCTCAACGTCTGTAGATTACGACTGGACTAGCCGCGGGGTAACGGGCTGCATGTGCTTGCGATTCTTTCCGTTGCCACAGTCACACTTTTTGACAGTCATGGTCGGATGAGACTTTCGTAACCCACTCCTATATGGAAACAGTGCAACCTTCATTTCTTTAACAAAATCCTAATCCAGTTTTTAGGAGGCATCATGAGATATCCATTCCTCTATCCAGCACTCCTTCTGTGTTGTTTCGCGGTCATTCCGGCTACTGCTCAGAATCCGATCCTTTGCGGAAAACTGAACGATGGAGTTGTGTACCTGCCGCCAAATTGGGACTCGTTCACCCCTCCCGGCACGGGACAAACATACCTTGACCCAGTCTTCGGATGTCCGGTGAAGCGCCTCACCAACAGCAGTGCCGATGAAACTACATGGGACGGCAAACATCTGAGCTTCATGCACTATTACTCAACCTTTACGCCAATCAATGCGACAGACACGATGTTGTTCATCATTTCTGACGACGGTAATTGGCGCATTAAAGATCTAAATGGGAATACGATTGTCCCCCAATCCAGCATTCCTATTTTTGCTGGTCATCCCGTGTGGGATGCGAGTAACGGAAGTGTCTTCTACTATGCTTCGTATAACATCCTGTATTCCGGCACGGTTACCGGAAACACAATTCAATCGACGAAAGTGCATATTTTCAACGAATACAGCAGCATCAATTCCATGGATTCGGCGGACCTATCCCAGGACGGCGATCACATCGCCCTAGTCGGTCAGAACGCCAATAACACGATGGATGTCTTCGTGTGGTCATTGAGCCAGCAGGTGAAGACTTCGGTCTACACCACAACTTGCACTGTCAATGCAAATTGCCTGCACAAAATCCAGCTCACTGCAGATAACCTTCTCGCCATCGGTTTCAAATACGACGGTCCGGATCCCGAGAACGGGAATCGCCTCTGGACTGGAAGCGCCCTCGTTCATTTACAGAACAACACCAATCACTACGATACCGGTTACGATCTGGCGGGAAATTCCGTTTTCATCGCCATGAACAATTGGCTGACGCTTTCGAATGTGATTAATCCATGTCCGAGCACATGGGGAATGGACGTTCGTCCATTGAGCAGCATGATCGCGGGTGAGGCAACGGTTCCCGCGGACATTTGCCTGCTCGACGGCCTGCAGGATTGGCACGTGAGCTATCGAGGCGGAGTGACTCAGCCGTGGGTGCTACTTTCCTTCTTCGATTCGCGCCCGCAAGGACCAGAGTTTTACTCCAACGATCCTAATTATCAAGTACCGCCAACTCAAAGTACGTGGTATTTGTACGAGGACGAGATTGTGATGGCAAAGGTCGACGGCAGCGCAGTATACCGACTGGCGCACGCGCGCTCACGCAGCAGTGAAGGTTACTTTGCTGAACCTCGCGCAGCCCTGAGTCGAGACGGCAAATACATTGTGTTCACAAGCAACATGGCATATCCCAACGGCTGTCCGGCCAACATGCACGTTCCAGGACAGTGCCTGGATGTTTACCTCATCCGCTTTCAACAGTGAAATGCGCTTTGACAGATTTTAGATGAGCTAATTGTTTAATTCGAGTCCGCACTAATTCAAGACAACGAGCCAGCCTGTTGAAGGCTGGCATTTTTGTTTTTATGAGGATCCATTCCCACGGACTCACTATCAGAATTGACGCCAGTTGCAGTCCATCCGAGTTCTTGCAGGATTCGGCGCTGATAGACAGCTGGACTAAAGTCTTTCCAAGCACGTTTTTTTGCTTCTTCACCAACGCGGCTCCGAAGTACGGGGTTTTCCATGAGTAGCGTTATGTACTTTCGAAGGCCTGCGCTATCGCTGTGATTTATAAAGTACCCTGAAGTTCCCAAGTCCATGTAGTCTGGCGCGCCCTCCGGATCTGTCACAATGACAGGTTTCCCGAGAGCCATGGCAACGGTGTAGGTGGCGATGCCGGTAATTCTAAGCGGCTCGGGAAGGAGAGGAACCACGACGCAAGAAGACGCCGCCATCGCGTCGTAATATTCCGTTCTTGTGCCTCGGCAGATTTCAATATTTCCTTCCGGCGGATTTAGTCGCTCCGTGCTGAAGATCTTTACGTGATAAGGCAACCCGACAATCGCGTCCAGAAAAGTTTTCCAGTCGCGACAGTTGAATCCTCCGGCAAAGATGTACCCACTATCCGTGGTGCTGCGGAGATCATGCTTCTGAAAAGCTACAGGAATGAATTTGAAGCTGTGTTCAGGAATATTCAGCCATTTTGAATACCGCGAGATTTCGACTCTGGTGTTGGCTTGAATCACATCCGCGCAGCGAGCAGCCAGCCGAATCACGCGACCAGTACCTCCGCCTGTCCATTCAGTGTCGCTCATCAAGACACGGCCCTTGCCGCCAAAAAGCCGGTACAGAGGAGGAAACCACACCCCGTATCGTCCTATTGCTATGCCATCGTATTCACGGGAACGGCGAAGAACGTGTAGCGCAAATCTCAAAACGTACCACTGCCTTCCAACTGCCCGCAGACTCTCTGGAAGCTTACTTACTCTATCGTCAACAAACCCGGTCTCATCCACCACATCGACGCCACTGGGCCAATTACGATCGTCGAAAGTTACGGTTTGTGAGACTAGAGCGCGCATCGGGATAAGCGGTTCAAACAGCCGCCCCACCGTTCATTGAATGCTCGTCTGGCAGGAAAGCCCGGAACAGGAAGCACTAACACTCACGGACAGGAAGTTCTGCCATGCCTGGACGGCCTGATAGGTGTCGAGCACGCCGAAGCCATATCCAGTTTGCTGAATCGGTTGAGCATGAGACAGCGCCTGGGCTGCAGTAATTTGGTTCAGCAGACCAGCGTTTGTGGAATCCAGGCTCGCCATCAAAGCTACGGTTCCAGAAACGAAAGGAGCGCTAAACGAGGTACCCCATCCGACTGCGTAAGTTCCATATGGATACGTCGTAAGCACAGCCTCTCCGGGCGCTGAAATCCAGACGGGAGGAGTGCCGTAGTTCGAGAACCAGGATGGAGTATTGTTGTTCGACGTGGAGGCCACATCGATCACATTCGGCAGACCCGAGGGATAAACGATCGCCATCGATCCATCATTTCCGGCGGATGCGACGCAGATTACGTTCTTACTGGTGGCATAAGTAATTGCAGCCGCGAGCTCAATCGATGGAGATGTGAACTCGAAACTCATATTAATTACTTTTGCGTTGTGATTTACTGCATAGTAAACAGCGCGCAAAACATCCGATACGTAACCAGTGCCGTCGGCATTGAAAGACTTTAGCGGCATCAGCAACGCATTGGGGGCCACCAGATGAACGATGCCCGCGGTCATCGTTCCATGTCCAAATGCGGAGTACTGCAAGCCATCGATTACCCCGGCAGTTGATTGATTCACTGCGCCGGAGGAAGCGCCCAATCCGGTGGTTTGGCCTGAGCCATCGATTACTCCCGCCGTCGATTGACTAACATCGCCCATCTCCGATCCGCCTTGCGTGTTGCGGGTGAAATCGTAACCATCCACAAGATGCGGGGACAGGATCGAGTTGTTCGGATCAACTCCGGTGTCGATCAATGCAACTCGTGTTCCCGCACCGGCCACGTTGAACGAAGACTGCGTCGAGGCAGTGCGAACGATCTGGTTTGGCGTTTGAATCACATAGCCTTCCCACACAGTCGCGCCGTAATAAACGATTGGGAGCTGATCGTATGCGTACCAGGGCATCGTGTCGGATGGCGCTGGGGGAGTGTTCCCCGTCTGGTCTGGTTCTGCGTCAGCTACTCCAGTGCTCGCCAATAATTGCGCCAGGACCGCCGGAGCGCTGAGCAATCCAGATGTCTGAATGACAAAGAGCTGCCCCTTGGGATCGCCAATGGCTTCGAGCACTTGGCATCCCAGAAGGGAGCACGTGAGGTTCAGCCCCGATAGCCCTTGCGTATCGCGCACAATAAAGCGCGCGGGAGAAGACGTTTTTATGCCCCACAACTGCGCATGCAAGCTGACGGACGGCATCGGACTCCCCGCTGCCGGTATCGAGATCAACACCAGGGACCATAAACAAAGCGCCAACAACCCGGTTTGCGTCGTCTGATGATGATCGTAATTTGAATCTGTCGCTTTCATAGCCTAAACATCTCCCATGGGGAACAGGCGAAGTCCAGTTGCAGCTACGCAGGTAAGCGTCGAACTAAGTGGGCTCAACCATCGAACAGTCGCCCACGCCGGCACTCGCCTTGCGTTTCTTTCCGATCGACTGGGTCAAGATTTGCGGTTGCGCCAGCTTGAGGGGCAGGTACACAGGATGCCTGCGATCGATGAACAGCTCGAGTTTAAGTTCGCCAGTTGGATCGAACTCAAGTCGGAATTCGCCATTATCATTGCTCGTAGTTCGGGCGATATTGCGTCCACGTTCGAGCAGTGCGACGTGAATACCAGTTAGAGGGCGCCCCGGTCTGGCGCTGTCGAGCATCTGACCGACGACTAGCCAACGGCGGGAATTGACTTGCCAGTCAAATTCCATATCCACGTAGACTGAGCCTAGACGGTACAAAACCTGACGATCACCCACGAGGGAACTTCGCGCGCCGGCAGGCAGCGGTTGAGCTGTGCTGTCAAACAGGACTTCCGGTGAAGTGCCGTTGTGACCATCTTTTTCGATGGCAATTGACGCATTTACGGTCAAGACGACTTGGGCGGGAGGCATAGGGCGGGCTCCTAAAACCCAACGAACGCACTGCGCGGCGGGGATCCGGCGCCGTGCGTAGTGGCTGCAGCGAGAGTAGATGCTCAGCCGCGGCCATTCGGTTGTTTGTCCGCATTGGTCTTTTTTGATGCTGCGAAGCTAGCCTGGCCTGCTACCGGCACGTGGGTCTGCATTGGCCAGATGAAGGTGTTTTATGTCCCTCCACGGCCGCCATCGATTTGGAAGTCGCACCCAATGCACCTTGAGCTTTTCGACAGTTTGACGCCGACTTGATTCAGCAATGGTTGAAGTTAATGCCGATTTCCAGGGCATCGGCTGCAAATTTGCTCAGCAAATCGGGATCCCAATCTCTTCGGCGCATTTAGCTTTACATCAGCGGTTGCGCACCCCACATTCCTTTAACATTTCGAGCAACGAGATTTTCCTCCGCGCACATTTGTCTCATACCGGTGTACGAGCAGTAGGTGCTCTCGTCCCTGAGATAATCTAGGTTTCGCTGGAGCGTCGCAATCATGTGGAAGAGCGCCCTTATTTTCTGTATCACGATGGTGGGAATCGCAATGCAGGCACAGGAAAAGAACGTGGTGAAGAGCAGTCCGGCAGCCAAGGTGAGCGCGAATGGATTTCCCGATGCTGCACACCTCAAGCAGATGATCGCGCGATTCGCGCTAACTCCGCTCGAAGTGAACGTGAGCGGGCTATCAGCCGGCGACAAGCAGGCTTTGTCAAAGCTGATCGAGGCCAGCCGGGTTATAAACGACATCTTTCTTACGCAGCTCTGGTCGGGCAATCACGCCGAATTGGCGAAGCTCGAGAAGGATTCCTCGTCCCTGGGCCGCGAACGCCTGCATTACTTCTGGATCAACAAGAGCCCGTGGTCTGACCTCGACGGACACACCGCCTTCCTGCCTGGAGTTCCGCCCAAAAAGTTGCCGGGAGCGAACTTCTATCCCGCCAACATGAGCAAAGAGCAGTTCGAAAGTTGGGTGAAAACGCTGCCGCAATCTCAGCGCGAGCAGGCGGAAGGATTTTTCAGTGTGATCCGTCGCGATGCGCAGCACAAATTGACGATTGTTCCTTACAGCACCGAGTATCATGACGATCTTCAGAAGGCGGCTGACCTGCTGAAGGAAGCCGCCACACTCACGGATAACGAGACCCTGAAAAAGTTCCTTACCACGAGGGCCGAGGCGTTTCTCTCGAATGATTATTACGAGAGCGATCTCGCGTGGATGGATCTCGACGCGCCGCTCGATATCACCATCGGTCCTTATGAAACCTACAACGACGAATTGTTCGGATACAAAGCCGCCTACGAGGCTTACGTAAACATCCGCGACGAGAAGGAATCGGCCAAGCTTGCGGCCTTCTCCGAGCACCTGCAGGAGATCGAGAATAACCTGCCCATTGACCCACAATATCGCAATCCCAGATTGGGAGCGTCCTCGCCGATCCGCGTGGTGAACCAGATCTTCTCCGCCGGAGACGGCAATCATGGCGTTCAGACAGCCGCCTACAATCTGCCCAACGACGAGCGCGTGATCCAGCAAAAAGGGAGCAAGCGCGTCATGCTGAAGAACGTACAGGAAGCCAAGTTCCGCACTATCCTTACTCCCATCGCCGCCGAGGTGCTCGCTCCTGCCGATCGTCAATATCTTGATTTCGATTCCTTTTTCACGCATATCCTGGCGCATGAACTGACGCACGGTCTAGGTCCGCATCAGATCACAGTGAATGGACGCAGCACCAATCCGCGCCAGGAACTGAAGGAGCTTTACAGCGCGGTGGAAGAAGCAAAGGCGGATGTGACGGGTCTGTTTGCGTTGCAGTTCCTCATGGACCATGACAGTCCCACGGTTCCACATGGTGAAGATGCAGAGCGCAAACTCTACACCACCTTTCTAGCTTCGGCGTTTCGCACCTTGCGCTTCGGACTCAAAGAGGCTCACGCGCGCGGAATGGCTGTGCAATTCAATTACCTGCTGGACAAAGGCGGATTCACAGCCAATCCGGACGGCACTTTCTCTGTGGATTTCAGCAAGATCAAGCAGGCAGTGCGTGATCTGGACCGCGATTTGCTCACGATGGAGGCTGTGGGCGACTACTCCGGCGCAAAGCAGATGCTGGATTCGCTTGGCGTGATCCGTCCCGAAGTAAAGCGAGCACTCGACCGACTCACACACATTCCCGTTGATATTGAGCCAATCTTTGTAACGGCGGACCAGGTCGCGCCTGCAGCAAAGAACGAATTAGGGGCCGAACCGGCACAACTGAGACGCTAACGCGCCGTGCCCAGCACTTTACGAACAGTCCAGTTGAGTGAGCACTGGTCGGTTGCCGCTGCGAGGTAATCAAAGCTGAAGATCCCCGATCGAGATGCGCGCAGATATTCTCCGGAATGACAATGTCACCGAGAACGCGGGTGGTGCTTGCAGGCGCGATCGGCAACATCGTCGAGTGGTACGACTTCGGGTTATATGGGCTTCTGGCTCCGGTGCTCACCTCGTTGTTTTTCCCGTCGCATGATCGGATTGCTGCACTGCTTGGAGTGTTCGGCGGCTTCGCCGTGGGGTTCGCGATACGGCCGATTGGAGCGGTCGTCCTGGGGCGAGTTGGCGACCGCAGGGGACGTCAGTTCGTCCTTGTCCTCTCCGTAGCTTTGATGGGAATGGCAACGGTCGCAGTAGGAATGCTGCCCTCATACCACAGCATCGGGATATGGGCGCCGGTTCTGTTGATCGGCATTCGTCTGTTTCAGGGATTCTCCGTGGGCGGAGAGTTCGTAGGCTCGGTCACGTATCTGGTCGAGACTGCTCCCGTCGAGCGACGAGGCATCGGGGGCAGTGTGGCGAATATCGGTGCCACGATGGGCATGCTGGTCGCAGCTGCAGCGGCGGCGCTGGCGGAGACGTATGCATCCTCGTTTCCGCAGGTATGGAGGATTCCGTTTCTTTTCGGTGGCGCGTTAGCGTTTGCGGGCTATTGGCTTCGACGTCATTTGCCGCCGGAACAGACCGAAATTGCGTCCACGTCCTCATTGGCAGCTGCCGAGACTAGACCGGTAGGTACTGATGCGATTGCAGTGGCGACTGCGCGTATTTCCCATTTTGGGAACATGGCTCAGCGGTGGCCGGCCTTGCGCGCTTTTCAGGAAGCTCCGCGGACTATGCTGGTTGCCACGCTTTTCACTTGCGGATACGGAGTCTCCAATTACGTGATCATGGTGTTCCTTCCGACGTTTGCCCGGGAGTTCGCCAGCGTCAACGAGACAACCGCACTGAGGATCAACACCGTGGGTCAATTCGTCGCGCTGATCGTCGTGCCGTTGGCAGGTTGGATATCAGATTTCTGGCTTCGCCGGCGGACAATCTTAGCGGGAGCATTCCTCCTGCAGGCACTTATCGCCTGGGAGTTATTCAGCCTGGTTTTGCAAAAGAACACGGCAGGTCTGTGGATAGCCCAGGTGCTGCTCGCCTGCCTGCTGGCGATGGTCATGGGCACAGCGCCGGCAATGCTCGCCGAGCAATTCCCTCGCGGATTTCGTGTGAGCGGCCATGCCGTTGTCTTAAACGTAGGTATCGGAATCGCCGGCGGCACTGCGCCAATGATTGCCGTCGCCCTCATTCGCGCAACCGGAAGCAGCATGGCTCCGGCTCTCTATCTCGCGGCAGCGTGCATGGTGTCACTGATTTCAGTGCTGTTGCTGAAAGAACGGAGTCGCGTGACGTTGAACGCGTTGTAGAGTGCAATAAATTTTTGCACTCAATAATGTCAACCCTTGGGACTGTAATGGGCATGGATGGCACGCAGTTCAAAATCTCGCGGACCTCGCGCAGAGAATTTCTTCGAAGCTGCGGAGTGGGCAGCTTAGCGCTCGCAGCTAATCCGGTCTTGCGCTGGCAAGGTTTCGGCACAGCGACAAAAGCCACAAAGGCCGGAGCGGCTCAGCGAACGCTTTCGTTAGATCGGGACTGGATCTTCGCAGGGAAACTGCGTGGCGATTCTCCCGCAAAACAACTCGATCACTCTGCTTCAATCATCAGTCTTCCCCACTGCGTCAGCGAGCTCTCGTGGCAAAACTGGGATCCTGCACAGTGGGAGAATCTCTGGATCTATCAAAAACATTTCAAGCTTCCGGCGGAGTTTGCGGGCCTTCGCGTTTTCCTGCACTTTGATCGAGTGATGACCGGCGCCGCGCCGAACTTGAATGGTCACAAACTCCCGCCGCACCTCGGAGGCTACCTGCCGTTCCACTATGAAATTACAGACTTGCTGGCACGGACCGACAATGTGCTCGATGTGATTGTGGATTCTCGCTGGAGTAATGTGCCTCCCGAAGGAGCGCCGGGCGGGCCATCAACAATTGATTATCTGGAGCCCGGCGGCATTCACGGCTCCGTGCGCTTGAGCGCGGTTCCCGCCATTTTCATCCGCGATGTGTTTGCAAAGCCTGTTCATGTACTCGATGAGAATCGCGCGCTCGAAGTCACGTGCTCGATTGATGCCGCTGCCCTCGCGAAATCCACCCAGCTACAAATCGAATTGAGGAACAGCGTTGGTCAGGTGCTCTCGCGTACGCGAGAGCAAGTAGGCATTCAGAAGGTTGGGCAAACCGAGGTAAAGCTGGTCTTATCCCCTCTTGGGAACATCTCGTTATGGGACATAGATTCGCCTGAGCTTTATGACGTCGTTTCCACGTTGCGGGTCGACGGCAAACCAGCCCACGATTATCGAGTCCGGATTGGATTCCGCGATGCTCGTTTCGAACTCGATGGATTCTTTCTAAACGGCCGGCGGCTGCAGCTCTTTGGTTTAAACCGGCACGAATTGTTTCCATACGTCGGCGCCGCAATGCCTCCTCGTGTTATGCGCCGCGATGCGGAGATTCTGCGCAGAGACTTCAATTGCAATATCGTTCGCTGCTCGCACTATCCGCAGTCAGAAGCATTCCTCGCCCGCTGCGATGAACTCGGCTTGATGGTCTGGGAAGAAGTTCCCGGCTGGCAATATATCGGCGACGATGCATGGAAGAATCTGCTGGTCGGAGATACCAAAGACATGATCGTTCGCGATCGCAATCATCCTGCGATTGTGATTTGGGGAGTGCGCGCAAACGAGTCCGCGAATGATGTCGAACTCTACCAGCGTACGACTACTGCGGCGAAGAGCCTCGACGATTCAAGGCCGACCTCCGGCTCGATGACTCCTTCATCACGAAAGACATGGAAGGAAGACGGGCACGAGGACGTGTTCGCCTTCGATGACTACCATGCTGCTCCTGACGGCACTGTGGGAATTGCAGAGCCGGTACAGGGAGTTCCATATTTCCTGGCGGAAGCTGTGGGCCAATTCAACTACGAACGCGGCAAGGGTTTCGATAATCGCTATCGCCGTGCGGGCAATGCTCACGTGCAGCAGCAGCAAGCCATCTGGCACGCACAGGCTCACAGTAAAGCCGCGGCCGACCATCGCATCTGCGGAGTGATTGCGTGGTGCGCATTCGATTATGGAAGTCTTATGAATGCCTACCAGACGGTGAAATGTCCCGGCGTGGCCGACGTGTTTCGCATTCCCAAGCTGGGAGCTTCATTTTATTCATCTCAGGTGGATCCGAAGATTCGCCCGATGATTCAACCGAGTTTCTATTGGGATTTCGGGTCTCAGACTCCGAACGGACCAGGAAAGCGCGCGGCGATCTTTTCCAATTGTGATCGGCTGGAGCTCTTCGTCGCCGAAAAGCACCTCTCAACCCTGAACCCCGATCGGGAAGGCTTTCCCAATTTGAAGTATCCGCCGTTCTTCGCCGATCTTGAGACTGAGGGAGCTGGAAATCCTGAATTGCGCATCGATGGCTTCGTCTCAGGACGGACGGTGCTTTCTCGAAAATTTTCCTCTGACCATTCGCAGGATCGCTTTCGGCTGAACGTGGATGACATTGAGCTGGTTGGCGATGGCATCGATGCCACCAGACTGGCCTTCGGAGTTGTCGACAAATATGGAGCGGAGCGTGCCTTTGCCGGCGGAAGCGTACGGTTTGAGGTTACTGGTCCCGGTGTCATTGTGGGTGACAATCCATTCTCCCTCGAAGACAGTGGCGGAGTCGGAGCGGTCTGGATTCGAACCGTTCCGAACGCCGGCGACATCATTCAAATAAGGGCAATACACTCCTCATTAGGAGCTGCGAGTGTCCACATCAGGGTTCTGAAGCAGTAGGGTCGCAACTGCTTAGTGCAGCCACCAGAGCAAGGCAAGCCCGACA
>Ga0070741_10011002_pt1 | contig 16862 bp, 11 predicted proteins | sample Coa_R1_4_FD_66440 | JGI IMG/M metagenome (GOLD analysis project Ga0070741, IMG submission 66440) | Surface soil microbial communities from Centralia Pennsylvania, which are recovering from an underground coalmine fire - Coalmine... | ecosystem: Environmental > Terrestrial > Soil > Unclassified ...
CACGACGGCCTCGCCCGCGGCTTTTCCGCAGCGGGCGACGTAAGGCTGGCTCGCCGGCACTGGCAAGAAGCGCTCACGATCTTCACCGACATCGGCGCGCCCGAGGCTGACCAGGTCCGCGCCGAACTCGCTGCCTCCGGGCACTGATGTGGGCGGCGCGGTGCCGGCTCGCTGCGCCGCGAATTGCCCACCAACATCCGCCCGCCCACAAAACGAACATTTCGCCCATTCCCGGCGTATCGGCGCCTGGCGAGAATATCGCGGACACTTACCTACCCGGATCGGGGGGGTAACTGTCCGCAATCTTTTTCGGACCAGTCGTAGGTGACTAGACCGATCCAGCTGATCTACGAGCGCTGGATCGGCAAGTACCGAGGCCGCCGACATGACCACCGCGACCGTGACCGGCACGCCAGCTCCTGGAATGGCATCTCGATGAGGTGCTCAAAGCTTCCTGAACACGTCCATGGAAGAATCGGGCTTGTGCCAGCCAGCCCGCAGCCCGCTCTCTATGTGATCGCTTGCGGCGGGCCGCCGGCGGGGCAGGTCGCCGATTTTGTGCGGGTGGCGCAGGGGCTGAGGTGGGATGTCGCTGTCGTCGCCACCCCGGATGGCGCTAAGTTCCTCGACACGCAGCAGCTAGTTGAACTAACGGGCCACCCGGTGCGGGTCAATTACAAGCAGCCTGGCGAGGCGGATGTACTTCCGCCCGCGGACGCTATGGTCGTCGCGCCTGCCACGTTCAGCACGGTCAACAAGCTCGCCGCCGGGATCAGCGACACGCTCGCGATGGGGCTGCTCAACGAGGCAATCGGGATGGGACTGCCGATCATCGTGGTGCCGTGGCCGAATGTTCCGCTGTCGCGGCATCCGGCGTTCGGCCGGAACGTGGCGGCGCTACGGGACTGGGGGCTGACGGTGCTGTACGACCCGGGAAATCTGCCTGGGCGGGACGGGGATCCGGCTACCTTTCCGTGGGAGGAGCTGGGCGTCGAACTAGGCAAGCTCCGCGTCGGCGGCTAGCGCGTGGTCAGTACGGGGCTGGCCAGGGCGCGGGCCGCCTTCCTAGGCCCACGCCCCGAGTAACGTGCTTCCCGGGTCAGCCGTTACCCGTACCGTAAAGCGTGTCGAGTCCGGCCAGCAAAATCCGGCCGCGGCTGTGCGCCGCTCTGGTGACAAGATCCTCGGTGAATCCTGTGCCGCTGAACAGGCCGACCGTCGCCGCACTGGCGTTGTGCCCTGCAGCTGTGAGCAGGCTCGCGACGTGTTCCAGTCTGCGCAACTCGGCCAGACCGGGTCGCCGGTCACGGTACTTGGCCTCGCCGATGAACACAATCGGTACGCCCGGGGTCCGCGGCCGGGCGCCGCGTGCGAGGGCCAGGACGTCGATCTCGTGCCCGGTCTGGTGCTCGCGGCAGGCAACGACGCTCTGGCCAACCGGTCCCACGGACAGCCCCGCCTCGTCGGTGGCGTAGCGCGCGACCCACTCGGCAGCTAGCGCCTCGAAGTGCGGGCCGAAAATCCTCGAATCTACCGTGTGGCTGGCCTCGGCCCAGACCTGACGGGCACGGCCCGCCTCAAGGTCAGCGAGAAACGGCTCGATGACCAGCTGATGCAGCCGCACGAGCTGGTCCGCCACCGTGACTACGGGTCGCCGTTCATGCAGCAGATCCTGCCGGCGCTCGATGAAACCGGCCGCCGCGAGCATGCCCAGCTGGTGCGCGAGGGAGGTAGCCGCGCGGCCGAGGAGGCCGCCGATCTTGGTAGGCGAGCTCTCCCCCGCTGCTACCGCCGCTAGCACCGAGCTGTAGGTCGCCGTGTCGCGGATGCGCGGGTCTTCGTGCACCACACGACGCGCCTCGTCGAACAGCGGCATGCTTGGCCGCATGACATTGCGGATCAGCCAGTCGCCGATCTGCGCGGCATCCTCCGGAACCTCCGGGTCAGGCACTAGCTCCCGGTACCCTGGCGTACCGCCGACTACCGCATTGTGCGCGAAGGCCGCCGCTGGGTTCTCGATGCGCCAGTACTGGCGGGCATCGCGGTAACCGAATGGCCGGATGCGGAGCTCGAGCGCGCCCCGGCCGCGCAGCGCCTTGGTCCCGGACAGCAGGTCAGCCATCACCGAGATCGCCGAACCGCAAAGAATCAGCCGCATTGGCCCGATCCCAGATCTCGCACCCGGCCCGAGACTGTCATACAGGCCTTGCACGATGGAGGGCAGCCCAGTGGTCTCCTGTACCAGGTAAGGCAACTCGTCGATCACCAGCAGCGGGGATGCCCCGCGCGAGGACGCGGTGGTCATCAGCTCTGCGGCGGTGCCGAGCGCCCGCTCCCAGTCGCCGAACCCGAACGCTCCGGCCGACAGCCCCGCCCAGTTGGCGAGCGAGTCACCGAAGCGGCGCAGTGAGATCGCTTCCGCCTGTTCCGTCGCCAGATGATAGAGGCCGCCGACCGCATCGGCGAGTCTGCGTAGCAAGTAGGACTTGCCTTGCCGACGCCGGCCGTAAACCACGGCTATCCGGAGGCCCGGCAGCGATGAGCTTGCGAACTCGGCGAGGTCCGCCCACTCTTCGTCCCGGTCGAAGACATCCGCTGGCTTTCTCAAGGTTCCATCCTGCTAGCTTGACTACAATTAATATAACTGTAGTCAAGCTAGCGGCCTGGAACCTCACTTCGGGGAGGTGGACGCGGCGCGCAGCGCGCGATACAGGATCTGCTGGTCGCCGAGGCGGTGACGGAGCTGGCGTTCGAGGCCGCCGATCGGCACCAGGTTCTGCGGGGCTCGCGGATCCTTGTGCGGAGTGCTCGCCAGCGGCGGGAGCAGCACGGCGGTCATGCCGGCGAGCTCGGTCACCTGCTCTCGCGGCAGGTCTGGTGAGCATTCGAGCCGGACGACGCCGGACCAGGGGACGCCGGGTGTGCGGGCTAGCTGGAGGTACCACGAATGACGCCGCCAGGACGTGCCCATGGTGAATGCCGGGGTCCGCTGGCCCGGCTTGAGCGCCGCGACGACGCGGGCCTGTTCGTTCGGCAGGTAGGAGGCATGGTGAGTCTTCACGTAGCCGACAGTTCGATCCAGGTGGGTGCGCCCGCGTAGCGGGCCGTCGACGACGAGGAGATCGCCGGCGTCCGGGTGCTCGGCGCGGAACCGCTGCGCGAGCTGGACCTCAGCCTTGGCGAGGTGCTGCTGCATGGCCAGGGAGAGCTGGTCAAGCGCCCAGCCCGGCGCTCGGTACGCGGGGTAGCGGACGGTCCGGGCCACGATGCCGCCCGGCTCCCGAGCGGCGGTGAACAGGCCTCGTTCGACGGTGACGTCGGTGATGCGGGCCTGCCCGTCGCAGCAGACAAGGCCTGCGGCCAGTGACGCCGCGATGCCAGGCACTGGCTGAGTACCGTCCTCGTGAACCCACACCCTGGCATCGATGCGCCGGACTCCGTCGAGGAAGTTCACCATGGCCGGCAGCCGGGTGGTGGGATCAGCGTCGATCGGCTGCCAACGGGACGCCTCGACCTCCAGGCCGAGGTCGAGTTCCGCGCTGGATTCAGCCATGGCGTCGCCGTCCGGCTCCGCGCTGAAGGCCATGCCGTAGCCCGGATCCCAGGGCTCGACGGTGAAGGTCACGATCGTTCCTTGCGAATGGCCGAGGAACCCCCGGCATGGCTGACGACGAAGCGCACCGGAACACGCTCCGCGAGCGCCGGCACGTGCGTGATGACGCCGATCATCCGGTCGGAGTCCGTGGCGAGCCGCTCCAGCGTGGTGGCCACGGCCTCCAGGGTTTCCTCATCCAGCGTGCCGAAGCCTTCGTCCAGGAACATGGAGTTCAGGTCGCGCATCCCGGCGGAGAGCCTGGTCACCTGCCGGGACAAGGCCAGCGCTAGCGCCAGGGAAGCCTGGAACGTCTCCCCGCCAGACAATGTGTGCACCGGCCGGCTCGAACCAGCGTCCTGGAAGTCGATCACCACCAGGTTGTTGTGCTCGTCTCGGTCGAGCTGGTACTGGCCACCGGACAACTCCATCAGGGTCTGCGACGCCTCAATCATCAGCGCATCGAGCGCCGCGCCGCACAACCAGCGCTCGAACGAGGTCGCTCGCAACAGGTTGCCGAGCATCGCCGCTACGTGTTCTTCCTCGCGGTGAGTCTTGATCTGCCCGTCGAGCCTGGCGGCCTTCTGCCGGCTCTGGCGGATCGCGGTGAGGTCGCCGTCGGCGCGGGCGCGCGCTTCGGCGACGGCGGCTGGGGCGCGGGTCACGTCCACGGTGCCGGTGATGCCGGAGTCGGCGAGAAGGGCGCCGATGGCGCTGGTATCGGCGACGACCTGTCCTTCGAGGGACGTCGCGGTCTCGCCCAGGTCATGCTGGCGGTCGAGCCATGCACTGTGCTGCGTGACCGCCCAGGTTGCCAGCGCCGCCCAGGCCGCCGCCAGGTCGGTGCTGCTGGTCGCGGGTGCGCCGAGTGCCACTACCGAATCCCGTGCGGAGGCGAGCTCGGCCCACGCCTGCTGTTCCTCGGCGGCAAGAGAATCGCGACGACGCCGAGCCTCAGCCAGCGCGCGCCGGTGTTCACGCGCAGCCTGCCTTGCCTGCTGGAATGCCCCGTCCGCGACGGCAATGGCCGCCAGCGCGTCGTCGACTTCGGCTTCGCCGGGCGCCTCGGCCACAGCGGCGCTCAGCTGCTCGATCCGCTCCTGGCTGGCGGCCACGCCGCTGCCGGCCGCGGTTGCCGCCCGGACCGCCGTGCCATGAGCCGCCGACGCCCGTTGCTTTTCTTCCTCCGCGCGGTCAGCTGCTGCCTTGGCCTCGCTGAGGTCGGCAGATACGGGATGGTGCGGCAGTGAACCGACTGGTTGGCGGCATACCGGGCACTCGCCGCCGACTTCAAGGCTTGCCGCGAGGTGCGCGGCGGCGTGGGCATTCTGCGCGGCCTCAAGCTGGGCACGAGCGTGGGCGGCGTCCCGCTCGGCTTCCGCCAGCTTCCCGGCCCACTCAGCTTCGGCGGCTCGTTTCGCGGCCAGGTCCGCTTCCTGCTGTCGCATCCGGATGGCCAGTTCGCGGCGTTGCACATAGGTGGTGCGGAAAACTTCGAGCCGGGACTTGTCGGGTAGCTGCTGGCGGGCCGACTCGGCGTCGGTCTCGGCGCCGTCCGCCGCCGCTACCTTGGCCGCGCAGCCGGCCACGGCCTGGTCGGCGTCGGAGATGCGCTGGGCGAGGCCAGCGACTCCGGCAGGTGTTCTGACCGCGGCTAGCAGCTGAGTTTCGGTGCGCGCGATCGATGCCTTGTTCCGGGCATCGCGTGCCTGTCCGGTGAGCCCGGTCAGCGCGGTGAGCCGGTCCTCGACGTCGGCCTGCAAGCCGGTGAGCGTCTCCAGGCGTGCCACCACCGTACGTTCTGCCTCGATTGATGCCTCAGCCAGTTCGGCGCGTTCGCTCTGTGCGGAGCGGAGCCGGGCGGCGGCCAGCTTGGCGCGTTCGCGGGCGAGCTGCCCGACCCGGGCGTAAACGCCGAACGCGAGCAATTCCACCAGCAGATCCTGCCGGGCAGCCGCCTTGGCCTGGAGGAACGCGGCGAACTGGCCTTGCGGCAGCAGCACCGACTGGGTGAAGTGCTCGTAGCTGAGCCCGAGGATGTCTTGCACCCGGTCCTTGACCTGGTCGGGTCCCTCGGCGAGCTGCTCGACGCTCGCGGCCAGGATGTCGTCGATCGAAGCGTTTGCCGGGACAGCCGGATCGAGACGTTCGAGACGGGCTTCCTTCGTGTGCACGAGGCCCTTCTTGTCGCGGGTCAGCGCGCGGACCGCCGCGTAGCGCTTCCCGGCCGCCTCGAAGACCAGGCAGACCTTGCACGAGTTGGCGCCCGGAGCCAGCGCTTGCGCGATCACGTTCTCCTTGCCCCAGCGAGGCACGGTGCCGTACAAGGCGAAGCACAGGCCGTCGATCAGCGTGCTCTTACCTGAACCCGTCGGGCCGATGAGCGCGAAGAAGTCGACATCGGAGAAATCGGCGTCGGCCGGGTTCCGGTAGGAGCCGAAGCCGTCCAGGAGCAGGCGCAGCGGTCTCATCAGCGTCCTTCGGTTTCTGGCGCGCCCGTCAGTTCGTCGAGCAGCTCGGCGAACATGGCGGTCAGCCGAGGGTCCTCGATGTTCTGCTCGCCGAGGTAGTCGCCGAACAGCTCGACCGGGCTGCGGCCGACCCGGCTGGGCACGTGTTCGCCCTTCGCGCCGGGCCGGGGGCGGTAGGCATCGGCGAGCTCTACCTCGAGAGTGTTCGGTAGCTTCTCGCGGACGAAGTCACCGAGACCGGCGCGGGCGGGTTCGGCGAGGATTACCCGGAGGTACGCGTCACCGGCCTGCTCGCCTTTCGCTATCACCTCGTCGAGGGTGCCGCGGAGCGTCTTCAGCGGGCGTCCGCCGGTGACCGGGACGGCTCTGGCATCGGCGCGTGTGTCCGGACTGGCGGCGACCACGATTGCGGCTGGTTCGTTGGCTTCCTCGCCGAAGTCGACGGCGAGCGGTGCGCCGGCGTAGAAGATCGGGCATGGCCCGGGGATCTCCTGCTGCCGGTGCAGGTGTCCGAGCGCGACATAGTGCGCCGTCACCGGGAAGATGCTGGCGGGCAGCTCGTAGTCGAACCTGGTCTGCACGTCACGCTCGCCACCGCCCCGGCGACCGCCGAGCAGGGTGGCGTGGGACATCACGATGTTGACCGTGCCGGCGGTGAAGCCCTGGGTGAGGATTTCCACCAGCTGGCGCATGCGCTGGGTGTAGTCGAGCGCATGCTCGGCGAACTCCTGGAGCAGGACTTCGGCGGCGCGGACGGCGTAGCGGTGCGAGAGGAACGGCAGTGCGGCGACAGTAGCCCGCTCGTTGTTCTTGGTGGTTATGGTGAGGGTGCCGCCGTCGTCCGGCCGCTTCGGGTACCCGAGGACGTGCACGCCCAGTTGGCCGAGCACGGGACGGTAGACGGCGTCGAGAAGGTGCTGGTTGTCGTGGTTGCCGGCGATCACCACCACCTGGCGGTTTTCCTGCCGCAGTTCGAGGAGGGTGCGCATGACCAGACCCTGAGCCCTGGCGGTGGGCGCCGAGCTCTCGAACAGATCCCCTGTTATTAGCACGAGGTCAACGTCTTCGGTGGCGGCCGTCTCGATGATGCTGTGCAGGACGCTGACGTGTTCGTCGTGGCGGTCGCGGTTCTTGAGAACCTTTCCGACGTGCCAGTCGCTGGTGTGCAGGATCTTCATTCGTTGGTCCCTGCGTCTTAGAAGGGCGGCGGGTCGTCGTCGTTGTCGGCTCCGGGGATGGTGGCGAACGGGTCGGCGGGGCGCGCCGGGGCTGAGTCGTGACCGGCCCACGGGCCCTTCTCGCTCGGGCGGGTGGCCCAGGCGGGGAACGGGAACTCCACCGCCAGCGGCACCGGGATGTCGGGCTGCGCGACGAACATCGTGCCGGGTTTGGCGAGCGTGGCGCGCTGCCGCTGGAGCGGGGGCAGATAGCCGTACTCGGGGCGTTCCGCTTCGGCGGCGTCGAGGCGGCCAGCGACCCGGATCGCGCAGTTGGCCAGGATGCGCCGCTCGACCTCACTCGCGGTCTGCTGGGCACCGATGAGGATGACGCCGAGGGATCTGCCGCGTTCGGCGAGATCGAGCAGGATCCGTTTGATCGGGCTGTCGCCCTCGCGCGGCGCGTACTTGTTGAGCTCGTCCAGCATCACGAACATGAGCGGCCTCGCCGTGCCTTGCCGCTCCTTCTTGGCGAATTCGCCGCGCAGGGTGACGCCGACCACGAACCGCTGCGCCCGGTCCGGGAGGTTATGCAGGTCGATGACGGTGACCTGCGCTTTCGACGTCGTGATGGAGCGCTCCTTGCGGTAAGCGAGATCGCCGCGGATGAGCTGCGACAGCGGGCCGATGGCAGAGTGGAGCCGTCGCAGCAGCGCGTTGACGCTGCCGGAGGGGGTGCTGGCCGGGACCCAGTCGTGTTTGGTCTCGTCGCTGCTGAGTTCGGCTTCCAGGAGGTCGACGAGATCTGCGAACGTGCGGAGGATGCGGCCGCTGGCCGTATTGCTGATCTTGATGGCACCGTCTTGGCCGACCTCCGCGGCGTCGCGTCTTAGCCGAGCCGCCACCTGAGCGACCAGCATCGTGTACTGGGCGCGCTCGTCTTCGGCGTCGGCGAAGGCGAACGGAAGGAGCTCGTCCCTGCAGAACTCGGCCAGGGTCCAGTAGAACGGGCTGACCGCCTTGTCCCTGGCCGTCACGTCGGGCGTGCCGGACGGGTCGTCCCTGCGGGGCGGGGCGAAGACCCGGACGTTCTTGAACGGCGCCGCCGGGAGGTTGAGCGTTTCGTATCGTTGCGTCTGTTCGGGGGTGAGGCGGCTGTTCGCGTAGTCGAGGAAGAGCAGGTCCTCGCCCTTGACGCTGAAGATGAGGATCTTGGTGTTGTGTGCCTCTCCTTGGAGCACACCGGAGTTGGTGATGGAGTGCAGGAGGAACATGGCGAAGGATGTCTTGGTGGCGATGCCGGAGATGCCGGAGATCGAGACGTGGGCACCGCGGGTGCCGTCGATGAACTCGAAGTTGGCGTAGACCGGCTGGCCGTCGCGGCCGAAGCCGAGCGGGACCTTCTCGGCGCCCATGGTGTCGAAGTAGAGGGCTTTGTCCCGTTCCGTGCCGACGGCGCGGTGGACGGGGGTGCCGGGGAGCGGCGGGACGTAGAGTTCGGGGTCCACCCGGGTGACGGTGACCTCGGCGACTTCGGCGATCTCGGCGGGCAGGGCGCCTTGCTGGATGAGGAAGACGTCCGAGGCGAAGCGGGCGCCTTCGTGGACGGCCTCGACGTTGGTGACGACGCCGGAAATCTGGATGGGGTCGCGGCCGTCCGGTAGCGGGCGGACGGTGACAACGACGTCGTCGAGCTGGACGTACTGGCCCGGCGCCAGGCCGACCGAGAAGCGGAGCGGGGTGGCGGGGACGGTGCCGACGACGAGGCCCAATGCGTCAACTGCGGCGATGCCCTGAGGCTCTGCGGTCACGTCAGCATTCCTTCACCTCATGTCTTCACCGGGGACTGGGATGCGACCTCAGCCATCGGGAGATAGCGCCCTGGCGCGTGCGATGATATCGCTGAGCAGGGCGGGCGGATCCGCGTCGGCTTCAATCGCCGCGAGCCGGTACGTGGCAGCGTCCTTGCCGGGGAGGCCACGGCCGTCCTGAATGAGTTCGCGATGCTTGGCCCCCCAGGCCGCCCACTCGTCGAGCACCGGTTCAAGCGTGTCTTCTAGCACGGCCCAGCGGTCCGTCATCGTGGTGGCGGGATGCTCTTGCTCTGGAGCGTGCAGATAGTGCAGCAGTCTGCGGTTGGCCACGCCGACGACCTCCTCGGCATTAGCCCTGTTCTCGGGCGCGGTCCGGTTGCCTACGCGGCCATCGCCGTCAAACATTACGAAGCACGGCACCCCGAGCTCTTCGAGAATGGAGTGCGCCAGCGGGATGCCCTCCTTGCCATTAGTCTCGACCACGACGATTCCGCTCACGTTGAGCGCATCCTCGCGCAGCGCGCAGCCTTCCAGGATGGCCTGATCGGTGGTGCCCTCGACGAGAATGACGGCGTCGGCGAACAGCGCCTCTGGCAGCCTCTTGAGAAATACGCCTGACAGCTGCTTTGCGACCTGAGCCGGCTCCTTTGTGCCGGCGAGCCGGTACTCGATGGCCTGGAGACTGGTGCTATATACCTTCACCGCGCCGGTATCGGTGCCGGGAACCGGCACGCGGGCAATGCGGCGTACTTCAGCGAACCCTTCGGCTTCCAGGAAGAACGGGCTGTGCGTCGCGTATGCCACCTGGACACCGTGCGACTGGTGTTGGGCGAGTCCGCGCAGGACCGTAGCGAACGCACGGGCTTGCACCGGGTGCTGGAACAGTTCGGGCTCCTCGATCGCCAGGCACATGACCCGGCTGCCAGCCGCAGGCGTGCTATCGGCCAGTGACCGCAATGCGGAAATCAGCAGTGCCCGCCGGAACCCGTGCCCCTGCTGGTCCACCCTGGTGATGGCCAGGCCATCGGTAACCTTCACCTCGAACTGGACAGTCGGGATCCTGAATTCGGGCAGGGCCGGCTTCACCGATATCTCTCGGCCGCGAGTGAATTCCTTGACCGCTTGCGTCAGTCGATCGGACAAGTCGGCTAGCGGCTGGGTGAAGAACTTGTCCTCGACTGCGGTGTACTGGTCCGCCATCGGCTTGACGAGGTCCGCCAGCTCGCTTTCGGCGCCAGCCCGGTCGATCGCGTGCTCCAGGATGCGCCCGACGATTGTGGATTTGACGTCACGCGCTTCCTCATCTGCACGCAAATCGGCGCTGACGAAGACGTAGTCGAATACGTCAGATAGCTGCGTCTCGCCGCCGACGCCGAACAGGTCGGGGCGGGGCAGTCGCTCCATGACCAGCTGGTCAGGATGCATTGACTCCCAGGATCGCAGCTCTTGCTCGACCGCTGCGGCGCTGTTAGCGGCGGGGAGTTCAAAGTCTTGATGCTCCACACGGAATTGCTTGTACCGCTGGATTCGCTCTCGCGCCGACTCCGCCGCCCTTATATCCGCGAACAGCGGGCAGGCCCGACCATGAGCCCAGTACGACGCGCTGCCCGCTTCCCAGCTCCGGCCGATGATCGCGTGTGCGTCGGTGGTGTCACCGAGTACCAAGGAGTCGCCGAGAACGGCGCGATCGTCCTCGGTGAGGTTGCCGAACTCCACCTCCACCTCGATCCGGCGATGGCCGGCGCCAACGCAAACGTCTTCTTCAGTCAGGTCGCCGGATTTACCGCCGTTGAAATACCAGTCCAGCGCGCGGAGCACGGAGGACTTCCCCACCCCATTAGCTCCAATTAAGGTGGTAATGTCCGAAAAGGCAATATCGACGTCTTCCAGGCATCGATAGTTCTTGATCGCGACCCTTCTTATTCTCACGGGTCAACCACACCACTTCGCGGCGCATGACGCAATAGCACTAGTGCACTGGCGGCTATTGATGGCAGTGTTCGCGCGCTGCGGCGCCCCCAACGCTCCCACGTTATTGCGAAACTATGACCGGCATTGATCCGGCTACGCACTGGTCATGTTCCTGCGGCCAGCCAATACCGGCTGAAGCGTCTCCGAGACGAGCACCCGGACGTTGAGATCGTGGCACACGGCTACTGGCAGGCCGTGATACCCCGGTTCGGCGGGCTCCGCGACCGCACCGAGGTACCCGCCTGCTGCTCCGAAGAAGGCAGCCTGCGGCGCGGACAGCACACGCAATGCGGCAGGGTACTGCTCGGCGAGCGTGCTGATGATACGGGCACCGTCGGCGACCCGCGTCCTACCGCCCTGGTCGGCGGGCTGCTCGCAGGTGAGCAGCAGAAGCCCGGGCGGGTCGGGCACACTCGATCCGTCGGTGTGCGGGATCAGCTCCGCATCGGTGAAGGCCGCATAGCCGGAGCCCTGAGCCTGGCCGCCGGTAATCACGGTGACGCCGTCCGGCCCGGCGTCGCGGTGCGGCCGCACGGTCATCAGCCGCCGCGCAACGGCAACCAGCGCTTCGTGGCCGGTGATGCCGCTGAACGTCACCAGTCCCCGGCCGCCGCGACCAGGCCATCAGCGCGCTCCTCGCAGCCGAGCGGCAAGCCCCGAGGAGATCCACTCCCGCCCCGCCACCCGCGCCCTGATCTCCGGCCTCCTACTGCCGGCACCACACCGGAGCTGCGAGGATTGGCAGCACGATCCGGACTCGCCTGAGGCTGCCCGAAGCGCGCGAGGCTGCCGCTGCCCACTGCTCGGCCACCCATGCAGCCGAAGACACTGCGACTATGCATGCATTGGGCTCAATGCTGAGGAGCGGTCAGGAGTGCCGGCGGACTTGAGCTGCTCGCCACGGTGGATAGCGTTGTCGCGGGCTCTAGCCGGGTATGGGTGCCTTCGGACGAGGACCTGAGCCGACTGTGTTTCGTCGCCGCGTTCTATGAGGATGTCTACCGTACGGGAGGTGCGGCGGCTCAGCATGCTCGCGGCCGCTACTGCGGCGACCACGCTTCGTTAGCTGGTCAGGGCGGTTCCCGGCTACGTGGTCGCGGACCTCGGCCAGCAGATGGGGCTCGCCGAGACGGCGTTCCGGGAGTTCCGCGCGCTGCCCCGGCGGGCCGTGACGTGCGGGCCGTCGTTGCTGGAAGTACGGATATCGGCGGGGCCGACGCGGACTTCATCCTCGGCGGAGTGCTCCTCGACTCCAAGTCGACCATGATGCCAGGCAAGCTGGGTCGCGATGAGATCAACCAGCTCGCGGGGTACCTCCTGCTCGATTACCCGGACGAATTCGCCATTAGCCGGGTCGGGCTCTACCTGTCACGCCAGGGCGCGACGATCACCTGGGATGCTGACGAGTTCCTCCGGCTGCTCGGGTGCGCTTCGCAGCTGCCCGTAGTGCGCGACCAGCTGAGAAGATACCTAACGGCCTGTCGTGCTAGGTCACGGTCTACGGATGCGTACCGAATCGCAGCCTACCTAGGCCTCTGCCCCGAGTCACGTGCTTCCTCAGCGTGCGGATTGGGCCAGGAGGGCGTCGTGACGTTGCTGGGCAGCGGTGAGGAGTTCCTGGCGGAGTTTCTCGCGGGTGCGGCCGCGGGTCTTGATCGCGTGGCAGTTAGGGCACAGCGCGATCATCTGCTCGGGGTGGTCCGGACCTCCCAGGGCGAGGTCATGGATGTGGTCGACCTCCAGGATCGGGAGTCCAGCGTCCGTGATGTCCTGAGGGTCACCCGCGCAGCCCGGGTTCTCGCAATGCCCTCCGCTGCGTCTGAGCACGGCGCGGCGAGCCGATTGGGAGCGCATCAGGTCGAAGGTCACGCGGGCTCGGCGCAGTTTGGCTTCGCGTTCGCGCATGCGATCCGCGATCCCGCACAGTCGACGGTATTCCTCCTCCATGGGACTGGCCGGGAGCGTTATGCCGGTTGCGACTGGGGCTTGATCGTCGGCGATCTCGGCGTCCGCCAAGCCCGCGTCGGTGAGGATCGCGTCCCAGTCCGTGTCCGCTTCCGCGAGGTACTTGTCGACGATAGCCTCGACGGCGGCGACGCGGGCCTCCCCGGAGTAGCGAACGAGGTTGTAGAAGGGCGAGGCAAGCCCGCTTTGCGGACGATGTTCGGTGAACCAGCGCACCGGGGCGTTACCGTGCGCGGGTGGTACCGGCCGCGGGCCGTCGATTTCCCACAAGCCGGCGTGGTACAGCGCGGCGAGCGGATAATGCGGACGCGGGTATTCGCCGTGGCGCTCGAGAAAGGCTCCGAGCGCGTTCTCCGTTTCGGTCCATGGGGTGATCCGGTCGAGACCCCGGTGCGCGCGGCCAATTGCCCATGCCAAGGTGAGCGGCTGGTAGAGAGCCGAACGGCCCGTTGGGGAGCGGTACCGCCGCAGCCGGGCCAGTGAATCGAGCAGCGTGCTGATGGTCAGGCTGGGCGATGGATCCGCGGGGCCTTTGTCGGGGGCCGCGGTCACCTCAAAGCCGAGTCCGCGCAATAGACGTCCTACCGTCGCTGCGCCGCCGCTGAAGTTGTTGGCTTCAAGCGGTCGCTGGCCTGACAGATAACCGTGCGCGACGCCGACAATGGCCTTGGAGTCGTAGGTTCTGCCGTTGAGGAGCAGGAGATAGGACCTGGCTGGGGCGAAGCCGTAGGTGTCCAGGAAGGCGTCGCGGCCGAGCCGGTCGTACTCTTCGGCTGCCAGCAGGATCTCGCGGCGCGTGAGGTCGCTCAGGGCCAAGGCCGCACCGCCGACCCGCGGCGAGCGATCCGCCAGTTACGGACTCCCGTCCACATTCGGCCATCGTAAGCGTTGCGTTTGGCAAAGTAGCCGGACGCAACGGGGCATAGCGCCTCGGTGGGCCTCTCCTCCGCCGCGCCAAATCCGCGTCAGATGATCGACGTTAATATCTGCAGGGGGTACATGCACGCTTCAATTGAGACCATTCAGGTGGTGTCCGTGACAGTAGGTTCGTTGCTGAATCAGCCGCTACCTCCGCCGCTGGCGGGGTGCTGGAGCGGCTGGAACTGGATCAGCCGACGCCCTTACCCAGGCCCTGGAATCAACTACGGTCACCGCCAGTTGTCGCGTCATACGAGCGGAACCAGGACAGTGAACGCGTCTCGGCACCGCAGACGCTCATGGAATGTGTGATCGCGCCCGACTGCCGGACGCCGCGGAGCAGCTCCGCAAGGTGAAGGGCAGCTCGACGGAGATCGAGACAGTCGAGCTCACCCATCAACGAGGTCGAGCACGGTAAGGCACTCACACCCGTCGACCTCATCGTGGTCGACAACATCGTCCGACCCAAGACTCGGTCACCGGCGAGGTTACGGGCGCGACTGGCGAGTGATGGAGAGCGACCATCCGAACACGTTAAGAAGCCGAAACATTCCCAGCTTGGCATGACCAAAGTACTCGCTCGGCTATTCAAGCCGGACGGCCTGGCCCGGATGATCGCCAGACCGTTAACATCGTGCGCGCAGCCGTCTAGGTATGGATGGGACGGGTATCCAGCATGCTTCGGCCAGGCTGGCGACGAAGAGGGCGTCATCGTCCGCGCGCAGGCGCGCGCGGCTGGCAGCGGCGATGACGGGTTTGAGTACCATGTGGCGGGCACCGGCTCCCGGCTCCGCCGACGTGCTGAATTCGACCAGGCTCACCTGCCTCAGTTCCTGGAGGCCATGCTCAAGCCTGTTCTGAATGCCTGCCTCAGTTCCTGGAGGCCATGCTCACGCCCGTTCTGAATGCCTGTCTCACTCTCGGCGGCCAGGACGCCGCGGAGGCCATCCGGCCTAAGCAGGCTGCGCGGAATCGGGGCCGGGGACGCATAGCAGGACTGCAGCCGAAGCAGCAGGCGCGTGCCTGCGGCAGGCCCCGGCGGCTCAGGTCGTTCAGGCAGATCTCGAAGGTTCGGATGCGAGTCTCCCGGGCAGCCTGGCCCTAACTAGACCAAGGCAGAGTAATCACAACGTCAGGTCAGCAGCAGTGCCAGCACGGGCGCCGGAACAGCCCAAGCGGGAGTGTCCAGCCTCGTGACGTTCTTCGTCGCGACGATCCCTGAGCGGAACTTGCCTTCGATGACCCTCGCTTCGCTGCGCCAGCCCTCGGTTACCCATTTGATCTCTACTGGGGTCGTCCATTGCGTCCCGCTGTCGCTCGGCACCGGAATGGACCCGAAATCCACCTCTTCCCCGGAGCCGGTGCGCACGTAGCCGATAGTGTCGCCCGTCATCCAGCGCCCTGGCTGGCGATGGTCGATTGCGGCAGCCAGCGCAACCGCGAGTACGCCTTCGGTCAGGGCTGTCATGTCAGGCTCGGGTGCACCAGCGCGCAGCAGGGTGCCAATCCAGGACAGCAATGGGTCGGTGAGGTAGAGCTTGGACTGGGCGCCGGCGATCTGGCGGCCGCGCTCGTCGATCCGGTGCGCCCACAGGGCGCCGTAGCTTCGGACCAGCCTGTTGAGGCGGAGGTCGAAGGATTTTCTTGTCTGGTAGCCGAGAGACTCCGCGGCTTTCGACCGGTTGAGCGGCGATGTGGAGCGGGCGTGAAGCTCCGCCATCAGCAAGGGGACTGAATCGACAGGCGCTTCCCTGTCGACATCGATGTGCAGCCAGGACTCGATGTCCCGCAGGAAAGACTCACTCACTGCCCCTGTACGGTGATGCTCGGAGACCGCCCGTGGGAAGCCTCCCGAGGTCAGATAAGCCTGCCAGGCGAAGTCGAGCTCATCGGCAAACGGTGCCAGCACCTCGGCACAGTTCGCCACCTGCTTCCCTTGCAGGTTCCATGGCGGGACCACATCGGGTAGCGGAATGCCGGGCCGCGTGATTGTGAGGAAATCGCGGAAGCTCATCGGCAGCAAGACCCGGGAGCGGCGTGCCGAGGCTGAACCTGACCGTCCTGCCAGCAGGTCGCGCTCTACATCACAGGCCTCGGACCACGAAGACCCAGTGCAGACCACGGTGTCGTCACCGAAGCTCGTATTGTCTCGGAGGTACTTGATCGTCGCCGTCCAGCCATCGATGCTGGTGACCTCGTCGAGCAGCCATATCCTGAGCCGCGGACCGGGCTGATCGACCGATCTGGTAAGGAGCCGACCAAGGCTCACTGCCCGGCCAAGATCCTTTGTCCGCATCCCGTCTGCGGGAAGATAGACAATCTGACGGGGGTCGACATCGACGCGGTCGCAAAGGGCTACCGCAGTGTCCTTCAGCATCACCGATTTGCCGACCCGCCGCGGACCACGCAAGACGACAAGTTTGTCGTCTAGGGGACCGTCAGCCACGTCAGCGAGGGCGGGCGCGCGGTAACCGAGGTCGTATCGGGCACGATCTCGCAGCACACGGTCGTCGGAAGCCCAGGAGGCATGTGGTGAACCAGTAGCCACCGTACGCCACCATGGATTGACTTCACGTAGTCTTGCCTGGATCTCGTCATCCCTCATCGCCACAAGGTATCAAAACCCCGGGGGTTTTGAGTCTTGAGAGTCCCAGAACCGGGGAGGTTTTAGGACTCCCAGGGCCTGGAATCTGCGGGCTGTTCCACCGCTGCGGAGCCGCTTGCGTCTCCACGTCGGCGTCCCGCACGCCGCTCAGCATGACATCGGTGCCGACCTGCCCCGGATCGGACGGCAGAGCCACCAGGGCGTGCAGGACGACCGCATGCGGGAAGCCCTCCTTCGGCCTCCGCTCGGCATCCTGACGCTCGGAGGCAGGTGCTCCGCCGCCTAGCGCCGACTGGAACCGGGGCCAACTAGGGTTGGTTCATGCGCTTCTTCCAGACTGGCGGCCCGTGCGTACCCGGACGGCACTAC
>Ga0070741_10011004_pt1 | contig 16861 bp, 17 predicted proteins | sample Coa_R1_4_FD_66440 | JGI IMG/M metagenome (GOLD analysis project Ga0070741, IMG submission 66440) | Surface soil microbial communities from Centralia Pennsylvania, which are recovering from an underground coalmine fire - Coalmine... | ecosystem: Environmental > Terrestrial > Soil > Unclassified ...
CGACGCCGACGCCGACGAGCACGGCCACGACGTCGACGACCACGATGCCGGCGCCCGCCGCGTCGTCGGGCACGCCGGCCTCGACCACGACGACCCCGACCACGACGACGATGCCGACGACGAGCACCCAGTCGCCGACGCCGACGACGAGCGCAGCCACGACACCGACCACGACGACGCCCACCACGACCGCCACGACGACCACGTCGCCGACGACGACCACGGCGACGACCACGGCGCCGGCGGAGACGACGGCCGGCTGATGGCCGCGACCACGATCCTGCCGAAGCGCTACCTCGACCCCGAGCTCGTCGCGCGGGGCGGCATGGGCGAGGTGTACTGCGCCACCGACATGAGCCTCCGTCGGCCGGTCGCGATCAAGGTGCTCAGCGGGCGGCTCGCGGCGGACGAGACGGTGCGGAAGCGGTTCGACCGCGAGGCGCACACGGCGGCGCGCCTCTCCGGGGAGGCGGGGATCGTCACGATCTTCGACGTCGGCGAGTGCGACGGACGCCCGTTCATCGTCATGGAGTACGTCCGCGGCGGCTCGCTCGAGGACGTCCTGCGCAGAGGCGGCGGGCAGCCCGCGGGAGCGGTCCTGCGCTGGCTCGAGGAGGCCGCGCGGGCGCTCGACCACGCGCACGCGCGCGGCGTCGTCCATCGCGACGTCAAGCCGTCGAACCTGCTCCTCGACGAGCAGGGCCGCATCCGGGTGGCGGACTTCGGCGTCGCCTCCGCGGTCGGGCTCGACTCGCTCACGCAGACGGGCATGGTGATCGGCACCGCCGGCTACCTCTCGCCGGAGCAGGCTCAGGGACTGACGGCGACCCCCGCCAGCGACCGGTACGCGCTCGCGATCGTCGCGTTCGAGCTGCTTGCCGGCGAGCGGCCGTTTCAAAACGACAACTCGACGGCCGAGGCCGCTGCACACGTGCACGCCCCGATCCCGGCGCTCTCACGCCGGACGCACGGCGTGCCGACGCAGGTCGACCGCGTCTTCGAGCGGGCGCTCGCGAAGGACCCGGGCGAGCGCTACGCGAGCTGCACGCAGTTCGTCTCGGCGTTGCGCGCTGCCTTCTCGGATGCCGAGGGAACGACACGCATCCTCGCGCCGCCACAGCAGACGCCGACGACGCGAACGCACGCGCCCAGGCGCCGACGGATCGCTCCGCTCGCGCTCGGGCTGCTCGCAGTCGCCTGTGCGGCCACGGCAGCGATCGTCGTCGGGACTCATCGCGGCTCGAGCCCGGCGGCCGGGCGCGTGACGGTCACACGCCAGGGAACGACCGTCGTCCAGACGGTCACGGCAGAGCAGCGGCCGACGACCTCGCAGGCGCCGCCGGCGGCGAGCAGCGCGGGAAACGCACAGTCGCTAGCGCTCCAGGGCTACGAGAAGCTCCGCGCCGGCGACTATGCCGGTGCGTTGCCGCTGCTCGAGCAGGCTGCGCACCAGCTGCAGGGGAGCGGCACGACCGACGAGGCGTACAACGACTACAACCTCGCGTACGCACTCGCGAAGACGAGCGGCTGCTCCGCCCAGGTGTTGCGGCTGCTGGCTGCATCCCAGGCGATCCAGGGCCACCGAACCGAGATCGATCGCCTCCGCGCCTCCTGCAGCTAGCCTCGTCCCGGGGTGAGGCTGGGGCGTTCGGATCCGGGGGGGCTTGCGGTCGACCTCGGCACGGCGAACACGGTCGTCTTCCGGCGCGGCGAGGGGATCGTGCTGTTCGAGCCCTCGGTCGTCGCGATCGACGAGCGCACCGGCGAGGTGCAGGCCGTCGGCGAGCAGGCGCGCCAGATGATCGGCCGCACCCCGGCGCACATCCACGCGACGCGACCGCTCCGGCACGGCGTGATAGCCGATTTCGAGATGACGGAGCAGATGCTGCGCCACTTCATGGGCCGCGTGCTCGGGCGGCGGCGGCGCGCCCACGTGGTCGTCTGCGTCCCGAGCGGCATCACGCCGGTCGAGCGGACGGCGGTCGAGGAAGCGACGCGCGCGGCGGGCGCGGGCGCTGCCTCGCTGATCGACGAGCCGCTCGCTGCAGCGATCGGCGCCGATCTGCCGGTGACCGAATCGGTCGGCTCGCTCGTCGTCGACATCGGCGGCGGCACGAGCGAGATCGCAGTCACCGCACTCGGCGAGCTCGTCGTCGCGCACTCGATCCAGATCGGCGGCTACGAGCTCGACGACGCGATCGTGCGAACCGTCCAGCAGGACGAGCACCTCCTGATCGGTCAGGAACAGGCGGAGAGGCTGAAGCTCGAAGCCGGGCACGCCCTGGCAGGCTTCGAGCAGGTGACGTCCGCCGAGGTCGCGGGACGCGACCTGCAGAGCGGACTGCTCCGCCGGGCGCGAGTCGACGCCGCACGGATTCGCGCGGCGCTCGAACGGCCGCTGGCCCAGATCGTCGTCGCGATCAAGGACCTGCTCGAGCGGACGCCGCCCGAGCTCTCGGCCGACATCGCCCACAGCGGCCTGATGCTCGTCGGCGGCGGCGCCCTGCTCCCTGGCCTCGACCGGCTGATCGAGCGCGAGACCAACCTCCACGTGAGGATCGACGACGACCCGCTCACCACCGTCGCCCGCGGCGCGGGCAAGGCGCTCGAGCAGCTGCACAAGCCGGGGCCCCGCTCGTTTGCAGGGGCCTAACAGACCCCGAAGAAACGACGTCTACGATGGCTGGCCGCGGCTGCGGCCGCGACAGGTTCATGAGGAGGGTTTACCGGACAGCCTGGGCGCTCGGGGTGCTGCTCGCTGCGCTCGTCGCGGCGCCGGAGACGACTGCGCGCTCGACGGACTGCCAACCGGTCCAGGCCGTCTTCTACGAGTCGAGCGACTGGCTGCGCCTGGCCAACGGGCTCGCGGCGAACGCGTCGCCGTGCGCGAGCTACTACGTCACGATCCCGTCGCTCGCGGCCGACAAGACGCAGATGGTCGGAAACCGCGCGTCCGTCGTGCGGGCGCTCGGACCGAACTTCCACGCGCTCGCGGAGGTCAACTACACGGCGTGGTCGCGCTGGGTCGCGAGCACGGGCAACTCCTGGTACCAGGCAGGCCAGGAGGCGCGGCGGCGGATGAGCGCCGCGGGCTTCGACGTCTCGTCCGGCGACACCTGGGCGGTGAACGAGTTTCCGTCCGCCGTCCGCGCGAACAGCGGCACCGCGCGCCAGAACGTGCGCGACCTCGTCCGCGGGCTCTACGACGGGAACGGCGGGCCGCAGGTGAAGGGGATCGTGTACGTCGTCGGCGTCGGCCAGAACGGGCTCTCGTTCGCAACGTACAAGGCGAACCTCGAGTCGTGGCTCCAGGACACCGCCTTCTGGAACGACATGGCAAGCTACGTGAGCGGCTTCTACCAGGAGACCTACGGCGACGTTCGCAACTACGCCGTCACCGGTGTCGATGCGCCGACGCGCGCAGGGCTGCTGAACGGGTTCCTCCAGCATCTCCTCTCACTCGTGACCGCGCCGAACGCGCCGGCAAGCGCCGACACGGCGCGCACGTACCTCAGCTCTGCCTACGGCCCCCTCGCGAACGCTTCCTGGGGCTGGACGACCGCCTACGGCTGGACGCAGGTGCCGCCGGACGTGATGGCCGACTACGTCTCGGCGCAGACCTACGCGATGCGCCTCACGGGCGAGCCGCACATCGGCTTCGCGTGGAATCCGCTCAACTCGACGAACCTCTCCGCCGACGACTACGCGAGCGGCATCTCGGGCGTCCTCGCGCGACTCGCAGGGTCGATCCACGAGACGGACGGCGGCGACCCGACCGCCGCCTGCGAGGCGACCGGCTGCGGCGCCGCCCTCGACGGCGCCGCGACTGCCCCCGGCTGGGGCACGTTCTCGAGCTGGACGCCCACCACCGCCACCTTCACCTCGCCGCCGGTGACGCTGCAGACCGCCACGGTGTCAGGGCCGATGACCCTCCAGCTGCAGACGGGCAGTGCCGCCACGACGCTCCCGTTCGACTCGACGCTGACGCTCGCGTCGAGCTCCCCGACGAGCAGCTTTTCGACGACCCCGACCGGCCCGTTCACGCCGACGCTCTCGCTGTCGATCCCGGCCGGCACGAATACGGCCACCTTCTACTTCGAGGACACGACGGCGGGCCAGCCGACGATCACCTCGAGCCTGAACGGCGCCGCCGCCACGCAGGTCGAGAGCATCGCGGCGCCCGCCGCGCCGCCGCCGCCGCCCCCGCCGCCCCCGCCGGCCATGCTCGGGTCGCTGACCTACACGCCCGTGCAGGACCGGCTCCACGTCGCGATGGAGCTCCGCGACGCAACCGGGCAGCCTCTGCGCGGGACCGTCCGGCTCGGCATCCTCTTCGGCGGCTCGCAGATCGCGTCGGCGGTCCTCGAGTCCGCGCCGAACGGCTCGCTCGGCGTGACCGCGTACCCGCGGTTGCGGCTCGGCTGCTACAGCGTGCGCGTTCAGAACGTCACCGTCAGCGGGCACGTGTGGAACAAGCTCTTCCCGACCGACACCTACTGCGTCCGCTGGCTGCCCTCTTCGATCAGCGCGATCAGCTTCGGGAGGCGGAACCGCCACGTCCACGTCGGCGTCCGCGTCGTCGACCCCGCCGGCCACCCGCTCGCCGCGCGCGTCGCGCTCCAGGTGATGCACCAGGGCAAGAGCTACGCGAAGGCCGCCGGCCGCACGACGAGCGCGGGCTGGTTTGCCGTGACGACGCGACCGAAGCTCCGCCGCGGGGAGAGTTGCTTCACCGCGCGCGTGACCGCCGTCGGCGCACCCGGCTACCGCTGGGACAAGCAGCACGCGACGAAGTCGTTCTGCTTCAAGTCGTAGCCGCTCGTCAATGCCCCGAGACGGCATGGGGCACGTACGGCTCCTCGAGCCTGCGAGTCTCGTCATCGGTCAGCGCCAGCTCTTCGGCCGCGAGCGCGTCCTCGACGTGCGCCTGCTTCGTCGCCCCGACGATCGGAGCGGTCACGCCGGGCTTGTGCAGCAGCCAGGCGAGCGCGATCTGCGGCGCGGGCACGCTGCGCCCGGAGGCGATCTCGTCCGTCCGCTCGACGACGGGGAAGTCGAGCTCGGGCACGTAGAGGCTGTCCGCAAACGGGTCTGTCCTCGAGCGCGTCGTCAGCCTCTCGCCCGCCCGCGTTCTCGTACCCGCCAGCAGGCCGCGCGCGAGCGGGCTCCACGGCAGCACCGCCACGCCCTGGTCGATGCACTGCGGGATCATCTCCCGCTCCTCCTCGCGGTAGACGAGGTTGTAGTGATTCTGCATCGAGACGAATCGCGTCCGCGCGACCGATTGTGCCTTTGCGAACTGCCACGCGTACATGCTGCTGGCGCCGATGTACCGGGCTCGCCCAGACTTCACGACGTCGTGCAGCGCCTCCATCGTCTCCTCGATCGGCGTCAGCGAATCCCAGCGGTGAATCTGGTAGAGGTCGACGTACTCGAGCTCGAGTCGCTGCAGGGACGCGTCGATCGAGGCGAAGACGTGCTTGCGCGACAGGCCCCGGCCGTTCTCGCCGGGCATCGTCGGGTAGAACACCTTCGTCGCGACGACGTACTCGTCGCGCGTCCCGAAGAGCTTTTTGAGGACGCGGCCGGTGACGACCTCGCTCTCGCCGCCGTTATATGCGTCGGCGGTGTCGAAGAACGTGATCCCGCCCTCGACCGCGCGTCGCACGATCGGCTCCGCGTCGGCCTCGGGGAGCGCCCACTCGCGGCTCTCGTGCCGCCCGAAGCTCATCATCCCGAGACACAGGCGCGAGACGCGCAGCCCGGTGTGTCCGAGGTTCACGTACTCCATTGCCGCAGGTCAGGAGCCGATGTGGGGGCGCAGCAGCGGCATCACGTCGCCGGGCTGCGGGTAGCGGCCGAGCATCGACTTCGTGAAGACGAGGTTCTCGCCGACGTGGACGTCGAACACGCCGTCGACTCCCGGCACGAGCTCCACGGCGCCGACGCTCGACTCGAAGTCTTCGAGAAGCTTCGCCGCCAGACCGACGGCGTTCGGACGCGCGCCTCAGGGGACGCAGTACTCGATGCGAACGACGGGGAGCGCGGGCAGGCGGGCAAGTCTAGTCGGACGTGCCGGTCCGGCGGCTACGTCGCCTGGCGCAGCGCGGCGCGCAGCGCCTGCAGGGTCTTCGCGCCGGCCACGCCGTCGGCCGTGAGGCCCTTCGCGCGCTGGAAGCGCTGCACGGCTGCCTGCGTGGCCGGACCGTAGCTGCCGTCGACCTTGCCGGTCGAGTAGCCGAGCCGTGCGAGCGCCCGCTGGAGGACCTTCACCTGCGCGCCGGTGTCGCCGGCCTTGAGCGGCGCGGTCGGCGCTGCGACCGCCGGCCGCGACGGCGTCGGCGCCGGCGTCGTGCGCGGCGGCGTCGTGGTGATACTCGAGGTCGTCGGCGGCGTCGACGCCGACGGGTGGCTCTTGCCGCCCGTCGCGAGGACGACCACCACGATCACGACCGCGGCGACGAGCACCGCGGCCGCACCCGCCAGCACGCGCCGGTCGAGGCTCTCCCAGGGACGCGCACGCCCCGGCTCCGCCCGCAGCCAGTCCTCGAGCGGCGCGTACGTGCCCGTCCGTTGCTCGCCGACGTCCTCGTCGGTGAACCAGTCGTCGGGATCCTGCTCGGTGGTCAGGTGGTCACCGGGTCGCACGGTCAGGGGTACAGCGTAAGGCCAGCAGGGTCGTCTGCAAACGTTAACTCCCCACGGCCCAACAAAGGGATGACGATCTGGTGTAGAAGATGACGCCTTGAGGGTGGTAGGGAGAGCCCGCTGCGTGCGCCTGCTGGCGTGCGCGGCACTCGCAGCGCTTGCGGCAGCCGCCTCGACGGCAGCGGCCGAGCCTCCGCAACTGAAGGCGAAGCGCGCGCAGGCGGCAGAGATCCTGCGCGAGATCTCGTCGCTCGACGAGCGCCTCAGCGTGCTCAGCGAGCGGTACGACGGCGCGCGCGTGCACCTGCACGCCGTCGAGGCGCGCCTCGCCTCCGAACGCGTTGCGCTGAAACGGGCACGCAAGCAGTACCACGGTGCGGTCGACCGCCTTGCGCAACTCGTCGTCTCGCTCTACACGAGCAGCACGCCGTCATCGCTCGACGTGATCCTCGGCGCGCGCAGCGTCGGCGAGCTGCTCAGCCTCGCCGACGCGCAGGCCGCGATCACGCAGCAACGCGACGAGATCGCGGCCAACGCGCGCGTCTCGCGCAAGCGGCTGCAGGCTGTCGTCGCCGCGTTGCAGGCGGATCGCGCCGACGCCGCGCGTGCGGTGGCAAAGCTCGGCGCGACGCGCCGGAGTGCAGAGCGCGCACTCGCGCAGCGACAGCGCCTGCTCGCATCGGTGCGCGGGCAGATTGCCCAGATCCAGGAGCGCGAGCGCCTGCGGCAGCAGCGCCTGCTCGCGGCGGCGCGCGCGCGTCTCGCGGCGGAGCGCGCGAGAATTGCCGCAGCCGCCGAACGTGCGGCACGGCAGCGGGCTGCCGCCGCCCGTGCTGCAGCTCGAGCCCGCGCACGCTCGGAGGCAGCCGCGACGAGGATGACGAGCACCGTCGAAACGGTGCGCCAGCCGGGACCCACTCCCGAGGCGGTGACGACGACGCCGCCTCCGGCCCCGACCACGACGGTTGCCGCCCAGCCGCCGAGCGGCGACGCCGCGGCGGCGGACACGACGTCGACCGTCACGACACCGGCTCCGGCACCTGCGCCGGCGACGCCCGCCCCGGCCGGCGGCCACCCCGAGGCCGCCCAGATCGCACTCGGCTACATCGGCGTTCCGTACCGGTGGGGCGGCTCGACGCCGGACGGGTTCGACTGCTCGGGGCTCGTCAGCTACGTGTACGCACAGCTCGGTATCGACCTTCCCCACTACGCGGCGGCGCAGTACGGCTACGGGACGCCGGTCGCGCGCGACCAGCTCCAGCCCGGCGACCTCGTCTTCTTCGACAACCTCGCGCACGTCGGCATCTACATCGGCGGCGATCAGTTCGTGGCCGCGCCCCACACCGGCACCGACGTCCGCATCGACAGCCTCGACGAGGCCTGGTACAGCAGCCACTACGTCGGCGCGCGGCGGCTCACGTGAAGCTGACCTGAAGCGCGCCGAGCGGCGAGAGCTCGACCCTGAAGACGTCGCCCGGTGCGGCAGGCTGCGGCGGCACGACCGAGCCCGCGATGAGGACGTCTCCGGCACGAAGGCGCTCGCCGTGCTCGGCACACACGTCCGCGACGCGCCGCACGACGGCGAGCAGCGGCCCGGGCAGCGCTTCGGCGTCCTCCGCCACGGCGGTCTCGATGCCGTTACGGAACACGCGCCCGCGGACGCCGCCGGCCGAATGCACACTCGTGCTCACCGGGCCGAGAATCACGTGCCGGTGGAAGATGTTGGCGGCGAGGATCTCCTCCGGATCGTCCCGCGAAGGGTCGATGTCGGCCAGCTCGATCGCAGGGCCGAGCCCGTCGATCGCCGCCGCCGCCTCCGCATCGGTGGCGCCGCCCAGGACGTCGGCGGCGAAGTGGACGGCGATCTCCGCCTCCACGACCGGGTTCGTCCACCCGGCGAGCGCGCACGTAGCCGGATCTTCGAGCAGGCCGCGGTCGGTGAGGAAGCCGACGAGCGGCCCGGACAGCCGTAGCCGCGCGAGGTTGGCAGGTGACCCGAACCCGACCTTCCAGCCGAGCGGGCGCTCGCCGGCACCGATCCGCTCGCGCCGCTCCGCGAGCAGGGTGCGCATGCCACGGCTGACGCGTTCGTCGCTCACTCGTCGAAAGAGTCGTCGGCGGCCGGAATGGCGTAGCCCGCGGCGTCGAGCGACCCGGCGCCGCTCCAGCCCCAGATCAGGAGCACGTCCTCGTCCGAGGTGTTGTCGAAGCCGTGCCAGTTGCCGCGCGGTGTGAAGATCACGTCACCCGCGCACGACGGCGCACGCCCGGTGTTCGTGTAGATCGCGCCGGCACCCGACATGACGACGAGGAACTCGTCGGCGTTCGGATGCAGGTGGCGCTCGTGCCGCGCACCGGGTCGCAGCACGGTGCGTCCGACGACGAGCTGCTGCGACCCGGCAGCGCCCGCGTCGATCAGGAACTGGACCTGCATGTCGATCCACCCCTCCTCCTCGCGCAGGCCCTGCTGCAGGGGTACCTCGTCGATTCGTGTGCGATACGGCTCCCTCACTCGATTCCTCCGATTCGTCGAAACACGTCGTACACCGCGATCCATTCCTGCTCGGCGAGACCTGCGGCACGACAGGCGGTGAGATACTCGTTCGCCAGCGCCGCAAACGGGAGCGGCGTGCCGAGCGCGGCAGCCAGCCTCAGACCGAGCAGCTGATCCTTCTGCTGGAGCGCGACGTCGGCGAACGGCGTCTCCGGCATCCGGCCGTCGATGATCATCGGGCCGCGGTACCGAAGCATCGGCGACGCGATCACGCTCTGCATCACCGCTTCGACGGCCGCGTCCCTGGCAATGCCCGCTTTCTCCGCCATCGCCACCGACTCGCAGAACGACATCCCCTGAACGACGAGCGAGACGTTGATCGCCAGCTTCATCACCAGGGCGCTCCCGCTGGGGCCGAGGTAGGTCACCTTCGGCCCGACTGCCTGGAGCAGCGGCAGCACCCGGTCGAAGGCCTCACGGTCGCCGCCGACCATCACCGACATCTCGCCGGCGGCGAGCGTCGCGGGGCTGCCCGACACGGGTGCGTCGAGGAAGCTCGCCCCGACCGCCTGCGCCCGCGCCGCCAGAGCGCGGCTCTCGTCGGGTGCGATCGTGCTCAGGTCCGCCCAGACCGATCCGGGCGAGAGCCCTGAGAGGAGCTCGCCGCCGACGGCCTCGAGGGCTGCTGCGCCCGTCAGCATCGTGAAGACCACGTCGGCACCGGCGGCGAGCTCGCGCGGGGAGTCGGCCCAGCCGAGCCCCGACTCGACGAGCGGCCCGGCCCGCTCTCGCGTGCGGTTCCACACCGTCACCGGATAGCCGGCGTCGTGCAGCCGCCGGGCGATGCCGGCGCCCATCGCGCCGAGACCGGCGAACCCCACCTTCACGTCCCCCACGCCGGCATCTTCGTCGAGCGAGACGTTCGGACGTGTGCGAAGCGCCGACCGCGGGCAGGTGCCAAGCACCGACGAAAGGAGAGAGCGTGGAACTCAGGTCACTGCAGGACGTGCTCGAGGAGCAGCTGGGCGACCTCTACGACGCCGAGAAACAGCTGCTGACGGCACTGCCGAAGATGGCGGGCGCAGCGTCCGCCGACGAGCTGCGAGAGGCGTTCGAAACCCATCTCCAGGAGACGCGCACGCACGTAGAGCGGCTCGAGCGTGTCTTCTCCGACCTCTCGCTGCCGATGCCGACCGAGGAGTGCAAGGCAATGCGCGGCCTGATCGCCGAGGGCGAGGAGGTCGTGCAGGCGACCGGAGACCCGATGGCGAAGGACGCGGCGCTGATCGCTGCGGCCCAGCGCGTCGAGCACTACGAGATCGCCGGCTACGGCACCGTTCGCACGCTTGCCAAGGAGCTCGACTACGGCGACGCGGCGTCGATCCTCGACGACACGCTCGACGAGGAGGGCAAGGCGGACAAGCTGCTGACGAAGATCGCGACGGGCGGGATGATGCGCTCGGGCGTCAACCAGCAGGCGACCGCGAAGCGTTGAGACCGGCGGGTGCGGGGAGGGTCACGCACCTCCCCGCACCCGCCCACCGACCGTAAAGACGGGGCCTCTCCGTGCCGATGGATGGAGCGGAGAAGTTCCGTCATGGTCCCGACCGACGTCCTCGCCAGCGCGACGGCTGCGCTCCTCGTGCTCTGGGCCGTCGTGGCGGCCTGGATCGTCGGCGCGCGCGTGCGCGACGACCGGCTCCGGCGCCAGCGCGGCCTGGATGCGCGGCGACTGGCCGGCGCCGGCGACCCGGCGCTCCTGAGCAGGCGGCGGCTCGTCCGGCTCGCCGACGCCGAGCCCGGGCCCGGAGCGTCCGCCGCGGCACGCGAGCTCGTCCGCCGCGAGTCGCCGCGCCTGATCCGCCGCGCGCAGAGGCGTGCGTACGGGCGGACGCACGCGCTCCGCGTCCTCGCGCGCGGGGAGTCGCCCGTCGCCTACGGCCTCCTCCGGGCAGCCCGCAGGCGCGGCTCGGCAGACGTGCGGAGGGCGGTCGTCGCCATCGCAGCCGAGCAGCAGACGCCGGCCGCCGACGAGCTGCTCCTCGACATCCTCGCGGACGGTGACCACCCCCGCTCGCGCACGGCCACGGAGCTGGCGCCGCGCGCGCCGCGCCTCGTGCCCTACCTGCTCGCGCTCGGCGCCCACCCGGAGGCCGACGTGCGGTACTGGGCGGTGATGCTGCTCCGGGAGGCGGCCGCCGATCCCCGCGCGAAGGCCGCCGCCGTTGAGGCGTTGACCGACACGGCGGGCACCGTCCGCGGAGCCGCCGCCCGCGTGCTCGGAGCCTGCGGCGCGTCCGACGTCCAGCCCCTCCTGCGCGCGCTGCTCGCCGACGAGGTCTTCTTCGTGCGCGCGCATGCCGCGCGGGCGGCCGGCGACATCGGAGCCCACGCGCTCGCGCGCGAGATCGCGGCACTGCTCGCCGACCGCAGCTGGTGGGTGCGCGCAGCCGCCAAGGAAAGCCTGCTCGTCCTCGGCGCGGCCGGTCACGCCGCCGCGTCCTCCATGCTCTCCGCCGACGACGCCTTCGCGCGCGACGGCGCAGCGGAGGTCGTATCCGCGTTCGAGCGCGAGCCGCAGGCACTGGTCGCCGCCGGATGAGCACGCTGCGGGCAGTTCTCCAGTGGACCGTCGTCTGCTGCTTCGGGTACGTGCTCGCCGTCTACGGCGCGTACGGCCTGATGATCGCCTACTCGGCGGTCGAGGAGCGCTTCCGGCGCCGGCGCCGGCAGTTCGAGAGCTTCGACCGCGTGCGCCAGTCGATGCTGACGATTCCCGTCAGCATCGTCGCGCCGGTCTACAACGAGGCGCCGATCGTGGCAGCCGCCACGAGATCCTTCCTCGACGTCGATTATCCGGAGTTCGAGGTGATCGTCGTCAACGACGGCTCGACCGACGAGACGCTGATCGTGCTCCAGCGCGAATTCGACCTGGTGCCGATCCGGCACCACTTCCGGCGGCGGTACGACTCCGCGCCGATCCGCGCCATCTACCGCAGCCGCCTGCGTCCGAATCTCATCGTCGTCGACAAGGTCAACGGCGGCAAGGCGGACTCGCTCAACTGCGGACTGAACATCGCGCGCTACCGCTACGTCTGCGGCGTCGACGGCGACACGATCCTCGCCCGGCCGTCGCTGCTGAACGGCATGCGCCTGGCGCTCGCAGACCCGCAGCGGATCATCGGCGTCACCGGCCACATCGCGATCAGCGGCGCACCTGAGCACGCGCTCGCGCGCGACGGCGTGCCGGCGCGGCTCGATTCGAGACCGCTGCTCGTCTTCCAGCACATCGACTACCTGCGCTCGTTCTTCAACAACCGGCTCGGCTGGACACGGCTGAACACGATGCTCTGCGCCGTCGGCGCCTTCATGATCTGGCGAAGCGACGTGCTCGAAGAGCTCGGCGGCTTCTCGACGACGTTCACGTGCGAGGACATCGAGCTGACGTTTCGCGTCCACGAGCGCTTCCGCCGCGAGGGACGCCCCTACGAGATCGTGTCGCTCGCGGACACCGTCGGCGTCACCGAGGGGCCGGATCGCATCCGGAAGCTCGTGGCGCAGCGCGAACGCTGGCAGCGCGTCATCCTCGAGACGGTCGTCCACTACCGGCGGATGCTCTTCCGCCGGCCCTACGGCGCCGTCGGGTTCGTCGGGGTCCCGTTCTTCGTCCTCTCGGAGGTGCTCGCGCCGGTCTTCGAGCTGCTCGCGCTCGCCGCGATCCTCGTCGCGACGGTCGTGGGCGCGATCCCGGTCGAGAGCTCGCTGCTCACGCTCGCCGCCCTCGCCCTGATGAACGGGCTGATGACGTCGGCAGCGGTGCTGCTCGAGGATCGCACCTCGCGCGCCTATCCGGTCCGCGACCTGATCCGTCTCGTCGCGTTCGGGCCGCTCGACATCTTCCTCTACCGCCCGTTCATGTTCTGGGCCCGCGTCAAGGGGACGTGGCGCTTCCTCCGCGGCGACCAGTCGTGGCACAAATTCGAGCGGAACGCGAGGCCGGCGACGCCCTGAAGGGCCTTTGACTGCGAGCGGACGCTAGCCGTTCGCGATCTGCTTGAACTGCGCGAGCGTCATCACGTCGTTCGCCGAGGGCGCGGTGACCGGGCCCGGGTCGACGTTGAAGTCGGTGAACCGAAGGTCCACCGTCATCGCGAGCGGCTCGCCCGCCACCGACATCGTCACGCGCTCGACGAGCCGGTCGAGGTAGCCGTCGCTGCCGACGTAGAGCACGACCGGCACCGGCTTGCCGAGCGCGGACGGAGCGAGGCTCGCCGCCTGGTCGAACAGCTGCTTGAGCTGCGGGTTCGCGTTGACGGCACTCCGGAGGTCGACCTTGGCGCTGTAGCGGCTGACGCCGTTGGTCGTGCCGAGCAGCTTGTAGCCGCTCGCGGCGCCCATCGACGTGACGTCGCCCAGCGACCAGGGATCGAAGCCGACCGCCGAGACCGAGTCCGCGACGATCCACGGCTTGACCTGGGGCCGGGTCTTGTGGAGCGTGTCGAGCAGGTCGTAGTGGATGTAGTACCTCGAGCCGATCGCGAGCATCCGCATCTTTCCGAGCGTCGGGTCGACCTTCGACATGTCGACGACCATCGATGCTTCGTGCGCCTTGAGGCGCTCGACGCCGCTCGCCGTGAAGTGCAGTGACTGCCCGGCGGTGCGCATCGACATGCCCATCGTCACCCGCACGCTCGTGGCCGCCGCCGTCTGCTGCTCGGCGTGCAGGAGCTGGGCCGGCGGCGCCTCGGCGCCGGCCGGCGCGGCCAGGGCGAGCGCGGCGACACCCGTCGCCAGAATCAGCCGCCTGCGCATCGCACCCAGCCTCGGCGGGCCAACAAGGCGTGTCAACACCCGAAGGAGTGAGCGGCTGTAACAGCGGCAGCCGCCGTGACATAAACGAAGCGAATGCAGCGGCACGCGAAGAGCCGGTTCGACGAGATCTACCGCCGCCACCTCGACGACGTGACGCGGTACGTACGGCGGCGCGTGGAGGCCGATGCCGTCGAGGACCTGGTCGCCGAGACGTTCGTCGTCTGCTGGCGGAAGCTCGACGAGCTGCCGTCGGAGGCGCTGCCGTGGCTCTACGCGGTGGCGCGGAACACGATCGCGAACCACTACCGCGCCTCAGCGCGGCGGGACGCGGCTGCCGGCGCGTCACCGGCCGGAAGCGTCTTCCAGCCGGTCGAGCAGGACGACGTGCTCGCGCGGGCATTCGCGCACCTGAGCGAGACGGACCGCGAAGTCCTCCGGCTGGTCGCGTGGGAGCAGCTCTCGCTGCGCGACGCCGCCCGGGTGCTCGGCTGCGCGCCGGTCGCCTGCCGGGTGCGCTTCCACCGCGCCCGGCGCCGCCTCGCCGCCGAGCTCCAAGCCCTCGAGGCACGCGACGCCGCTGCCCACAGCCGACCGCATCCCGAAGGAGCGACCTCATGAGAACCGATCCCCTCATCGCCCGTCTGGCCGCAGCCGACCCGTGCCCGGCCACACCACCGCCCGCGGCGAGGCCGGGCCGAGGACGGCGCACGCTCCTCGCCGCCGTCGCAGCTGCCGTGGCGGCGGTGCCGGCAGTGGGGCTCGCGGGGGGCGTCGGCGGCCTGTTCGGCTTCTCGACGCAGGGCCGGCCGGTCGCGACCGGCGACACGCCGTTCAGCCAGGTCAGCGGCCTCGACGAGGCGATGGCCGAGCTCGGGTTCCCGTCGACCTTGCAGCTGATCGCCTCGCGTGACGGCATCGATTTCTACGCGGCTCGTCGCGCCGACGGCCACGTCTGCGTCGCGGTCGACGCGGCCCCGGGCGCAGCTGCGCACAAGGGCGTCGGCTGTGACCTCGGCAACCCCTCGCTCCCGGGCGAGCCGGCGTTTCCCTCGCCGGAGCGGCCGATCTTCGACTTCTCCCGGTTCGGCGGGCACCTCGCCGGCTTCGCCGCCGACGGCGTCAGCACCGTCGAGCTCCTCGACGCCGGCGGCAACGTGATCGCGTCCGCACCGGTGATCGACAACGTCTACGCCGAGGCCGATCCGCCGGCCGGCGGGGCCGCTGTCGAAGCTCTCGACGCTGAGGGGACGGTCGTCTACGAGCGGAGCTTCGACCAGACGCCGTAGAGCCGCTGCCTTACTCGATGTCGACCTCGACGTCGAGGCCGCGGGCGCGCTGCGCAGCCTCCCACGCGCGGATGCGCAGCAGGATCGCCATCCGCATCGCGCTCTGGTTGTAGGAGCCGAGCACGCTGACCCGCAGCCGGTCCGGTCCGTCGATCTCGGCCACGACGTCAGGGCGCTCTCGCAGGTCTGCGAGCAGCTTCTCGAGCAGAGCGGGATCGCTGATTCGGATGATCGTCATTGCCGCACGCGGTCGGCGCCGCTCGGCGTCGCCGTATCGGAGCTAACCCGATCGCGGGCGGGTGCGCTTCCAACGTTGGAACAGTCGGAGCCGTCCGAGTGGACTGCCGCGCGCCGTGCGGAGCAACGGGCGTTCTCCGGCGGCGAGGCGCCGCTCCTCCTCGCGCGCGTCGGCCTGGCGAACGACGTGATCGGCGATCGACACGGTGCCGTGGGCGATCACGCCCGCACCGAGCGAGTCGTCCGTCTCGCGCAGGCGCGCCCCCGCGTCGCGCGCACGCCGCGCCGCCTCGCGCGCATCGTCCGGCTCGACTGCCCGCACCGCGTCGGCAGCGGCGCGCACCACGCCGGCGACGGCCGGCGACGGTTCCGCTTCGGCGCCGAGCAGACGCAGCGCTCCCGTCGCGACCGCGTGTGCGTCGGAGACGGCCGCCTCGAGCTCACGGTAGAGATCGCCGAGCACCTCGATCCGGCGCCGGAGCGGCCGCCGCCTCGGCGCTGCACGCGTCACGTCGCGGGCCAGCATGAGCGCTCGTGCGAGCTCTCGCTCGTCGATCGCGTCGATGCGCCGCGCTGCCGCCTGCGCCTCGTCGCGATCGCCGTGCTCCAGCGCATCGGCGATCGCGTCGAGGCTCGAGCCGAGCTCTGCGCGCAGTGCGCGAGCCTGGTCCCGGACGAGCTCGACCGGATGGACCGGGAAGAGGATTCGCGCGACCACGATCGCGATCGCTCCGCCGATGAGCGCGTCGATGAACCGCTGCAGCGCGAGGTTCGCCCCCGGCCGGTGGAGCGCCACGATGAGCACCGCCGATGCCGCTGCCTGGTTCCGCACCATCGGCGTTGCCCCGCCCGCGGTCGTGAGCGCGAGCGCGACGAATGTGGCGACGACGAGCTGCCACGCGCCCTCGCCCGCGAGCGCGGTGATGCCCGCCCCGAGCAGGATCCCGAGCGAGACGCCGGTCATCATCTCGATCGCCTGGCGTCCTCTCCGCCCGAGCGCTGCGCCGAGCGAGATGACGGCAGCGATCGGCGCGAAGAACGGCTGACCGTGATCGGGAAGCTGGAGCGCGAGCTCCCAGGCGATCCCCGCCGCGGCGGCCGTCTGCACGATGCGGCCGAGCTCGGACAGCCCGAGGCGCGCCCGGGCCCGCTCCAGTGCGGTTAACAGCACACGCAGCTCGTCACCGTCTCCCTCGCATTTTGGGCAAATTCCCGCCGGCGACGCGTTTTGCTTTCGTCGGCTGGGTGACCGGTCCCGTGTGCGGCGTTTCTCTCTCCTGCTGGCAGGACTGCTCGGGTCGCTGAGTCTGACGGGCAACGCGCTCGCAGGCGGGCTCCTCCCGGGCGGCACTGCGAGCGGCGCAACCGCGCCCGTCACGCAGGC
>Ga0070741_10011005_pt1 | contig 16860 bp, 14 predicted proteins | sample Coa_R1_4_FD_66440 | JGI IMG/M metagenome (GOLD analysis project Ga0070741, IMG submission 66440) | Surface soil microbial communities from Centralia Pennsylvania, which are recovering from an underground coalmine fire - Coalmine... | ecosystem: Environmental > Terrestrial > Soil > Unclassified ...
AAGAACTGGCGACCGAAGCCGGTCGCACGGTGTATCAACTCAAACATGGGCTGCTGGATGAGTACCTCATTCAACAACTGAAGAAGCCGTCTCTCAAAATGGCTTCTGCGTAAGTCCTAAAATAGAAGAAATCATGACCATTGCAATTACAGGAGCAACGGGGCAACTGGGGCGTCTGGTTGTCAACCAACTCAAAACCATGGTGAATGCTGCCGACATCATTGCGCTGGCGCGCACGCCCGCGAAAGCATCTGACCTCGGTGTCACAGTCCGCGCGGCGGATTACAACCAACCACCGACAGTGGAAGCATCACTGACAGGTGTTGATACACTGCTGCTGATCTCATCGAATGAAATCGGTCAACGGGCAGCCCAGCATCACAATGTCATTGAGGCGGCGAAAAAAGCCGGAGTGAAGCGGGTTGTTTATACCAGCCTGTTGCACGCCGACGCCTCACCGCTGAGCCTCGCGGATGAGCATCGCGCGACGGAAGCCGCACTAACAGCAGCGGGCATTCCATTCACGATTCTGCGCAACGGTTGGTACACGGAAAATTACACGGGTTCGATTCCCGGCGCGATTGCCGGAGGCGCGTTCCTTGGCAGCGCAGGCGACGGCCGTGTTTCCTCCGCGCCGCGTGTTGATTACGCAGAGGCGGCAGTTGCCGTGCTTATCGGCACAGGCCACGAGGGCAAAGCTTATGAACTGGCGGGCGATGATTCTTACACGCTCAGTGATCTTGCCGCTGAAATCTCCCGCCAGACGGGGAAGACAATCCCCTACATCGATCTGCCGGAAGCGGAGTATGCCGCCGCGCTCACAAGCCTCGGCGTGCCGGAAGGCCTTGCTAAGGCCATTGCCGGTTGGGATGTCGCCGTCTCGCAAGGCGCATTGTTTGATGATAGCCGCCAACTCTCCGCGCTCATTGGTCGCTCCACCACTCCGCTGTCAACCGCAGTCGCTGAGGCGCTCAAACAAGCTGCTTGAGGCGAATGATGAACTATGGGCAGCGCAAAACAACGACCACCTTGGATCAGCTTTCGGAATCTTTTATGGGCGTCGCTCACGCGCCGCGTCCGCCTGCAAGGAAACCCGAAGTGATTGCTGGCGCTCAAACGCTGCTTTCCATCGTGAATCTCACCTGAACTGATTCAGGATGGTTCTACGGAAGGGAAAGTGAATATGGACTTGAGGTGGGCTACGCCAATCTCAGCCATTTCGCAAAGCTCTTCCGCAGAGAAACCGGCCCGTCCCCGAGCGATTACCGTCGGCAGCATTGAAGCGGCGGCTTCGCTGTGAAGTTCCTGCCTCCTTTATTCCTCCAAGAGCAATCGCGCTTGTGACGCGACATTCACACGCCTTGTTCGTTTCCGTACCGATCAGCGGTTTAGAGCAAGATCACGATAGTTTGAGCAAGAACGCCCGCGACGGCTCCGCTCATAGACAGTAAGCTGCCCATCGAAGGAATAAATCGGAGGGAGAGCATTATGCGTGCAACTGTTATGTATGGCGCGGGCGACGTTCGCATTGAGAACGTGCCTGAAGCTCGTCTCATTGAACCAGCCGACGCGGTCATTACCGTCACTCGCGCCTGCATCTGCGGCAGCGACCTCTGGCCGTACAAAGCGATGGAACCAAGCTGCACCGGTCGTGTTATAGGACACGAAGCTATCGGCATTGTTGATGCGGTCGGGGCCGATGTTCGCACTTTGAAGGTCGGCGATCTGGTCGTGATGCCGTTCGCGTTCTCTGATGGCACCTGCGACTTCTGCCACGAAGGGCTGCACACGTCGTGCGTTCACGGCGGATTCTTTGGCAATGAGAAAGTCGCCGGGGCACAGGCCGAAGCGGTGCGCATCCCGCAGGCGGATGGAACGCTATTCGTGCTGCCGGTAGGCCGTGACGATGCGCTGATGCCGTCGCTGCTCACGCTCTCGGACGTGATGGGGACAGGTCATCATGCGGCGGTCACAGCCAGGGTCAGCCCCGGAAAGTCCGTGGCTGTTGTCGGAGACGGCGCGGTCGGTTTGTGCGGCGTGATCGCGGCGCGACGGCTCGGCGCTGAGCGGATCATCATCCTGGGCCGTCATCCCGACCGCATCGCACTCGCCAAAGAATTTGGCGCAACCGACGTGGTGAGTGAGCGCGGCGACGAGGCGATTGAGCATGTGCGCAGGTTGAGCGGCGGCTTCGGCGTCCACTCTGTACTCGAATGCGTCGGCACCGATCAGGCGCTGCTCACTGCGATCAGCATCGCGCGTCCAGGCGGCGCAGTGGGTCGCGTTGGCGTTCCCCAGGGCGAGACAATGCTGGGAACAGAGCCAGCGTTTTATCACAACATTACCGTAGGCGGCGGCCCCGCGCCGGTTCGCGCTTACATCGAGGAACTGCTGCCTGATGTTCTTGAGGGCAGGATCAATCCTGGCCGCGTCTTCGACCTCGTCACAGACCTTGACGGGGTGCCCGACGGTTACCGGGCGATGAACGAGCGCGAGGCGCTCAAGGTTATGGTCAGGCCGTAGCGGCTCATCTACGAGGCTTGGCGGAAGGCCGATAAACCCGTCGTGCTGCACATCTCCACCAAAGGACGGCTGCGCTTCAGCATAACGAAACAAAATCTTCCTTCGGACTTGTGGCCCGAACTGTTCAGGAATTGGCTGGCGACCCAGGGCTATCTGTCTCCGGCCAGGAGGTAGACAAAGATTACGCACAAGGAGCTTCAATTATGGCAGACGAACCCACAGCAAAACGTAACCCGTACGCGGACATCGCTCCGGCGCTCGGCGACTATACCGACAGAGTGCTTTTCGGCGAAGTCTGGGAGCGGCCTGGACTCTCCAGGCGCGACCGCAGCCTGATTACCGTGGCGACGCTCGTCGCGCTCTACCGCACCAACGAGCTGCCGTTCCACCTCAAGCGGGCGCTTGAGAACGGCGTGACGAAGGACGAGTTGGTAGAACTCATCACGCATCTGGCCTTCTACGCGGGCTGGCCGGCAGCCAACACCGCCATCACCATCGCGAGGCAGGTCTTTGCTGAAGCCAATCAATGAACCGGCAGGAAGTATAGAATTCAAGAAATAGTAGAAAGGCAGAACGGCAAACAACAAAATAGGAGATTATTGTTATGAAACATTTCGCATTTTTTCTGGTGCTGGTTCTGCTCAGCACGTCAGCCTTCGCGCAAGAGTCTTTCGATTGGCCGCAGTGGCAGGGACCAGATCGAAACGCCATCTCCAAAGAACGTGGATTGCTTCAGACCTGGCCCGAAAAAGGGCCGCCGCTCGTGTGGAAGGCGAAGGGCATTGGCAGTGGCATGGGAGGCATCGCCGTCAGCAAAGGCCGCATTTACACTGCTGGCGATGTTGGCGACGCATCTTGGGTTTTCGCGCTGAAGGAGGCAACCGGCGAACTCATTTGGAAGGCCAAACTTGGACGCAGTGGCGAAGTCGGAATGATGGTCACTCCATCCGGGCCACGCGGCACGCCCACGGTTGACGGGGACAGGCTTTACATCATGAGTCAGTTCGGGGAACTCGTCTGTTACACGACCGAGGGCAAGGAAGTCTGGCGCACGGACTTCGTGAAAGATCATGGCGGTATTGTCCCAACGTGGGGTTACGCCGAATCGGTGCTGGTGGACGGTGAGAAACTCATCTGCACGCCCGGCGCCCCAGACGCGACGCTCGTGGCCCTCAACAAAATGACCGGCAAGACGATCTGGCGGAGCCAGGTACCAATGCCTATCAACCAAGGGGGGCAAGGTGGGCCAGGGGGACAGGGTGGTCGTCGCGGCGGCCCCCCCAACCGAGGCCCCGAATCTGGCGCGAGCTACGCCTCGATCATCGCGATAGACTTCGAGGGACAACGCCAGTACGTGCAACTCACCGCGAAAACTCTCGCCGGTTTTTCGGCATCCGACGGAAAACTCCTGTGGCAGTATGATCCTGTGGCGGCCATAATCAGTTGTTCCACTCCGATCTACCAGGATGGCTTGGTGTTCGCCTCCTCAGCTTATGACGGCGGTGGGGGAGCGGTGAAACTGAGCAAGGATGCCGACGGCAAGATCAAGGCCACCGAAGTCTATTTCACCAACCATATGCGCAACCACCACGGCGGAATGATCGTCGTTGACGGCGCTTTGTATGGCGCCGCTGGCGGCAACGAAGGTGGTTTTCTTGTTTGCCTTGACTTCAAAACCGGCGGGGTTTTGTGGCGTGAACGCCAGGCGCCGAAAGGATCGTTAGCGATGGCGGACGGGCGTCTCTACTTACGTGCGGAGTCAGGAACGATGATCCTGATCGAACCAAACCGTGAGAAGTATATTGAACGTGGCCGCTTCGAGCAGCCAGACCGCACGAGGGAGCAGGCGTGGACGCATCCGGTCATTGCCAATGGCAAACTGTACGTGCGCGACCAGGACCTGCTGCTCTGCTACGACGTGAAGAAAAAGTAGCATTGTTCATGTGATAAGACGGCAAGTGTCGCTGCGAACAAAAAGGTGAAGATCAACAAAGTCTGGGTGGCCGGAGACATCGGCAGCCAGATCATCAATCCCGATGCAGCCCTGAATCAGGCGCAAGGCGCGATTGTAGATGGACTGAGCGAACTGTTGCAGGAAATCACCTTGAAAAATGGACGTGTTGTGCAATCGAATTATCCTCAACACCCAATGCTGAAGATGTCGCAGGCGCCACCCATCGAAGTACATTTCCTGAAGTCCAACAATCCGCCCACGGGTTTAGGCGAATCGGCTTTGCCGCCGGTTCTGTCGGCGATTGCGAATGCTGTGTTCTCAGCAACAGGCGAACGCATTCGGACGCTGCCGATGGCGAAGCAGGGCTTCAGCTTTGCGTAAACAGGTCAGTAATGAGAAGCGTGGAAACCCTCGCGCTTCTCCACCTGGCTTGTCTTTCTCCTTGTTTTGGGGATGTGCATAATAGCTGGACGTTTCAAGCAAGGAGCCGAGTCAATGAAAGCTGTCATCTACGAAGCCTTTGGTATCCCGCCACAGCTAAAGAATGTCCCTGATCCAACTCCGGAAGCACATGGCGTAGTCGTCAAGGTCATGGCTACGGGTGTTTGTCGCAGCGACTGGCATGGCTGGGTCGGACACGACGCGGATATTCAACCTCCCCATGTGCCCGGGCATGAACTGGCTGGGGTTGTCGCAGCGGTTGGCAACGGCGTGACAAAGTGGGGAATCGGGGATCGCGTAACGGTGCCGTTCGTCGGCGGCTGTGGCGCCTGCCCGCAGTGCGCATCCGGGAATCAGCAGGTTTGCGACCACCAGTTTCAACCCGGCTTCACCCACTGGGGATCATTTGCCGAGTACGTGTCCATTCATCACGCCGACACGAATCTTGTGCGCCTGCCTGAGACGCTGGATTTTCCTGCGGCGGCCAGTCTCGGTTGTCGGTTTGTAACTTCCTTTCGCGCAGTCATGGACCAGGGCAAAACTTCCGCCGGACAATGGGTGGCAATCCATGGCTGTGGTGGTGTGGGTTTGTCGGCGATTATGATTGCCAACGCGACAGGCGCCAACGTCGTGGCGGTAGATATTTCCGACGAAAAGCTCCGTCTGGCTGGCGCTTTGGGCGCGGTTGCCACTGTGAACGCGACACAAGTCGCCAATGTCGCCGAAGCCATCATCGAGATCACGAAGGGGGGCGCTCACGTTTCCCTGGATGCCCTCGGAAATCCCGCTACCTGTTTCAATTCCATCAGTAATCTGCGCAAGCGCGGCAAGCACATCCAGGTCGGACTGATGCTGGCAGAGCAAAGTACCCCTGTCATTCCGATGAGCAAAGTCATCGCGTATGAGCTGGAAATCCTCGGCAGCCACGGAATGCAGGCACATCGTTACGATGCCCTGTTCGCGATGATAGAAGCCGGGAAATTGGCGCCCGAAAAGCTCATCGGCAGGACGATTACTTTAGAACAGTCCATTGATGCGCTCATGAATATGGACAAGTTCGAGGTCGCGGGCGTGACCGTCGTGACAGAGTTCTAAGGTGGAAATTGCGAACGCGGCGTTCACGGCGACAGGCTTAACGCTAAGCGAGTATTAAAGGCAGCGCTGACGCTAACTTTTATGGGTGCCAGATGATGTTACATTCCCCGGGTTAGCCGCTGATCACAAGGTTTCGGTACTCGTACGGCTCCAACCACAGCTCTTCTTGAATCTGCAAACACTGGCACCGACCTCTGTTATTCCAGCAGGCAGCATCACTCGCGACACTCGAACGACGCCGCATCATCCGGGTTCCCGGTGCCCTTGTAGTGCGCATGCTGCGGGTAGGGGCAGAGTGGCCGAGTGTGCCCGGCAAACGCCCGGCCCGTGGCCGTGATTGAGGCTGGTGCTTTGCCCTGCTCCACCCACTCCACGATTGCATTGAGCAGGTCGAATGTGTCTAGTGCAGCAGGCCCGCCGCCACAGTGGCCCATGCCGGGAACCAGGAACAGACGGCTCCAGCCCATCACTTTCGCCGCGCCGCCGTTCGCCTTCGTCATCCGCTCGTAGTAGTCAACCGTGTCGAGCGCCGAGAACCAGGGGTCGCTCACGCCGTGATAGAAGATGAGTTTTCCGCCCCCTGCCGAAAACGTATTCAGGTTCGTCCAGGTGGAGGTCGCCGTCAGGATCATCTGCGGACTTGCGGCGGCCTGTTCGGCCCTGGCGTCAACGTCCATCTCGGTGGCGGTGAACGGACGACCGACCGGATTGACGGAGCCGGCCAGCAGCCCCGGGATGCCCACAGTCGCCGTGATGCCTGTGTCGAAGAGGAACCCCGGGTAGACCTGACGGCCTTTGGAGTCTTTCGGGCCTGCGAACCCCTTCTGAATGGCTGATACTTGAATCGGCGACAGGCATCCCTCCTTCTTCTCGCCCGCACACCGGATCATCTTCGGATCGAAGCGACACCCAATTGGATTCATGATGATTCCGTCCTTCAGCCCATCAATCGCGTCGCACGCGTCGAGTACCCCGGCGATGACTGCCTTTCGGTCCGCGTCCGAAAATGCCCGCTTCAGATCGGGCTTCCCTGACGCATCCTTCGGCGCAGCCTGGTTCAGCATCGTCGCCACCCACTCATCCCCTATGCCTGAAAAGCCGGTGCGCATCGCGGGCGCCCCGACGACGATGCCGTCGAAGTAGGTGGGGTAACGCTCGGCCATCAGCATGCCTTCGCGTCCACCCGTCGAGCAGCCCATAAAGTATGCGTGATCGGCAGGGCGCCCGTAGTGCTGGGCGAGGATCTGTTTGGCGAGTACGGCGACGCGCCCGACCGCCAGGTACGCGAAGTCCAGGGCCGCCTGCTGCTCCTGCATAAAGGTCGCATCGAACACTGCGCCCTTATGCCCCGTGTCGGTGGTCACGACCGCAAAACCACGCGCGAGCGCCGGGTCGCCTGCGCCCGTCCGACCGAGCGGCGGCGCGACGCTCCCGTTCAGCCCGCCGCCGCCCTGAAAGAGCAGCCGCCCGTTCCAGTCGGCTGGAAGCGCGATGGCGAAGCCAATCCCATATGGGCGACCGTCAGCGCCGGTGCGAGCATCCAGCGTCGCGTCGAGCCGACAGTATGCGGGCAGCTTCACACTCAGTGGTGCAGGCGGAGGCGAGCCGGCCGGGAACCATTGCGGTCGAATATCTGAGAGCATCGCTCCCGGTACCTGCAGCTTTGCAAGTGCGGAACACGCAGCTTCCGGTGAGGACGATTGCCCGAACGCAGAAGGTGTGGCGACTGCAGCGGTCAGTAACAGGACGACTGTGCAGATCAGGGAAGCGCGCATCGTTTCTCCTTAAATGAATCTGGCATCACAGATGTAGTTCGCAGGAGCGTACGATAGCACAGTCGAGTTCACGTCGGTAATTGAGCAATTCGGGCGCCTCGATCTCTTTACAGCCCCTGCAGCCGCGTGGAGGCGTCGCCGAATGAATCCAGCTTCACGCCCATGCGATCCATGATCCCCAGGTACAGGCTGCACAGCTTGCGGTTCTCATCGCCGGCACGCAGGTAGTCGAGCGAGCGGCCGGTTTCGAGCGTCCCCCCGAGCGAGCCCGCCATGACGACCGGCACCTTCAGGTTGTCGTGCTTCCAGCCGGCCCACATATTCGACAGGAACAGCAGGCAGCTGTTGTCGAGTACCGTCCCTTCGCCTTCCGGCATCGAGTCGAGCTTCCCGGCCAGATACGCAAACTGGCTGAGGTGGAAGCGCGAGATCCGCTCGTAGCCGTCCGACAGGTCGTCGTGCGACGCGCCGTGATGACCTTCGCGCACGTCCAGAAACGGATAGTACAACGACGACAGGTCGCGCGCGAGCAGCAGCGACGCCACGCGCGTTTTGTCGGTCTGGAACGCGAGCGCGATGATGTCGCACATCAGCCGCGCGTGATCGCGGAGGTCTTCCGGCAGCCCGTTCTGTGGCCGCTCCATCGTGAGGGCGGGGCGATTTTTGAGCTTCGCCTGATCGTCGGCCTGATCCTTCGCCGCGCGCATCCGCTCGATGCGGCGCTCGACCTCGCGGACGCTCGTCAGGTATTCGTCGAGCTTCGACTTGTCGGTGGCGCTCACTTTGCGCGAGAGGCTTTCCGCACGATCCCTGACGCGGTCGAGGACGCTTGTGTAGCGCAGGCTCCCGCGGTTTTCGAACAGGCTGTCGAAGGCGAGCGACGGGTAGACTTCGTTCGGCACCGGCGAGTCGGCGCTCTGCCACGAGATGTGCGAGCTGTAGGCCATCGAGAAGTTCGTCTCGTGATAGCCGGTCATCGGCTGCTCACACGCGAGTACGATGCTCGACTGCGGCGTCTCCTGGCCCAGATTTTTAGCAAGCACCTGATCCATCGTGATGCCGGCCCTGACGATGGGCCCCTTCAGGATCGGGGCGCCCGAGAGCAGGCTGCCCGTCTGCCCGGGGTGGATGCCGATGCCGACCGACATCTGATTGAACAGGCCGTTGATGACGTTGATCTTTTTCTTCACCGGTTCGAGCGGCTGAAGTGTCCGCCCGAGCTTCATCGCGTCGCCATTGCCGCGCGACCACCAGTGGTTGCCGTTGATGCCGTTCCCCATAAAAAACACGGCAAACCGCTTCGGAAACGCAGACCCCGACTGCGCGGGTGCGCCCCAGGCAGTCAGCGATTCGAGCCATGGCAGGCACATCGTGACGCCGGCGCCGCGCAGGACTGTCCTTCTCGTGATTGTTCGCGCCATAGTTTTCACCTCCTCGGGCTTACCTCGATTGAGCGCTGCGCCGGGACAAGTCGTCGCCGCCGCGCTTATATCGAAATTGAGAACTCGTCACGATGCTCTCAATTAAACTATCGAACCTGTACCCGTCACGTTCAAGCTTCGCGCGCATGCTTTCGACGAGGATGTCGTCGGAAAGAATCAGGCTGCGGCCGAGCGCGTAGGCGAGCAGCTTGCGAGACAGATTATCAATGAAATCATCCTGGCGATGCGCGCGCACGTAAGTCTTCAGCCCTTCGATTCCACTTCCTGTCGAGCCGCCGGGGAATGTGGCCGACGCGTCAACGGCGCGGCCACTCAGGTCTTTGGCCCGCCTCTCTCCCACAGGGCCGAAGCCCTCGAAGACCAGACCGAGCGAGTCGAACCGCGAATGACAGCTCGCGCAGCTCTGATTCTGGCGGTGACGGGCGAGCAGATCGCGCAGCGGCAGTTCAAGCATCGCCTCGTCGCGCGGCAATTCCGGGACGGCGGCGGGCGGGGGCGGGATGCGCTCGCCGAGGACATTCTTTACCACCCAGTACCCGCGCTTGACCGGGCTCGTCCGCAGCCCCGGCGCGTTCTTCGTCAGGAACGCCGCCATCGAAAGGATGCCGCCCCGCTCGTATTTGTTCGCATTGTCCACCCGTACCCACGTGCCGCCGTCTCCGGTCACGTTCGGAATGCCGTAGTGCCTGGCGAGCGCGGGGTTGACGAAAGTGTGGTTCGCGTAGAGGAAGTCCAGCACCGAACGATTTTCGCGGAACACGTCGAGCATGAAGCGGATCGGCTCTTCGTACATCGCCTGGCGCAGGTCGTTGTCGAAGACGGGGAAGCGTTCGCGGTCAACGGTATTGAGTTCTTCAAACCGGCGGAAGTCGAGCCAGTTGCCGCCGAACTCAGCCGCGAGCCCGCGCACGCGCTCGTCTTTCAGCATCCGGCGGGCCTGGCGCGCCAGCACCTCGGGCCGCTTCAGCTCGCCCCGCGCGGCGACCGCCATCAACTCGGCATCCGGCATGCTCGACCACAGGAAATAGCTGAGCCGGCTGGCGAGCGCAAAATCGGAAAGCGGCACCACTTCATTGTCTGCTTTGTTGTTTGCGCCAATCAGATCAATGCGGTAGCAGAAGTCGGGCGACATAAGCACACAGACAATCGAGTCGCGGATGGCGTCTTCGTGACTGAGACCGTCTTTCTCCCGCAGCGTGCGGTAATACCCGAGCAGATCCGCCGTCTCTGCCCTGGTCAGCGGGCGGCGGTACGCGCGCGCCGCGAAATCGAGCAGGGCATCGAGGTGCGTCGGCACCGCATCAACCTTCGCCTTCTCGACCCACCGCAGGCTCGAGTTCACCCAGGTGAAATGTTCATCAATCGCCTCGAGGGCGACCGGGTCATTCGCTTGACGCACGCGGTTGCGGTACGCCTCGGCCAGCTGATTCACCACCGCTTCTGACGTGATCTCCTTATCGGCAGGACGTGGCCCCTCCGCCTCCCGACGCAGCCCGCGGGCTTCGCCGCTCTCGTTCAGGAAGAACTGAATGAACGTGCGGGTCAGACCCAGCGCGACGAAGTCGAGTTCCTGCCACATCGCGTCGAGTTCCTTCTGACCTTTCTCGTCGAGCATCAGCTCGTAAAGCGGCTGGTCATCGCGGAAGTACCCCATCACGTTGTGGAAACCCGCGCTGAGGTGGCGGCCAGTGTCTCTGGTGTTGTCGGGGAAATAGCGCCCGCGCTCGGAAATGTAGAACGCGTCCGGGAATACCGCGGCGAACCGCGCGAACGCCGCTTCGTAGCGCTCACGCTCGCCCGCGGGCACCAGCAGATCCGGGTCCGGCCCCGCGGCCGTTTTCGCGGCGCGCGACTGATTGGCGACAGGCTCGAACTCGCCTGCCGGCGCGAGCATCTGACCGGAGGCGTTGTTGTCGGCGGGTGGCGGCTCGCCTTCAACTCGCAGCGCCGCACGGTTGAAGCTCATGCGGTTGAGCGCGTACTGCTTGTTTCGCCACATGAGGAACGGCTGCGACGTTTCGCCGAGACCCTTCACCCGGATCGGCGTGTATTTGAACTCAATCTTCTTGCGCAACGCGACGACGTAATCGCGCATCCTGTCGGCGCCGGCCCTGACTTCCGCTTCGACCTGCTGACGCTCACTCGGAGCCGACAGGGCGGGCAGCGCGCGCCACATCGCCTGAAGCTTCGCGAGGGGCCCGATCTCTTCCTTCGTTCCCTCCAGCGTGCGCCACACGGTCGCGAGGTATTTCGGGCTGACTCTGCTCTCCGCGGCGATCCCGGCCAGGATGGCTTTCGGCTTGCCCAGTGCGGCGCGATGCTTATACCGCCACGCGGCCCGGAAGTAGTCGCCGAGTTCCGTGTTCTGTCGCTTGTAGAGGTCAATGATCTGACCCACACAGTAACGATCGCGATCCGTTTCGGCGAGCATCGGGTGCGGCGCGAACGCCAGGCCCCGCGGCTTGAAGACGACCGCGTTGGCGACCTCCCTCGCCGCCTGGAGGTACTTCGTCAGCAGGTTCGGAGACATGGCGAGCGACTCGCCTGAATTGTCGAAGCCGGCCTGATTCGTCGGGTCAACGGGGAACTCGCGGGCCGGGCGCAGATCAACGCCCGTAAGGTCGCGGATGCTGTTGTTGTACTCGGCGTTACTAAGGCGGCGGGCCAGCACGAGCCCCGGGTCGCCGGCGTTGCGTCGCGCCTCTTCTCTGCGAACCGCCTGAATCCAGGCGATCACAAGCCTGCGCTCGTCGGCGCCCGGCTGCTCTTTGGCCTGCGGCGGCGGCATCTGCCCTGCCGAAAGCTTGTCGAGGACGAGTTGCCAGTGCGGGAAATCTTTGACGACCGACGCGGTGTTCGAGTACGGCCGCAGATCGAGCCCGGCAAGTTTCGACTCGCCGTGGCAACTGACACAGTATTTGTCGAGGAAGGGGCGAACGTCGCGCGAGAAAGCACGGTCGAGCGAGCCGGCTGAAACGGCGCGCGCCCGCGGGGCCTGACTCGCGCCGGCGCCAAGCGTCCAGGCGAGCGTTCCGGCAATCGCCAGGGTGACTGCGAAGGTTATGCGCCGCGACATAAGCCGTGGCTGATCGGCAAGTTTCATCTGCACCCCTCAGCTATTCGGCCGTCATGCCCGTCGTCAGTAGTGTCACTGTCTTTGCCGGACTCCCGGCCACGGCCCTTCATCCTGACACGCTTCACGCCAACTGCTCGTAGGACAGGAAGACCTTCCCGCTGCTGAAGGCCCGCGTCTTTGTCAGCTTCAGAGGCAGCTTCTCTTTGACGCCGTCGAACATCGTCCTGCCCCCGCCGAGAACGACAGGGTTTACCACGACGTGGTATTCATCAATCAGACCCTCCGGGGCCAGTTGCGAAACGATGCTGCCGCTCCCCAGAATCGTGATACCCTTGCCGGGTTCCTGCTTCATCCGGCGTACTTCTGCCGCGATGTCGCCCTTCACGAGCCTCGTATTGTTCCACGACGCCTGATCCAGTGTTTTCGAAAACACGAGCTTCTGCATCCCGTTCATCCCCTCGGCCACCACGGGCATATCCCTGAGCGCGGCGGGCGTCGGCCAGTAGCCGGCCATGAGTTCATAAGTGATCCGGCCGAGCAATAATTGGCCTCCGCCACTCGCATTGTCGGCGACAAATGCATTGAACTCCGCATCGTCGTTACCGCCGTGGGCCCAGCTGAGGTCGCCGTTCACGCCCACAAAGTAACCGTCCAGCGTCACGTTATTGAAAACGATCAGTTTCTGCATGTCTTCTCACCTTTACTTCCCGCAGAGAGTGATGGCGCTAAGGCTGGCCCAAACCCGCCCCCGGAGTCAAGACTGACATATCAATTCCGGGAGATTGTCCGCGTATTTTCCGGCGCTCACTCCTCTATCCGCACCCGGCGAGGGCCGAAGGCGATCAGCCTGGCGGGCAGATCGCGCAGCATCGGGATCCTCAGCAGGACGCGGATCACCTGGGGAAGCTGAAATGGCAGGTCCTTGTCGAGCGCCGCCTTCACTATGCGATCCTGCACGAGTCCCTGAAATTTCTGGATTGCCTTCACCGCCGGCTCGCGGCGTCTCTGGACTTCGGCCAACAGGGCCTGCGTCACCTCGCCGGTTCGTAACGGGGTGGCCAGCACGTTGGCCGCCTCGATGGCGTCCTGGATCGCGTAATTGATCCCCACTCCGCCGACCGGAGACATGACATGAGCGGCGTCCCCGATCAGCAGCAGCCCCGGCTGGTGCCAGGTCGGCACGCAACTCGATTCGACCGACAACACCACGATCTGCTTCCAGTCCTGCAAGGACTCTGCCCGGTCGGCCACCCATGAAACCTGACGAATCAGGTTCGCCCGCAAGGCGTCCAGACCGGCGGCCTTCGTCTCTGCGAACTTTCCTTTGGTCAGAACGTAACCGACCTGCCACTCGTCGCCGCGGTCGAGGAGGATAATGAAGAGACCGCCGCCGATGTAAAACGTGATCTGATCATGCGCATCGCCTGGTCGCTGCGGCAGCCGAAACCACAGGACATCCATCGGCGGCGACGCCTTGATCGGGACGGCACCGCAGAGGCTGCGGACTTTGGAGAAGCGGCCATCCGCACCGACCGTCAGGTGGGCCCGCACTTCGTGCCAGGCGTTGTCTGCTCCACGGTAGCGGACGCCCCGGGTCACGCCGTCTTCCTGAACCAGCCGTTGCACATTGGCCCCCATCTCCAGCCGGAAAGTGGGATGCCTGCGCGTTTCCTCGGCCAGAAAGTCGAGGAACCTGGCCTGCGGCAGGATCATGATGTACGGGAAGCGCGTCCTGAGGCGGTGGAATCGCGCCAGCGTGGTGACCGTACCGTAGGAAGAGATCTGCATGGCTTCCAGTTTGCCGTGCGGGAGTTGCAACAGCCGGTCAGCCAGGCCGAGCTGGTCGAGCGCTTCGAGAGTCGAGGGGTGGATCGTGTCGCCGCGGAAATCCCGGTCGAAGTCGTGGTGCGCTTCGAGCAGCGTGACCGGCACGCCAAGGCGCGCCAGCAGCAGGGCCAGCACCATCCCCGCCGGCCCTCCGCCGACAATGCAGCACGCGGTTTCGTGAGTGTCGGCGACAGCTTCGGCTTCGGAAGTTGCATGGTTCATGTTGTACCCTGGCCTTGAAGCTGACTATTGTTCCCGGTCGCGCAGGATCGAAAGATACGCGCTCCAGGGGCCGGTCGCCTCCGTGTACACTTTCGCCATCGTCCGCGCTACCTGCGCCACGTGATCCAGGTCGTGTACCACCCACGTCGCCAGCAGTTGCCCGAGCGTCACCTCGCCAAGCTCAGGATGCAGCCCCCGGCGCCCGAGGTCTTCGTCCGTCAGATTCATCCCAACCAGCGCAGCGACGCTCTCTCGCCGCAGGTCGGCAAAGGTCGCCAGCAGTTCGCCGAGAGTCCTGCCCCGGCTCTCAGTAAACTGCGCCGTTCGGTCGAACGGTTCGAACGGTCGTGTCTCGCCCGCCAGGATGTGCCGCGCCCGCGGGATCCAGTCTGTGCGCTCGCCGTGGATGAGGTGGCCGATCACGTCGTACGGCGACCAGGTGCCGTCGCCTTCTGTCGCCCGTATCCACGTCTCGGGAAGTCCGTCGAGCAATGCGCTCAGGCTTGCGGGCGTTCGCTCAAGAACCGCCACCACGTCATCCAGATTAAGTCCGACATGCTTCATCGCCGTGATTCTCCTCTCATAAGCTTCCGGCGCACACATTGCCTGTCAGCAGTCCGCGAATAATAAAACACCGAAACAGCCACCAGCACCGGTGATCAGGTGATATGAAAATCGGCGCCATACGGTACCAGTCGCAGTTTTTTCGCCACCGCCTGCGAGGCGGTATTATCCCAGGATGTACCGTATAAGGGGATGGCGCCCATAGACCGCACTGAACGTGCCCACCCGGCCACCATGTCTTTCGCGTATCCCCTCCCGCGAAATTCAGGCAGCGTCTCCACGCCGGCCTCGTGAGCCGCAGGGGTGATGCGAACGCTGCGACAGACAGCCACCGCTCGATTCTCCTCTACGATTGCGAGGAAGGGCTGCCACTCGGGCAGCTCTTCGACCAGTTTCTCAAAGCCGCCCCGTAACCTCTCGGCGTTCGTTTCCGTGATCGCAAGCAGAGGCCTTGACGGCTCAGGGTATTCAGTGAAGTGATAGGCCGGCCCCATCCACAGCTCCTGCACAGGTGCGTGCGCTTCGAGCAGCCGCATGTATGCCTCAAGATGACGAGGTGTATTGTCCATGCCCACCGGTTCGTCCGCGCACAGCGCCTCCAATTCCTCAATGAGGCTCTCTGGAAGATCAGCCCGAAATCGCCAGAGGTTGCCTGCCCGCATGCGACCCAGAAACAGGCGAGGGGCGGGCGCTCCGCCTCCGGGCTCGTTGACAGACAAAAGCCGCGAGCGGGCGTCGTGGGTGAACAACGCCCGGACATGAATGGCCATCAGCCCTTGGTCGGTGAACACCTGTTTCCTCTATATCATGGTCTATGCCGGGACCTCGCCACCAGTGGGGCCGTAGAAGACAACCCACACGGCGAGGTCTTCGGTAAAGTCCTCGAAATGATGCTCGGTTCCCGCCGCTACGAACATCAGGTCGCCTGCCTCGAATGCATCCCGCTCGCCGTCGTGAACGAGAACGCCCCGGCCCCGGATGATGACGTAGACCTCGTCCTGTTCGTGCGGAGTCTGCCGGTTCGGCGGCACAGGCAAGGAGAGCTTGACGTTAAGGGTGCCGCGCTGCAAAAAGCTGACAGAGTGTTCGCCCGCGGGGCCCGGGATACGCGCCCGGGCCTCGGCAAGACGGATCACACGGCTACGATCTGGCTTACTCATGCTTCACTCCTTGTGCCGTCTGACGCGCAGCATAACCGGGCACGGCGTACAACACTGATGGAGCCTTAAGGGACTCGACGCGCTCCGGTTGATGCAATTGTCAGACGCCAATGCGTTTCAATACTTTTTTCGCCCCCCTGTGTTGTCGTTCGGCGGCACGTCTTAGCCATTTTATCGCCTGACCTTTGTTTGGCTTTACCCCATCGCCATCTATGTAGCATAAACTGAGGTTGTACTGTGCATACTTATTTCCTTGTCTGGCTGCTTTTCTGTACCAATGCACCGCTTTGTCAAAGTCTCTTTTCACACCGATGCCCTCGTGATATGCGTAACCTACTTTGAGTTGTGCTTCGGAATCCCCCTGTTGCGCTGCTTTAAGAAACCAGGTAAAGCTCAACCTATTATTTTGTTGTACTCCTCGGCCAATCTCATAGTAGAACCCGAGGTTGTACTGTGCATTTCTATTCCCTTGTCGTGCGGCCTTCCTGTACAGGTTTACAGCTGTCGCTAAGTCCCCTTGATCTCCCGGAAGATTGGCATAGATTATGCCGAGGTTGAGTTGGGCGCTGTCGTAACCCTGCCTGGCAGAAAGCCTATACCAATAAGTTGCATTGGCAATCTAATGTCAGGACAGATTTGATAAGTGCGCGTCAAGCTTGAGCTTAGTAACTATCTCAAAACGCGAACTGGCTACAAAATGTTGTAGCTACAGATTGATAGAATATTTGATCAGGAGAAGACCAGCGCCGGATCTGACTCCCGACGATACCAGAGCAAGGCA
>Ga0070741_10011006_pt1 | contig 16860 bp, 15 predicted proteins | sample Coa_R1_4_FD_66440 | JGI IMG/M metagenome (GOLD analysis project Ga0070741, IMG submission 66440) | Surface soil microbial communities from Centralia Pennsylvania, which are recovering from an underground coalmine fire - Coalmine... | ecosystem: Environmental > Terrestrial > Soil > Unclassified ...
TAATAGGTGTACCAGTTGACCTTGAGGCCGGCGTCAGCTGCGGCCTTGAGCAGCAGCGCGAAGTCCTGTCCCCAATTGCCGGTGACGACGCTGTCGGCGCCGGACGCCTTGATCTTGGCAATGTAGGGCGAGAAGTCGGTGATCTTGAGCAGCGGGTGCAACTCGTCGCCGACGATCTCGATGTCGGGACGCTTTGCGCCCAGCATCTTGCGCGCCTCGCTACGGACCGACTGGCCGAAGGAGTAATCCTGGTTGATCAGATAAACCTTCTTGATGGACGGCTGGCCCTTCATGTAGTTGGTCAGCGCTTCCATCTTGATGTCGGAGTTGGCATCCCAGCGGAAATGCCAGAAGCTGCACTTCTCGTTGGTCAGGGTTGGATCGACCGCGGCGTAGTTGAAGTACAGCACTTCCTTGCCGGGATTGCGTCCGTTGTTCTTGGCGACGAAATCCTCCAGCGCAGCGGCAACCGACGAGCCGTTGCCCTGGGTGATGTAATGGATGCCGGCGTCGACCGCCTTCTGCGCCTGAACCAGCGATTCCTGCGGATTGGTCTTGTTGTCCATCGGTACGATCTCGACCTTGTGGCCGAGGATGCCGCCCTTGGCGTTGAGCTCATCGGCAAGGTACTGGAAGGTCTTCAAGCCCCCTTCGCCGACACTGGCCCCGCCGCCCGAGAGGGGATCGATATAACCGATCTTCAGGCTGTCCTGCGCATGCGCCGCGCCGATAATGAATGGCAGCGTCATCGCAGCCGACATGATGATTTTTCGCATGCTCCGGGTTTCCTCTTCTGATTATGCGTTTTGATTGTGCGACCAGTTCGCAGGTCAAAATATTGAACGCGATTAAGCCATTCATAGTTCGGCGGATCGCGCGTTGACAAGGCTGGGCGTGACCGAACCTGCCATTTCGCCATGTCGTACGCGCATGTATGGACGGCGCGCTATGACCGAGGCGGTTGCCTCGTTTGGCGATCATCGCGGGGCGAATGAATTGAACGCGCGGCCTGCAGTATTGCGGCGAATTGCCGCCGGACGGGATATCGTCCACGATCTCGCGTCAGGACTTTGCCTGGACGGCCTCGACCGCTGCCTGCCGATGAGATGTGACGTGATCGGAACGCAGATGCGCGCTTGCCGCCGTCCCGCTTTGCGCCCGAATGATCACGACAAACAGGACCAGGTTCGCAAGAAAACCGACCGGCACGGCAAGGAGACCCGCCGCCATTCGCGCGACTAGGGGCGCGGTCCAAATGGCGGCGAGCAGACTGACCTCGTAGCTTGCGAACTGTGAACGAGACCTGCTGGCCACGAAAAAGGCGATCGCGGGCGCGAGCAACATCAGGTCGTAATCAAGGATATGCGGGGAAGCGAGCGTTGTCGCGGCGAGCAGCAGGGCAGCTTTCGTGTCGCGATCTTGATCAGAATACCACGCCCGCGCCGTGGCGCAGATGGCTACCACGGCGATCGCGCCCTGCGCCAGGTAGGCCTGACCGATGCTGCCGCTCCACAGTCGCACCGCTGCGAATGCGCTCTGCAATTTCTCGAAGCCGACGCTGCCTTCTTCGAGCAGGATTTTCCGCGACATCTCGGTCGAGGCAATGAACGCGGACCAGGCATCGTGGCCGAACAGCACGAAAGAGGCGCCTGCCAGCGCCATCGCCGTAGCGGCCCCCGCCATCATCGTTCGCCACTGCCCCGCTGCAAGCAGGGCGAACGGTACGACCAGCGCCAATTGTGGCTTGTACGACAACGCGCCGAACAGGAGGCCGGCGATGATTGGCCGATGCGGCTGCCAAAGCAGCGCCGCACCAAACAGAGCCGCGCTGAGAAACCCGTTCTGGCCATGGCCAAGATTGATGAAGACCGCGGGAAAGGCCGCAGCTACCGGCAGCCACAACCTTGCGGCAACGCGGCGTTCGCGTGGCGCCCGATCCAGAATCGCGGCAATGACCACCAGATAGAGCGCCAGCGTCGAGCCTTGCCAGACGAGCAGCGCCAACGGATAGGGCAATAGCGCAAGCGGCGCGGCCAGCAGGAAGAAGTTTGGGGGATACAGCCACGCATAATATGGCGTGTCGCCGCCGAACAGCTGCTGTTGAGCGGCATGATGCGTGGCGGCATCGTAAGCGCTGGACGCCTTGCCTTCGAGTGCCAACGCGCCGGCTGTATAGAAGCTGGAGAAATCAGTGCCGATGGGTTTGTGATTACGGTCAACCAGACCGTTCGACAGGGCGATCCATGTGACGATGCTCAGTGCGGCAATGACCAGCAGAATCAGGCTATAGCCGCGTGCGCGGGCATGCGTGAGCCAGGACCCGGACCGGAAGGCTTGCCAAGCCTGAGGCATGTCGATCGCACCAGATGAGCGACAGTCCTGGCACAGATTTCCTAAGGAACCCTTGTCCGAGCCGGTGCTTTGCGCCCTCGGGATCAGGCGCCGTCGCGGGCGGCAACGTTATCTTTACCATCGCGGGGTGTTGCGAGATCGCCGGCGGCACTCATCCTCAACGAGTCCGCGATGTTGGCCGCCGCGGCAGCGAAGCCGAAGGGCTAATCCTTTGCCAGCACGATCACGCCGTTTGCGGGAATGCTCAAGGCAGCTGACGCTGCAAAGCCATCGCGCGGCTCGCGCCAGGCGGAAACCGAACCGCCATTTCCAATGGCGCTCCGATTGGGGAAGCGGTCGTAGACGTCGCTGTTGAAGATTTCCCGCCACAATCCGTCGCTGGGAACGCCGATCGCGTAGCCATGTTTGGGGAGCTCGTCGCAGCTGGCGACCACGATCACGTCCTGGCCTGAGCCTTCGAGCCATCGATGCAGCACAAGCGCGCGCTCGAAATCGCTCGCGTGCGACACGCGGGCGCAATCGCCGCGAAGCGCGGGATAGGATCGGCGCAGACGGATGAGATCGGAGTAAAAGCGCAAATGGTCGCGCATGGCCGGATCGGCGGCCGTCAGGCCATCCCACCAGATCAAATCTCCGGTCTCCGGATCGTCGCTCCAATTCTTGTCCTCGAGAAACTCCTGACCCATGAACAGCGCGGGAATGCCGGGCGCGGTCATCAGCAGTGCCGCAACCAGCCGGCTGCGGCTGCGCGCATACCAGGAGCGGGCGTCGGCGCTGTCGGCGAGCCTTGCGATCCGTGCGGCACCTTCGTGGCCCGCATAGACGAGGTCCTGATTTTCCAGGCATTGATCGAGGTGCCAGCCCGCGGCAAAGCCTGCCGGCACGAGGAGGTTTGCAGCGAGGCTCGAAAGGCTCACCATCGCCGATGCGCCGCCCTCGAGCTGGCCGAGCAGGCCGCGCAAGGCATCGCGCAGGCCGTCAGCGAGTTCGGCATCGAAGCCGAGGCCGCCCGGCGTGGGCGCCACGGCGCGCGGCCGGTCGTCATTCCAGTACTCGGCAATCTGGATGGCCTGCGGTTTGACGGCGCGGATGGTGCCGGTGAGGTTGCGGCAGAACGCCTCGCCGCCATTGTTGGTGATGACTCGAACCTCGTCATAGCGCAGGCCGTCGGCGCGATATTCCTCGATCAGCGCGGTCGCGTTGTCGATCAGGAAGCGGCACACCCATTGATTCCAGTAGGCGAAGACCTGGCCGCCGGCCCAGCCGATGTCGGTGAAATACAGGCTGCGATTCGCATCGCCATCCTTCTGCAGATCGTAGAACCAGAGGCTCCGTGGATCGAAATTGCCGCCCGCATGGTTGTAGACGACATCGAGGATCACGGCGATGCCGTGCAGATGACAGAGGTCGACCAGGCAGCGCAGCTGGTCGGCGCCGGAGGCGAGGCTGGCTTCCGGAAGCGGCGGATGGCCGAAGCCGGCGAGGATGTCGTTGATGGCCTTGACCCGCCAGGGCAGCTCGGACGGCGGCGCGACGTAGCGCGTCTCCGGCGAGAAATAATCGACGCCATTATAGCCCAGGCTGAAATGCGTCTCGAATTCCTGGATCGGCAGCAGCTGCAGGGCGTTGATGCCGAGACCGCGCAAATAGTCGAGCTTGAGAATGAGATCGAGGTAGGTCCCGTCGCGCGTGGTGCGGACGTCCTGGCCATTCTCGTCCTGCGCCCAGAAGGTGCCGACGTGGAGCTGGTAGATGATGAGATCGCTGAAATCAGGCGTCTGCCAGCCGCCATCATGCCAGGGATAGGCGCTCGGATCGCGCACGACACAGAAGCAGTCCGGAAAGGCCGGCTCGAGCGTGAGCTCGCGCGCATAGGGGTCGCGTTTCCACGCGGCGCCGGCGTCCCCTTCGATAAAGAACATGTAGACGTCGCCGTCACCGACGCCGTCGCGGAAGCCGCCCCAGCTGCCGTCGCCGAGCGGCGCCAGCGCGTCGGACGGATCCGGCCGCCACGTCAAGGCCGGGCGCTCGACAAGCCGGTCGCCTGCGACCACCGAGACCGCATGCGCGTTCGGCGCCCATGTGCGGAATGTCGTGCCGCCCGCGATCGCGGTCGCCCCCATGGGGCTCTGCCGCGACACTTGCGCGCCCGTATCCGGAGGGGGCTTCCGAAATTGCATCTGCTGGCTCGCATGCTCGCGCCACAAGATCATCCTGGCACCGGATTATGCATAGCCCATGACGGAGCGCTCGGCTGCCAGGTTATCGGCTTTCTCCGAGTTCTTGAACTCATTCGGGGCTTGCCATAAATATGGGTTTATGGCTCGCCGACGAGGAACGCGCCCATGAAGACGACCGTGGAAGTCCCCGATGAACTCTACCGTCGCGCCAAGGCGGAAGCGGCCTTGCGCGGGCGCAAGCTCCGCGATCTGGTCGAGGAGGGGTTGCGGCTTGTCCTGGAATCGTCAGGCAAGACGCGCCGTGATCCCAGCCTGGCCGGGCTCACCAAGCGTTCGCGCGGCATCGTCGATTCCGGCGTTCCGGATCTCGCTTCAAATCCGAAGCATCTCGAAGGCTTCGGCCGCAATGATGGCCGCCATCGTTGACACGGGACCGCTGGTCGCTTTTTTCGATCGGGCGGAACAGAATCATCGCTGGGTAGCGGAAAGTTTCGAGAAGCTTGACGCGCCGCTGCTCGTCTGTGAGCCGGTGCTCGCCGAGGCAACGTATTTGCTTGCGCGCTATCCGCGGGCGCAGGATGCGCTTTTGGACTTCATCCAGATCGGGGCGCTGAGCGTTGCATTCCGCATCGACGAGCATATCGGTGCCTTGCGCAAGCTGCTCCAGAAGTACAAGGACACGCCGATGCCGCTCGCCGATGCTTGCATCGTGCGCATGTCGGAACTTCACGACCGGCACGCCGTCCTGACCTTGGATTCCGATTTTCGCGTCTATCGGAAGCATGGTCGCGTGGCGTTGACACTGATCTATCCGAGGATGGAGTAGGTGACCGCCCATGATCGCTCCTTCGTTGCGGACCAGCCACCGATGACTCTCCCCCTCGTCACCCCCCAGGACATCCGAACCGCGCTGCTGCTCCGCCAGGAGATCGCGCTGCTCGATCTCAGGCATGAGGCCGGGTTTGCCACCGGCCATCCCCTGTTCGCGGCCAACATGGCGGCCGACCGGATCGCGATCGAAGCCGGCATGCGGCTGCCGCGCAAAACCGTGCCGATCGTGCTCTATGACGACGGCGAGGGCCTGGTCGGGCCGGCGGCCGAGCGCTTCGCGGCTTTGGGCTACAGCAACGTCAGCGCGCTCGGTGGCGGTCTGCAGGCCTGGCGCGCGGCGGGCTATGAAGTCTTCCAGGACGTCAATTCCTACGCAAAGGCATTCGGCGAGCTGGTCGAGGCGCGCCGGCATACGCCGTCGCTCAGCGCGGATGAGGTCGCTTCCCTGATTGCGGACAAGGCCAATGTCGCCATTCTCGATGTCCGCCGTTTTGACGAATACGCCACCATGAACATCCCCGGCTCGCTCAGCGTGCCCGGCGCAGAGCTGGTGCTGCGTGCCGCAGCTGCCGCGCCTGATCCCGATACGACCATCATCGTCAACTGCGCGGGACGGACACGCTCGATCATCGGCACCCAGTCGCTGATCAACGCCGGCGTACCCAATAAGGTGCGCGCCCTGCGCAATGGCACCATCGGCTGGACGCTGGCAAAGCATGGGCTGGAGCACGGCGCCGGCCGCAGCGGCGAAATCGGCCCGCTTGAGCCCGCCAGGGACAAAGCGCGCGACGTCGCCTATCGCGCCGGCGTCCGCCACATCGGCCCACGCGAGCTGGCGGCGCTCGCCGCCCAAACCGATCGCACGCTCTATCGTTTTGATGTCCGCCTCGAGGAGGAGTATGCGGCCGGGCATCTCCCGGGCTTTCGGCACTATCCCGGCGGCCAGCTGGTGCAGGAGATCGACATGGCCGCGCCCGTGCGCGGCGCGTGCATTGTATTGACGGACAACCGAAGTGTCCGCGCCGACATGACGGCGTCGTGGCTTGCGCAGATGGCATGGCAGGTATACGTGCTCGACGGCGGCTATGACGGCGCGCTCGAAGCCGGCCCGCCCGCAGCGCTGCCCAAACCTGATCCGTCGCATCGCTATCGCCGCCCCTATGAAGGCACCGATGTCGCGGAAGCGGCGATGCAGGCCTATCTCGACTGGGAATTTGGCCTCGTCGAGCAACTCCGCCGCGACGCGACCCACGGATTCGTCGTGATCTGATCGCGCGCGCGTTCGTGTCATGCGGATGACAGCACGCGATTTTTCGCGGAGGCCGCACTGCAGGTCTCGTTCTCCGAGACTGTATCCGCCTACCCTGATTAACATTTCATATAGCCAGATGTGACTATCGTCACGCCGCAAAAAGGAGCGCGCGATGAAGCCGCAATTGATTCGTTTGGCCGGTGCCGCGTTGGTGCTGTCCGCTGTCTCGGTGCTGCCGGTCGCGGGCAGCCCGGAGATGGTCTCGCTGGTGTTCAATGCGGCGCCACAGGGGCCGCAGGCGATCGGCGGCGAGGCCTTCCGCCGCAAGCTCAACGAACTCGCCAGCGGCCGCATCATCGTCGACGCGCGCGGCGGCTCGACGATGGGTAGCGAGAACGCGGTATTGGCTGCGCTGCGCGACGGCGCGGTCGACATGGGCGCTTTCTCCGGTTCGGTGGTCAGCGCGGTGGTGCCGGAATTCGGCGTGTTCGACGTGCCATTCCTGTTTCGCGACACTGCACAGGCCAAGGCGGTCGCGGAGGGTCCGGTCGGTCGCGAACTCGCCAGGCATTTCGCCGACAAGGGGCTGGTGCTGCTCGCCATCGGCAAGCAGGGTTTCCGCCACCTCACCAATTCCAAACATCCGATCCGCTCGGCCGCCGATGTCAAAGGCCTGAAAATCCGCGTGCTGCCCAACGAGGTCTATCAGATGACCTTCCAGGCGCTGGGTGCCGAGGCCGTGCCGATGGAGTTCACGCTGGTCTATCCCGCGCTCAAGGATGGCCGGATCGACGGCGAAGAGAATCCGGTGACGACGATCTTCACCAGCCATTTCGACGAGGTGCAGAAATATGCGAGCCTGAGCGGGCATTTCTTCGGACCGATCGCCTTTGTCGCCAACCGCGACATGTTCGAGGCCCTCAAGCCTGCCGACCAGGCCGCCATCATGGCGGCCGCCAAGGTTGGCGCCGAGGCGACCTGGAAGATGAACGACGAGGCGAGCAAGCTCGACCAGCTGCGCAAGAACGGCATGGAGATCGTCGAGAATGTCGACCGCCAGTCCTTCATCGATGCCTTGAAGCCGCTGGAGGGCGAATTCGAGAAGCGCTTCGGCAAGGAGCTGCTCGCCCAGATCCGCGCCACGCCGTGATTCATTGAAACCGACATCGCAAGCGACCACGAGAAGAAGCGAAGCCGCCATGAACCTGTCCCTGCTCCTGTCGCGCATCGGCATCCGCCCCCGCATTTTCGGTGGCTTCGCGCTGATCCTGGCCTTTCTCACCGTGGTGGCGCTGCTTGCAGTGTCGCGGCTCGCCGAGATCGGCGGCACGGTCGGCGATCTCGTCTCAAGCGCCGACGGCGATGCCGGCATGGCGCGGGTCCACGCCGCGCTGCTGTCGGCCAATACGGCCGTCGAAAAATTCATCCGCACCCGCAATCTCGGCGATCGCGATGCCGCCGCCAAGGCGATCGACAAGTTCGGCCAGGTGTTCGACGAGATCGAGCAGCGCTTCGGCAACCTGCCGGCGATCGCTGCCGGCCGCGGTGTGCTGGCGGATTCCCACGATGTCTACCGCAAATCCTTTGCAGCGGTCGCGGCCGCTGTCGACCATCTGCGCAACGCCTCTACCAAGGCCGACGCACTCGGCGCCCGTGCGAGCCTCGACTTTGCCGCGATCAACGTGGCGCTCGCCAACCAGCCGGAGCGGCTGCTCAACCCCTTGCGCATCGCCGGCACGGTCGACGCCGTGCGGGTCGCCATGCTCAACTATATGATGAGCCAGACCCAGGCCGCCGGCGAGAACGTTCCGCTCGCCATCGATTATGCGCTGGGCGCGATCGCCGACACCGAGGTGGAGATTGCCAGCATCGATGCGCCGCGCCTGAAGACCATGATTGCGGCGCTCATGAAGAATCTCACCGACCAGTCCGCGACGTTGAAGGACCTCACCGCGGCGATCGGCGAACTGCGCAAGGCGCAGGCCGATATCGCCAGGGCGAGCAGCGCGATCGACGCCGAGACCGCCAGGATCAGCCGGACGCTCGGCGCGGCGCGGCGCGAGCAGAGCGCCGTCACCTCCGAAGCCGTCGAGCATACCCGCAATCTCCTGATCACGGTTGCCGTCATCGCGCTGGCGCTGGGTGCGCTGCTGGCCTGGCTGATCGGGCGCAGTGTGTCACGGCCGATCACCCAGATGACCTCGCGCATGCAGAGCCTTGCCGCCGGCGAGCTCGACCAGGCGATCCCGGGCGGCGAGCGCGGCGATGAGATCGGCCATATGGCAAGCGCGGTCGAGGTGTTCCGCCAGAACGCCCAGACGGTCCGGCGCATGGAGCAGGATGCCGCCGCGCAGCGCGAGGCGGCGGAGGCGGAGCGCGCGGCAATGATGGCGGCGCTCGCCGACCGCTTCGACCGCGGCATGGAAGGCGTGATCGGCGGCGTCTCCAGCCGCGCCGAGGAGATGGGCAGAAGCGCGGAATCGCTGGCGCGGGTGGCCGAGCGCGGCCGTTCGCTCGCCGAGCAGGTCGCCACCACCTCGGCCCAGGCCTCCGACAATGTGCAGACGGTCGCGGCCGCAACCCAAGAGCTCGCCGCCTCGATCAAGGAAATCTCGAGCCAGGTCGCGCGCTCCGTGTCGGTCTCCGACCAGGCCAAGGAGGAGGCGGCGCGCACCGAAACGTTGATGCGGGCGCTGTCCGACTCCGCCGAACGCATCGGCACGGTGGTGCAGCTGATCCAGGCCATCGCCAGCCAGACCAACCTGCTGGCGCTCAACGCCACGATCGAATCGGCGCGTGCCGGCGATGCCGGCAAGGGCTTTGCGGTGGTCGCCAACGAGGTGAAGAGCCTCGCCACGCAAACCGCGCGCGCCACCGAGGAGATCGCAGGACTCGTCGCCGAGATCCAGAGCTCGACCGGACAATCGGTCGCGGCGATCGGCCAGATCGGCAAGACCATCGGCGAGATGACGGAGATCGCAACCACCATCGCCTCCGCCGTCGAGGAGCAGGGCGCGGCGACCGGCGAGATCGCCCGTAACATCGAGCAGGCGGCCTCCGGCACCTCGACCGTCACCGGGCAGATCGGCGACGTCCGCACCGTCGCCGGCGAGACCGATGCCGGCGCCGAGGCCGCGCTCGCCGCCGCCGCGGCGCTGCAGGATCAGGCCCGCGCGCTCAAGAGCAATGTCGCGGAATTCCTGTCGACGGTGCGCAAGGCGAGCTGAGCAGGCACTACACGGGCATGGTCCGGTTCTGATAGGCCCGGCCCTTGACCGCGGCCAGCTCGCTGTGGCCGGCGACCACGCGCACGCCCTCATCGATCCGCTTGATGATGGTCTCCGCCGTGCAGCTCTGCAGGAATGCGACGCCATTCTCGCGGCAGGCCGCGAGCACCCGGTCGCGTGCCGCCTGCATCTCCGCCGGGTAGGGCTCGGAGGGAATTGAGCGATGGCCGAGCGAGAGACTTAAATCGCCCGGGCCGATCTCGGCAAAGGCGAGTCCCGGCACGCGGATGATCGCCTCGCAATTGGCGATGCCTTCGGGGCTTTCGAGCTTCACTCCCAGCATCAGTTCGCCGTCCGGATTGAGCGGCCAGGGATCGCAGCGCTCCATGTACGCCTCGCTCGAGACGCCCCAGACCGGCGCGGCCGTGCTTTCAGAGCCGCGGCCCCGCGTGCCGATGCCGAGCAGCTTGCGTCCGGCGGCATCGCTGGCGGCTTCCGCGAGCCGCGGCGCGCCGGCCATGCGTTGCAACGGCGAGGGGATGTCGGGATCGACGCCGGTGAGATGATGCGGATAGCGGCAGGATTCCACAAAAGCGCGCACCGCATCGGCGCTCTCGGCCTGGCACAACAGGATGCCATGCACACCGCGACCGAGGATCTGGCGGAACTGCCACGCGTTATAGCGCACATGCGCGGCGTCGATTCCGTTCACCGGCGCCTCGACGATTACCGCCGGCGTGTAGTGGCCCGAGCGTGTCGGTCCGGCCTCGACCATGCCGCGCATATATTCCTCAAGCCCCGCCATGTCGAAGGCGCCGTGCTCCATGCCGACATTCATGTAGTCGGCCCAGGTCGCGGCATCGATCACGCCCTGCGCATAGGTCAGCACATGGCCGCTGTGGGGCCCGTCATAATAGATCGCCACATCCTGTTGCAAAAGCTCGATGCAGCGGTTGATCCGCTTGGTCATGACAGGTCTGCTCTCGCCGCTCGCCGTGGAGGCGAACGCGAGGCTAGCACGACGCGGCCCGCGGCCGCGCGACGATTGCGCGCCGTCTATCCGATGCGTCGCCGGCCGATCGCAATGCCCAGCAGGAACGCCACCAGCAGCGAACCCAACGGCGCCTCGCGCGCGATGTTGGTGAGAATGCTGAGCGGCATGCCGGGCTTGCGTCCGGCCTCGATGGCATCGCCGATGCCACGGGCCGCACCCGTGACGGCCTCGGAAGCCTGCGTCAAGGTTGACTTCCGCTCCGGGACAGGATCGAGGCCTTCATAGGTGTAAGGCGCCAGCGGAATATCGTCACTCACGGCTCATCTCCGCGGTGTCCGTCGCATCAGCCGTAGTACCGACCGCCGCGGCGGGGCGGCGACGAGGGCCGCATCATCATCAAGGCAAGCGCAAAGCCGATGCCGCCGGCGATCAGGACCGATCCGATGGGATTGTCCCTCACCTTCCGCGCCAGCGCGTCCGACGTTTCACGGAACGTGTCGCCGCTGTTCTCGTAGGCCTGCCTGGCATAGTCGGTGGCGGCGTCGGTGGCGTCGCGCGCGGCATCCTTGGCCTGGCCGTACAGATTCTGCGCGGTGCCGGCGGCCTCGCGCAGCCGACCCGAGGCCTGGGTGCCGGCATCCCCGGCCATTTCGCCCACCGCACCCTCAGCCTTTCCAGCGAAATCCTTTGCCGTACCGGCAATACGATCCTTGTCCATGGCGCTCACTCCCGCAGCATCAGAAGATTGTGACTGCTAACCGATGGCATCAAATTCGGTTCCCGCCTCCGGTGGATTTGCCGTCCTGTCATGATCGGGAAGCGAAATTGACCTAGAGATCGCGGTGGCGATATCGACGGCCGATGCCAGCCGGTTTGGGGGGGCGATCATGAGGAGTTGTGTTGCGGTTGCCTTTGCGGCGCTGGCGATTGCACCCGCATCCGCCCAGCCTTTGACCATGCAAGGCACCGAGCCGGCGGCCGCGTCGGCCTTCGGTCCCGATCCCGTCATCCAGATCACCACCACCTTCCGCGCCCGCATCGAAGGAGTGAGCGATGCGCGCGAGGTGCCCTCGACGACCGCCCAGGACAGCGCCCGCCGCACGCTCTACAACATGGCAGCCAACGAATGCACCGTGCTCGCCGAGTATTGGAAGGCCGAATGCCGGCTGAACTCGTTCGCGGTGTATGTCCCGCTCGAGAGCCTGGAAGCGCCCGGCGCCGAGCGGGGCGTGCCCTCGATGTTCGGCACAGCGGTGTATGAGCTGAAGCTGCAGTCGTCGGGGCGGTAGGCTTCTCAGCCGTTCTATTGTGCGCGATTTCCAATCGCATTTAGAGGTATTGGCGTCTCGGATGCACTCCGTTAGGGTTGTCATCGAGGTGCGTCCTTATCTCCCTAGCGCCGCGCGGCAGGATTCGACAGGGCCATGAACAGAAGATGCGCAGACGTCTGACTGTCCTATCGATGGTGTTATTGATGTCGATGCATCATGCCGAGGCCCAGCCTCTCACGGTCGATCCGGAATCCATTGTGCCCTTGCCGGATAAATTCGAGATGGAGATGCCGGCGCCCGACGTGGCGCCCGAGATTGCCCGCTTCCAGGGTGCATGGATCGGAACCTGGCACGATGACCGCCACATTCTCGTGGTCGAGCGCGTCACGCGCGATGGGCATGCGAAGGTGGTGTTCGCGCAATCCGACTCGGCCTTTTACGGCGCAAATCGCGAATGGTGGCGGGACGATGCAACCATCGCCGATGGCGTGCTGACGATGACGGGATTTCGTATCTTCCATTACGCCTTCGATGGTCCGGACCGGTTGTACATGACGGCGACGCTGAAGTCGGGCGGCGTCACCTCCGGCGCACTGGTCCGCACCGATGCGGCGAGCCTGGCCAAAGGCGAGCGGCCTGTCGATTGGCCGTGGCCCGGCGAACGCGTCTGGGTCCCGCATCTTGTAGTGCGCACGCCCGATGGCGCGCGGCCGATCAGGCTCGAAGCGACGTTCTACCCGCCGGCCGGCTCTGGCCGGGCGTCGCTCGCGATCTTCACCCACGGCTCCGATGTCGGACGCAACCAGCTGCGGAGTTGGTCGTTCTCGACCGAAGCGCATTGGCTTTCGGACAACGGCTTTGCCGTGCTGGTCTTGATGCGCCGCGGGCGCGGGCGGTCCGAGGGTATCAATGGAGAGGAGGATTTCGGCCGGGATCACGATGGCGGCCTAGTCGATGTGTCGTCAGGGGTCGCGCAGGCCGTCGAGGATCTCGACTCCGCGATTGCCTTTGGCCGCACACTGCCCGGCGTGCGGCCCGGGCCGGTGCTGCTCGCCGGCCAGTCGCGCGGCGGCTTTCTCGCCATGCACTATGCCGGGCTCAAGCCGACCGAGGTGATGGCCGTGGTGAATTTCTCCGGCGGCTGGTATCCGTATGGTCCCGTTACGACGCCTTACTATGCGAATGCCGGCCGCGGCGCGGCGGACAAGGTCCCGCAGCTCTGGCTCTATGCCGACAATGACAGGCTCTACAACGAAGCCCTCATTCGCGAGTACCACGAGGCCTTCACCGCAGCCGGTGGCCGCGCACGCTTCGAACTGCTCCATGACATCCCGGGCGACGGACACTTGCTTCGGCTTTATCCGGGACGCTGGCGACCGGTCGCGGATGAGTTTTTGGCTTCGCTCGATCGGCAACGCCGCTGATGCGCGATCGGTTAGAAGGAGGCAAGCGGTCTGCGAATGTATGACCGGCGCTCAGGCCGCTTACGTGCGCGTCACGGTCGCGGACGGCTTCCGACGTGCCAGGTACCGACTGGTATGCTGCTGATGCCGCGCGCGGGGTCGATCAACGCGCTGTACATCCATCGCCTCTGCGGCTGTCATGAACGCCCGACGAATCTCAAGTAGAAAGCTGCGAACACCAGGACGATGCCGACATTGACCATCAATCGTTCCCACAGTCGGTTTCTGAAGAACGCAAGATCTACGGCAACTATGACGGCTGCCATCGCCAGTGCGTAAAGCACGCCAGCTATTTGTCTGTCCATTTCGGTTCCCTGCGGCGGCGTCACGCGTTTCAGCCTGCCGCAGCGTCCCGGTGACGGCAAGTGAACATTGGGCCGGTGGAAAATAGAGTGCCGGAGTCCAATTTGCTCGGTCGCGTTCAGCTGGTTCGAAGGAGGCGGCTTGCCGCATTAGAGTTTGCGGCTGTCGTAGGCCCAATGCAGGAGTGCCTGGCGCTGCCGGCGCCGGCATGTGAGGTCACCCGGCTCGCACGCCTTCTTGATCTGCGCGACATGTCGCCGGATCGCCTTCCAGCGTTTGATCTGCCGGGCGTCCTCGCCAGGAATTCGGCGGCCCATGTAGTAACGGCAATACCACTGAAACCATCCGCGCGGATCGTCGGGATAGATCCAGCCGTTCTTTCGCCAGACGGATAGTGGCTGGCTCGCGCTGACGCCAAAGAAGTTCAAGGAGCAGTCGCGTCCGGATGATGCAAGCCGGGCGCCGGCAAACCAGCTGGCAGGGAATTCGTTGCGGCAGTCCGTCATGTACTTGCCGCAGAACACCCCGAGCGCCAGCATCTCTTTCGGCGTGAGCTCGGGCCGAAATTCCGGATCGAAGTTGCGCCCGGCGGGCTCCGTGAGCACGTAGCGATAGCCGCGCTGCATCTTGTCGTTCACTTTAACCTCGACGGATTTTCGGCGCATGGTGCCCATCTGTTTGCAGTTTGCGACAGCAGAAAAACCTGCGTGAAAAGAATTCCTGCGAGTGCAGCCACACCGCTGGCTCATCGGGATCGGCACGCGACAATCAGCATCTTTCCTGGCCGTGGATTGTTTCGCCACGCTCGAGCATGGCTATGAATTCCGCAATCTTGCGCGCCCGCGTCTCGGCTTTTTTGACGTTGCCGATCCGGTACAGGATTGCGTAGCGATTTCGACTGTTCAATGTTGCAAAGAATGTGGACGCCTTCGGATTGTTGTCCAGGGCCTTCTGGAGGTCGATGGGGACTTCGGCCCGGCTCGCCGGGGCGTAGGCGCCCTCCCACCGGCCATCGGCCTTGGCTGCCTCGATTTGCGCCAAGCCCGCAGGTCTCATGCGCCCCTCCTTGATGAGCGTCAGCGCTCTCTCGCGGTTCAGCGCTGACCACTTGCTGCGCGATTTCCGTGGCGTGAAGCGAACAAGCCAGTGTTGGTCATCATACTTTTCCAGCTTTCCATCAATCCATCCGTGGCAGAGCGCAGCGTCAATCGCCTCTGCTTTCGTCAGTTTCGCTCCTGTCGCCGCCGTCTTGGCGAACTTGATCCAAACGCCAGCCGCATCGGCTGGTTGAGCCGCGAGCCATCTTTCGAACGACCTTTGATCCGCGAAGCCAAGAACCGGCAAGCCTGATCGCTCTTCCGTCATAACGAGCCCTGCTTCTCCATCGACCGGGACCGATACTGCCCGAATCCGTGCCGAGATCCACACGCGCAATTGTCGTCTCCGCCGCTAAACGGTTCCATGAGCGCTTTGGATCACAGATCGAAATTCCCAGTCGGAGCAAATCTGTTCGGCACGACCTCAGACAGCCGACAACGATTGCAGCCGAGAGGATTTCTCAGTCAGGCCACGAGCAGTCGCGAGCACATGCATACCCGCTCGCTTGCCGCCTGGCCGCTCAGGAAGGTTCGCGAACGCCCCGAAAAGAGCGCGACCATCCACCGACCGGCTATTCGTTTGCCCCTCCAGTCTGCTCATTGCTCGCACCGACTGGTTTGGATTCTGGCGAGTTTTCCTGTCGCAGAAACACGCTTAGGACGATATAGAGGCCAATCGCAAAAAATTCTGCTTCCCAGCACTGGAAGACCGAAGACCAGAAGCTTGATGAGACGCTATACGAGCTGAATGATATCGGCGGCAAATGACGGAGTGCTTGATCTTCGTTGTACTTCCATTGTCCAAACAAACCGTGCAGTAGGAAAGTGACAAAGAAAATGACGAGAAACGCCAACGATAGTGAGTTGGCGTAAAGCCATCCATGCAAGGTCGGCCGAAGGCTTAACTTCCAACTGCTTTTTCGGCGGCCTGTCGAGGCGTTCTTTCGTGAATGGGGGGCGCCCTTTTGACGCAGCACTGAACCGAAAGAAATCAGTACAGCCAGTTGCAGGATCGCTGCCTGCCAGTTGCTGAAGATCCCGTCGAGGAAGTTGCCGGTGCCAAGATAGGTGCCCAGGGTGACTTCACTTAAATGCCCTTCCGTGAGTGATTGATTGTAGGCGAGCCATCCTGTCACCCCCTGGCTGAGGAGGCAGATCAGAAAAAGGCAAAACAGCATGATCGACATGCTGTTGTCACTCATCACCTTCTTCAAGCTGTCCCAGTTGGTGTCCATTCCATAAGCTCTCCAACGCACTTTCACGCCGGATGAAGCCGGCATTTGCTCGATAGGGACGGCGGCTTCCGCGTTTCACAGACCGGTCCGCCCGCAGTTGGAAGGAGTGACGAAATCTTCCACAAAACTGGAGAATCGCGAACGCGCCTCCGGGTTCCGCCGGATGCTTGACGGAAGTCTCTCAAGTTGCGTTGCAGAAAATCGGTTTCAGGTCCGCTCCGGGACACAAGAGGACCGCGGCTCGTTTGCACAGGCAGGCGAAGCCCATGCCTGGAGGCCGGGCGATTCGCCCGTCGGGCAAAAGCACCTTGCTTGTCGGGGCCGCGCTGCGGATGACCCCGTAACGACCGCATGCGCGAGAAATCGAAAATCGGCTGTTCGTTCAGGCTGATTTGGGCTGTCCAGACCGACAGGTGAAAATATTTCGATTTCGAAGTTTCGGAAAATGTGATCTGCTTGGTTCATCCCGGCCCGGGAAGAGGGGCGTCTCGCGAACGTCACGACACGTTGGGCCGGAGAAGCGGTGGACGCGAGGGCGTCGTGCGCGCAAGGGGTCGCAGGGCGGCTTGGCCGTGAGCGATCGACCGGCGTGCAAGACGAGCGGCGCTTGACAAACGTCTCCATCAGGATGCGGCGGCGGATGGCGAGAGACGCT
>Ga0070741_10011007_pt1 | contig 16859 bp, 11 predicted proteins | sample Coa_R1_4_FD_66440 | JGI IMG/M metagenome (GOLD analysis project Ga0070741, IMG submission 66440) | Surface soil microbial communities from Centralia Pennsylvania, which are recovering from an underground coalmine fire - Coalmine... | ecosystem: Environmental > Terrestrial > Soil > Unclassified ...
CCGACGATGGCCAAGCCGTCCCACGAAGTTCCCGACCGCAACCTCGGCATGGAGCTCGTCCGGGTGACGGAGGCGGCGGCCATGGCGGCGGCCCGCTGGATGGGCCGGGGCGACAAGGAGTCGGCCGACGGGGCGGCCGTCGACGCCATGCGGGCCGTCCTGTCCGGCGTGTCGATGGACGGCATCGTCGTCATCGGCGAGGGGGAGAAGGACGAGGCCCCCATGCTCTACAACGGCGAGAGCATCGGCGACGGGCACCCGCCGGCTGTCGACATCGCCGTCGACCCGATCGACGGCACGACGCTGACGTCGCTCGGGCGTCCCGGCGCCATCGCCGTCATCGCCCTCTCGGAGCGGGGGACGATGTTCAACCCCGGGCCCTGCGTCTACATGGAGAAGATCGCCACCGGCCCCGAGGCCGCCGACGCCATCGACCTCACGGCCTCGGTCAAGGCCAACCTGAAGTGGGTGGCGAAGGCGCTGCGGAAGGACGTGGCCGACGTCACGGTCGTGATCCTCGACCGCGACCGGCACACCCACATCATCAAGGAGTGCCGGGAGGCGGGGGCCCGCATCCGGCTGATCCCCGACGGCGACGTCGCCGGCGCCATCTCCGCCGCCTGGCCGGAGTCGGGCGCCGACATCCTCTTCGGCATCGGCGGCACGCCCGAGGGGGTCATCGCCGCCTGCGCCCTCAAAGCGCTGGGCGGCGCCATGCAGGGCCGGCTCTGGCCCCGCAACGACGACGAGCGCCAGAGGGCCATCGATGCCGGCTACGACCTCGACCAGGTGCTCACCCTCGACGACCTCGTGGCCGGGGACGACGTCTTCTTCGCCGCCACCGGGATCACCGACGGCGAACTGCTCCGGGGCGTCCGGTTCCGGGGGGACGGGGCCAACACGCAGTCGCTGGTCATGCGGTCAAAGTCGGGCACGATCCGCAAGATGGACGCCACCCACCGCTGGAAGAAGCTGATGCGGTACTCGTCGATCAACTTCGCCTGATTCCCTTCGGGGCGCTTCGAGCAGGAATCTCGGGGAGCGGCGTAGAAGGTCTGAGCCCGTCGCGGCCTTTCGGCACGCGACGGGTCGCGGGCCGGTGGGCAACTGGGGAACTCACCGGGCTCCCCCCTGCTTTCCCCGCAGGAAGCGAATCCGCCGTCCATGGATGTTGCACCCCTCGATCGGGCGGTCACCGACGACCTCTGTGTCGCCGCCCGCGCCCTGCTCCCGGCCGGTGACGGGTGGAGGTTCTCGGTCGAGGGCCCCTGGGCCTTCGTCTCCCCGGCCGGGGCCCGGTCCCCCGAGCAGGGCTGGAAGCTGCACGTCTCGGCCACCGAGGCGTCGGCCCCCGATGTCCTGGCGGCCTGCCTCCCGGTCCTCGTGGCCGACGGCGTCCCGTTCAAGTTCGCCGCCGGGCAGCACGTCGTCCGGCTGCTCAACGACAGCCACGCCGACCGGGCCTCCGGCGGCAAGTTCATCACCGTCTACCCGGCCGACGACACCCAGGCCGTCCGCCTCGCCGAGGCCTGCCACCGGGCCACCGAGGGCCTCCAGGGGCCGGTCATCCTGTCGGACCGGCCCTACCGCCCCGGCAGCCTCGTCCACTACCGCTACGGCGGGTTCTCGCTCCAGCCGGCCGTCGACGCCGACGGCGTCGTCGTCCACCTGATCAAGGGGCCCGACGGCGCGCCCCTGCCCGACGAGCGCACCCCCACCTACCGGGCGCCGTCGTGGCTGGCCGATCCGTTCCAGCCGGCCGCCGACGCCCCCGCCCCCGCCCCGGCCGCTCCCTCCGCCTCGACCACCGTCGTCCTCAACGGCCGCTACCGGGTGGAGGGCGCCCTGAGCCACGCCAACAAGGGCGGCACCTACCTGGCCGAAGACATCACCACCGGAAGCCTCGTGGTCATCAAGGAGGGCCGGCCCCACGTCGGCGACGAGGGCCACGGCGACGCCCGGGCCCGCGTCCGCCACGAGGCCCGCATGCTGGCCCTGGCCGAATGCCTCCGGAGAGCCCCGCACCTCGTCGACGTCTTCGAGCAGGGCGGCCACGTCTTCCTGGCCGAGGAGTACGTCGACGCGCCGTCGCTGCGGGACATCGTCGAAGGCGACGGCAGCGGCCCGGCCACCCCGCTTCCGGCGGAGGAGATCACGGCGCTGGCGGCGGCCCTGGCCGAGACGCTGGCCGCCTTCCACGGCGCCGGCATCGTCGTCGGCGACTTCAACCCCAACAACATCCTGGTCACCGACGACGGGCGCCCCGGGGAGCAGGGGTGCCCACCGAAGATCGTCGTCGTCGACCTGGAGCACGCCCGGCCGGTCACGGAGCCGCCCGGCGGCCCGGCCGGCACGCCGGGCTACGCCTCGCCGGAGCAGCTGCGGGGCGAACCGAGCGGCGCGGCCGACGACCGGTACGCCCTCGGCGCCACCATCGCCTTCCTGGCCACCGGCTCCGACCCGTTCCTGCCGGCGGGCGCCGACGACACCTGGAGCGACCCGGCCCGCCTGGCGGTCTGGCTCGAGGCCCAGGTGGCGGCCGGCATCGTCGATCCGACCCTGGCCGACATCGCCCTGGCGGCGATGGCGCCCCGTCCCGAAGACCGCTTGGGCCCGGCCGCCGTCCTGTCCACCCTCCGGGGGGAGGGGAGCAGGATGGCGCCGGGCCGCGGGGGTTCGTTCCTCCCCGCCCACCGCCCCCCGGCCCCGACGCCGGCGCCGGATGAGATCCCCGGCCGGGCGGCCGACGTCGTCGTCGACCTCGCCCGCTGGCTGGTCGACACCATGGGGACGGGCCCCGGCGGCCACCTCTGGCCCGCCGGCCCGGCCGCCGCCACCCTCGACCCCATCGCCGTCCAGGCCGGCGCCAGCGGCGTCGGCCTGTTCCTGGCCCAGCTCGTCCGGGCGGCCGCCGCCGGCCGTCTCCCCGGCGCCGCCCGAGCGCGCCTCGACGAGGCGGCACTCCGCGACACCCTGGCCGAGGTGGCCCAGTGGGTCGCCGACCAGCTGGCCCGCAACCCGCAGCGCCCGCCCGGGCTCTACTTCGGCACGTCCGGAGTCGCCTGGTTCCTGGCCGAGGCCGCCGACGCCCTCCACCGGGACGACCTCCGCCGGCGGGCCAACGAACTGGCGCTGGCCATCCCCCTCCGGATGCCCAACAGCGACATCACCCACGGCACGGCCGGCATCGGCCTCGGCCAGCTGCGGCAGTGGCTGGACAGCGGCGACGACCGGTTCCTGGCCCGGGCCGTCGTGGCCGCCGAGCAGGTCCTCCGGGCCGCCGTCCGGGCCGGCGGCTCGATCACCTGGCCCGTCCCCGCCGGTGCCCCGACCCGCCTCGCCGGCACCGTCTCCTTCGGCTACGCCCACGGCAACGCCGGCATCGCCAGCTTCCTCTACGCCGTGGCCGCCGCCACCGGGGAGCCGGAGTTCGCCGCCGTGGCCACCGAGGCGCTCGGCGCCGTGCTGCCGCAGGCGGTCGTGGTCGACGGCGCCGCCTACTGGCCGGCCAGCCCCGTCGACGCCGGCGACGCCTCCGAGGCCGGCTACTGGCCCTCGTGGTGCAACGGCTCGTCAGGGATGGGCACGGCCTTCCTCCGGGCCCACCTGGTCACCGGCGACCCGGCCTTCCGGGTGGCGGCCGAGGCGGCCGCCAGGGCCGGCCTGCGGGAGCGGTGGCGCAGCACCGCCGGGCAGTGTCACGGCCTGGCCGGCGACGCCGAGCTTTTGCTCGACCTCGATGCCTTCCTGCCGTCGCCGGCCTACCGGCGGGCGGCGCTCGACGCCGCCGAGGCCCTGCTCCTCCAGCGCCGCACGCCCGCCGCCAACCAGGGCACGGTCTTCGCCGACGACTCCGGCGGCACGATCAGCGCCGGCTTCGGCACCGGCCTGGCCGGTACCGGCGCCTTCCTCCTCCGGCTGGTGGCCGGCGGCCCCCGCCCGCTCCTGCTCGACCAGCTCCTGAGCGACGGGCACCAGCCATGACCGATCCCCGCCCCTTCGACGTCGACGCCCTCGCCGCCGGCCTGGCCGCCCTCCCCGACCGGCGGGACTTCGCCTTCGCGCCCGAGATCGGCCGCGTCGCCTGGATCGACGACACGGCCCTGGAGTGGATCGACGACCCCGCCCCGGGCCGAATTGGGCGCGTCGAGTTCCTCGAACCGCTCCCGGCCCCCGTGCAGGTGGAGATCATCGCCGCCGACATCATCGGGCTGTGCCGCCCGACCGCCGCCGGGCTCGAGGTGCTGGCCGTGGACCTCGACGAGAAGGGCGCGGCCGGCACCGGCACCCCCCGCCGCATCGCCGACCTCGCCACGCCCCAGACCTGCCTACTCCCCCGCCTCCCCGGCGACGAGACGCAGCTGCTGGCCGTCGTCGGCTTCGACGACGTCACCACCCTGTGGCGGATCGGGTGGCGCGACGGCACGATGACCGAGGCCGGACAGCTCCCGGCGCCGATCAACGGCGGCGCCTGGGTCGACCAGGCCGGCGAGCGGCTGGCGGTCAACCTGGAAGGCGACTCCGGCCGCTCCAGCGTCTACGTCGTCGACTTCGCGGCGAAGAGCTTCGCCCGCCTCTTCGAGGCCTCGCCCGACAGCGAGGACCGCATCGTCCTCGCCGACCCCGCCGACGGCCGGGTCGTCGTCACCACCGACGCCTTCGGCTACCCCGCCGTGGGCATGGCCCGGCCGAGCCAGGGGACAGACATCCGCTTCGTCCCCGCCCTCGAGGACGGCGACGAGGCGGGCGAGCCCTGCGCGCTGCTTCCCGACGGCCGCACCGTCGTCCTCCGCCACGAGAACGGCGTGGAGACCCATCTCCGGCTGGCCGACTTCGAAAGCCTCGAGGTCGCCGGGCCGATCCCGCTCCCCCCCGGCGAGGCCGGCACGCCCGTCGTGGTCGACGGGCGCCGCCTCCGCTTCCCCTTCTCCGCCCCCGACGAGCCCTGGCGCCCCGCCTCCTTCGATCTGCGGACGGGCGCCTTCGCCTTCGATCCGTTGCCTGAACCGGGCCCGGATCCAAGCGCCCATCGACCGCTCGTCACCGCCCGGGTGACGTCCTTCCCCTCCGCGGCCGGGTCGATGCCGGCGCTGGTCTACTCCGCGCCCGGCGACGGGCCGCTCTCGGGGTCGGGCCTGGCGGTGGTGGCCCTCCACGGAGGGCCCATCGCCCGCTACGGCGCCAGCCTGGTGCCGGAGTTCCAGCTCTTCGCCCGGCTCGGGCTGCCGACGGTGGCCCTCAACTACCCGGGGAGCACCGGTTCGGGTCACGAATACACCCGAACGCTCTTCGGACGGGCCGGTTCCATCGATGTCGAGGCCGTCGTCTCCGTCGTGGACGGGCTCACCGCCGAGGGGCGGGCCGTCCTGCTCTACGGAGAGAGCTACGGGGCCTTCCTGGCGCTCTCAGCGGCCGCAGTGCGGCCGTGTGCCGGCGTGATCGCCTGGGCTCCGTTCGCGTCGTTCGAGAGCCTCTCCGAAGCCGGCTCCCCAGAGGTTCAGGAGCTGGTCAACCTCCTCGACGGGGGAAATCGCCTCGGAAACGGGAGGAATCTGCTCTCGGGCCGCCGAACCATACGGGGCAAGGTGCTCATCTCGCATGGCACCGCGGATATGAGAATTCCCGTAGCAGAGTCCCGGGCGCTGGTCCGGGCGCTGCGGGACAGAGACGGAGCTGGGGAACACGACGTGCGTTTCGTCGAAATGGATGGCCAAGGTCACGACCTGTCCGGTCGTCCGGTTCTCGAGCGCTGGTATCGGGAGATCGCCACGTTCGTGGTGAGCCTTCCGGAGTCGAGAACGCCTGCCCAACGAGTACACCAGCAGCAGGGGCGTTGAGCAGGCGGCCTCGGGAAGACCAACCCGAAAGGAGGTGAACAATATGTTCGAGCTCACCACCGGTGCGGACGCTCTCGGTCTGCAGTCGGTTGCTGAGATGGCCCAGCTTCACCGCCGCAGCCGCGCTCGGGTCAGCGTTCGCAAGAACGTTTGCCTTCTGACGCTGAACGGCACGCTCAACGGCCTCGGCATCCTGAACATCCTCAACGGGTTCGGCGGTTTCTAAGTCGCCAGCTCACTCACCACGTCGACGGGTGGCACCCGGTCCCCATAGGAGGGACCGGTGCCCCCGATCGATCCACCGCTCGGGACGCCGAGCGTTTCATTCGCATGTGCGAAAGGGGATCCACCAAATGTTCGAGCTCACCAGCGGTGCCGAGGTGCTCGGCCTGCAGTCGATCGTCGAGACCGCTCAGCTGAGCCGGCGTGGCCACGGCGGCCACGGCGGCGGCGGGACAAGCGTTCGCAAGAACATCTGCCTGATCACGCTCAACGGCTCGCTCAACGGCCTTTCGATCCTGAACATTCTGAACGGGTTCGGCGGCTTCTAAGCAGCGCCTCGGCCGGCCTGGCGCCGGGCCTTCGGGTCCGTCGCCGGCCGGCTTTTTTTTCGCGTTCAACCCCTTTCCCCGCGTATCTTCCGCCGCCTGCCGTCGGGGGCAGGACACCAGGGCCTCCTCCCCGAACTGACCGTTTATGGACACACCCCGTCCTCGTGGGCCGCGCGCCGCCTTGGCGCGACGTCCGGTCCCGGCGCTGCTCAAACTGGCCTGGCAGGCCGACCGGAGCGGGGTTCTCGCCATCTTTCTGGCCAGCATCTTCGAGGCGGCGGCCACGATCGGCGCCACCCTGGCCATCGGCCTGCTCGTCAACGCCATCATGCGCCACGGCGGGGCCGCCGGCTCCACGCCCTGGCTGACCCTCGGCGCCATCGCCGGCATCTTCCTCGTCCAGCGGGTGGCCTTCCCGTTCCTCGGCCCGGCGGTCGAGAGCCTGGAGTACCGGCTCACGATCCTTGTCCAGCAGCGGGTCATGGGGCCGCTGCTGCGGCCGGTGACCATCGGCCACCTCGAGGACCCCGACGTCGCCGACCAGCTCCGCCTCGCCCAGCAGGTCGGCTCGGAGAACTTCTCCGCCCAGCAGGCCCTCGGCGCCCTCAACGACCTGACCACGATCCGGCTGTCCTCGGCGGTGGCCGCCGTCATCCTCTTCACCTGGCGGTGGTGGGCGCCGGTGGTGCTGCTGTTCGCCTGGCTCTGCTCCCGCGCCTGGTACCGCCGCCAGATGGGCTCGCTGGTCACGTCGATGGAGCGCAACACCCCGGCGCTGCGCCGGGCCGAGTACGTCGGCCAGGTCATCCTCGACGGCACGGCGTCCAAGGAGTCCCGCATCTTCGGCCTCGAGCACTGGCTCCTCGCCCGGTTCGAGGGTCAGTGGATCGAAGGCATGGAGGAGGTCTGGGCCGGCCGGCGCCAGGGCCGGGTCGGCACGCTGTTCGCCGGTTCGGTGCTGCTCGCCGCCCACGCCCTCGTTCTGGGGGCGCTGGTCCGGGCCGCCCTCCACGGCGAGTTCGGCCAGAACAACGTCGGCGACCTGTTCATCTACCTGCAGATGGCGCTGGCCCTGGCCGGGTTCGGGTTCAACCCCGAAATGGAGTACGTCCTGCAGATGGGCGCCGCTCCCATGCCCCACGTCGTGGCCATCGACCAGCAGGTGGAACGGGCCGAGAGCGCGTTCGCCAAGGGCATCCGGCACCCCGGCGGTGCGCCGGTCGAGGCCATCCGCCTCCAGGAGGTGGGCTTCGCCTATCCCCGGTCGGACGGGCCGGTGCTGTCCGGCCTCGACCTCGTCATCCGGGCCGGCCAGTCGCTGGCCATCGTCGGCGAGAACGGCGCCGGCAAGACGACGCTGGTCAACCTCCTGTGCGGGTTCTACGAGCCAACGGCCGGCACCATCACCGTCGACGGCGTCGACCTGGCCGAGATCGACAAGCGGGCCTGGCAGCGGCGCATCGCGGCCGTGTTCCAGGACTTCGCCAAGTACCCGTTGACCCTGCGGGAGAACGTCGTCCTCGGCCATCCCGGCCGGGCCGCCGACTACGAGACCCGGATGCGGGCGGGACAGCGCGCCGGGATCATGGAGCTGGTCGAATCGCTGCCCAACGCCTGGAACACCATCCTGTCCAAGAAGTTCGAGGGCGGCACCGACCTGTCCGGCGGGCAGTGGCAGCGGGTGGCGCTGGCCCGGGCGATGTTCGCCCTGGAGTGCGGGGCCGGGATCCTCGTCCTCGACGAGCCGACCTCCAACCTCGACGTGCGGATGGAGGCGGAGCTCTACGACCGCTTCCTCGACCTCACCGCCGGGCTCACGACGATCGTCGTCTCCCACCGGTTCTCGACCGTGCGCCGGGCGGACCGGATCGTCGTCCTCGACGGCGGCCGCATCGTCGAGGCCGGCACCCACGACGAGCTGATGGCCCGCGCCGGCCGCTACGCCCGGATGTTCGAGCTCCAGGCCCGCTACTACGCCGACAGCGACGACGCCGCCGATGTCCGGCCCGCTCCCGCCCCGGCGCCGGCCCCGGCCCCGGCGAAGAAGCCCGCCGGCACCAGGAAGGCGGCCGCCACCAAGAAGCCGGCGGCGAGGAAGCCGGCGGCCGCCACCAAGAAGACCGTCGCCACGAAGAAGGCGCCGCCGGCCCCCGAGCCCGTCGTGGTCCAGCCTGTCGACGAGCCCGTCCCCGTCGAGCCTGTCGACTTCGACGACTGGGCCGATTACGAGATCGAATACCTCGAGGACGTGCGGTGAAGAACTGGGTGCGGGCCATCGGCCGCGTCGTCCGCACGGCTTTCGCCGCCGATCCCTGGCGCGCCGTCGCCGTCTACATCGGCCTGCCGGTCTTCGGGCTCGAGGCGGTGCTCTCCGCCCTGTGGCTCAAGATGCTCATCGACGGCATCGCCGCCGGCGACGCCGGCAAGGCCGGTGTGGCCATCGCCCTCGTCGCCTCGTCGATCGTCGTGCAGCACCTCCTCCTCGTCGTCCTGGCCAAGGTCCGCTTCACGCTCCAGGAGAAGACCAGCCTCTACTTCGAGCGCGAACTGCTGGCCATGGTGGCCGCCCTCCCCGGCGTCGAGCACCACGAGCGGCCCGAGTACCTCGACAAGCTCGCCATCCTGCGCGACCAGCGGGCGGCCTACGGGATGGCCGTCGGCGCCATCGTCCAGAACTTCGCCGCCCTCCTCCAGGCGGTCGGGACGGGCATCCTGCTCTACCGCGTCTATCCGCTCCTGCTGCTGCTGCCCGTCCTCAACCTGATCTCGTTCGTCACCGACGCCAAGAGCGGCTCGATCATGGTCGAGGCCTCGGAGGACGCCGCCGCCGACGAGCGGCTCGCCCGGGAGCACTTCAACCAGGCCACCACCTACGGCTTCTCCAAGGAGGTCCGGGTCTTCGGGCTGGCCGACGAGATGCTCAGCCGGCACCGCCGGGCCTCGGAGAACGCCCGCACGAAGATGGTCCGGGCGGCCATGCAGGGCGCGGCGTGGGACGCCTTCGGCGGCTTCATCGCCGTCGCCGCCCTCATCGGCGGCCTGGCCGTCGTCGTCCACCGGGCCCAGACCAACCAGGCGACCATCGGCGACGTCGTCATGACGCTGCGGCTGATGTCGATCCTCACCGGCCAGATCGCCGCCATCGCCCATTCGACCGGGCTGCTGGTCCAGACCCTCCAGGTCGCCGTCCGTCACATCTGGCTCATCGACTACTCGAAGGAACAGCACGCCGCCCGGACCGGAGACATTGACGCTCCGGAGCAGCTCCGGGGCGGGATCGCCTTCGAGGGCGTGTCGTTCGCCTATCCCGGCACCGACACCGAAGTCCTCCAGGACGTGAACCTCTGGCTCCCGCCGGGGGCGGTGGTGGCCGTCGTGGGCGAGAACGGCGCCGGCAAGAGCACGCTGGTCAAGCTGCTGTCCCGCATGTACGAGCCGAGCGCCGGGCGCATCTCGGTCGACGGCACCGCGCTGTCCGACATCAACCCGGCGTCGTGGCGCTCCCGGCTGTCGGCCGCCTTCCAGGACTCCTGCCGGTTCGAGTTCCTCCTCGGCGAGACCGTCGGCATCGGCGACGTCGAGAAGATCAACGACGCCTACCAGGTGCTGATGGCCTGCGAGCGGGCCGGCGCCGGTCAGGTGCTCGAGTCGCTGCCGGCCGGCCTCAACACCCAGCTGGGCCGGCGCTTCGAGGGAGCCGAGCTCTCGGGCGGCCAGTGGCAGCGGCTGGCCCTGGCCCGGGCCGGGATGCGGGATCCCCTCGTGCTCCTCCTCGACGAGCCGACCGCCAACCTCGACGCCGAGGCGGAGTTCGCCCTCTTCGAGACCATCGCCCGGGCCACCCGCCGGGCGCGGGCCCGGGGGGCGGTGACGATCCTCGTCTCGCACCGGTTCTCCACCGTCCGCATGGCCGACGTCATCGTGGTGGTCAACGGCGGCAAGGTGCTCGAGGTCGGCAGCCACGACGAGCTGATGGCCCGCCACGGGCTCTACGCCGAGCTGTTCTCGCTCCAGTCGTCGGCCTACGCGTGACCGAAAAGAAGTACGTGCACTGAGTGTCAGTTTGAGCTAGTTTGCGCACCTCCCCGGATCGAGGAGGATCCATGCGTAAACCGCTCACTGCCGCCCTCCTGCTGGGAGGGCACCTTCTGCTGACGTTCTCCCCCCTCGCCGCCACGGCCGCGTCGGCGACGCCGGCCTCGACGGCCTACGACGGCCACTACCGCTGCATGTACCACTGCGCCGAACGCGGCTACGACGGCCACGACGGCTACGGGCACGACGGCTACGGGCACGACGGCTACGGCCACGACGGCTACGGGCACGACTACTACCGCTACGACCACTACCACTACCGCGACGGGCGCTACGACGGCCGGTACCACCGCGGCGGATGCTGGTACCACGACGACTGGGGCTGGCACCGCTGCGGCTACTGGCACCGCTGGTAGTCCGGCTCAGCCGGGGACGCCCCGCAGAATGGCGAAGCTCGCCGTGGGCGTCGTCCGCCAGTCGTAGATCGAACCGCCGAGGGCGCCGGTGGCGGCGCAGGCCCGGACGAAGCCGCGATAGTCGTCGTCGTTCGACTTGTTGTCGGTGCCGCCCACCGGATGCACCGCCGCCCCCGGCAACCCGAGGTCGACCCGCAGCCGGCGGACGTTCTCCTCGGTGTAGCGATAGGCGTCGCGCCAGCCGGAGCTCCGGGTGCGGAACGTCCAGTAGGTCATCGGCATCCACACGTCGTAGAGCGGCGCCAGCTCCCGCCAGGGGAAGCCGGGCCAGTACTTGGGGTTGACGCTCTCCATGAGAACGGGTGGTAGCGGGATCGCGGCCAGCGCCGCCGATCCGACCGCCGCCCGCAGCCGCCGCGACAGCTCGACCAGCCGGACGTTGCGCTCGGCGGGATCGGGCACGTCCTTCGTCCATTCGATGTCGAGCCCGATGCCGTCGAAGCCCTGGCCGGCGGACCGGAAGTCGCGCACCGCCACGAGCCGCCGCAGGTCGGAGTCGAGGTCGTAGAACTTCGGCAGGTACCAGGCCACGACCTTCACGCCCCGGGCGTGGGCCCGGTTCAGTATCGGCCCGAGGATCTCGGGATTGACGAGATCACCCGGCGAGCGGGTGTCGTCCTTGGCCGCCTGCAGGTACAGCGTCTTCACGCCGGCGGCGGCCATGTCGTCCACCGACTCCGGCGTGACCGGCGGCGGACCGCCGTTGGGCTGGAACTCGGGGCTGAAGTCGTAGGCGTCGACCCAGGTGCCAAGCCCCCGGTAGACCGACACGTCGCGCACCGGCGGTGGCGACACCGGCAGCAGCGGCAGAGAGGCGACGGCCACCGGAGCCCGGGGGACGGGCGGGTCGACGGGCGCCGGGGCCGCCACTCGGGTCGCCGTGGTGGTCGTCGGCCGGGGCCCGGTCGTGGTCGTCGGCGCCGACGTTGTCGTCGGGGGAACGGTGGTGGTCGTCGTCGCCGTCGTCGTCGTGAACGAGACCGGGACCGGAAGCTCGGCCGACGCCACGTCGAGCGTCTCGTTGCGGGGGCGGACGCCGGCCGGCGAGGCGCCGGCCAGGGTGGAAGCGGCGACGAGGACGGCCGCCGTCAGCGGCTTGGCGATGAGGCGGCGGCCGAGGAACACGTGCATCGCGGGCTCCAGCACAGCACACCGGGCGGCCCGGGGGAAGGACCGCGGGCCATCAAGATTCGTCATGGAAGGGTCGCCAGGCCTCGTCGTGCAGGCCCGGTTGGGCAAGATTCCCCGGATACGACGGAGGAAGCCGGGGCCCGTCCCCCTGCTGCTCGGGCTCGGCGCCGGCGCGGCCGCGGCGGCGGTGGCGCTCGACCGTTCGGCGGCGGCGGCGTCCGCCCGGCGGGCCTGGCCGCCGTTCGTGCTCGTAACCGGGCTCCTCCTCGTCGGCGTGGTGGCCCACGACGACGGGCTGTTCAACGCCTCACCAACCTGTTGGTGCTGGCCCGCTCCCGGGTGAGCGGCGCCGCTTTCGCCGCCCGCATGGCGCCGGCCTGGGCGGCGGCGGTGGCGACCACCGCCGCCGTCGTGCTCTACCGGCTCAGCCGGGCCGCCGCCCCTGCGCTCGCCGCCGCCCCGGCCGAAGCCGAGGACCCCGAGCGGATCACCCACCGTTACGGTCTGCAATCCGCTCAGGGTCTGTCGCCCGAGGGCGCCGCCGGCGCCGCCAGTGGCGAAGAACCCCGGTTGAGCTGGTCACTCGGTGCCTTCGCCACCGTCGCCGCCGCCGGACTCGTCGTCGCCAGCCGCGCCCCCGCCCTGCCGGTCCTGCCATCGGCGGCGGGGCGGTGGCCCTCCGCCTGGGGTGCCGGAAGCTCACGGGCCGGGCGGTGGCCGAGGCCGTCGGCCCCGGAGCGCTGGCCGGCATCTACGGCATCGCCGTCGCCCTCGGCGCCGTCTCGTTTCGGCGTTCCTGAGGAACACCCCCTGTTCCTCAGGAACGCAGGTTGGCGGAGCGTCCGGAACCGCCGGATATCTCGCGGGGGCTCAGTGGCGGGCGGCGGGGGCGGCCGTCGAGGCGCCGGCCATCCGGAGGCGCGTCTCCGACCAGGCCCGGCGCTCGAGGAGATCGGCGAACTCGGCCTCGCTGCGGGGATGTTGCAGCTCGGCCAGGGTCTCCTCCAGCTCTCGCCGGACCTCGGCCTCGTTGATGTTGCCCGGGGTCACCGCCCGGTCGACGAGGACGGTGACCCGGTTCCGGCCGACGCGCACGAACCCGCCCCGAACCGCGAAGCGGGTGACCTGGTCGCCGCCCGTCCCGATGCGCAGCGGGCCGGCGCCGAGGGCGGCGACGAGCTCGGCGTGGCGGGGCCAGATCCCGAGCTGCCCGTTCTGGCCCGGCACCGTGACCCAGTGGGCCGCCCCCTCGTAGATGGAACCGGCCGGGCTCACGACGACGACGCTCAGGTTCTGCTGGCCGGCGGCCAGCTCGTCGGCGATGTTGCCCTCCCGCAGGGAGCCTTTCGGGTGCTCGGGAACGGTCATCAGACCCGGGCGCCGGCCTGCTCGGCGGCGGAGACGACCTCGTCGATGTCGCCCTTCATGTAGAACACCTGCTCCGGCAGGTGGTCGTACTCGCCGGCCACGAGGCCCTTGAAGGAGCGGATCGTGTCGGCCAGCTTCACGTAGCGGCCCTCGAAGCCGGTGAACTGCGTGGCCACGAAGAACGGCTGGGACAAAAAGCGCTGGATCTTCCGGGCCCGGTTGACGAGGAGCTTGTCCTCCTCGGAGAGCTCGTCCATGCCGAGGATGGCGATGATGTCCTGCAGGTCCTTGTAGCGCTGCAGGATCTGCTGCACGTCCCGGGCGACCTGGTAGTGCTCCTGGCCGACGTACTGCGGGGCGAGCACCCGGCTGGTGGAGTCGAGCGGGTCGACGGCCGGGTAGATGCCGAGCTCGGCGATCTGGCGGGACAGCACCGTCTTGGCGTCGAGGTGGGCGAAGGCCGTGGCCGGGGCGGGGTCGGTGAGGTCGTCGGCGGGAACGTAGATGGCCTGCACCGAGGTGATCGACCCGTTGTCGGTCGAGGTGATCCGCTCCTGGAGGGCGCCCATCTCCGACGCCAGCGTCGGCTGGTAGCCCACCGCCGAGGGCATCCGGCCGAGGAGAGCCGAGACCTCGGAGCCGGCCTGGCTGAACCGGAAGATGTTGTCCACGAACATGAGCACGTCGCGGCCACCCTCGTCCCGGAGGTACTCGGCCATGGTCAGCCCCGACAGGGCGACCCGCAGCCGGGCGCCGGGCGGCTCGTTCATCTGGCCGTAGCAGAGGACGGCCTTCTCGATGACGCCCGACTCCTGCATCTCCAGCCAGAGGTCGTTGCCCTCCCGGGTGCGCTCCCCCACCCCGCAGAAGACGGAGTAGCCGCCGTGCTGCTGGGCGACGTTGTTGATCAGCTCCATGATGACGACGGTCTTGCCCACGCCGGCGCCGCCGAACAGGCCCGTCTTGCCGCCCTTGGCGTAGGGGGCGAGGAGGTCGATGACCTTGATGCCCGTCTCGAAGATCTCGGTGTTCGTCGACAGGCGCTGGAACTGCGGCGACGGGGCGTGGATCGGCCGGCGCTGGCGGGCCTCGACCGGCCCCCGGAAGTCGACCGGCTCGCCGAGCAGGTTGAACACCCGCCCGAGGCACTCCTCACCCACCGGCACGGTGATCGGCCCGCCGGTGTTGAGGACGGGCGTGCCCCGCACGATGCCGTCGGTCGACGACATCGCCACGGCCCGGACCTGGTCGCGGCCGATGTGCTGCTGGACCTCGGCCACCAGCGTGCTCTTCTCGTCGCCCTCGCCCTGCTCGATGGTGAGAGCGGTGTAGATCTCGGGCAGGGACTGCTCGGCGTCGAACTCGACGTCGAGGACGGGCCCGATGACCTGGACGACCCGGCCGTAGCGGCTGTCGCCGCTGCTTCCGCCGTTGGTGGCGCCGTTGCCCACGTTGCTCATACCGGTAACTCCTTTTGCCTGCTAGTCCTTGAGGGCTTCCGCGCCGCCGATGATCTCGGCGATCTCCTTCGTGATCAGAGCCTGCCGGGCCCGGTTGTACTGCCGGGTCAGGAGGTTCACCATGTCCGATGCGTTGTCCGAGGCCAGCTTCATGGCCAGCCGGCGGGCCACCTGCTCCGACGCCACCGCCTCGGCCAGCACCGAGTACATGATCTGGCGCCCGTAGAGCGGGAGGAGGCGGTCGAGGATCTCCTCCGCCGACGGCTCGAAGATCGGCGGGGGACCGGCGGGGGCGTCGATCCCCTCCGGGGCGATGGGCAGGAACCGCATGACCGTGGGTGGCTGGCGCCCGAGGCTCTCCCAGTGCGGGTAGACGACGAGCACCTCGTCGACCTCGTTGTCCAGGAACGGAGTCACGAGCTCGTTGAGGAAGTACTCGGCGTCGTCGGGCTCCGGCCGGTCACTCAGCTGGTCGATGTAGACCCGCTCCGGCGTGAAGCCCTGGAACCGCAGGGCGCTGTTGCCCTTCTTCCCGGCCACGAACAGGCGCACCTCGTGGCCGTCGGCCACCTTCTGCCGGTACGTGTCACGGGCCAGCCGGACCAGGTTGGTGTTGAAGGCGCCGCACAGGCCGCGGTTGGCGGTGATGACGAACAGCAGCGTCCGCTTGCCCGGCCGGACCTCGAACAGCGGCCACCTCGACACGTCGACGCCGCTGGCGCCGATCTCGGCCATGAGCTGGCGGAGGTTCTCCATGTACGGGCCCGACGACTGCACGCGCTGCTGGGCCGACTTCAGCTTGGCCGTCGCCACCATCTCCATGGTGCGCGTGATCTTCTTCGTCGAGCTGACGCTGCGGATCCGCTTCCGGATGACCTTCGGCTGTTCGGGCATCGGGGGTGGAACTCCGGCTACGCGGCCGACGGCGCGGCGGTCGACGTCTCGGCGGCCGGCACCGCCTTCCACTGGTTGGCCTTGAACGACTCGATCTCCCCCCGCAGGGCGTTGGCCGTGTCGTCGTCGAGGGCGCCGGTTTCCTTGATGGTCTTGAGCGACGGGCTGCCCGTCGCCCGCAGGTACTCGATCATCTCCGACTCGAAGCGCTTGATGTCCTCGACCGGGACGTCGTCCATGAGGCCGTTGCTCACGGCGAAGATGCTGGCCACCTGCTCCTCCATCGGCCAGGTGGCGGCGGTCGGCTGCTTCAGCACCTCGACCGTCCGCTCGCCCCGGGCCAGCTGGGCCCGGGTGCCGGCGTCGAGGTCGGAGGCGAACTGGGCGAAGGCCTCCAGCTCCCGGTACTGGGCCAGGTCGAGGCGGAGCTTGCCCGCCACCTTCTTCATGGCCTTCGTCTGGGCGTTGCCGCCCACCCGGCTGACCGAGATGCCGACGTTGATGGCCGGCCGCACACCGGCGTAGAACAGGTCGGGCTCGAGGTAGATCTGGCCGTCGGTGATCGAGATCACGTTGGTCGGGATGTAGGCCGACACGTCGCCGGCCTGCGTCTCGATGATCGGCAGGGCGGTCAGCGAGCCGCCGCCCCGCTCGTCGGACAGCTTGGCCGAACGCTCGAGCAGCCGGCTGTGGGCGTAGAAGATGTCGCCCGGGTAGGCCTCCCGGCCCGGCGGCCGGCGCAGCAGCAGCGACAGCTGGCGGTAGGCGGCGGCCTGCTTCGAGAGGTCGTCGTAGACGCAGAGCGTGTGCCGCTGCTGCTCGTACATGAAGTACTCGGCCATGGCGCAGCCGGCGTAGGGGGCGATGTACTGCATCGGCGCCGGGTCGTTGGCGGTGGCGCTGACCACGATCGTGTAGTCCATGGCGCCGTTCTCCCGCAGCGTCTCCACGATGCCGGCCACCGTCGACGCCTTGAGCCCGATGGCGACGTAGACGCAGATGACGCCGGTGCCCTTCTGGTTGATGATGGCGTCGATGGCGACCGACGACTTGCCGGTCTCCCGGTCGCCGATGATCAGCTCCCGCTGGCCCCGGCCGATGGGGATC
>Ga0070741_10011008_pt1 | contig 16858 bp, 8 predicted proteins | sample Coa_R1_4_FD_66440 | JGI IMG/M metagenome (GOLD analysis project Ga0070741, IMG submission 66440) | Surface soil microbial communities from Centralia Pennsylvania, which are recovering from an underground coalmine fire - Coalmine... | ecosystem: Environmental > Terrestrial > Soil > Unclassified ...
TGAGGCGCTTACCGCAACCTTACGCGACACGAAAGCGGCTGCGAGCAAATAGATAACCCATTCAAGTAGTGCGGTCCGAGGGGATGAAATCCATCGTGTAATCGGAAGACTTGCATCGTATACTGAGGCGGTGAAGAACGGTGCGATGTCGCGGTCGCCGCGGCGTAATGGCGCAACGTCCATACGCGAGCAAGCCTACGTACTGATTCAACAGAAAATAGCGCGCGGCGAATTGATCCCGGGAGCGGCAGTCTCTGAAATTGCGCTTGCCAAGGAGCTGGGCAGCAGCCGCACGCCCATCCGTGAAGCCCTGGGACAACTTGTTGCAGAAGGTCTGTTAGAGCAAACTCCTAACCGCGGCGCGATTGTCGTCCAGTTAAAACGCCAGGACATCATCGACCTTTATGAATTGCGTGAAGCGTTGGAGGTCTACGCGATCGGCAAAGCCGCGCAGCGAGCCAGTTCCGAGCATGAGATTGGACGCTTGCGCAACGTGGTTAATGAAATAATAACTCTTCGGACTGAGCTGGAGGAATCCGACCAACCGGAACTAAACGGCCGGCAGATGCAACGGTTTATCGCCTGCGATCTCGGGTTTCACACTTTATTGGTGCGCATGGCTGCCAATGCCAGAATTCTCAAGCTGGTAAACGAAACGCGCCTTTTGATTCGAATTTTTGCGATGCACCGGCGCGGGCATGACGCATCGATGCTTGCGCGCATTCACGATCAACATAGCGAGATGCTTCGCGCCGTAGCAGACAAAAATCCGAAGCGCGCCATGCAGGTTCTATCCCAGCATATTCAAAACAGCATGCAGGAGCGGCTGGAGGACTTCGATAAATGGGAGCACGAAGCGTCCATGCGCGACACACTTCCGGTATTCTTCGATGTTCATTCGGCGAGTGAGCCGCTTTAAGTTCTGCTTCGATCTTCAGTTTCCGCCGGCGGCGCTGTCGGTCGGCTGATGAGAAGGCAGCGACACTTTGTTCCAATCGGGCGGTTCTACGCCAAGTAGATTGTGAACGAAATAGTCGTCGCGGTAGTGCTCCGAGTTCAGGATACCGACTCCGTGATTTTGTCCCGGAATATATAGCATGTCGAAATGCTTGTGCGCTTTTACCAGCGCGTTGACTACTTGTAGCGATGATGCCGGGTCGACGTTACTGTCCATTTCGCCGACGATGATGAGAGCTTTGCCCTGCAAGCGATAAGCGTTGTCTACGTTAGAAGATGCGGCATATTGAGGTCCCACTGGCCAGCCCATCCACTGCTCATTCCACCAGAGCTTGTCCATCCGATTGTCGTGACAGCCGCTATTGGTGACCACAACTTTGTAGAACTCGGGATGGAACAAGACACCGCCCAAGGAGCTCTGTCCACCGGCTGAAGTTCCAAAGATGCCGACGCGTGAGATGTCGTAATACGGATACTTCGCCGCAACCGCTTTGTGCCAAAGAATACGGTCGGGGAATCCGGCATCGGCCAGGTTCTTGAACGCAACGTCATGGAACGCTTTGGAACGATTGCTTGTGCCCATTCCGTCAATGTGGACAACGATAAATCCGAGTTCAGCGAGCGACTGATCGGCAGATACGGCGGAAAACGTCTTCGGAACAAAGGATCCTTGCGGCCCGGCGTAGATATTTTCAATCACCGGATACTTTTTGGACGGATCGAAATTCATCGGGCGAATAATGATGCCCCAAATATCCGTAACTCCATCACGGCCCTTCGCGACGAATACTTCCGGATATTTGAAACCCGCCGCCCGCAACGCGGAATCATCGCCCTTATCGAGATCCATGACAACCTTCTGATCAGCGCTTGTGCGCAACTGTGCCACGGGGGGCAGATCGACGCGCTGCCAAGTATCGACATAGTATTTATGGTCGTGCGAAAACGTGATCGAGTGAGTGCCGTCGGCATCCGTCAACTTCGTTAATCCGGAGCCGTCGAAGTTAATACGATAGGCCTGCGTGAAATAAGGATCTTGACCGGGAATGGTGCCGCCCGCATCAAACCAGATCTGGCGTTTCTCGTCATCCACCCAGTCGACGTTGCGCACCAACCAGTTACCCTTCGTGATTTGGTTTTTTACCTTACCTGTAACGCCATCGTATAGATAAAGATGTTCCCAGCCATCGCGTTCGGAAGCCCAGATAATCTCTTTGCCATCGTTGACATCATGACGATATTTCCTACCTGCCGAAAGTCCAGATCCCAGATTGTTGTAGTAGATAAATGTCTTTGAAGTCTCCTCAATAAGCGGGCGCGCCTTACCGGTTTGCGCATCGACTTCAATTACCGTATAGGCTTGATGGCCTCGCTGATTGTATTCGAAGGTAAAAGCGCGGCTATCTTTCCACCAGACCGGCGGACTGAGTGAATAGGGATTAGGAAATAGCGTATTATCGATTTCAATTTCTTTCTTGGTTTTCAAATCGAATAGCGCAGGATGAGCAATATCCAAAGTATCGCCCGGCTTCACGTAATGAATGGTCGTGTGCTTCGGTTGAATCTGATCGGCTGGCGACGATTCGATGTACATCACCTCGCGATCGTAACCAGGGCGCGTGTGATAGGCCACCAGCTTTGTAGAATCCGGCGACCAGGCAATGGTTCGAAGCGTGTAATAGTTGCCTTCGGAACCGTCAAAGCTTAGCGGGGAGCCGGGATGATCACCCACCGGTTTAATAAACACATTGAAGTTCTGGATGAACGCTTCCCATTTGCCGTCAAAAGAGGCACAAACTTCGCGCGGTTCGGTCGGAAGCTGGCCCAAAAACAGCGACCCAACACTCAGCCGCGCCGGACGCGCGGGGTGGTTTTGCTCTTGCCTATGCGGTTGTGGAGCGCACGCGTGCTGTCCACGGCCCCACCGGCCTTCGTCGCCATCTTGTGAAGCAGGAGGTTGATATTCGAGTCCATCTACTGGGTCGCCGCCGGGTCCTTCTGGGCTGGGGACTGTATCATCCTGCGATGCCTCGCGTCCTTGTCCGGGCTGAGGGATCGCGCCGAGTTTTGTGCACGTGTAGTCGCTCAGCGAGCATTTATATAAGGAGCTGTTCACGCCGAATTGAATGGCCTTTTCGCCGTCGACAAACGTCAACGGTGCGGTAGTGCCTGGCGTGGGACGAGTCGGGCGGCCTCCCTGCGACGGTGCGAAGGGTAAGGCGAGGCCGGTGTATGTATGACCGGTCACACTTGAAATCGCTGCTGCGAGTTTATCGTGATCGAACGCCAGTTTCTTTGTCCTGGCGTCGGCATCAACCAGAACGAATTCAGTGCCGCCTTTGACGGTTCGTGGATACCAGAAGTGATCAGACTCGTTGATCCAAGTCATCGCGCCCGGCATATTCACGACAAGCCCGCGAGCTTTTGCCTGTAGCCCTTGCGCGCGCTCGTAATCAGCCAATGTTCCTTGCGCCCAAAGCGCCGGAACGGCAGACAAGACGCAAATTCCGAGCGCGGCGAAATACCGCCATGATCCTATGAACCTGACACGCATGTTATCTCCCGATGTTTTCTTTACGTTTCACGACCGCACTAATGAGGATTTGTCGTCATTGTGGCGCGATGGCCGGTAACGGTGGCAAAGTAATCGATCCAGGCTTTGCCGATTGCTTCTGTCCGCTCCAGCAATTCGTTGGAAGGTTTGGCGCCATGTTCCACCACCACGACCATTCCCGTGTTGAAGTTTCTCTGCGACTGGGCGACCGCGGGCGTGCGCGGTCCTTCCACGGCAATCACATCGTCTATGGTCACTTTGACTCGATCCGCTTTGAAGATTGGGTGTCCCAATGAATCTCGTCCCGCGGGAACAAGGTTTCGGAGCAGGAAGAAATCCGGCACTTCCGCCGGCGTAATAAGTCCCATCAAATAAAGGTCGAGGTAGGAATAACCGGTCGCCGGCACATAGTAGTCATCATCGAGTTGAGTAAAAGTGCCATCGAAATTGTCTTGCCAAACGCCGCCTCCCATAGCGGAAGCCTCAACCGGTCTCCGATATGGAAATGCAACCGGCGCCTGCAAACCTCTCGCCCAGTGCGTGGGGCCAAGCTGAATAATCTCGCCGTTCACTTTTGCGGAGACAAACGCCGACCAGCGGTGGCCCATCTCATGACCAATTTGAGACATCGCCAAATTGTAAGCGCTCATCTTGCCATCCGCGGACTGTTCTCCCAATTGCTGTTCATAAAAATCGATATCGTGGCTGTTGCCGGTCTTTACGCCGGCAGGCGGCCGATCTTGCATCTGATTGGCGCCGACGTAAACCGGTTGTATAAATCCCCATTGAAACCGACCGGCACTGCAGTAACTTTCAAGCCCATGCTCTGTCTGCCCGATACCCGTCACATGCCCGCCCATTGGGCCGTTACTGGGTGTGCCGGCTTCTTGATTGTCGATACGAAAATCGGAGTAATAAGCCAGAAAGTCGAACTTATCGCCCAATGCATTAATGACTGTGCAGCTTAAATCTCGAGCATTAGGCAACGCTAGATAGTGGAAAGCTTCATAGGCAATTTTGAATGGACCGTCATTCGGCTTTATCGAGGAGAAGTCCACTTCAGCACTCCGTAATCCGGAAAGAACAACGGCATGTGCACTAACAACTGCAGCCGCCGTATCGGAGTGGGGAGCGGTGCTATCGGCCGATACGAAGATGCGATGCGCGTCTTTGAAGCGGGTAGGAAGTAGGCCTTGGATAGAAATGGCATTGCCCTGAGTCTTTACTTCGTGGCCGACGCCAGGTCCAAAGGCTACATACCGCGTGTTGCCGGGAGCGCCGTTCCGCGCTTGCCGTCCGATTCCCCGAATCGTCCAAACAACGCGGTTCTCATCGTTGGGCGCCGTTGTATTGTCCGATTCCTCTGAATCGAAGTAAACGCGATAAGTTACGCCTGGCAAGCTCGGATCGTTTTCGGGCAATACTGGCCCTTTGGTTTCGAACGTGACCTTAAGGAATGTGCCATCAACTGCCGCTATCTTCAACTTTTCGATATCAAGATTCGGAGCTGCGGCCGCTTTTGCTTCGGCTGCGAACGTAGCCAGTGGCTTCTCCGCGCCCGTGTCGATCATCGGGTAGACGCCTACGATGGCATCATGCGCGGCGACTTGATCGTAGGACATCGTAATGGAGCCGTCTTTCGCGAGCACGACTTGAAAGCGGCTGACGGTCGGTTGCCATGTGAAGTCCTGTATGTTGCCCCACGGCTCGGTAAGGTTCCATGTGACCACAACACTGTCCGCCAACTCTTTTACATAGTGTGCGCCGGACATCCTCGGTTTGAGAAAGACGCAAATACCCGGAACTGTGTTCGTAATGGCCGAAGCGGCGTTGTGCAGTTGATCGAAGCGTGCTATTGGGAAGCCCGTGGCAGCGAGCATCGGGCCCTCATGCGATTCACCGAACGTGATAGCGCCGGTGGTCCCAACAGAAAAGGAATTCCATTTTTTTCCTGAAAAAGGAAAGGCAAAATGTTGCAGTGTGACCTGATGGCCTTTCAACTCTTCGCCGAACTCGGCATCCCACTTTAATGGCAACGTGCGGACTTTATAGCCGCTTCCCGCCAAGGTAAATTGCAGGGTGCGATGGTCAAGGTCGAAGAGATTCGCCTTTCCAAGCGCGTTCTCATTCAGTTCCAATACGACCAGGTTTCCCTGTGTCGTAACGGTTCCTATAGAGTGACCCTGCTCCTGGGGGCCCTGCGCATGTAGGGATGCGCAAATAAGAAGTGCGGCCGCGATAAATGGAAGGCGCCTTGGAAATCGAAATCTGTGCAACGTTAGCTTTACTCCGGAGTTTTTACCATTGCAAGAACGCACGAAGCTGAAGTTGTCGAGGACCTATTAATGATGAGCTCGTTTGTCCAAAGGTGGTCGAAGTGATACTGATCGAATTACCTGCTGTCGGTACAGGGCTGAATATCGGGTGATTGAATGCATTTAGAGCTTCTACCTGGAAACCAAAATGTAACTTCTCTGTAAGAGGCACTTCTTTCGACATCGAGAAGTCATTACTGAAGACGTGTGGGCCGTATAGGTAGACGAACGAGCCGAATTGTCCTGGCGTCGTCGCCGGCGCCAGGATAGCGGGATTGGCCCGCCCGTCGGGCCCTATCAAATTAGGGTCAACGAAATTGACCGTTTTGTTCGCATTCCCGTAGAAATTGTTGAACATGCCTTGCAACTGGCTTGTCGTAATTCCGTTCAGAACGACACCGCCATTTCCGAGCGAATTATAAGTAAAGCCATTCACTGGAAGATAGTTGCTGGTTAGCGGAAATACGCTTCCGGATGTGATGCGATGGATGCCGGAAATCGTCCAACCCCCGACCAATGCGTCTAAGAAACGATTTGAGACGTTTACCAGGCGTCCTTTGCCGATCGGCAGTGAGTAGTTCCAATACGCCTGGAAAACGTGGCGAATATCAAATGGTGTCGGTCCGTAGTCCAAGCGGTCGTTTGCGAGCGTTCTCACGTTCGATTGCGCCGTTTGGCTCATGGAGTTATACATATTGCCGAGAGTGTGACTGTAGGTGTAGTTAGCGGAAAAGCTAAATCCTTTGCTATACGCTTTGCGCACTTCAAGTTGTAATGCGTTGTAGTTGGAATATCCATTGTCGTCTTGGTAAAACGCGTTTGTGCCGTACGGATTCGGCTGGAAGAAATTGATTGGATACGGCCCTGAAACCGCGTGTGCAATGTTGGCGCAAGGCGCGAATTTATTGCCGACCAGATTGCAGTAATAGCTGGTAGTAGTCGCAAGACTTTGCGCGAATGCGCCTGCCTGCCCTGTCTGCAAATCAGTGATGAAAGTACCATTGGTGAAAGTCGAGGAAGTCGCGCTCCCAAATGCGGTCGACATGATTGGAAGTGCGGTTTGGCCCGCAACTCCGCGATTACCGAAACTGTTGACGCCGGCAGCCTGATTGATAGCTAGGTTGGTTTGGGCGTTTTCAAATTCCTGGAGAAATCCGTTATGGAAAATGTCGGTTTCCTGAACGTTATAGTAGTGCCAAATTCTGGTCGCTTTGTTGCCAACGTAGCGGGCTTCGAACACGGTATTTGGGGCGACTTGTCTCTGAATCCCGAACGTCCAGTTCTGCACATAAGGCTGCCGCAAATTCGGGTTGATTCCATATACCCCGTTCGCAAATGTGAAATCGGATTCAGGAAGCGTTGTTGCGAAAGCAGACGGATTGGTGATCAATGCCGGAGTGGGAGAAGACAATGTTAAACCACCCGGTGTGAAGCCGGCTTGTCCTGGGTTCAGCACCTGCGATTGTGTAGATCCGCCATTTGACGACATAACGTTAGAGATGGCGTTCATACCCTCCTGATAAAAGTTAATCGAGTAACTGCCCCGAATAACAGTTCCGTGACCCAAGAGCGCGCCTAACCAGCCGCTTTTATAATGCGGGTTCCAGGCAAAACCAAAATTAGGAGAAGGTTGCTTATAGTCGCTACTATAGGCAGCCGATTGTTGTGTCAGAACCGGGTTCTGGTTCGGGGAAAGAATGCCGGGTTGCAACGCGTAGTAAGAAGGCCCGAACAGATTCTGGTACGTAGCAATTAGATCGATGTTGTTGGTGTTTCGAATCGGCGTTGTAAATTCCCAACGCAGACCGTAGTTCACCGTAAGGCTCGTAGTCACGTGATACGAATCCTGAACATAGAGGCCGCTGGTGCTGTACGCGAAGCGTTGGGTGACCGGAGAAAAAGGAGCGTATTGTTTTGTGTTTTCGTCAATACCGTAGCCGCTCGATATGCTGCTAATTCTGCCGGTCAGTATGGCGTAGAGTTGTTCCGCATTAGCTACGTCAGCGCTGCGAATAGATGGAAAATTGGCGGTCGTGAAGAAATTCGCGGCCGGATCGCTCGAGCTCACGCCCAGAGTGTAGTTCGGAATGCCGCCGCCTCCCGGCGCGCCGTAAGAGCTTTCCCAGAAGCTCGAATGTAACCAGCTCGCGCCAAAGCTCAGGGAATGCTTGCCCTTAAGCCAACTTAAATTATCCCGAAATTGATAGACCGGATTGTTGCGAACGAATGGTGTTTGTGCAGGAACGACAGACGTGATTGCGGGCGTGAAAGTTGAAGGTTGAAAAACAATGTTGCGATTGCCGTACGCCGACCATTGGTTGTAGTTAGTCCCCTGGTAGAAGTATTCACCATTGCTCTGTATTCCAAACGTGGCCGAATTCAATATGGTGGGCGCGATGGTCCAATCTACTGTGTTGCTGGCCACATAGGTCGTGATCTTATACGCGTTGCCGGGAACAGAAAGGCCGGGATACTGCGGGTAGCCGGTAATGTTGTTGTAGCGCAAATTCCATACGCCGTGCCAGGCAACCTTGGGCGCGATCTGATAATCGAGGCGAGCCGTTGGATAGTAGGTGTTGTTGGTGTACGGCTGATTCCAAGTTAGAGTCTGGTGGATCAGGTCTGTGGTGCTCGGTGTTACGACACCGCCCTTAAGCGTTCCGTTCGTCGTGTTGAGAATGCCGGCGGCAACTGGATCAATTCCGCCCGGAAAACCTTTGGACGTAGCTAGCTGAAGAACGTTGAGGGAATGGGTGGCGCCATCAGACCCCACATAGGAAAACAGCCCTGTTTGGGCTGCGGGCGTTAACGTGGTCGCCGTGTCAACCAGGCTTGTCGGCAGCGGAGTCGCTTCAAAATTGATGAAGAAGAAAAGCCTGTGTTTGAAATAGGGAACGAAGGGGATCGGCAGGGGACCGCCGATGTTGCCGCCGAAATCGTTCTGCCGCACCTTCGTTCGAGCCAACCCTTTCTCGTTGTTGAAAAATGAGTTAGCGTTTAGGTCGGTGTTTCGAAACTGCTCGAAGACTTTAAAGTGGTAATCTTCCGTGCCGCGTTTGGTGACGAGCTGGATCTGCATCGCGCCATCGCCGGAAGCATCGGCGCCGGATCCAGTAGATGTAACTGTGACTTCCTGAATGGCATCAAGGCGGGCAGGAGCAAATTCGAAAAAGCTGGTACCGCCGCTTTTAAAACGCTGGGAATTATTGTTCATCCCATCCAGCGAGATATTCATCGATGCGTTGGGAAGGCCATTAAATGTTCCATATCTTCCAGCGCTCGAATCCGTTCCGATATTTTGGTTTCCCGCCATCAGAGTGGCAAACGGCAAAGTGTCTCGGCCCGACAGCGGTAGATCTTGAATATCCTTGTTCTCCACTGTGGTCGAGATCTGGCTCGAAGAAGTTTCGAGCACAGGCGCAACACCCGAGACCTCGACTTTATTCGAAACTGACCCGAGCGTCAGAGTTACCGGCTGATCGGTAATTCGTGACGCGTCTACTACGATGCCGTTGTAAACCGCCGTCTGAAAGCCAGACATCGTGACGGTGAGCTGGTATGTTCCAGGCTGCAGAGAAAGAAAGGTGTAGTTGCCATCCTTTTCCGAAGTGACGGTGATTTCCGCACTGGTAGATGTATCTTTCGCAACCAGCGTTGCACCCGGGACCGCGGCTCCGCTAGGGTCGGTGACAATTCCACGTATGCGGCCGGTCGTGCTGGTGCTCACCTGCGCCAGCGCGACAGACCCAATCGCGAGTTGCAGGAAAACGGCGCAGCGGCCTATTTTTGAAAAATACATCTGGACATAACCTCCCGAAACTTAGACGGAGTATAGATCCGCCTGCCTGAGTTGTCAATAAGTGTACACGAAATTGTATACAATGAAGAAAACGGTAGGATTGCCAGTCATAGAGCATCGCGAAAGCATGTGGCAGGCGTGTTGTAAGCGCTTTCTTGATAATCTCGTGTTGAAGAACGTTCCTTGTTCGTTGCGCGTGGTGTCGCTGCGGAAGTCCGGCGAACGCGAATAGGAGAAGAGTCAAATGGCTAAAGGTTTTAAGCGAATGGATCGCCGCCGGTTTGCGGCGCTGTTGAGTAGTGCGGGCGCCTTAGCCCCGTCGCTATTTGCGCAGGAAGCACAGCACGAGCCTGCTGGACAAAAGGCTCCTCCACCTCCGCAAAACAAACCTCCTGCCGGTGCGCCCAATCCCAACACGAGTCTTCCACGGCGCGGCACTCTTCCGGAGATGCCTCCGTTTGACCCGACCATCACGTTTACCCGTTCTGACGTAGCGCTCAAGGTACAGCCGTTTCCGATGACGCAGGTGCGTGTGTTGGGCGGCGCCTATAAACAAGCCGAGCAATGGGACCTGGGCTATATGGATCGCCTGGGCGAAGACCGGCTTGTCCGTAACTTTCAAGTTAATGCCGGAATACCATCGTCTGCCAAGCCGCTGGGCGGTTGGGAAACAGATGTGCCGGGCCGCGCCGGAGAACTGCGCGGTCATTTCACAGGGCACTACCTGTCGGCGTCAGCCCTGATGTATGCTTCCACCGGCGACAAAGATGTAAAAGCGAAGGGCGATCAAATGGTCGCCGACCTCGCTAAATGTCAGCAGAAGCTAAGCGGCGGCTATCTCAGCGCGTTTCCTACCGAATGGTTTGACAGGCTTGACGCTCGCAAACCCGTCTGGGCGCCTTTCTACACAATTCACAAAATCATGGCCGGCATGATCGATCAATATCAATTCGCCGGCAACAAGCAGGCGCTTGAAGTAGTGCAAGGTATGGCCGAATGGGCCGATAACTGGACCGCTTCAAAATCCGAAGAGCACATGCAGCAGATTCTCGAAACCGAGTTCGGCGGCATGGCCGAGTCCCTCTACAATCTCACCGCCATCACGAATGACGATCGATGGGCTAGGGCAGGGGATCGCTTCACGAAAAAGCGCGTATTCAATCCGCTTGCAATGCAACGCGACGAATTGCGCGGCCTGCACGTCAACACGCACATTCCGCAGATCATCGGCGCTGCGCGCCGTTATGAGATCTCCGGCGACATGCGTTTTCACGATGTCGCCAGCTTCTTCTTCTACACCGTTTCGACGGGCCGCACTTATGTGACAGGCGGCACCAGCAATGGCGAAGGTTGGGAAGCGCAACCACGCCTACTGGCAGCCGAGCTGAAACAAAACGTTGCTACCGCCGAGTGCTGCTGCGCTTATAACATGCTCAAAGTCGCGAGGCACCTTTATAGCTGGACGGCAGATCCAAAGCTCTTCGACTATTACGAGCGCTTGCTCATGAATCACCGGATTGGAACCATTCATCCGGAAAGCGGGCACACGCAATATTACTTGTCCTTGACTCCCGGCGCATGGAAAACATTCAATACCGAAGACAACTCATTCTGGTGCTGCACCGGCACGGGGGTCGAAGAGTATTCCAAACTGAACGACAGTATCTACTGGCACGATGATCGCGGCGTCTACGTGAACTTGTTCATGCCGTCCGAACTGAACTGGACGGAAAAAGGCTTTCGCCTGCGACAGGAAACAACGTTCCCCGAACAGCCAAGCACGACCCTGCACGTTACGGTAAATAGGCCCACTCAGCTTGCCATTCGTTTGCGCGTTCCGAGCTGGCTGACGTCGAGCGCATCAGTGAAACTGAACGGCAAGCCGTTGGATGCCTCCGCGGAACCGGGCAGTTATTTGACGATCTCTCGCGTGTGGAAATCGGGAGACCGCATCGAAATGAGCCTGCCCATGACCCTTCGCGTGGAAAAAATGCCGGACGACCAGCACATGCAGGCGTTCCTGTATGGACCCCTTGTACTTGCGGGGGACTTGGGCGATAACGGGCTAACGCCGCAATTACTCGAAGGCCCGAACGCGCCGCCGATGCGGCGGTTGCCTATCGATGTTCCGACGTTCAGCGCCAAGAGCGCCGAACCGGCGTCGTGGATCAAACCCGCTGACGCGGCACTTTCATTTCGAACTACGGGCCAAGCAACCGATGTCTCTCTGGTGCCGTTGAACAGCCTCTTCGGCAAGCGGTATTCAGTTTACTGGCAAGTATCGTAAGTGATTCAAAATCCTTTCTGGGCAACACATCCGGGCAGCCGAAACGATCCGATCCGGCTTGTATAGCTCGCGGCGCCCGGTTTGAGATAGTCGCCCACATACCAAAACGTGCAGTCATCGCTCGGATCCATGGCGGTCGTGGCGTAATCCTCCCAGCGCAAAGTGTTTGTTTGCGATGCGCCGCCTTCTGCCAGCACAGTCTCATGAAAAGTGAGCTTTCCCAGCGGATCGTTTGCTAATCGCGCGGCGAAGCGCTGACCAGGATAATTGGGAGTGCCGCCAAAGGAGTAGCCGATCCCGATATCGCCTTTGCGGTCCATCGCCATGCTGCCCATCCAACGAAAGAAGCCGTCCGGCGCGTATGTGCTCTGTTGGTAGAGATAGGGATTTCCCTTCTTATCTAAACGAAACTCATACCAGCGAATGCCGCCGCCGCCGGATTTGGTGTTGATCGAGTGCAAAGCGACGATGGACTGGTGGTCACCAAAATTTCGATAGACGAGCCGTTGCATTAATTTGTCGCCTTGGGCATCCAGACGCCGGGTTGTATCAGGCTGAGGCACACAACTCGAGAGTTGTCCGTTACAGAGATAGTGATATGGCGCAACCTGGATTTTGGCGACTTGGCTTAGCTTGGTGCGGGATGGATGCTTCCAATCTACATGGAATTTGTAAAAGTAAATGCCATCGTCTTCAAACTGCTTTTTCAGTTGCGTTCCGCCCGCTGCCATCACAATATTCGGCGCATGCGATGGAGGCAACTTCGTACCGTCGAGATCGGTATTGTTGAGAAAATTAACGCCGTCGACGATGACGCATTGTTCCATTGCGGGCAAGCCTTTCAACATCTTTTTCCGATCCGCAACACAAACATGTTTTTGAATGACGGTATCGCCGGTGCTGGTTGGGATGTAATATCCATCGGGCCAAATCGCGGGGCGTGGATAGTCGGGGAATAGTTTTCGTTTGAATTCGTAGCGATAGTACGGACCTAGCGGATCGGGACCTGTACTAATCGCGTAACACATCGAGTACGGCCCTTCGGGTTCTCCCGGAGGTCGCCTGAAGATAGGCAGAACGTAGAGCCAGCGTTTGGCGAGCTGATCGTATCGAACTACCGCGTCGCCGCTGGTTTGGTGTTCGCACTGGCCGCCGAACCCAGCAAATATGTGGTTGGTGACGACAGGACCGTAAAGAATTTTTCCGGTCGTGTCAAAGCGCGCGCCCTTTTTCGTAAATACCGCCATCCGGGAATTGACGATTTGAACAATGTGGTCTGGTCCAACTGCGAGGGAGTTATCGGACGGATTGCGCGTCGTCGCCGTGCCCTGCGGCCCGGTAAAGCCGAAGCCTAATCCGTCGAAGCTATCGATCAAAGGCGCCGCCGGCCGCGAGCCCTGAGCCGTCTGCTCAACAGCTTCTCCACCACGAGCGACTTCATGGGATTCCGGCGTGTCCGGCGGATCGGGATGGCGTTGCTGCTGTGCGGGAGCCGCAACCACGAGGCAAGCTGCAGTGGCAGCGATAAGAACAAGCCGCATGGTTAGCTCACTTCACCTTTAAAGCTGCATCGCTGAGCCCGTGTTGTGTTCTGAGCTTTTCGATGTCGGCTATTTCAATGGGAACGAATGCCGAGAGGTTCTCATAACCGTTGCCGGTAATCAGGATCATATCTTCCAGGCGCATGCCTAGGTGCCGTTCGGGGATTTGCATTTCAGGTTCAATGGTGAAAATATCGCCAGGCTCCAGGGTTGGAGTTGGGTTGCGCACATCATGAACCTCCATGCCAACCGTGTGACCTAAACTATTAGCCTTGCTGTTGCGGTAGCGCTCTACAAATTTTGTGGCTGCAGCCTTTATCTGCGGATCGGTGAACTTGTAGGACGCCATGATTGTGTCCATCTTCGGCACCGCATCGCGAATAATGTCGCTGGGCTTGGCATGCACTTTAATGGAAGTCATCAAGGCCTGATACAGACGCAGATAGATGGTGTAATATTCGCGTTGCCACGGAGTGAATTTCTTGTCTACGGGAAAGACACGCGTCACGTCGGACGCATAGTTCTTGAAATCGGGAGCGTAGTCGAATTGCACGTACTCTCCGCTTTTCAACTGCGTCGTGTCTTTGTGATAGTGCGAATAGAACGTGTTCTCGCCGGTCGCGATCAGCGCAAAATAGGCAGGCCCGTATGAGCCGTTTCTCTTGAATACATACTCGGCATCAGCCTGAAGCTGATATTCGAACATGCCCGGCCGGGCATCTCGCATAGCTTCCATGATGCCGAGCCCCGCGATTCGCGTCGCTTCGCGGATGATGGCAATTTCGAGCGCATCTTTCGTGCCTCGCAAGAAATCGAGAATCGGGTCCAAGTCTTTGATCTCCGATTGCGGTGAGGCTGTTTTCAGATGCTCAATGAATGCTTCCTCGCGTGAAGATCGGCCATCCCACGGATCGTTTTTCGTCGCTCTTGCAAGGGCGGCAGGATCGCTGGACGAAGCCTCGCCTAAAACTTCCGGTCGAAAGGGAACGTAGATAGCGCGGTGCTGCTGAGCGATCTCATTCAACGCGGCTTTAAACTCGTCGCGCGGAAGAACCGCGTCCATCCCGGTTTGGCGCACCGCCGCTTCCCCTGGGTAAAGTCCGGGACCAAACATCATGGTTTCCCGGCGTTCATTGCGCGGATTGAGAAACAGCGTGGATTTCCTGGAGCGGCCGTCGATAATGAGCAGCGCCCGCGGCTCAACCACTCCGGTGAGATAGAAGAACTGATTGCTTTGGCGGAGCGCTTGCTCGCCGGGGCGCTCGGTGGTGCCTTGCATAATCGCCACGGCATCACCGATCTTCTCCATGACGCGCGCTCGCCTGCCGGCATATTCGTATGCGGGGAATACGTCCGTGATCACCGGCTGCGCCGCTAAGAAAGCGGCAGCACCAAAAAGAAGTGCGCAATGCAAAACTCTGTCTCGCATAAGCACAACTCTGATTAGCTGGGACGGGTTGCCAGGCTTTCTTCAACGAGCCGCTTGGTGTGCTCCAGTTCCTCTCCCGCTAAAACAAGCCGAGGTGGACGCACGCGCTGGTTACCCATGCCTACGGCTTCCTGAACGTATTTGATCAATTGCACAAATTTGGGCACGGTGTCCAGGCGCAGGAGCGGCAGAAACCACCGATACAGTTCGAACGCCTCTTTGTGCTTGCCTTGCGAAGCCAGATCGAACAGTTTGACGGATTCCTTGGGGAAGGCATTCACCAATCCTGCAATCCAACCGACCGCGCCGGCATAAACAGATTCGACAACCACGTCGTCCACGCCTACAAAAATGCGCAGCCGCTCGCCGGCAATCGCGCGTAACGCCATAATGCGCCGCACATCCGCGCTCGATTCTTTGATGGCATGCAGGTTCGGATGCTCATTCAGGAGTTCGTGTACATGTGCCGGCAAAAAATCCGTGGTGTATGCGATGGGATTGTTATAGAGCATCGCGGAAAGCGATGTTGCCTTAAGCACCGTGCTCACGTGCGCTTTCATCTCCCGCCAATCGCCGATATATACGTAAGGCGGCAGAACCATCACCGCATGGCAACCAACCGACTCAGCCGATTGCGCAATGGATGACGCTTCCGCAGTACTTAATGACGAGATTCCAGCGACGACATAAGCGCGGTCTCCGACCGATTTGACACAGGCTTCCAATACCTGGTTCTTTTCCTGTCTTGTGAGCGTGGCACCTTCGCCCAATGAGCCAAGCGCCACGACGCCTTTGCAGCCGTTTTCTACCAGCCACTTGCAATGTTGTTCGAGAAAGCCGAAATCAATCGATAAGTCGCGATTGAAGGGCGTGGTAATCGCTGGAATTACGCCCTGCCATTCCATTTTCTTCATGATGCTGTGAATATCTCCTGTTCTTCCGTTTGTTCAAAGTCAGCGGCTAGTTAGCCATGCGCGACGAAGTGCCGAGCGGGACTATATGGTTCGCTAGCAATTGCCGAAGTCCTTCCGAAAATCAGATCCGCAACCAAGCGGCCCGTGGCGAGCGACGTCGAAATGCCCAGTCCTTCGTGTCCGGTCGCAAGATACACGTTTTGAAAGCCAGGGCAAGGTCCGATAAGTGGAAGCTTATCCGGAGTCGCGGCCCGAAAGCCGGTCCAGGTGCGAATGGCCGACATCCGCTTTAGCGCCGGCATATATTCAATGGCTCGCCGCAACATTCTACCCAGAATCTCAGCGTCAATTTGCGGGTCTTCCGCTCCATACTGTCTTGAAGAGCCCAGCAGAATTTGCCCCGTCATGCGCGGCTGTGCGTTAAAGGCAACTGAATCGGACGTAGTCGAGTGTGCGCTCTTCAAGTAGCCCAATTCGATCAGTTGATGCCGAATAAATCCTGCGTACCGGTCTGTGATCAACAAATGACCTTTGCGCGGCCGCACTTCCGCTTCGGGAATCAGTTCCCCAATAGCAGAGCCCGTAGCAAGAATGGTTGTCCCGGCCGATATCTCATCGCCATCGTGCGTGCGAATGCCGGATTCGGAAACATGCGAAACCGGCTTCCGAAGAAACACTTCAATTCGGGGCGACTTTAGAAAATAGCGAGCGGCGCACGGCGGATAACATACGCTGTCCGCCCGCATGAGCAGGCCGCCCACCAAATCAGGCCGGAGATTGGGTTCCGCTTCTCGCAATTGCCGGGCATCCAGAACTTCAACCGGCATTCCACGCTCGGAATAGAAGCGAAACTTACGATCGACTTCCCGAAATTCTTCTTCGTCGGCGGCAACCCACAGCGACCCGCAACCGAGGTATTCCGCATCGGCTGGAAGTTCCTCCGACATCTCGCGCCATAACTTCTGGGAGTAGCTGGTCAAGGCAAACTGCGCATCGGAGTCGTCCATTACGGCCAAGTGACCCATTCCGGCGGCGGTCGCGCCTCCGCCTATCACGTCTGTC
>Ga0070741_10011009_pt1 | contig 16858 bp, 16 predicted proteins | sample Coa_R1_4_FD_66440 | JGI IMG/M metagenome (GOLD analysis project Ga0070741, IMG submission 66440) | Surface soil microbial communities from Centralia Pennsylvania, which are recovering from an underground coalmine fire - Coalmine... | ecosystem: Environmental > Terrestrial > Soil > Unclassified ...
CGCCGGCGTCGGCGCGGCGCGGATCCGGAAGCTCTTCCGCGACGCCCGCCGCCACTCCGCCTGCATCGTCTTCATCGATGAGCTCGATGCCGTGGGGCGGCACCGCGGCGGCCAGTCGCTCAGCCACGAGGAGCGGGAGCAGACGCTGAACCAGCTGCTCGTGGAGATGGACGGCTTCGCGCCCAACCAGGGGATCGTCGTCATTGCGGCCACGAACCGGCCGGACATCCTGGATCCGGCGCTGCTGCGCCCCGGCCGGTTCGACCGGCAGGTGGTCGTGGGCGCGCCAGACGTCAAGGGGCGGGAGCAGATTCTGCGCATCCACGCGAAGAAGGTCGCGCTCGACGCGAGCGTCGATCTCGGCCGGATCGCGCGCGGCACGCCGGGGTTCTCGGGAGCCGATCTCGCCAACCTGGTGAACGAGGCGGCGCTGCTCGCCGTGCGCAGCGGCCGCCAGATGGTCACCGATCGCGACCTCGACCAGGCGCGCGACAAGGTGCTCATGGGCGCCGAGCGCAAGTCGCTCTCGATGAGCGAGCACGAGCGGGTGACGTGCGCGTACCACGAAGCGGGGCACGCGGTCGTGGCGGCGCTCCTGCCGCACGCCGATCCGCTGCACAAGGTGACGATCGTGCCGCGCGGGCGCGCGCTCGGGGTCACGATGCAGCTGCCGGAGGGCGACCGCCACACGCACACGCGCGAGTTCCTCGAGGCGCAGATCGCGATCTTGATGGGCGGCCGCGTGGCCGAGGAGCTGTTCCTGCGGCAGATGACGAGCGGCGCCGGCACCGACATCGAGCGCGCGACCGACATCGCGCGGCGCATGGTCTGCGAGTTCGGGATGTCGTCGCTCGGGCCGCTGGCGTACCGTGCGCCGGGTCGTCCGTGGGAATCGGACCAGGGTGCCGGCATCAGCGAGGCCACCGCGCAGCGCATCGACGAGGAGGTGCGGGAGCTCGTGATGAGGGGCTACGAGACGGCGCGCGAGATCATCGCCGGCCACCGCGGCGCCGTCCGCGCCCTCGCCGAGCAGCTGCTCCTCGTCGAGTCGCTCGACGCCGACGGCATCCGCGCCGTGATCGCCTCGGCGGCGTGAGGCCGGGCACCGCACGGGCTCACGCCGCGCGCGGCGCGAACACGAGCGCCGCGACGGCGTCGCGCGGCGCCTCGTCGATCCGTGCCCCGACGCGGCCGTCTTCCAGGACGTGCGCCGCATAGCCCAGGCGCTCGAGCCGCCCCATAAGATCGGCTCCGCTCGTGCCGGCCGCCCGCTCGAGTTGCACGGGATTCAGCTCCGACACGATGAGCGGCCGGTCCTCGCCGATGACCCGCGCCGCGCCTTCGACCACGAGCGGCTCGGCCCCCTCGACGTCCATCTTGATCAGCCGCACCGGCCGCTCGAGCGGCAGCGCATCGAGTGCGACGAGCGGCACCTCGCGCGTCAGGTTGCCGGTGAGCGGGGCCGTCCCCGGCTGCAGGAGGTACGCGCCCCCCGTGTTCAGCGTCTCGACCGGGAAGGTGAGCGTGGCCCGACCCGTCCGATCCCCGACCGCCGCGCGCTCGAACACGACGCGATCCGCGAACCGGTTCTCGGCGATCGAGCGCTCGAGGAGCTCGGCGTTGGAGTCGAGCGGCTCGAACGCGTACACCCGCCCGGCGGGTCCGACCGCGGAGGCCATGTGCATCGTGAAGAAGCCGATGTGCGCGCCGGCGTCGATCGCCGTGTCCCCCGGCCGGAGCACGCTCCGCACGAAGCGGACGACGTCGGCCTCGTAGCGGCCGCGGACGATGTTCAGGCCGATCACGTGGTCGGCAAGGTCGACGAAGAGGCGCAGGCCGGGCGCGATTTCGGCGATGACGATCGTGCGGTCGTTGGTGTGCGCGTAGTCGCGGTTCTTGGCCTGGAACTCGGCCGACGTCATCAGGTGCCGCCGCAGCTCCGCCGTATCGCGGGATCCGGCGAGCTTGGGGCCGATCACGTCCTCGCTCTCGGGCTCGCGGTCGAGCAGCAGTCGATACGCCCACACGACGTGCTCCCGCGTGAGGCCGCCGGGATGCGCGGTGCCCTCTAAACTCGCGCGCGGCGATGGCTCTGGGCGGCGTGCCGTGCGGCGCCTGAACGCGAACACGGCGGCATCGTACCAGCAAGGGGCGGCGGCGCTCAACGACGCCCGCCGCCGGCCGCTATAATCGCGCGTGATGCGGCCCGTTCGCGTGATCCACGTGGGGCTCGGTCCGGTGGGCGCGGCCATCGCCAGGCAGGTGGCGGCGCGGCCCGGGCTGGCGAGCGTGGCGGCGGTCGACGTCGACCCCGGCAAGGCCGGCCGCGATCTCGCCGAGCTGACCGGCGCACCGGCCCCGGCCGGCATCGTCGTGAGCGGCGACCTCGCCAGGACCCTCAAGAAGGCGAGAGCCGACGTCGCGGTGCTCTCGACGGGCTCGTCGCTCGAAGCCGTGCTGCCGCAGATCGAGGCGATCCTCGAGGCCGGCACGTCGATCGTGTCGACGTGCGAGGAGCTCAGCTACCCGGGCTACGCGCACCTGCGGATCGCCCGGCGGATTCACGCGCGCGCAAAGCGGCGGCGGGCGGCGGTCCTCGCCGCGGGCGTCAATCCCGGGTTCGCCATGGACGCGCTGCCCATCGCGCTGACGGCGGTCTGCGGGCGCGTCGACCGCATCCGCGTGAATCGCGTGCAGGATGCGAGCCTCCGGCGGCTGCCCTTCCAGCAGAAGATTGGCGCGGGCCTGGCGCCCGAGGAATTCCGGAAGCGCGCCGAGGAGCGCGCGGTCGGGCACGTCGGCTTCACTGAGTCGGTGGCCATGATTGCCGATGCCCTCGGATGGCGGCTCGATCGCATTACCGATCGCGTGCAGCCGAGGATCGCCGACGCGCCGGTCTCGAGCGGGCTGCTCGCCGTGGCCGCCGGGGAGGTCTGCGGGATCGTGCAGGACGCGGCCGGATTCCGGAACGGCGAGCCGGTGATTGCGCTTCACATGGAGGCGTATCTGGGCGCGCCCGCGTCCTACGACGAGGTCCGGATCGACGGAACGCCGCCGGTCGCCATGCGCATCGAGGGCGGCATCCACGGCGATCTGGCGACCGCTTCGATCGTCGTCAACTCGATCCCGAAGGTGCTCGCCGCCCCGCCCGGCCTGCACACGATGCGGGATCTCCCGCTGCCGTCCTTCTGGCCGGGGCGCCTGTCATCCACGCCGCTCGCGCCGAGCCGGCCGCGCCGCGCGCCCCAATCCGCGCGATAAGATGCGAGCGTGAAGGTCCTCGCGAGATGCCCGCAGTGCGATGCCGCGCTGCCCATCGACGCCTCCGAGTCTCCGCGCGTCGTTCGCTGCGGCCGCTGCGGGCGGGACATCGAGCTGGCGATCTCGGCCGCGGTGCGCCGCGACGAGCTCGTCGACCGGTGCCCTGTCTGCTGCGGCGGCGACTTCTATACGCGCAAGGACTTCGATCCGCGCCTCGGTCTGGCGATCGTCGTCCTCGGCGCCGTGGTGAGCGGCGCGTTCTACTGGGTCGGCCGCGATCTCGCCGCGTACGGCCTCCTCGCCGCCGCCGTGCTCGTGGACCTCGTCGTCTACGGACGGTTGAAGGAAGTGACCGTCTGCTACCGCTGCCACGCCGAGTTTCGCGGCGGCTACCGCCGCACGGCGCCCGCCTTCGACCTGCACACGGCCGACGTCCTCGAGCGCGAGTACGAGAGGCGCATCGGCCGCAGATGACGCCGCGGGAGCTCACCGGCGCGTCGAGATGACACGTGGGACTCCCTAGAACAGCACGACGGAGACCATCGTTCCCTCGTCGACGGGTCCTGCGCCGGCGGGAATCTCGATGTAGCCGTCGGCCTGCGACAGGCTCGTGATGTCGCCCGAGCCCTTGAAGACGGGGTAGGCCGCGCCCTCGCGAATGCGGACCGTGAAGATCTGGTGCCGGTTCCCCGCCGAGCCGAGCCGCCGGCCCGCGGGCACGCGCACCGACTGGGGCCGGTTCTCTGGCAGCCGCGCCGTGGCCCGGAGATAGGGCGCGAGCAGGATGTAGGCGTTCGAGAGGCACGAGGTCGGGTTGCCCGGCATCCCGAACAGCGGCCGCCCGTCCACGATCGCGAAGGCCGTCGGCTTGCCGGGCTTGATCGCGATCCCGTGAAAGACCATCTCGCCGCGCGCTGCCACGACGTCGGCGATCAGATCGCGCTCGCCGACCGAGCTGCCCCCGGAGAGCACGAGGAGGTCGGCATCGCGGCACTCGTCGATCGCCTCGAACAGGGCCTCGAGCGTGTCGCCCACGATGCGATGCGGCTCGGGGAGGCCGCCGTGCGCGGCGATCACGGCCGAGAGCGTGAAGCGGTTGACGTCGTAGATCTGACCCGGGCCGAGCGGGCAGCCCGGCTCGATCACCTCGTTGCCCGTCGACAGGACGGCGACGCGCGGCCGCGCGTAGACCTCCATGTCGGGCGCGCCTATCGCGGCGAGGGCGCCGACGCGGCCGGGCGTCAGGAGATCCCCCGCCGCGACGACCAGCGCGCCGGCCTGGATGTCCGCGCCGCGCGGCCCGATGTGCTGGCCGGGCGCGGCCTCGGCGAGGATCTCCACCCGGTCGCCCGCGCCGCCGGCAGGCCTCGTGTCCTCAACCATGACGACGGCGTCGGCGCCGGGCGGGATGGGCGCGCCGGTGGCGATCTCCACGCAGGCGCCCGGCACCAAGGCAGCCGCTGCGGCCTGTCCGGTGTAGAGCCGGCCCATCACGCGCAGGACGACGGGCGCATTCCGCGCCGCGCCGGCGGTCTCTGCCGCTGCAACGGCATAGCCGTCCATCGCCGCGCGCGCGAACGGCGGCACGTCGATCGGCGACCGCACGTCGCGCGCGGCGACGCGGCCGGAGGCCTGGTCGAGGGAGACGCGCTCGGTGCGCCCGATCGGGCGCACGGCCGCGGCGAGGCGGCGCCGCGCTTCGTCGAGCGGAATCGTCGAGGTGAACGGGCGCACTTATCGCGAGGCCTCGCGCACCAGGTGCCCCAGCTCAGGGATGATCAACCGATCCATCGCCAGACGGACGGCGGCTTCCGATCCGGGAAGCGCCACGACAATCCGGCCGCCCGCAACGCCAGCGGTCGCGCGGCTGAGCATCGCCGCGGGCCCGATCTCCTGGAAGCTCAACATCCGGAACAGCTCACCGAACCCGTCGAGCTGCTTGTCGAGCAGGCCCGTGACGACCTCGCAGGTGTGGTCGCGCGCCGCGATGCCGGTCCCGCCGGTCGTGATGATCGCCTGCACGGCGGGATTCGCCAGCTGCCGCTCGATGGCGCCCCGCACCGCCTCGGGATCGTCGCGCACGCGGCCGCGGCCGACGACCTCGTGTCCCGCCTCGCGCAGACGCTCGACGATGGCGCGGCCGCCGGTGTCGGTGTCTTCGGTCCGCGTGTCGCTGATCGTGAGCACGAAGCAGCGTACGGACCGCGGCGCCTGTTGCTCGTGCTCGACGTGGCTCACCTCGCGCCTCCTCATCAGTCTACGATCATCCGTCCGCACGCCGAATCGGCCGAGGCAGCCTGCGCACGATTCGGTGTACCATCGCCGGATGCTGCTCCGCGATCGAATCATGGCGCAGCGGGCGCAGCGCGGAGGGGCGGCCGATGACCCGCGGATCGCTGCGGAGGTCCTCGGCATCCGAAACGCCTCGCCGGAGATGGCCCGGCGGATCCTTGCCCAGGCGCTGGTCGTCGAATCGCGCGAAGCGGCGTGGCGCCGGACGGGCGAGCGCCTGGCCGAGGCGGCGCCCGATGTCCCGGCTGTCTACATCCTGCGCGACGCCGCCGGGCGGCCGCTGTACGTCGGCAAGGCCACCCGTCTGCGGCGTCGGCTCCGGCAGCACTTCTCCGCCCGCCGGTGGCCGTCGCTCAAGGCGGAGCTGGCGCGCGCGGCGCGCGCCGACTGGCAGCTCGTCGGATCGGAGCTCGAGGCCCTGGTCCGCGAGGCGGCGCTCATCCACGAGCTGCAGCCGCCGGTGAACGTTCAGGTGGGGCCGCCCTCGCTCGAGGCGCGGCGAATCCCGCGCGCGCTCGTCCGCGACGTCATCGTGCTCGTACCTTCGGTGGACACCGCGTGCGTGGAGCTCGTGTGCGCCCGCGCAGACGGTCCCGGCCTGATCCTGCGCACGGCGCGCAGCGGCGCCGAGCTTCGGGCGCAAACAACGCGTCTGATGCGCTTCTTCCATTCGCCGCTCTGGCGCGCGGGAGCGCACCGCGCGGCCGCCGATCCCTGCGTCGACATCGCCCCCATCGTCTTTACGTGGCTCGCGGGCCGGGGATCGACGGCGACGCGCCTGGATCCCCACGACGCCGGCGGACGACAGGAGCTGGCCGGCCGCCTCGCGGCCCTCTTCGCCGACAGCCGGCTCTTCCTCGAACGGCTCGATCAGCGCTGACAGGATCCGGAGGCGCATGCGGTCGTCTCTCCTCGCGTGGCTGGTGGTGCTGTTTCCCGCCGTCCTGGGCGCGCAGGCCGATCCAGTGCCGGTGCGCGGTCGGATCGTCGATCCCTCGGGCCTGCCGCTGCCGGGCGTGATCGTGACCCTGCGCTCGCCGACGGGCGCCGCGACGGCGACGACGGATCTCGACGGGCGTTTTGTCGTCGACGGATCTCCGGGCGACTACGTGCTGACGGCGGCGATCGCCGGGTTCGAGCCCGCGAGCCGCCCGCTGCGCGTGGCGCGCGAGCCGATCGAGCTCGCGCTCACGCTGCAGCTGGCGAAGGTCGAGGAGGAGGTGGCCGTCGGCGTCGAGCAGGAGGGGGTGTTCGGCGACGCCTCGGCGGGGGCTCCCGCTATGCTCACCCGCGCCGTGATCGACAACGCCATGGTCCCGAACAACACCGTCGACGATCTCCTGCCGCTCCTCCCCAATGTCGTGCGCGGGCCGGACGGTCTGATCAGCGTCGCCGGCGCGCGCGCCCCGCAGGGGCAGCTGCTCATCGACGGGCTCAGCCAGAACGATCCCGTGCTCGGCGGCCAGGCCGTGATGCTGCCGCTCGACCCGGTGGGCTCGGTGCAGGTGCGATCGCGCGGCTACGGCGCCGATTACGGCCGCGCGACGGGCGGCATCACCGAGATCGCCATGCGCCCGGCCGCCGACGTGTTCCGCTTCACGATCAACAGCCTCGACCCGCGGCTGCGGTTCATCGACGGCGGCGTGCGGGGCATCGAAGCCTGGGAGCCGAACGCCGGGGCGAGCGGCCCGCTCGTGAAGGGCCGGCTCTGGTTCGCCCAGGCGCTCGACTATCGATGGGAGCGCTTCTCGTTCGACACCCTCAGCGGACGCGAGGAGAGCCGGGATCAGGCGATGCTTTCCTGGTCCGGGCTCGAGGCGCAGCTCGCGCCGACTCATCGGCTGAGCGCATGGGCGGCCCTCGATCCACAGATCACAGACCAGGCGAACGTCTCCGCGTTCACGCTCGCCTCGGCCCTGCCGCAGATTCGCCGCGGGGGCTGGCGGGCGGCCGGCATCGACCGGATCGTGCTCGGTGATCACGCGGCGCTCGAGGCGGGGGTGGAGACGACCCGCCTGCGCTTCGAGGTGAATCCGTACGGCGAGCTGCCGTACGTCATGGGCCACGATCGCATCTCCGGCAGCTATTTCAACCGCCAGGGCCGCAATGCCGGCCGCCTCGAAGCGTACGGGAAGTGGACGATCCGGTTCGCCGGCCCGCGGGGCGCCCACGTGCTGAAGGTCGGCGGCCACCTGGGGCGCCTCGGGTTCGAAGGCTTCGACGAGTCGCGCCGCGTGACGCAGCTTCGATCGGATGGGGCCACGGCGCGGACGATCGACTTCGCGGGGCCGACCGCTGCTCGGGCGGACGGCCTGGAGTCGTCGACGTTCGTCCAGGACGGGTGGGAGCTGCGCCACGATCTGACCGTCGATCTCGGCGTGAGGTACGACGGCGCCACGATCGCGCGGGCGGGGCGGGTCGCGCCGCGCGCCGGGGTCACGTGGAAGCTCGGCACGCAGACCACGATCAGCGGCGCCGCGGGCGCCTACGGCGACAAGGTGATGCTGGCGACCGCCGCCTTCGCCGAGGGCCAGGCGCGGACCATCACCGAGTTCGACGCGGGCGGCGTCGTGCGCTCGTCGCGCACGCTGCACAATCGCCTCGACGGTCCGCTCGAGATGCCATCGGCGCTCGCCTGGCACGTGCAGATCGATCGCCAGCTTGGCGGCGGGTTCGCCGCGCGGATCGCGTACCAGGAGCAGCGCGGCCGCGGCGAGCCGGTCGTGGCGCCCGGCGCGGGCGCGGCCGGCGAGCTCCTGCTTCGAAGCGACGGCGTCTCCCGCGCGCGCAGCCTGGAGACCACGGCCGGCTATCGCCGCCGTCTGAGCGGACAGTCCGTGTACGTCTCCTATGTCCGCGCGTCGGCGATCGGCAGCCTGAACGACTTCGGCTCGATCGAAGGTGCGGCGAAGACGCCGTTCGTCCAGGCGGACGGCGTCGGCCCGCTGGCCGCCGACGTCCCGCATCGGCTGCTCGCCTGGGGACTGCTGAAGCTGCCCTCCCGCGTCACGGTCGCGCCGTTCTTGGAGGTCCGCAGCGGGTTCCCGTTCTCGCCCATCGACGACGACTGGCGCTACGTGGGCGAGCGGAACGGCGCGCGGTTCCCGCCCTTTGCCTCGCTCGATCTCTTTGTCAACAAGATCGTGAAGCTGCCGGGCGGCCTGCCGCTCGCAAAGGTCGGCCTGAAGCTCTTCAACCTGACCGGGAGCGACAACGCGCGCGACATTCAGGCCGACATCGCGCGGCCCGATTACGGGACGCTCTACAACCCGATTCGCCACCAGATCCGCGGCGTCTTCGAGCTGCTCTGGGGGCAGAAGTAGCGATCGGGCTGCGCCCGGCCGGCGCGGCTGTCAGAACGTCCAGCGGACACCCACACGGGGGCGGAGCAGCACGGCCGGGATGTCCCGCTGCCCGGTGATGTCTCGTGCCGTCGCGATCGTCGCTGACAGCGCGGGGACGATCGAGAGGCGGCGGCCCATCCGGATGAGCGCGTCGGCGCCGATCGTCGGCGCGGCCGAGTACTGGATCGCGGACACGGGCGCCGGGATGAGCACGGCAGGATAGCCGGCCGGGGACACCTGCGTCTCGACGTCCTGCCGCAGGCGGACGATGCTCAGACCGGCGGCAAAGCCGGCCGACACGCGGCGATCCGGCGACGGCCGGAACCGGACGAGCGCATCGACCGTCGTGGGGCGGTTGCGGGTCGTGGTTTCGAGCGTGAACCGCGTCTGTCGGAGCAGGACGGATCGATCGACGGCGACCGCGGTCGAGCGCGAAAGATCGAGCGCCAGCTCGAGCTCCCAGCGCGATCCGACGACTGTGCCGACGCCGACCAGTCCTCCGACCGCGTCGCCGTCGAGCACGTTCTCGCTCGGATTTCCCGAAAACCGCTTGACGTCGGCCAGGACGGCGCCCGTCACGTAGAGCGCGCCGGGACGAGCGCCCTGCGCACCCAGCGGCGCGGCGCGGCCCAGCGCCAGCACACAGGCGCCGGCCGCGAGCAATCGGTGTGCAGCCCCCTCCCGCATGGCTCGCGGACGAGCCGCTATCCTCGGCGGGAATCGTGCGATTGTCAACTGGAGACGAGTCGGGGCGGCGAGGCGGGGGCCGTTCTCTTTGGGGCCCCATGTCGCGCCCCGTCTTGGGTCGATGGCGAGCGGCCTGCGCGCGTCCGGCCTATAATCGGCGGCCGTGGAGAATCCGGGTCGAAGGACCCAAGGAGTGCGATCCATGTCGAATCGATTCACCAGCGCGGCCGCGGTTTCAATCGTGGCGTTGGCGCTCGGCGTCGCCGCGCAGGGGACGCGCGCCGCGGCGCCTCAAGAGGGGCAGCGGCAAGGAGGGCAGGCGCGGGGAGGTCAGGGCGGCCGCGGCGGCCGCGGATTCAATCTGCCGCCGCTGCTGATGGAGACCGACGCCTTTCCCGACGGCGGCATCGTCCCGCAGAAGTACGCCGGACGCGGCGGCGTGCAGCCGGGCTTCAAGTTCTCGAACGCGCCGGCGGGAACGGTGAGCTACGCGATCATCTTCCACGACGTCGACGTGGCGCTCATGAACGGCACGACCGACGTGCTGCACTGGATCGTCTGGAACATTCCTGCCTCGGCCGGCGGCATCCCCGAGGGGAAGCTCCCGGAGGGCGCCGTTCAGGGCCAGAACATCACCGGGCAAAACGCGTACATGGGCCCCGGCGCGCCGGCCGGGCCGCGCTACCACCACTACATCTTCGAGCTCTACGCGCTCAATGCGATGCTCGAACTGCCGCCGACGGCGAGCCGCGATCAGCTGCTCAAGGCGATGGAGGGGAAGATCGTGGCGAAGGCCGCCTACGTGGGGCGGTATCGCAGCGGCGAGGGCGGCGGCCGCCAGTAGGCAGGTCAAAGACCGGCGCGTCGCGGCCTTCCCAGAACACCGTGCGGCTGATGGCGGCGGCGCGCAGCTCCTTGAGCGCTTGGAGCTCGGGATCCGCGCGGTAGCGCTCGAGCGAGGCGCGATCGGGGAACGTCACCACGTGGACTTCGTCGGGCCGGTCGGGATCGCCGCCCGACGAAAACACCACGCGGCGCTCGAGCGCGCCGCCGTGCCGCTTCATGATCCGGCTCGCCGCCGCCTCGAACTCCGTGAATTCCCGCCGCCGCTGCGGCTCCACGAAGATGAGGACGAGCAGCGTGAGGCCGGCATCCGGTTTCTGGGGCATGCGCAGGAGCCTCGGGCGACGGCGCGTCAATTCGTCTGCGCCCGCCCGAGCGTCGCGGGCGCGAGCGGCTCGATGATGGCCTGCATCACGGCGTCCTCGAACGCCGGACGGATCTCCTGGTTCGCGGTCTGGGCCATGAGGATCCCGACCACGCGTTCCCTCGGATCCACCCAGAAGTGCGTGCCGAAGGCGCCGCTCCAGCCGAAGGTGCCCTCGGAGAGGAAGGTATTGCGCGAGGCCGGATCGGTGATGACGCGGACGCTCAGGCCGAAGCCCTCGCCGGGCGGGCGCCCCGGCAGCGTGTCCTTGACGAACGGCGATCGCATCAGCTCGACCGTGCGCGGCGCGAGGAGCCGCCGCCCGTTCAGCTCGCCCCCGTCGAGCAGCATCTGCGCGAACCGGAAATAATCCTCGGCCGTGCTCATGAGCCCGCCGCCGCCCGAGAAGTACGCGCCGTTCATGAAGGCCGGATTCGCCTGCGGCTCGAGGCCGGCGGGCGTCCGACGGTAGAGCGCGGCGAGCCGGGTAGTCGGCTCCGGCGCGTAGAAGAACGTGTCTTTCATGCCGAGCGGCTCGAAGAGGCGCTCGCGGAAGAAGCGGTCGGCGCGCTGCCCGGACGCCACCTCGACGACGCGGACGAGGACGTCGAAGCCCGCCTGGGCACTGTAGGCCCACCGCGTGCCCGGCTGGAACTCGAGCGGCACCGAGGCGAGCCGCGGCACGTACTCGGCGAGCGTCTCCTTCCCCTTGAGCGCGACCTTGGCGTTCTCCTGGGCGCTGATCGGGCCGCTCACGAGGCCCGAGGTGTGCGTCAGCAGGTCGCGGATCGTGATCTCCCGTGCGGCGGGCACCGTGGAGACGCGCGGCTCCGCGGCCGCGCCGGCCGCCTGAGGGGAGGGCGCGGCCGGTCCGGGCTGCGAGACGGCGACCTGCAATCCCTTCAGCTCGGGGATGAACTTCGACACCGGATCGGTCAGGCGGATCTTGCCCTCCTCGACCAGCATGAGGACGGCGGCGCCGACGATCGGCTTGGTCATCGACATGATGCGGAAGATCGCGTCCCGCGCCATCGGCGTCTTCGAGGCGAGGTCCATCAGGCCCTGGGCCTCGAAGTGCACGACCCGGCCGCCGCGCGCGACGAGCGTGACGGCGCCTGAGAAGCTCCCGGCGTCGACGTGCCGCTCGACGAGCTCGTGGACCCGCTGCAGCCGCGCGGAGGACATGCCGGCGTCCTCGGGCCGGACGGCGGGTGCGGCCCCGGTGCCGGGTGTGACGGCCAGGGCGGCGAGGATCAGAACGAGCGACAGCCGGAGGAGCATCCGTGGGATGGTGGGCATCGGGCGCCTCCTCGAGCGGGGGATCATACCGGAATCCGCGCGGTCGGGAGCCACAGCGGGGCGGATCGGGCCGCACGGCCGCGCGTTTCGGGCCTCGAGGGCGGCCCGGAGCGTGCCGGCGCAGGCGGCGGACCAGGCCGGCTCGCCACCGCAGCCGCGCAGCGTGCTGGAAGGGTTACAGTCCTGTAGAAAAAGAAACCATCGATGACATTTACGTCTGCCTTTGCGCGGCAGCCGGCCTGGTCCGTCTCGCGTCTTCCGCAACTGCCAGGCGCCGGTCGTCGGCCGGCCAAGCTGATGAGATTCAAGATTGTCTACTTGATTGCACAGATCGACAATTTTGTAGTGTCGTCCGGGTAATGACCCCCGGCATCTCGAGACAACGGCGCCCGATCGAGTGGCGCCGGGCTGGCGCCGGTCTTGCTGCTTCCCGGGCTGCGCGCGGGGACGGATCGCGGCCGAGCCTGTATCTCGCCCCGATCAGGCCCGCCCGCGAGTCGTCGGGCGGCGACCTGTGAACCAGAGAAAGGAGAGCGCTCGCATGGAGGACACCTCGCGGCTGCCGGACGCCCTGCTCAGAATTCGCGCCGAATACGTCGAGATGCCCGATCTCAAGCTGACGGCTCGGCAGGTCCAGCGGCTGTGGAGCCTGAGCCGCGAGGTCTGCGACGTGGCGCTCGGCATGCTGGTGCGGGAAGGATTCTTGGTGCAGGCGCCCGACGGCTCCTACCTCCGGCCCGGCGTGCTGCGCGCCCGGCTGCGTGTGCTCGATGCGCTGCTCGGCCCCGGCTGAGATACCATGCTGGCCGGTTCAAGGAGCCGATCATGCGAGGCCTGATTCTCACCGCCATTCTGCTGGCGCCGGCCGCCACGACCGCCGTCGCCCAGATGCCGAACCCGTACGGACCCCCGATCACGAGCGAGACGGCCAAGAAGGCGGCCGCCGCCGCCCTGGCCGAAGCGCGCCGCAACAACTGGACGATGGCCGCCGCCGTCGTCGATACGGGGGGCGATCTCGTCTACTTCGAGAAGATTGACGGCACGCAGGCCGCGAGCACGCTGATCGCGCAGGACAAGGCGCGGTCGGCCGTCCGGTTCAAGCGCCCGACCAAGGACATGCAGGACGTGCTCGCGGGGGGCGGCGCCGGGCTGCGCTTCCTCGCCCTCCAGGGCGCCGTGCCCGTCGAAGGCGGCGTCCCGCTCGTCGTCGACGGCAAGATCGTCGGCGCCATCGGCGTCTCGGGCGGGACGAGCGCGCAGGACGGCCAGTGCGCCAGGGCGGGGGCCGACGCGGTGAAGTAGCGGCGCAGCCGCTCTGCAGCCCGGACGGCGTCCTTCACCGCCTGAACGCCGCGGCTGCCACCGGCTTGTACCGCGTGCTGAATACTCCCCACGCCAGGAACATCGTCAGCGCAGCCGCAAAGACCGGCGCGGTCGGCGTGAACGAGGCCGCCACGAAACCGGCGGCGAGGGGCGGCAGCGCCTGGGCGAGCGCCTGGATGCTCGATCCGATGCCCAGCATCTCGCCCTGCACGTCGGGCGGCACCGAACGGCTCAGGAGACCGCCCATGTTGGCCATCGACAGGCCGTTGAACGTGGAGCTGAAGGGCGCAATCAGGTAGATCCAGGCCGGGGCCGGCGTCAGCGCGTACGACGCCATGACAACGGAGACGCCGAGCAGGCTGACCCGGAGCACCTGCGGCTCCTCGAAGCGGGCGGCGACGCGCCGCGTCGTGACGAGCTGCGTGAAGATCATGCAGATGCCGACGTAGGCGAAGAAGTTGCCGATGCTCGTCTGCGTGAACCCGAAGCGGTCAATCAGGAACACGCCGAAGAAGGAGATGAAGAAGCCGAAGCCGGCGTTGAACAGGAAGATCGTCAGGAACATCGGCCGGAGCGCCGGCAGCGCGTAGGCGCGCGCGATGTTGTTCACGCTGCGCGCCAGGTCGAGCGGCGCGCGCCGGATGTGCCGGTTGGTCTCCTCGAGCTGCACGACGACCGAGACCGTGTTGATCGCGGCCAGCAGCGCCGCCAGCCAGAAGGGCGTCGCGGCCGTGAACCACGAGACCACCGTCGAGTCGGCGAGGATGCCGCCCAGGAACGGCCCGAGGATGAAGCCGACGCCGAACACGGCGCCGATGAGGCCGAACGTCCTGGTGCGCTCGTGTGGCGGCGTTACGTCGGCGATCGCCGCCTGCGCGACCGACATGTTGCCGCCGGTGATCCCGTCGAGGGCGCGCGCGGCGAAGAGCAGCGGGATGCTCCCGAAGACGATGCCGATCGCGAAGAGCGCATAGCCGAGCGAGGTGCCCGCGAGCGAGATCGCCAGGATCCGCCGGCGCCCGTAGCGGTCCGAGAGCTGCCCCAGGACCGGCGTGGCGAAGAACTGCATCACCGGGTACACGGCGACGAGAAAGCCGAGGAGGACGTAGCCGAGCCGCGCCGACTGGGCCCCCTTCAAGAGGTACATCGGCGAGCTCGGGTTGCCGAGCAGCTGCGGCACGATCGGGACCAGGATGCCGATCCCCAGGCTGTCGAGGAGGATCGTGAAGAGGATGATCCAGATCGGCGCGCGCCGGCGCGCCGCGCCGGCCGGTGTCGTCGCAGCGGATGTCATCGATCCAGCGCCCACGGATCGTGATTCGACATGCAGGAGGTGACCGCCGGGGCAGCGCGGCGTCGAACGGGACCGCGGCCCGCCGCGGCTCGCGCCCGCGCGCCTGTGCGGTGGTGCGCCCTGCAGGACTCGAACCTGCGGCCTCCTGGTTCGTAGCCAGACGCTCTATCCAACTGAGCTAAGGGCGCGCTCGACAGGCAGACCGAAACGCCGATTCTACCAGATCGGCGGCGCAGGATCGACTGCCGGCTCCCCCACGCCGCCCCGCGTCCGCGCCGCGCCTCCGAGCCCGCCACCCCGCACGGCTTCTACGGCGCGTCGACGCCTGCTCTATACTCGCGGCCCCGGAGGTCCTCATGAAGCGCAGCACCGAGCGGATCCTGACGACCCACGCCGGCCGGCTGGAAGCGCCGGCGCTCCGCGATCTGGGCGCCGCCGTGCGAACCGGGATCGCCATCGATCCGGCCGCCGCCGTGCCGCGCGTGAGAGACGCGATCCGATGGGTCGTCCGCCGACAGATCGAGGCGGGCATCGACATCGTCAGCGACGGAGAGCTCGGCAAGCTCGGCTTCGGGCTCGGCTACTACGGCCGGCGCCTGACCGGTCTCACCTCGCGCCCCGTGAGGCCTGGCGAGCCGGCCTTCATGTCCCAGCGGACCGGCGAGCGGCAGGAATTCGACGAGTTCTACGCCGAGCTGGCGTGGCCGACCTCGCCCGAGCGCGTCATCGTCACCGGCCCGATTCGCTACATCGGCCACGAGGCCGTCGCCGAGGACATCGCATCCTTCAAGGCGGCGCTTGCCGACGTCCGCTGCGAGGACGCCTTCATGTGCGTTCTCTCGCCGGGCTGGCTCGAGCACTTCTTCTACAACGAGTACTACGCGAGCGACGAGGAGTATCTCTTCGCACTGGCCGATGCGATGAAGCACGAGTACCGCGCGATCGTCGACGCGGGGCTCGTGCTGCAGATCGACGATCCGGCGCTGCCCGACACCTACGACATGATCGTGCCGCCGCCCCCCGTCGAGGACTACCGGCGGTTCGCGCGCGTGCGCGTGGACGCCTTGAATCACGCCCTCGAGGGGCTGCCCGAGGATCGCGTGCGCTATCACATCTGCTGGGGCAGCTGGCACGGTCCCCACACGCACGACCTGCCGCTCGCCGACGTCCTCGATCTGATGCTCGCGGTGAAGGCCGGCGCCTATTCGGTCGAGGCCGCCAACCCGCGGCACGAGCACGAGTGGAAGCTGTGGCGCGAGACGAAGCTACCCGAGGGCAAGATCCTCATTCCGGGCGTGATCAGCCACGCGACCAATGTCGTGGAGCACCCCGAGCTCGTGGCGGACCGCATCGTCCGGTACGCCAACCTGGTCGGCCGCGAGCACGTGATCGCGGGCACCGATTGCGGCCTCGGCCTCCGCGTGCATCCGCAGATCGCCTGGGCGAAGCTGAAGGCGCTCGCCGAGGGCGCGGCGCTGGCGAGCGCCGCGCTGTGGGGCCGGCGGACCGCCGCCTGAGGCGGGCTTCCGCGCGCCCGGATTTCGTGCGACAGTGAGGGCATGGGTGTCCGGGTCGGGTCGTGGCTGTCGCGGCCGGGGCTGATCCGCGCGCTCGCCGCGCACGTCCGGCTGGCCGTCCGGCTCATCCGCGAGCCCGGCGTGCCGTGGCTGCTCAAACTGATCCCCTTGCTCGCCGTCGCCTACCTCGTCTTCCCCCTGGATGTCGTCCCGGACGTCCTCCCCGTGTTCGGGGAGCTCGACGACCTGGCCGTCGCCGTGGCGGCGCTCGAGCTGTTCATCGGCTGGTGCCCTGAGGGAGCGGTGGCCTTCCACCGCGCGGCGATCGCCGCCGGCCGCCGGTACTCGCCAATGCCGGCGGGCAGAACCGTCATCGACGCCGAGTGGCGCCGCGCCTGACGCGGGGCGACGCGGGTCATCATCCACCGCTTCCGCCTCGGCGTGCGCGGCGAGCGGCGAGGTCTGCCGAGGCTCAGCGATCGGCGAAGCGGACGGAGACCTCGATCCCCACCTCGACGGGCACGCCGTCCAGCCACGCCGGCGTGAACTGCCACTGACTGACCGCATCGAGCGCTGCACCGGCCAGCTCGGGATCGGCCGGCGACCGCACGCGCAGCGCCTTCAGGAAGCCGTC
>Ga0070741_10011010_pt1 | contig 16857 bp, 19 predicted proteins | sample Coa_R1_4_FD_66440 | JGI IMG/M metagenome (GOLD analysis project Ga0070741, IMG submission 66440) | Surface soil microbial communities from Centralia Pennsylvania, which are recovering from an underground coalmine fire - Coalmine... | ecosystem: Environmental > Terrestrial > Soil > Unclassified ...
TCCAAGGGCTGGGACATGCGGGACCCGATGTCGCGGCGCTACCTCGACAAGTGCGTGGAACTGGGCATCACCAACATCCACGTCCACAAGGGCCCGACGATCTGGCCGCTCAACAAGGACGCCTTCCAGGTCGACGACGTCGACGAGGTGGCGACGCTGTACCCCGACCTGACGTTCATCATCGAGCACTGCAACCTGCCCCGCCTGGAGGATTTCTGCTGGATCGCCGTGCAGGAAACGAACGTCTGGGGCGGCCTGGCCGTCGTCCTGCCGTTCATCCACTCCCGGCCCCGGCAGTTCGCCAAGTGGCTGGGTGAGCTGCTGTTCTGGGTCGGGGCCGACAAGCTGACCTTCTCCAGCGACTACGCCCTCTGGCACCCGAAGTGGCTGGTCGAGATGTTCGTCGATTTCCAGATGCCCGAGGACATGGTGTCGGAGTACGGCGAGCTCACCCCGGAGATCAAGCGGAAGATCCTCGGCTTGAACCTGGCCAACCTCTACGACCTCCCCGTCCCGCCCGAGATCATGAAGTCCAACGGCACCGACGAGGGGACACCGGGCGACGTCGTCCCCGACCAGGTGGCCCAAGCGACGACATGATCGACGAGGACCGGATCGCAGAGGCGCTCTCGGCCGTCCGCGATCCGGAACTCGACGAGCCCATCACCGATCTGGGGTTCGTCAAGGAGATCCGGATCGACGGCCGGCAGGTCGCCGTCGCCCTGTGGTTGCCGACGTACTTCTGTGCCCCGAACTTCGCCTACATCATGGCCGTCGACGCCAAGGAGGCGGTCGAGGCGGTCGAGGGCGTGGAGGACGTCGTCATCCGTCTGGTCGACCATCACGCCGCCGGCGAGATCAACGAAGGCCTCGCCGCCGGGAAGGACTTCGACGAGAGCTTCCCCGGTGAGACCGCCGGCAGCGGCTTGGCCGAAGTCCGGCAGCGGTTCGACCGCAAGGCGTTCGTTGCCCGCCAGCAGCAGCTGTACCGCTCCCTGGTGGAGGATGGGCTGACCCCGGCCGAGATCCTGCGGCTCACAATCGCCGATCTCCCCCCGACGCCCGACGCCCGCCGGTATCTCGACCGGCGGGCCCGGGTGGGCCTCGACGGCTCCGACGGCGCCCCGTTCCTCGTCGATCTCGACGGGAAGGCCATCACCGAGGAGACCCTCGAACGGCACCTGCTCTTCGCCCGCGCCGTCAGCGTCAGCATCGAAGGGAACGCCAGCTTCTGTCGGGGGCTGCTGGCGGTGAGGTACGGGCTCGAACCCAAGGAGGAGGCATCGGTATGAACGCCGCCCGGCTGCACAGCTACGACGACGACCGGCTCCGGATCGACGACGTCCCCGAGCCGAAGATCGGCGGCCCCAACGACGTAATCGTCAAGGTCGGTGGCGCCGGGCTCTGCCGGACCGACCTCCACATCATCGAGGGCATCCTCAGCGAGACGTTCCCCGACCTCCAACTCCCGTACACCCTCGGCCACGAGAACGCCGGGTGGGTCGAGGAGGTCGGCTCCAACGTGACGACCGTGCGCCCCGGCGACGCCGTGATCGTCCACCCGCTGGTGAGCTGCGGCGTCTGCCTCGGGTGCCGCCGCGGCGAGGACATGTACTGCGACAACGGCGCCTTCCCCGGTCTCAGCATGGACGGGGGCTTCGCCGAATACCTCCTCACCGGCGAGCGGTCGCTCATCAAGCTCGATCCCAGCCTCGAGCCCAAGAACGTGGCCGCCATGGCCGACGCCGGCATCACCGCCATGCGGGCCTGCAAGAAGGTGGCCCGCACGGCGACCGCCCAGACCCGGGTGGTGGTCATGGGCGTCGGAGGCCTCGGCCACATCGGAATCCAGTGCCTGCGGGCGCTCTCCCCGGTGGAGATCATCGCCGCCGACACCAACGAGGGGGCCCGGAAGCTGGCCGAGGAGACCGGGGCCGACCACGTCATCGAAGCCGGTGAGGGCGTCGTCGACCGCGTCATGGAGCTGACCGACGGGGTCGGTGCCGAGGTCGTCCTGGACTTCGTCGGGGAGCGCGGCGTGCCCGCCCAGGTTCCCGCCATGCTTCGTCAGGGCGGCACCTATTACGTGGTCGGTTACGGCGAGCGGGTCGACATCCCCAACTGGGACTTCGTGATCCGGGAGATCAACGTCGTCGGGAACCTGGTGGGCAACTACATGGACCTCGTGGAACTCATGGCGCTGGCCGCCCGGGGCAAGGTCACCCTCCACACCCAGGAGTACTCGCTGAAGGACATCAACCAGGCCATCGACGACCTCTACGGCGGTCGCCTCAACGGGCGCGGCATTCTCGTCCCCTGATCAGAGACAGGCGAACGGCCGCTGGTCGAGCACCTGGCGGGCTGCTCGGCTGAGCCCGGTCGCGTCGGTCTCGATCGGGCGTCCCGAGGCGGGGTGCTCCTCCGTTCCGGCCGCTCCCATGTAGGCGGCGCTGACGTCGCCCAGGCGTTGCTTCCACTGATGACAGCTCGGCTTCACGCTCTGGACGGTCACGACGATGATGATGATGAGGCCGCAGGCGATCAGCGTCAGTTCGGGCCAGGGCAGCCTGCGCCTTTCGACGCGCTCCATGTCCTGAGCTTAGGCTCGGGACGCAGACGGCGCCACCGTCCGACGGGAGGCCGGGCATGGCGAACCTGACCTTTGATTTCGGGATGGCGGCGGCGGCCTTCATCAGTGTGTTCGCCTGCTTCCACAGCCGCCAGCAGCTCCACGTGGCGATGGAGGAGATGCGCTCCCGGCACGCCGAGATCCTCGGCGAGATCCAGGGGATCCTGGCCGGGATCAGCAGTGACCTGGACCGCCTCGGCCGGCTGATCCCGGAGGATTCCGCCGCCGAGGCCCGGGACGCCGCTCAGCGGCTGGTGCGGGCGATGGACGAACTGGTGCTGATCACCCGGGCCGACTGGCGGAAGTGACGTCGCCGGGAGCCGGCCCGGGGGGCCGCTCCGATGTCCTGGGGCCGGAACCACACCCACGCCCCCAGGACGAGTCCGAAGATGAGGAAGTAGGCCACGAAGGTCGGCCAGCCGAGCTCGGCTCCCATATCGGTGATGGGCTTTCCGGCGCCCGAGGCGGCGCCCACCCGGGGCAGCACGAGCAGGCTCATGACGCCGAGGACGGTCACGCCGTAGGCGACTCCGCCGGCCAGCGCCCGGGCACCGTGGAAGCGCAGGACCCGGGCCACGACACCGAAGAGAGCGCCGAGCGCCCCGCCGACGAAGGCGTAGGTGATCATCCCGAAGATGAACGACTCCCGGACGAAGTAGAAGGGCTCGCCCGCCGCGGCCTGGGCGATGGAGGCGACCATCGTCTCGGGGTCGACGGTGAAGGCGGCGTGGTACATGGGGGTGAAGAATCCCCGCCCCTGGTACGTGGCCGACGCCACCATGGCGAACAGACCCGTGGCCGCGCTTCCGACCAGGCCGGCGCAGACGCCCCGCTCGGCGATGCGTTCGAGCGGTCGTTCCTTGACCATCTGGAGCGATGTCATTGCCGCCGTCCTTTCCGCCCCCGCCGCGACGTTGTGGTCTTTTCGCAGATTTTCCTGGACGCCGGGCCGGAGCGTGGTCAACCTAGTGCCGGGAGAGACGCACACAGACGGTCGGAGGTCCTATGAACAGCGCGGGATTCGGGATCACAATCGGGATCCTGGCCATCCTTTCGTTGATCATCATCCAGTGGGTCCTCAGCAACCCGAACTCGTAGCGCCCCCGCGCCGTCACGCCGCCTCCTCGCCGCCGAGCGTCGAGGCCATCTCGCTGTAGAGCAAGGCGCCCACCGCCGCCACGAGGGGAATGGCCGCGCCGAAGAGCGCACCCTGAGCGGCGAAATGCAGGACGGCCCGCAGCGCCCCGGGCATCTCGCCCGAGAGCGCGCCGAGCGCCGCGACGGCCGACGACAGCACGACTCCGATGGCGGCCGGGATCGTGAGCAGATAGACCAGTTGCAGCGAATCGCGTGAGACCATGCTCCGGGATCGGGCCCAGGCGGCGTCGATCCGGCTCCGGCGAAGCACCAGATCGTGGATGACAAGCGGCGGCCCCAGCACGACCGGCTGGATGATGACGCCGAAAGCGCCCAGCGTCACGGCGGCGAAGACCGCCATCACGGCCGACCACCCGGCCGCCCGGTAGATGTCGGACCGTTGATCGGCGAGGGCCGACCAGGCCGGTCTGATGGAGTCGGTTTCGCCGATCAGCACGACAATGGCCGCCGCCACGAGAAGGCTCCCCACGAAGGCCGGGATCACGGCCTGGATGATCACGGCCAGGAGGAGCACGGCCACTGGTGATCCGTCGACGGGAACGAGGACCAGCAGTAGCTCCCGCAGAACGACGAAGACGAGGGCGTAGGCCGGCACGAGCTTTCCGCCCCGGGCGCCGTACATCGCGCCCGCCCGGCGCAGCACACCGCCCAGTCCGAGGGGTGCCGCCGCCCCGTAACCCTCCGTCTGGTCCACCGGGCCATTGTAGAGACGCGTCGCTCGTCCTTCTCGTCCTCAATGGACCGGGATTTGTGACATTCCGGAAGGTTCCTGCCTTATCCCATTTTTCTTCTTGACCCCGGAACCGATCGGCAGTGTGCTGACCGTGACGAGGCGTCTAGCCGTCGGCGCGGGGGTTCACGCGCCGGAGGCACGCGCCCGTCGGAGACAAGGGGGGCTCATGGCACAGGTAGCAACGACGGCGCCGGACCAGGCGGTGGAATCGAAGCCCGGAAGAGGGCCGATCGACTGGTGGGGCGGGCACCGTCTGACGTTCGTCGGTCCGCTCGTCTTCATCGTCATCGCCGCGGCTCTCCGCATCTGGATGCAGGGCAATGCGTGGACGATCGGCATCGACGCGTCGAGCCCGGGGTTCACGAAGACATACCGGATGCTCTTCTGGTCCGAGATCACCTCCAGCGCCGTCATCGGGTTCTGGTGGTGGACGTATCTCATCAGGAAGGGGCGCACGATCGTCGACGAGGAGGTGTCCCACGAGGTCGAGGTCCGCCGGATCGCGAACTTCTGGGGGCTGATCTCGACGATCTCGGTGGAGCTGACGATCATGGCCAGCTTCTGGCCGAACATGGACGGCTCGTGGCACCAGACGGCGGTGCGGGACACGGCGCTGACGCCGGCCCACATCCCGATGTTCTTCCTGTTCTTCCCCTTCGGGATCATCCTGACGGTCGGCACGTACCTGTACGGCCGGTACTGGCTGCCGAAGGTCTACGGGGCGGCGATGGGCTTCCCGTGGTCCTTCTTCCTCCTCATCTCCGCCTCCGTCACAGAAATGATGCAGGTGGCGATGAACGAGTGGGGTCACAGCCTCTGGATCACCGAGGAGATCTTCGCCGCCCCGTTCCACTGGCCGTTCGTGCTCTACGGATGGTTGGCCGCGGGCATCTTCGCCCTCTGGGCGGAGACGATCATCCGGCTGCTGGGCATCGAAGCCGAGATCGAAGAGGCGGAGACGACAGGAGGAAGGGAGGCCGTCGTCGCCTAGCTAGCGCATCCCGGTCCGTTCGAGAGCTGAGAGGGGGCGTTGCCGTCTGGCAACGCGGTCGACGAAGGCGGGAGAGGGATGACCACCACAGAGGAGCAACTCGAGCAAGCGCAACAGTTCGAGCGGTTGAAGGCACTGGTCGACAAGCCGTATCGGTGGATCGACCGGAAGTGGGACGCGGTGTTCTGGATCAGCGCCGCGTTCATCGTGGGGGCGGCCTGCGACATCACCAAGCTGTTGTTCGCCGGCGACTGGGACTTCTGGACGGACTGGAAGGACCGGATCTGGTGGCCGATCCTCACGCCGTTCGCGCTGGTCATCATCGGTTCCGCCCTCCAGTACATCCAGTGGCTGGCGTGGCGGTTCCCGACCGGGATGACCTACACCGCCATCTGCCTCTGGCCCCTGGCCACGTTGGGCCGCTGGCTGCAGTGGGGGAACTTCGTCCACTACCCGTTGAACTTCGTCTGGCCCACCACGATGGTGCCGGCGGGGATCTTCGCCGACTGGGTGCTCTTCAAGACGAAGAGCTTCATCCTCACGTCCGTCATCGGCTCGGCGGTGTTCGCCTTCGGCTGGTGGGTGTCGAACTACGTGATGATCGCGCCGTTCCTCCAACCGGCCCAGTGGATGGATCGCATCCTCACCGTGGCCGATATCCAGGGGATCTCGTTCATCCACAGTCAGACCCCCGAGTACCTCCGGATCGTCGAGCACGGCACGCTCCGAAGCTTCCTCGGCGAGACGCAGTACGTGGCGCTCGTCTTCGGCGCCACCGTCACCGTCGCCGGTTACTGGATCGGCCAGTTCATCGGTCGGATGCTGGCCATCTGGCCCATCGGCCGCTTCATGAAGAAGTGGTAGGGGGGACGAGATGATGAAACGACTGGCAGCGGTACTGCTGTTGGCCCTGGGGACGGGTCTGGCTTTCGCCACCCCGGCCTCGGCCCACGGCGAGAAGTCCCAGGAGGCCTTCCTCCGGATGCGGACGATCGGATGGACCGACGTCACGTTCTCCGGCGGTCACATGGATCCCAACGGCGACATGGTCATCGCCCAGGGTGAGAAGTTCACCATCAAGGGCACGGCCAAGTTGATGAACACCTGGCCCGACAGCCTGGCCAAGGGCCTGCCGCGGATCGGCTACATCAACGTCGCCACGCAGGGTCCGTGTGTCGAGATGCTGACGCGGACGGTCAACGGCGTTTCGACGCCGAGTCGCATCGAGATCACGAAGGGCCACTACTACGACTTCGAGGAGACCCTCATGGGCCGGCGGGTCGGCCGCTGGCACGTGCACCCGACCTTCGCCGTGAAGGGCGCAGGGACGCTCCTTGGTCCGGGCCAGTGGGTCCGGGTCACGCCCCACGCGTTCACGTCGTCGATCAAGCTCTACAACGGCAAGACCATCAACCTGGAGAACTACAACCTGGTCTCGGTGTGGACGCTGCAGGTCGTCGGCTTCCTGCTCGGTCTCATCTGGATCTTCTGGTGGACGTGGTGGGGCAAGACGGCCAAGGGCAACCCCCGGCGGACGGTGACCAACCCGGCGGTGACGCTCGCCATCCCGCTCAACGACGACGGCGTGGCCGTGGGGCTCAACACCAAGAAGGACCACCGGGTGGTGAACATCATCGCCCTCGCCACCGCCCTCTTCCTACTCATCGGCTGGATCTGGCAGGCATCGGCCTTCCCGGTCAAGATCCCGCAACAGGTGGTGGAGTACGAGCCGCCGCTGACCGCGCAGGACCAGGCGCCAACCCTGGCCGCGGTCGACGCCCGATCGGCGAAGTACGACTACCAGGCCAAGGTGCTCCGGCTGGAGGTCGACACCAAGAACGTCTCCAACAGCCCGATCCAGCTGGCGAGTTTCGTCACCTCGACGCTGACGTTCGTCAACCCGGCCAGCGGGACCACGCCGTACGGCCAGTACCAGGACGCCCTCAAGGCGTCGCCGTCGGGAACCATCCAGCCCGGCCAGACGGCGACGCTGACCATCGACCTGCCAGGGTCGCGCTTCGACGAGGAGCACCTCCTCCCGAGGGGCGAGTCCCAGCTGACGATTTCCGGACTCCTGGTTTTCAAGGACGCATCGGGGCAAAGGAACTCGGCCGAGATGGAGGAGCCGCTGCAGCCGAAGTACATCTCCTAGAGCAACCTTGGGACCGGCGGTCGGCACGTCGTACAATGACGTCGCCGGCCGCCGGTTCGGGTGCGGCCAGAAGGGAACGGGATGAAGTACGTGGTCCTCGCCCACGGGGGACACGTGGTCATGTTGATCATGCCCGTGGCGGCCATCTTCTACCTGACCCTCGCCCTTCGGTCGGAGCGGCCGAAGAAGTCGAACCCGGGAACACCCCGGCTTCCCACCACTGACTTCGGCCGCCAGATTCACGCCGCCACGAAGCCCAAGGAACCGAAGTCGGCCGCTGCCCCGGTCCCGTCGACGTTCATGGCGTCCCGCCGGGACAAGCGGGTCACCGGCCCCAAAGGGGTCCCGCGGCATCTGCAGCCGACATCCAAGCCTGACTCCGAGCCCTCGCCCTAGGTCACCGTCGCAGCCCGTGGATCTCGGCCATCACCACTTGAGTGCCAACGGGGTCGAGCTCCACTATGTCCGTCAGGGGGAGGGATTCCCGCTGGTGCTCCTCCACGGCTGGCCGGAGTTCTGGCGTGTCTGGCGCAAGGTCATCGGACCTCTGGCCGGCCGGTACGACGTGATCGCCCCCGATCTCCGGGGCTTCGGAGCGTCGGAGAAGCCGGCCGTCCCGGCCGAGGACGGCTACGGGCTCGACCACCACGTGGCCGACGTCCTCGGTCTGGCCGACGCCCTCGGGCTCGGCCGGTTCGGCATCGTCAGCCACGACGTCGGGGCCTACGTCGCCCAGGCCTTCGCCCGGGCCCATTCCGACCGGCTGGCGGGGCTCTTCTTCTTCGACTGCCCCTATCCGGGCATCGGACGGCGTTGGGCGGAGGCCGACCACCTGCGGGAGATCTGGTACCAGTCGTTCAACCAGCTGCCGTGGGCGGCCGAACTGGTCGGCTCCAGCCGGCAGGCCTGCGAGCTCTATCTCCGGCACTTCCTGAGCCACTGGGCCCACGACCCGGGCGCCTTCGACGAGGAGGACGTGGAGGCCTGGGTCGACAACTTCCTCGACGGCGGAAATCTGCAAGGCGGGTTCAACTGGTACATCGCGGTCAACACTGCCCGCTTGGAACTCATCCGCAACGGCCCGCCCGCGCTGGAGCCGATCAAGGTCCCCGTCCGGGTGCGCTGGGGCGGAAGCGACAAGGTTCTGAAGGTCGAATGGGCCGATCGGCTCGGCGACTACTTCTCCGACTGCGACTTTGCCCCGGTGGAAGGCGCCGGCCACTTCGTCGCCTACGAACGTCCCGAATTCGCCGTACGGGAGATCTACGATTTCTTTTCGGGCGTCGTCTGATTGGAAAGAACCGGTACGCCACCGCTACGAATGGGAAGTATTGACGGAAGGAAAACCTCGGCCACCGAGCGACTTGGAGCCACATGGTCACGCCGGTTCTCGCCAACTACGGCCTTCTCATCTTCCTTCCGCTGTTCTGGCTCGCGGCCGGCATCGTCTTCATCTCCATCGCGATGAGGGACCGGGAAGATCACGAGCATGCGATGGTGCGGAAGCTGCCGACCGCCAAGGACCATCCGCTCCACCATGTCCGGGTCTCGATGGCCGCCACCCGCCGGAAGGCCCGGGTGGCCGCCCGGAAGGCGGCGGGGGAGGCGCCGGCGGAGCGGAAGCGCCCGCCCGGCGGCCGGCCGCCCCGCCTGAAGGCGATGTAGCTCAGGGGCAGGCGGTCGGCCCGGTCGTGCCGTAACAGTGCTCGTACTGGTGCAGTTGCGCTGACAGCGCGCCCACGTCCGGCTGGGGCCTTGTCGGGTCGATCAGGACGTTGTGGAGCTCCCAGGGGTCGCTGCCGAGGTCGTAGTACTCCCGCCAGGCCACCGTGACGTTGTCGGTCCCGTACCACTCGATGTACTGGTAGCCGGCGGTCCGGATCGACGCCCAGGTCGGGATCCCCCGGTGGCCCTTGTAGCCGACGGGAGTCGGGATCCCGACGGGCCCGAACTCCAGGAGCTTCGTCGTTCTGGCCGGCCGCCCGGGAAGGAACGACCTTCCGTCGAAGGGGTACTCGATGTGCGGCGGGCTGTACTGGGCGGCGTCCAGGTACGTCGGGAGGAAGTCCTCGCCGCCGATGGGCGTGTGGTTCACCGTGCCGGGGGCGATGACGCCGTCCCAGCGGGCCATCGTCGGCACCAGCACGTGCTCCCGGTAGGGAAGGCCCTTGCTCGTGACGCCCCGGTCACCGAACGAGAACCCGTTGTCGGAGGTGAACAGCACCAGCGTGTGGGACAGCTCGCCCGTCCGCTGCAGCTCGGTCATGATCCCGTCGACCATGTCGTCCACGGCCATCAGCGTGCGCTGCTGGCCTTCCCAGGTGAGGGCGCCGCAGCTCTGGGGGAAGCCGTTGTTGCGCATGTAGGGGGCCTCGCCCGCCTTGGCCTTCTGGGTCGCCGGCGACGACACGCCCCCGAGCTGGGTCACCGCCGGGTCGGGCTGGTACGTGTTCATCGTGCCGTCGGGCGTCGGCAGCGGGACGTTGTCGTAGCGCGACGGCCACTCGTAGACCTGGTGGAGGTAGGCGTCATACTCCGCCGGTGTCGATCCCTGGGCGCACCCGGGGGACGACTGGCTGGCGTCGCCGACGTTGTCGATGTGCGGCGCGTGGGGTGCCACCTGCATGAACCAGGGCTGGCTCTTGTCCTGGGCGAAGCCGTCGATGTACTGGACGGCCCGCTGTCCGATGTAGTCGGTGGAGTACGGCGCCGTTTCGGTGTGGTGACCGGCGGCGCTCGAGTCGCTGACCCAGAAGGGCACGTTGTCGTAGCCGCCCTGGAAGGCGGTGTACTCGTCGAAGTGGGGCGGGGTGTAGCGGAACTGCCAGTCGGTGATGAACTTGCCGTCGAGGGCCGTCTTGTAGCCGGCGTCCTGGAGATAGCGGGTGGCGATCCAGTTCCGGTCGAGGTTGTCCCCGGAGTAGTTGTCGAACACGTGGTTGTTGTGAAGGTCCCGGCCGCTCCACAGGGTGGCCCGCTCCGGGCAGCACAGCGAGGTCGTGGCGTAGCCGTTGTCGAGCACCTCGCCGCCCTGGGCCAGCCACTGCTTGGTCTTCGGCAGGACGGCGGGGTTGTCCATCGTCCCGTCGGCCCGGGCGTCGTCGAGCAGGATCAGGAGGATGTTGGGTTTCGCCGTCCCCGGCGGCAGCGACCCCGGCGTGAAGGTTCCGCTCGGCCCGCTCGTCTGGGGGAGCGTCGTCCCGGTGGCGTCGGGGCTCGTCGTGTCGGGCGGCTCCTGGGCGGTCGGGTCGACCGGCAGGCCGGCGCCGGTGGGCATGTCGATGGCGCTGACGATGTCGCTGACCCCGGAGGGCGCAGAGCCGAAGTCGGTGGCGTCGCCGAACGGGGTGGCCTTCCCGACCGAATTGATCTCCCAGTACCCGGCACCGTCCCAGTTGGGGACGAACCCGACGACCTTGCCGGCGCCGGGCTGGCCGGCCACCGAGCCGTAGAAGGTGGCGTCGCCGTAGGAGAAGAGGCCTCCGTCGGTCGCCATGAGCCAGTAGCCGGCGCCGTCCGGCGTGACCCCCATGGCGGTGATGGGCTGGTTGAGCTTGATGGCGCCGGTCGAGCCGTAGAACGCGGCGTCGCCGAAGGCGAAGATCCCGCCGTCCGACGCCACCAGCCAGTAGCCCTTCCCGGTCGGCGTGGCGGCCATCCCGACGATCGGCTTGTTCAGCTTGATGGCGCCGGTCGAGCCGTAGAACGCGGCGTCGCCGAAGGCGAAGATGCCGCCGTCCGATGCCACCAGCCAGTAGCCCCAGCCGTCCGGCGTGGCGGCCATCCCGACGATCGGCTGGTTGAGCCTGATCGCTCCGGTCGAGCCGTAGAACTGGGCGCCGCCGAAGGCGAAGACGCCCCCGTCGGAGCCGACGAACCAGTACCCGTCGCCCACCCGGTCGGCGGCCATACCGACGATCGGCCGGTTCAGCTTGACGCTGCCGGTTGAGCCGAAGAACTTCGAAGCGCCGAAGGAGAAGATGCCGCCGTCCCGGCCGACCATCCAGTATCCCGCCGGCGGGGCGGAGCCGTCGTCACCCTGGGCGATGTCGTTCGGCGCCTGGCCGGCGGAGTCGGCGGCCGACAGCGCCTGGGCGTAGGCCGCCCCGGCAGCACCGGGCAGGGCCGAGGCGCTGCCGGAGCCGCGGCCGTCGATGAGCGTGGGAAGGAAGGCCACGGCGATGGCGGGGGCGAGCAGCAGGGCAACGGTGCGCCAGAGCCTGCTGTTGGCGCGAAAGCGCAGCGGGGACATGCCCAGGAATTTCCCGGGATTCCTGCGAGCACCTCCCTCGACAATTCAATGTTTGCTCAGGTGGACAAGGTTCGCCGGGTTTGTGCGGGAAGCCGGACCGGCCGTTCAGCCGGGCGTCGGTTGCCTTCGGCGGGCGGAGGCGCTAGCGGCCCGGCCTGGCTTCGGCCGAGGAGCGCTCGAGGGTGTAGCGGGAGACCGTGTTGGCGTGGGTCTCGGTGAACCAGAGGTTCCCGTCGGGCCCGGCGGCGATTCCCTGCAGTTGCCGGTATCCCCCGCCGACGCCGAAGTCCTTCACCTCGCCGGTGGGGGTGACGCGCCCGATCTTGTTGGTGCCGACGTCGGTGAACCACAGGTTTCCGTCGGCGGCGGCGACGATGCCCTTCGGAGCGCTGTTCTTCTGGCCGATGGGGAAGTCGCTGACGACGCCGTCGGGCGTGATCCGGCCGATCTTGCCCGAGTAGTGCTCCGTGAACCACACGTTGCCGTCCGGCCCGAGCGTGATGTCGGCGGGGCCGCTCTTGGCCGTCACCGGGAACTCGGTCAACTGACCGGCCGGGGTGAGCCGGCCGATCTTGTCGAGGCCCTCCTCGGTGAACCAGATGTTGCCGTCCTTCCCGGCGGCCACGCCCCAGGGACTGGGCCGGACGGGCCCCCTGTAGGGAATGGGGAACACCGTCACCGCGCCGGCCGGCGTGATTCGGCCGATGGCGTCGGCCTTTTGGAGGGCGAACCAGACGTTGCCGTCAGGCCCGGCGCCGATGCCGTAGGGGCCGCCCTTCGGCGGCAGCGGAAACTCCGTGACGGTGCCGGCCGGCGTGATGCGGCCGATCTTGTTGGCCGCGAACTCGGTGAACCACAGATTGCCGTCCGGGCCGGTGGTGATGTCGAACGGCCCGGCCCGACCGGTGGGGACGGGATACTCGTCGATCTTCCCGGCGCTGTTGACCCGGGCGATCCGGCCGGAAGTGAACTCGGTGAACCAGACATGGCCGTCGGGGCCGGTCGTGATCCCGGCCGGCTGGCTGTTCTTCGTGCGGAGGGCGAAGTGCGTCGCCGCTCCGCCGCCGCCGCAGGCGGCGGCCACCAGGGCGACTGCGGCGACCGAAACCGCGGTTGTGATCCGGGCCTTCATCGTTCCGTCTTCTCCCTCTGCCGGCCGGCGCGAGGCGGCGGGCGGAGCGTTCTCCGCAAGTAGGAGGATTCGCCCTTCTCGTATCGAATTCCTTCAATACCCCCGATTCCGGCAATCAGGCCTTATCCGGAGGTTCCATGCCTTTCTTCCGCCCCCGCCCGCTGCTCGGTCTCGCCGTCGCCACGGCCCTCGTGACGTTGGCCGCCGGCTGGGGCGCGGTGATCCCGCCGGCCGGGGCCGCCGGGTCCTCGTTCCAGATCGGGCTCATCGGCGACACCGGCTACTCCACCGGGCTGGACGCCGATCTCCTCGCCGTCCGGGCCAGCATGGCCGGCTCGGGGCTCGCCTTCGAGGTCCACGACGGAGACATCCAGAAGCAGGGGAGCCCCTGCACCGACAGCCGGCTCCTCTACGTCAAGGGCGTGTTCAACGGGTTCGCTGCACCGTTCGTCTACACCCCGGGGGACAACGAGTGGGCCAACTGCCCGAACCCGTCGTCGCGCCTGTCGGCCATCCGGCGCACGTTCTTCTCCAGCAGCAAGACACTCGGCAGGACGACGATGAGCGTGGCCCGCCAGGGGGGCACGCCGGAGAACGCCCGCTGGAGCCGCAACGGGGTGTTCTTCGCCACGCTCAACGTCCCCGGTCCCAAAGGCTCGGGCGGGCCGATCTCGGCCGACGTGTCGTGGGTCAACGCCACCTTCGACGCCGCCGAGGCGGCCGGGGCGGCCGGCGTGATGATCATCCAGCAGGACGACCCCTTCGCCGGCGGCACGCCCGGCGCCCTCATCAACGCCGTCCACGCCCGCACGATCGAGTTCGGCCGGCCCGTCGTCCTCGTCAACGGGGACACCCACATCCACCGGGTGGACAAGCCGTGGAAGGACGCCCCGAACTTCACCCGGGTCGAGACCTACGGCGACTCGGGAACCAACCACTGGGTGAAGGCCACGGTCAACCCGTCCAGCGCCGCGGTGTTCAGCTTCTCGAGCGTGACGGCCAAATGAGCTGACCCCGACTGGGTCAATGCTCCAGCCGCCCCCCGGTGGCGACCTCGGGGCCGGTGCGGATTCCCCGCAGGCCGTACCACACCAGCTCCGCCGTCCAGTGGGCCAGGATCTCGGGATCGTGCTCGGCACTGCTGTCGCGCAAGGCCCGCCGGCCGACGGCCTCGGCCATCCCGATGACGGCGTGCGCCAGCACGGCCCGTTGTTGCGGGGGGACGTCGGCGTCGATCATCAGCGCCACGGCGTCGGCCATCTGCTCCAGCACCGCCTCCGCCACTTCGGCGAACTCGGCGTCGTTGCGGACGGAGGCGCCGAACAGCAGCCGGAAGGCCGGCTGGTTGTCGGTGACGAAGCCGAAGTAGGCGGCCATCCCGTTCTGGACCCGCTCCCGGCCGGTGTCGGCCGGGGCGGCGGCGGCGGTGATCTCCGCCAGCAAGCGGCGGCCGACGTCCTCCAGCAGTTCCCGGTAGAGCGCCCGCTTCGAGGGAAAGTGCTGGTAGAGGACGGGTTTGGTCACCCCGGCGGCCTCGGCGACGTCGTCCATCGACGTCGCGTGGAACCCGCCGGCGGCGAAGAGCTCGCGGGCTACGTCAAGAAGCTGGTGTCGCCGACGAGGAGCTGGGAGACGCATGGCGAATTGAGGGTAACAGAGGCTTCTTTCCCCCGATCGGGCCATCTCCACCCCCCGGCGCCGCTGCTCCCGAACCGCCCGATATGCCTGCCAGCGCAGGAGTCAGGTGAACGGGCGCAGAATTTGAGCTACATGAACAACGGCAGATGGATCCGGAAACCCGGCTTTCATCGCCCGCCTGAGCCCGCACGCCCGGCACCGGCCCGTCGCGCTTCGCTCTGCTCGCTCGTCGCTCGTCGGCGTCAGCGGAGCCGCAAGGGTCCGACCTTCCTGGCGTAATAAGCCGGCCTCGCGCCGGTCGCGGAACAACTCTGCTGGGGGAGGAATTCCGAGGTCTTAGCGCTGATGTCCCGAGCCAACGGCGACTCGGGGCATTTCGGCGCGCCCTTTTGATGTGTTCAACCCGTCCGCAGGAGCTGGCGCAAGCGCCGCTCGAGGGCGGCCATGGAGAAGTGGGCCTCGGCCAGCGCGCGGTTGCGGGCCATCGTCGCCGCGTCCGGACTCCGGAGCGCGGCGGCCACCGCGTCGGGGTCGTCGGCGGGCAGGAACGAGAATCCGAGGGCCAGGATCTCCTGCAGCGCCGGGTAACGCAGCACGGCCAGCGGTCGCCCGGCCGCCACGGACTCGATCACCGGCTGGCCGAATCCTTCCCCGCCGGTGGACGGGAACGTCACGAGATCGCAGGCGGCGTAGGCGTCGGCCATCGTCGCCGGCCGGTCCCGCAGCACGGGCACCGTCGCCTCGGCCAGCACCGCGGCCAGCGTGGCGGCGTACCCGTCCTCGGTCGGGCCGGGGAGCCAGAAGTGGACGGCCCGACCGAGCCGTTCGGCCAGGGCCTGCGCCAGCGCGAGGGCGGCGGGGATGTTCTTGCGGGCGATGGCCCGGGTGGGCTGGAGCACGAGCAGGTCGCCGTCGCCGATCCCGAGCGACGCCCTCGTCGCCTCCCGGCGCCCCGGAGCGGCGTCGAGGTCGAAGGCGTTGCGCACGGTCACCGCCTCGATGCCCCGCTCGGCCAGCTCCCGGCGGGAGAAGTCGTTGATCGTGACGTGCACCGCTCCGGGGAGCCGGGGCGGCAGCCCGGTGATCGCCTCCGTCTCCCTTCGCTGCCAGGCGAAGTCGTGGTGGTGGAGGAGCACGGTCACCCCGCGCCTCAGCTCGCCGGCGAGGGCGTCGGTCAAGGCCCGGGCCGCCTCGAGGTGCAGCGGGAGGGACAGCACGTTCTCGACGACCACGAGGTCCGATCCCGCCAGCGCCGCTCGCAGCTCGTCGGCCGACGGCCCGCGCGGTGCGGCCGGACGCTGGCCGAGCGGCCCCGGCGCGGCCTCGGCCGCCACCGCCAGCCCGGCGACGACGACATCGCCGGGGCGCGGCCCGTCGGCCAGCTCGCCCGCCACCCGCCGCAGCGAGTAGCCGAGGCGTTCCAGCGCCCGGCCCCACGTGGCGGCCTGGACGGACACGCCGTCGGGCCCGCCGAGACGGAAGGAGACGATCGATGCGAGCAAGCCGTCAGGCGGCGCTGCGGACTTCGACGTCGGGCTCGGGCCTGGCGGCCGCCGCCACCCGCCGCCGGGTCGCCGGATTCCGGCTGCAGTGGAACACGACGTCGATCAGGCCCACCATCATGATCAGGTCGCCGAACGAGAGCGACTGCCGCAGGGCCGGCAGGAGGATGATGTCCCCCAGCGGGGTGAGCTTGTCCGACGGCCGCTCGGCGTGATGCTTCGTCGTGGTCGTCACCGCCGCCTGCGGAGCCCGGATCGGCATCCCCCGGTCGAGGGTGATCACGGCCCCGTTGAGGGCGATACCGACGGCCACCACGGCCAGGCCCCGGAGCCGGAAGTTGAGGGCGCAGAAGAGCAGCAGGAAGGCGTAGGACACCACCAGGAGCGCCGAGGCGAGGTGGCCGGCCGTGCCCCGCAGGGGGTGGACGACCTCGAGGCCGAACTGGATGCCGACGGCCGCCGCCAGGACCCCCGGGTGGCGGACCTCGGTGGCGGCGATGCTGCGGAGGCTGCCGCCGCTCACCAGGGCCAATCCCACGGCCAGCGCCACGGTCACGAACAGGAACGACATCGCCCCATAATGTCGCTCCCACCACCCGAGGAGGAGGACCCCCGTGGAGCAGGTCCGCTACGAGGTCGACGGGGCGGTGGCCCGGGTCACGATCGACCG
>Ga0070741_10011011_pt1 | contig 16855 bp, 12 predicted proteins | sample Coa_R1_4_FD_66440 | JGI IMG/M metagenome (GOLD analysis project Ga0070741, IMG submission 66440) | Surface soil microbial communities from Centralia Pennsylvania, which are recovering from an underground coalmine fire - Coalmine... | ecosystem: Environmental > Terrestrial > Soil > Unclassified ...
GCCGGCGATGCCGGGCACCCTAACGAGGCATAGTAGCAGCCGTTTTTGAATTTGCCGGGAGAGATCGGGGGTCACGGCGAGGAACGCGCCGACCATTCATCGCACCGTCGGTTAGTGCCGTTTTTTGCGGCCCGCGCCTGACGTGGCGCGTCTGTTACGCCGCACCCGCGCCGCGCGACCGGCGAAAGATGTCATAGATTAGCCGCTTACGCGGGCGCACTTATAGTTTTCTGTGGCACGTATGTTGCTTTTTTATTTCATACAAGCCGCCTTGTGCTGTATCAGAGCGGACGGACACAACAGCGGGCGGGAGGCCCTCGGGGGCCACGCAATGCAACGTTTCAGGCACAGATACCCGTCTGCGCTCGCGCCTAAGGCGAGATGCGCGTGGACCTGACGCACCTCCTCGATCTCACCGGCTACGCGTACAACAGCTACGCGCTGCTTCAGTTCGCGTGTGCGCTGCCGACGCTCGCGATGGGCGCGATCATCGTCGTGCGCGAGCGCGGCTCGCACGTCGGGGTCATGTACTTCTTCGTGACTCTGGCGATTGCAATATGGTTCGTCGGTTTCAGCGGCGGCTATATCGCGCCGCATGCGGTCGCCGCCGACGTGTGGATCCGGTTGGGCAACATCGGCGTCGCATTTATTCCGACCCTGACGCTGCAATTCACCTGGAACGTGCTGCGGCCGCCCAACCGCTTGAAATGGCTCCTGCGGGCCGGCTGGATTAGCTCCGTTGCGTTCGCGCTCGCCATCGTGATCCTGCCGTCCACGTTCGGCGCGCCGTACCGGTATTCGTGGGGTTACTACGGGCACTACAACGTCTACAGCACGCTGCTGATACCGTTCTTGGGCCTGTTCTTCGGTGTGACGCTGTACCTGTATTGGCAAGCGTATAAACGCGCACGCGCGGGGAGTATCGCCGCGCGCCGCGCCAAGCTGCTCTTTGTCGCGTGGGGGATCGGCTCGTTCGGCGCCGTCGATTTCGTGCCGTCCTACGGCGTCGACATGTATCCGTTCGGCTTCCTGATCGTCATCGTCGGCGTCAGTATCACAACCTACGTGACCGCCCGCTATCGGCTGCTCGACATCACCCCGGCGTTTGCGGCGCAGCACATCATCGAGAACATGAACGACGGACTGATCGTGCTCGACAAGGAAGGCATCGTGCGGGTCGCGAACAGCACGCTCCTCGGCATGATCGGCATGACCGAAGAGGAATTCGTCGGCAAAGCTGTCCCTTACTCGCTGCTCCGCCTGCTGTCGCTGTCGGAGCTGACCGCTATCGAAGCCGGCGTACCGCTGCAAAACCGCGAAATCGACTTTAAACGCCGCGACGGGACCGAGCTGGTGCTGAGCCTCGGCATCTCAACCATGCGCGCGGCCGGGGACGAGAACGCGGCCTATGTCGGCGTGGTGCGCGACATCACGGAGCGCAGACGCGCCGAGGAGCGCATCCGCTACCTCGCGTACTACGACAACCTCACGAACCTGCCGAACCGGCAATCGTTTCAAGAGCACCTGCGCGGCGCGCTGTCGCACGCCGCGCGCCACAAGCGTAAGGTTGCGCTGCTGTTCCTCGATCTCGACCACTTCAAGCGGATCAACGACACCCTCGGCCACGCGCTCGGCGATCGGCTGCTGCAGGCGATCGCCGGACGCTTGATTGGCTGCGTGCGCAAAGCGCGCGTCGGCGCGAAAGACGTCGAAGGTTCCGTGGCGCGTCTCGGCGGCGATGAGTTCATCGTCTCGCTGCAGGATATCGAAAGCCAAGACGACATCACGCGCGTCGCGTCGCGGCTGCTCGCCGCCGTCTCGGAGCCGATCCGCCTCGACCAACATGACATCGCGGTGACGGCCAGCCTCGGAATCAGCGTTTACCCGCAAGACGGCGACGACGCCGAGGCGCTGCTCAAGAACGCCGACGCCGCCATGTATCAGGCGAAGGAAGCGGGGCGCCATAGCTACTTCTTCTACGACCGCTCGAGCAACGCCGCGATGTACAATCGGCTCTCCCTCGAGGTGAAGCTGCGCCGGGCGCTGGAGCTAGGGCATCTGTCGCTGAATTACCAGCCGCAAGTGGCGACGCATAGCCGCCGCCCGGTGGCGGTCGAGGCACTGCTGCGCTGGAACGATCCGGAATTGGGAGCCATACCGCCCGAGCGGTTTATTCCGATCGCCGAGGAGAGCGGCTTGATCATTCCTATCGGCGAGTGGGTGCTGCGGGTCGCCTGCGCGCAGGCGCGCGCCTGGCAGGATGCCGGCTTTCCGTTCATGCGCGTCGCCGTCAATCTCTCGAGCCGGCAGTTCCGCGATCGCGATCTGGTCGGCGTCGTGCGTGAGGCGCTCGCGGCAGCGCGGCTCGATCCGCGCCACCTCGAGCTCGAGCTGACCGAGAGCATGATCATGCAGGACGCGCTGCACACGCGGCGCACGCTGGAGGTGTTGAAGGCGATGGGCGTGAAGCTCTCGATCGACGACTTCGGCACCGGCTACTCCTCGCTCAGCTACCTGCGCAGCTTCCCGATCGAGACGCTCAAGATCGACCGCTCCTTCGTCGCCGACATCGCCGGCACGACGGACAACGGCGCGATCGTCACCACCATCATCGCCATGGCGCGCAGCCTGAAGCTCGGCGTGGTCGGCGAGGGCGTGGAGACAGAGCAGCAACGCGCGTTTCTGCAGCAGCACGGCTGCGCGCTTGCCCAGGGTTATTTATTCTGCGTGCCGCTGCCGGCCAACGAGCTGGAAAACTGGATGCGGATGCCGTACGCGCAAACCGCCGGCTGACCCGCCGATGCCGCGTCGAGTCTCTGAAGACGAGCCGACCACCAACTCGCACCTTCGGCTCGCGGGTGCCTTTTTTCAAACTCCCAAGCGTACAACCACCATAGTAGGCAGGCGCAGGTTGACGCCGTGGTGCGCGGTTCGATCCTGCGGTTTTTTCGGTAGCGATCGCTTCGCGAAATACGACGAGGTGCCCACGGCCGCCATGCGCATGGTCCGGTCCGATACGCGTGGCGATCATGTCTTCGCGCGCGAGCAGTCGCCTTCGCCATCGGCCAGCCGGAGGAGGTGGACGTGAACGAGATCCTGTTCTGCGCTATGCGCCGCGTTTGCGGGAGCGGGTAGTTGTGGGCGCTTATCGTACGCAGCCGTAAACAAAAAGGGCGTCACGTGACGCCCTGTGTTTAACGAAGCGGTTAAAGCCGCTTGTGCAAGCGGATTACGCCGCTTTCTTCATATGATGGACGCTGCCGAGCTTTCCTTTTTCCATCTTGTCCAATTTGTCTGCCGCCCATTTCTGCCCGCCCAGACCGAACGCCAGCGCCAGCGCAAACACGGCGCCGCCGAACATGATCAGCAATGCCGAGTCGAGGATGCGCTCGAGGATATTGAACTGACCGATCGCGATAATCACGACAAACGCGGTGATTGCGTAACGCGTCAACCTCCCGACGAGATCGGCATCCACCATCCCCACATTACGCGTATAGGCCGTTACGGCGTCGGCGACGAATCGCGCGAAATACAGACCGATCGTTAACGCCAGCATGGCGACGATGACATTGGGGACGAACTCTGCGACGCGCTGAAATAACGCCGAAAGTGCCGTCATGCCGACGGCGTCGAAGGTTGCCAGCAGTATCATCAAGATGGCGAGCCAGTACGCCATCACGCCGAGCACGTCGACCGTACTTGTGCGTATGCCGCCTTTTTTGAGGAAGTCATCGAGGCCGGCCGCTTCCATTAAAACGTGAAAGCGCATTCCTTTAAGCCCGCGTACGACGACGAACTGGAGCAACTTCGAAACCAGCCACCCGACAATCAGAATCGCGACGGCGCCGATCAACTTTGGCAGAAACGAACCGAGATCAAACATGAAGCCGCGTAACGATTCCATCACGGTGTAGATCTGCTGTTCCATGCTGCACCTCCAGCTGTTGGACTACTGGCCGAAGTCTAGGCGGCAAATCGAGTCACGGCCTTGCCGCCTGTAGCATGGCCGGGGAGCGGAGCGGGAAGTTAGAAATCGGCGCGAAGTCCTTCTTAATACGGAATAAAATGATTTGTCCAACATTTTACATAATATACATTATACGCACGTTGGGATGGGTGACCGCGGCGTGCCTCAGCCAGTGTGTCGAATGTCTTTAACGACGCGGTATCCGGAGAGCATGCAACAGCAAGAAGCGTCCCTTAACGACCGAGCGGTTCCCAAGCGTGGCTTCGTACGACACGTGCGAACATCACCGCGCACGCCCGAATGCCCACCTTGCCCCGCCGTAGCCGGGCTCGCGTAACTTTCACGATTTATGCCACGGAGCCGCCACGGCCGCTGTTTCCTGTCTCGTCGCATTATCCAGGGTCCATTTGGCCGCAACCGGCGGCGAGTCGATTGGCGAGATTAGGCGCGGTGATTGTCGCGCCGTGATCGGCACATCTGCAGCAACTCGTTCGATTACAAGAAATACGTGAGCTTGAATCCGATCACGAATACGACATAAATGAACGCCGCCGTGCCGAGAGTATAGAGAACCGACAGGGTCCAGGATTCCTTATTGAACCACCGCAGATAGACGAACAGCGAAATGACCGTCGCCCAGATCATGCTGGTGAGATAAATCAGGAGAATGTAGACCGCCACCCAGCCAAAGAAGAGGATGCGACCCAACAGCGTTGCATGGGCCTCGTGTTCTTCCTCCACCGCGCCCTCGCCCATGGTTTGATCGGACGGTTTCGGGTCCAAGAATGACAAGGCTTTTCTGACCGGCGGAAACAAATCCATCAGCACCTGCGTGCCGGCGAATATCAGCAACAATACCGCGACCATCTTCGGCACCAGCGCGACGTCGCTGCGCAGGTCCATCGTCATGTAAAGCGCAATGCCGCCGCAGATAAAGATGAACAAAGAGAAGGCGGCGCGTTCGGAAATGCGAATCATGGATTCACCCCTTGTGCTTTTGCTTTATCCTCACCTTTAATTTTGTTGCGAACCACGGGCCATACCAGCGAGAACACCGCGATGGCGAAGAGCGTCAGCGCGATCGGGCGCGTAAAAAATCCGCTGGCGCCGAACGTGGTCATCGACTGGTGGTAGGACGACTCGAGCAGCCCGCCCAAGACCAGCGCGATGATCAGCGAGATGCGGGAATAGCCGTACTTTTGCATGAACACGCCGATCGCGCCGAACACGGCGGCGACGATGACGTCGCCGAGCTTCCCGCCGGCGCCGTAGGCGGCGACGAGGGCGAAGGCGACGATGCCGGGCGCCATCAAGTTGCCGCGGATCTTGGTCAAAAAGATGAGGCGCGTGCCGAACATCAAACCGAGCGCCATGGCGACGAATTTGCCGACCACCGCCGCTGCGATCAGGAACTCCGTGGTGTCGATATTCTTCGTCAACATCTCCGGGCCGGGCGACAGGCCGTGCATCATGAGGCCGCCGATCAATACCGCCATGGCCGAGTTGCCCGGAATTCCGAACGCCAACGTCGGCAGCAAATTGCCGCCCTCCTTCGCGTCGTTCGCCGACTCCACCGCGATCACGCCTTCGATCGCGCCCTTGCCGAACTTCTCCGGCGTCTTCGACATCTGCACCGCCGTGCCGTAGGCCATGAAGCTCGCGACCACGCCGCCGACGCCCGGCACCATGCCGAGATAGATGCCGATGAAGCAGGAACGCAGGAACAGCCAGTAATTCTTGACGACGGCGGTGATGCCCTCCCACGAGATGCCGGATTTCACTTCGATGTCGCTCGCGATCGACTCTTTCTGCTGGCTGAGCGTATAGGCCTCGCCGACCGCGAACAGTCCGGTGATGACGGCGACCAGATCGATGCCGTCCCAGAGGTAATCGACTCCGAACGTGAAGCGCTCTCCTCCCACGATCGGATCGGTACCGACATAGGCGAGCAGCAACCCGAACAAGGCGGAGATCAGGCCGCGGAAGGTGTTTCCGCGCGTCACCACCGCGATCACGGTCAGTCCGAACACGGCAAGCATGAAAAAATCGGGGTAGGAAAAAGCGAGGATCAGTTTGCGCGCGACCGGGATCATCAGGTCCAGCACCACCAGCCCGACCAATCCGCCCAACGCCGAGCAGAACATGGACGCCGTGATCGCCATGCCCGCCTTTCCCTGCTTGGCGAGCGGATATCCGTCGAACGTGGTCGCGGCGTTGACCGCGTCGCCCGGTGTATTGATCAGAATCGAAGTGATGGATCCGCCGAAATTCGACGCGCCGTACGCCGCCAACAACAAGACGATGGACGCTTCGGGGCTCATGCCGAAGGTGAGGGGAATCAGAAGAACCATCGCGATGGTCCCGCCGAGACCCGGAAGCACGCCGACGATCAGTCCGAACATCACGGAGCCGACCATGATCAGCATCAGGTCCCAGTGAAACACCGCGCCCAGTTGAGACAAAAACCCCATGTCGCTCTCTCCTAGCGGGAAGCCGTAATAGTTTTAATGTTTGCGCACGCCGAGCGCACACCCAATGAGGCTGTGCGCTCGGCGGCATAATCTACCATTCGTATCGAGAAACCAACCAGAGGCGGCGGCGCGCGTGCGTTTCGAGGTTCGTTCTGCGAACAGTCCGAGAACCGGACCGGTTAATAACTCACGTTGATGTTTTTGATCTGGGTGTAGCTCAACAACTCCTCCAACGAATGTTCGCGACCGATGCCGCTGTTTTTGAAGCCGCCGAACGGCGCGCCCTTGAAGCGCTTGCCGCCGTGGCCGTTGATCCAGATGTAACCCGCTTCGATCCCGTCCGCCAGTCGCAGCGCGGTGGAAATATCGTTGGTCCAGATGTTGGCGCACAGGCCGTACTCCACGTCGTTCACTTCGCGCAGCATCGCTTCCGGATCGTCCCAGGCCAGCACACTCATCACCGGGCCGAAGATTTCCTCCTGCTCGATCTTCATGCCGTGGCGCACCTCATCGAAGACAGTCGGCTCGATGAAGTATCCCCGCTCGAGCTCCGGATCGGCGGGATGTTTGCCGCCGGCGCGCAGTCGCGCGCCTTGGGCTTTACCGGAGTCGATGTAACTCAACACCCGGTTGTAATGTTCGCGCGTGATCACGGGCCCCATTTTTGTGTCTTCGCGATCGGCGAGCCCCAGGCGAATCTGCGCTACGCGCTGCAACACGGCTTGCATGAACCGGTCGTGAATGTCGCGATGCACGAACACCCGCGAGTTGGAGCCGCATGATTGGCCTTGCGAGACCGTGAAGTTCATACCGGCGACGGCCGCGGCGGCGGCCTTGTCCAGGTCGACGTCGGGAAACACGATCAGCGGGTTCTTGCCGCCGAGCTCGAGGCTGACGGACTTGATGCCCGCCTCGCGCATGATCGCGCGTCCGGTCTCCACGCCGCCCGTAAAGGCGATACGTCGCACGTGCGGATGCCGCACCAACGCCGCGCCGCAGTTCGGGCCGTCGCCGGTGACGATGTTGAGGACGCCGGGCGGCAAATGTTCTTGTGCCAGCCGGCCGAGCAATAACGCCGAGAGCGGCGTCTGTTCCGCCGGTTTCAGCACTACCGTGTTGCCCGCGACCAAGGGCGCGGCGATCTTGCCGGCGGCGAACGAGATCGGGTGATTGAACGGCAAAATGCGCCCAACCACGCCGTAAGGTTGCGGGCGCGTGTAGTCGAGTCCCCCGCCCGGCGTCGGGATGGTTTCGCCTTTGATTTCCATGCCGAGGCCGCAGAAGAAATCGATCGCGCCCGCGCCTTTCTTCGCGTCCTCCACCATCGCGGTATAGGGATTGCCGCTGTCCAGTGCATCGAGCATGCCGAACGACGGGGCGAGCGCGCGTATCGCATCCGCGAACCGCCGCAATATCTTGGCGCGCTCGTCCACGTGCAGCGCGCTCCAGGCGGGAAACGCCCGCCGCCCGGCCGCTACGGCGCGTTCGATGTCTTGCGCGTCGCCGTCCGGAACATCGGCGAGCGGTATGTCCAGCGACGGGTTAACGGTGGTGCAGCGACGGCCGGCCGCACTCTCGACCCATTCGCCGCCGATCATCAACTTCCAGCCGCGCGTTTCCCGCTCGGCCCATTTCAATACTTCAATGCCCTGCTGCTTTACGGCTACGTTCATGGTCCCGCTCTCGGCGCGGCGTAAAGGTTTGTCTGCAATCGATGTGAACCGGGGTCGCGCATGTGGTCACGGCGCACGCCGATTCGGCGTCGGTCGAGCCTATTGTTTGTCCTGGCTCAACAACGCCTTCACGGTATCCGCATAGGTTTGGTAACTTTGCAGCACGTTCTGAACGAGCTCCGTGCTCTGCTTTCCATCCAGGTAAGCCGGAGTGCGCTTCATCTTCTTGACGGCGTTCGCGAACTCGGGATCTTCCACCGCTTTTCTGATGGCGGTCTCCAGCACGGTGCGCACGTCGGCCGCAAGGCCCGGAGGCGCGCCGATCAAGCGGTGTGAATTCATGCTCTCGTTCAGTTCCGCCATGCCGAGATCGGCCGGGATGGGCACGGTCGGAAATTCTTTATGACGTTCGCTGTCGTAATAGAGCACGAGCTTCAGGTCGCCGCTGCTGATGTATTGCTGGAGGCTCTCGAACGATCCCCAGGTGATATCGGCGTCGCCGCGGATAACGGCGAGCACCGATTCGCCGGTGCCCGCGTGATTCAGCGGCTTCCACTTCACGCCCATCTTGGCGAACGTGACCGCGCCGGTAATGGTGTTGGTCGCGGCCAGCCCCTTGGTCGAGACGACGTACTCCGGCTTCGTCTGTTTCTTGAAATCGAGCATGCTCTTGTAGGGACCCTTGCCGTTGACGACGGCGACGGTGTCGTCGTAGGAAACCCGCGCGAGCCAGGTTACCTTGGATAAATCGTATTGTACTTTGCGCGCGAGCTGCGTCGCTGCGAGCCCCGCGACGTTATAGATACCGATGGTGTAGCCGTCCGGCCTCGCCTTTTGCATGTAGTTGGCCGCGATGGCGCTGCCCGCGCCGTCCATGTGGCGCACGACGACGTTGGTTTTGCGGGGCAAGTGCTTTTCGATGAACGGCGCCAGCGCCTGCGCCCAATCGCTATAGCCGCCGCCGGGCTTGTAACCGACGACGAACTCGATCGTTTTATCCGGATATGCCGCCGTCGCTGTACTTCCGCCTACCAGCAACAAGAACGTAACAAGCACGGTAACAACGTTACGCTTTAGGACCATGGCGTTCTCCTGATGAATTCGATGACGCAGACCGACAAACCAGCGAACAGCATGCGCTGCGAGGCCGCCGCTTGTATGGCCGCACCGCCTTCCGCCACTCTACCGGGTCGGCAAGAGACGCAACAGGTCCTCGCGATCGGCTCATGTACGTCTGGCGAACTTACCGGCCGGTTTCTCGATTGTTGACGCGGTCGCAAACGTCATGTTTTGCTTCGTCATGGGCGGCGTCCCCGTCTCCAAGCGGCCGGGTGGCGTTTATTTGAGGATGTGCTGCTTCTCGCATTTTGGACCGTGAGTTACGCGATGGGAAATATTCATTTGACCCTGGCCATAGGGGATTACGACCACGTCCGTGACTTCACGCAGGGCGTGGTGCGCGCCGATGGCGTCGATCTCACTCATTTGAAATTGTCGGTAGAAGAAATTTTTTACCGGTTCACTAAATTCCGCGAGTGGGATGTTTCCGAGATGTCATTTGGCAAGTACGTCTCGCTGATCTCGCAGAACGACGTGACGCTGCACGCGATCCCGGTTTTCCCTTCGCGCGCCTTCCGCTTATCGTCGATCTACGTGCGTCGCGACGGCCCGGTGAAGACGGCGCAAGATCTGGCCGGCAAGCGCGTCGGCATTCCCGAGTGGGCGCAGACCGCGGCGATATACACGCGCGGCTACCTCGCGCACGAAATCGGTATCCCGTTAAGCGCGATCGAGTGGATTCAGGCGGGCGTCAACCAACCGGGCCGAGTGGAAAAGGTGGAGTTGAAGCTGCCGGCGGGCGTGCGCTATCGCAACGTCCCCGACCGCTCGTTGAGCCGGATGCTGCTCGCCGGAGACATCGACGCGGTGATGAGCGCGCGCGCCCCCGCGCCGTTCACCGAACATCATCCGAACGTGACGCGCCTGTTCCCCGACTACCGGGGCGCGGAGGAGGCCTACTGGCGCAAGACGCGCATCTTTCCCATCATGCACGTGATCGCCGTACGCCGCCCGCTGCTCGTCGAATACCCGTGGCTCGCAATGAATCTGTACAAGGCGTTCGAGGAGGCGAAGAACCGCAGCCTCGCGCGCATGCTGGATGTAACCGCCTCGCACATTCCCGTCCCGTGGGGCTACGCGCATGCCGCCGGCGCGCGCGAATTGTTCGGCGATGACTTCTGGCCATACGGCATCGAGCCGAACCGCCCGACGCTCGAGGCGTTCTTGCGGTTCGCGCACGAGCAAGGCGTCTGTCACCGGCTGGTGGCGCCCGAGGAGCTGTTCGCACCCGAGGTGCTAAGTCGGTTCAAGATTTAGTCAGCGTCGTTGCGAGCGCAGCAAAGCAATCTTCGGGGGATTGCGATTGCTTCGCTGCGCAAAGCGCTCCGCGCAATGACAGCTAATAATATCGCGGCCGTTAAACCGGAACCTTGAACCGCTCCATCTGCGACTTCGCCCCGGCCTTGCGGGTTTCTTCCTCGAACAGGCGCTGAACGCGCGGCGATTGATCCTCGTATTCGATCTGATCCCCGCCCTGCTTCACGCTCGTCGACACCCCGCCGAACAGCGACTTGCGCTTGCTCTCGGTGAAGGGGTAGCGCAGGCTGCCGTACGCGGTGGCGAGGTAGCGCGCGGGAATCGGGCTCACGTTGAAGTGCTGATGAAACATGCGGTCGGGCGGCGCGAACACGGTACCGTGCTTCCAGTCGACCTTGACCCAGTCCTTGTCGCCTTCGTACCAGAGCAGAGAGTAGCCCTTCCCGGTTACGCACATGACGTGGAAATCGGCGCCGTGGCGGTGGGCTTTCTTGTAGGTGCCGACGGGCATCTCGGAAATATGCGCGTGCATGGTGCCTTCCGCGAGGATGAACATGATGTTCTTGCCGCCGGCGCCGCGAGCGGCCCAATCCTTCAGCTCGATCGCCGCGAGATCGGGAACGAAGTTCGTCTCCCACATGTGGTTGCCCGGCCGCACCGCGATGAAGTCGCCCTCGCCGCTGAAATACTTGTCCCCGCCCATGCGCTCGGCGAAATTCCACGGATTGTTGAAGACGAACTCCTCGTTATGGAACATGTTCAACACCGCGGGCAGGCTCGTCGTGCACACGATGCGCGCGCTCTCCGTGCCGCTGCCGTTGAAATGGCGATACTTGGTGTTCAAGGGAATGGCGAAGAGGCTGCGCGGACCCCATTCGAAGCTGTGCTTGCGCCCGTCGGCGGCCTCGATGGTGGTGCTGCCCCGCCCCGCGAGGACGTAAATCACTTCCTCGTACACATGCTTTTGCGGCGCAGTCGCGGCGCCCGGCGCCATCTCGAGCACGAACATCGACACGAAATCGCCGCGGCCCTTCAAATGCACGGCGGCGCCGTTGACGCCGAGGCGCGCCCACGGTTTGGGCTGCACGGCGAACAAATCCACGCCGAAGTCCTCGACGACCGGGATGCCTTCTTTCTTTATCCATTCGAGATAGGGATCTCGCATCAGGTTCGGTGCAGCGGAATTGTTCATTGTGCTTTCCTCGTTGAGAATCGAACGGAATTTTGATTATCGAAGAGCAGTGACTTGATAACGACGGGAACGACATTGGCCGGCTCGACGATGTTGCCGATATCGACGTAGTCGAGCTCCTTGAGCTGGATGCCGTCGATCGATACCACCGGCCGGCCGATCTTCAGCTCATCCTCAAGTATATGTCCCACGAGCTTCCCGACGTCACCGTCCACCATCAGTATCAAAGGCAGCGCGTGCGCCGTATCCAGGGCAATGGCGAGACCTTCGGCGAGGCCGCGCAGCCGCGAGTAGTGCGGGTCGCCGTGCCAGCGTATCGCGACGGCAACCGCTTGCGTCGGATTGACGTCGGCGCGCGTCAGCGCCGCGCGCACCTCGGCGGCGACTTCCGCGGCGGAGAAATCTTTATTGGGCGCCACCGCGGGAAACACCACGGGGACATTGTGCAGCGGGAGCGGAGTGGCCGGCGAAATATGAATCGTCTTGCCGCTCACTTGCACCGAGAACTGCGAGGCGCCGATCACCGTGGCGCGGATGCCGTGCCCCGGGTCCGTTAACGTCGCCCCGATGCGGCCGTCGGCGAACGCGCGGCCGATTCTGTCGGCAAGGGGCAGCGCAATATCGCCGAACGTCGCGGCCTCGCGCCGGAAGATATATTCGGCGACGCCGCCCGAGAACGTGACCCAATGCGGCGGCGCTGTCATCGGGAGCGCTTCCGTGAGCAGCAGCGTTTTTGCGAGCCCCGCCGGCGCTTGCCCGCGGATGAAGCCGATGACGACCTCGGCCAGCGCCTCGACGATACGCTCGATGTCTTGTTCGCGGGGTTTGCCGCCGACGTTCAGACTCGCGCCTACTGCTTCGGCCGCTTGTTGCGCGGATTCATCGACGCGCACGCAGCGCCCCTCTTCGTCGCGCACCAGCAGGCGGCCGCCGACCGCCACGGCGCAGGTTGCGCGCACCTGCCCGTTTTCGACGAGCGCGAATTTCGTGGTGCCGCCGCCGATGTCGACGTTGAGAATCGTGCGATGTGTGCGCCGCGACATGGCGACGGCGCCCGAGCCGTGCGCGGCGAGCGCGCATTCCAGGTGATGACCGGCGGAGGCGCATACGAACTTGCCCGACTCCTCGGCGAACAGCTGCGCGATGGCTTCGGCATTCGTACGCTTGATGGCTTCGCCGGTGAGGATCACCGCGCCGCTGTCGACATCGGCGCGGCTCAAGCCGGCGGCGCGGTAAGCGTCTTCGATGAACGCTTTCAAGCGCGCGGCGTCGATCGTATTGTCGGGCAGGAACGGCGTGAGCAGGATCGGCGACTTCCACAGGATCTTGCGATCGACCACCACGAAGCCGCTGGAAAGCGCCTGCGTCTTGCGCTGCAGATGCACACGCGCGAACATGAGATGGGAGGTGGAGCTGCCGATATCGATCCCGACCGTCGTCAGCTCCACGTTGTCGGTCTTCCAGATGAAATTCGCGAGCGCGTTCTTGTCCTGCTCGTTCAGATCGTGGAAGTGGAGTTCGTCGTCGTCATGAACGCGCACGCTCGCGCGCACGCGGACGTCGCGAGAGAGCGGCGACTCCGCTCCTTCATCGCGCAAGAACATCGTTGCTTTCAATGCGGCAGCCGGTGCTGGGCCGGAGATTGACCGGATTAGAACCATGATGCGTCGTGAACGAGGTTGTCTACCAGATCTTAGAATGGCTGCGTTCGCGTAGCGAACTAGTCCACATAGTGAACGTGTTGTCAAAAACGGGGAACCCGAACAATATAATACGCGAGTTAACCGGCATCAGCACAAGAGAGGCGCTCGATGGGAGTGAAAAAAAATATTAGCCGTTTGGTGTGCGTGCTGTTGGGGAGCCTCGCCGCCGCGAGCGCGGCGTTTGCGGCCGGGCAATATCCTGAAAAGAATATTGAGTTTGTCGTCGGCTATAAACCGGGAGGCGGTTACAGCGATTGGGCCTTGGCGCTCGCCCCCTTCATCGAGAAGCATCTGCCGAACAACAAGGTAAGCGTGGTCGTGCGCCACATGGATGGAGCGGGCAACGTCACCGCCGCGACCTACATTCAACGGGCGAAACCCGACGGCTATACCATCGGCATTTACAACATGGTGGGCTTGGCCGCGACGCAGTTGGCGCGCAAAGTCGGATACGATCTGAGCAAGGTGACGTGGCTCGCCCGCATTTCCGTCGACAACGGCGTCGCGCTCGTCAATGCCAAGGCGCCGTACAAGAGCATTGTGGATCTGAAGAAGCAGGACAAGCCGCAGTACATCACCTCCATTCGCGGCTATTCCGACATTTATACGCTCGCCGCCGGCGTGACGTTCGACAAACTCCACGTGAAGTGGAAGCCGCTGAATCACGAAGGGGCGGCGAACGCCATTTTGGCGGTTATTCGCGGCGACGCGGACATCATGTTCGCCTCGTACGAAAGCATGCAGCAGTACATCAGCAACGGCGACGTGAAGGCGATACTTTTTTACGGCAATAAGCGCAGCCCGGAGTTGCCGAACACGCCCACGACCGACGAGGTCGGCATGTCGGATTTGAGCGAAAGCATGAATGCCCAACGTATGCTGGGCGCCCCGCCCGGATTGCCGGCGGACGTGCGCGCCGTATTGGAAACGGCGATCAAGCAGGCCATCGACGATCCTGAATTTCACGCGGTCCTCAAGAAAATGAAGAAGACGGTGCAATACCTGCCGGGCAAGGAGGCGGACAAGATCGTCAAGGACACGCTCGACAGTTACAAAACCTACGTGCACGTAGTCAACGAGTTGATGAGCCAAGGCAAATGAAATCGAATTTCAGTAAAACCGAAATGAGGCGTGCATTCTTCTCCCGCTCCGTCGCGCTGTTCGCCGGCGTCCTGGCGCTCTTCGCCGGTAGCGCAGCCTTCGCCGCGGCATCGGGCTATCCCGAAAAAAATATTGAGCTTGTCGTCGGCTACAAACCGGGCGGCGGTTTCAGCGATTGGGCCCAGGCGATCGCGCCATTCATCGAGAAGCATTTGCCCAATAAGGTGAACGTGATCGTGCGGAATATGGACGGCGCTGGCAGCGCCATCGCGGCCGGCTATCTGCAAAAGGCGAAGCCCGACGGATACACGATCGGGATCTACAACGTTGCGGGCCTGGCGGCATTGCAGCTGGCGCGCAAGGTCAACTACGACTTGAGCAAGGTTACCTGGCTCGCGCGTCTTTCGTACGACGACTATGTCGCGCTGATCAATGCCAAGGGTCCTTATAAGAGCATTACGGATTTCAAGAAACAGACGAAGCCGGAATACATCATGTCCACCGCCGGCCTGGCGGCGACCGCCACCATCACGGGGGCGGTGACGCTCGCCAAGATGGGCGTTAAGTGGAAACCGCTGAATCATGGCGGCACCGCCGAGGCGGCTCTCGCCGTCATACGCGGCGACGCGGACGTGGTATGGGCGCCCTACGAGAGCATGCAGCAGCACATCGACAGCGGCGATCTAAAAATCGCGCTGTGGCATGCCGCGAAGCGAAATCCGCAATACCCGGACGTGCCCATTCCGGGCGATCTCGGCATGCCGGAACTGAACGAGTCGTTGAACTTGCACCGCTTCCTCGGCGCGCCCCCGGGGCTGCCCGCTGACGTTCGCGCGACCTTGGAGGGTGCCATCAAGAAGGCGGTCGACGATCCGGGCTTCCAGGACGTCCTCAAGAAGATGAAGAAGACCTCGGCGTATCTCGATGGCAAGGAAGCGGAGAAGCTGGTGGACAATACCTTGAGCAGTTATCGTAGCTATGTGGGTGTCGTCAAAGCGCTGCTGGGCGAAGGAAAAAGCAAGTAAGAGACGGCCGCGCGAGCGGCCTGTTTTTTATAAGCCACTCATGTTCCCGCAATAATAAGCCGGGCGCGGCCTGAAAACGAACTAAACCAGCCGGAGAAAACATCATGCGTAGATTTCTTGTTGTTATTTGTGCGCTGCTAGGCAGTTTGGCGGCGGGAACGGCCTCCGCGGAGACCTATAACTACACCTTGGCGGGCGCGAGTCCCGGCGGCTTGTGGACGTCGCTCGGTGTCGGCGTGGACGCGGCGGTGAAAGCCGCCTACCCCGGCTCCACGATCACCTACCAGACGTCCGGCGGCGGTCTTGCGAATATCGTGCTGCTGCAACAGAAAAAAGTTCAGATGGGCATCGTCCATGACGCCGAGCTCAAGATTGCGGTGGACGGAGGGGCGCCGTTCAAGCAACCGGTGAAGGATTTGCGCATGATCGCCAACATGTACGACTGGGCGCCGATGGTCGCCATCATGACCAAGGCGTTTGCCGACCAGTATGGCATCAAGACGTTCGACGACATCGCGGTCAAGAAACCGCCGATGCGCCTCGCCCTCAACAAGCGCGGCAATATCGCCAACGACGTGGGTGTGCAGATGCTGCAGGCGATCGGCGTGTCGATCGACGACGTCAAGAAATGGGGCGGACAAGTGATACTGGCGGCGTCGAGCGAGCAAACCGACCTCATGAAGGACCGCCGCGCCGATTTGATCATCAACAGTCTGTTCGTGCGGCACGGTTCCCTGCTCGAGCTGGATCAGGCCGTCGACATCGTGCACCTGCCGTTGTCGCAGGCGGTGATCGACCGGGTGACCAAAGAGGCGGGCATCAAGCCTTTTACGATCCCCGCCAACTCGTACAAATTGCAGCCGAACCCGGTCCCCACCGTCACGTTGAGCGCGGGCGTCGTTGTTAACGCCGCCATGGACGAAAAGACCGCTTATAACCTGACGAAGGCCCTCGTCGAGCGCATCGACAAGATAAAGGAAGTGCACAAGTCGATGCAGGCGCTGACGCCGAAGCTGATGGCGAGCGCGACCGTGATTCCCTTCCACCCGGGGGCGGCGCGGTACTATAAAGAAGCCGGCTTGCAGTAGTCACCATCGGAATCCACCGGACAGGGACGTCTCACGAATCGTTGAGGCGAGGATGAAACAAATAGTCAGCACGATCTTCTCCACCGGCCGGCGCCGGGAGTTAACGGGACCTTTGGCGCACGCCGTCACTTTTTTCGCCGCCGCCGTTGCCGCGTGGGTGATTTACAAGACCGTCTTGAGCACCGGCGACTTGTTCGCCATGACTATCTCGTTCTTGTCGGCCATGCTGGCGCTGCTGTTCCTCCTGTTCGGGGCT
>Ga0070741_10011012_pt1 | contig 16855 bp, 14 predicted proteins | sample Coa_R1_4_FD_66440 | JGI IMG/M metagenome (GOLD analysis project Ga0070741, IMG submission 66440) | Surface soil microbial communities from Centralia Pennsylvania, which are recovering from an underground coalmine fire - Coalmine... | ecosystem: Environmental > Terrestrial > Soil > Unclassified ...
TCGCCGTCTACGACCACGCCCTCCCACCCAGCGCCGTCCTCGCCCACTACAACGCCGGCGCCGGGATCGCGGGCGGCGTGGCGCCTACGCCGACGAACACGCCCGCCCCGACGAACACGCCCACCGCGACGCGAATGCCCGCCGCGACGAACACGCCCACCGCGACGAACACGCCCACCCCGACGAACACATCCACCCCAACCGGCACGCCGCGATCGACGAGCACACCCACGCCGACGGATACGCCGCGACCGACGAGCACGCCCACAACGATGAGCACGCCCACCGCGACGAACACGCCCACCGCGACGAACACGCCCGTGCCGACGAACACGCCCGTGCCGACCAGCACGCCTGTTCCTTCCACCACCAACGCCAACGGCGGCTCGGTCGCCGTCTTTGGGATCAGCCGACCCGACACACTCATCACCCGGTCGGCGTCGGACCTCGCGAAGCTGGCGCGCCGCATCGATTACTGCCTTCACTGCGTGGCGGTGACGACCTCCCTCGGTTACGGGACGCCGCAGCAGGTCATCGACACGATGAAGGCGGCGAACCCGACCATCAGAATGCTCGGCTACGCCGGGTCGATGGATATGGGTAGCCTCCAGGGCGAGGGGTTGCTGGGGGACGCGAGCGGTCACCCGGAGTGGCGTCTGAGCAGCCGCGAAGGGTATCCGCTGATGGGCTTCTTCGACGGCGGCAGTACTACGCCGCAGCGGGCCCTATTCGATCCGGGCGGGAATTTCCGCCAGTTCCTGCTGGCCCAGATCCTGGCCGCCTTCCAGCGCTTCACTCGTCCTGACGGCACCGTCACGCTCGACGGTGTTTTCCTCGACAACGCGGTGCTGCAGATGGAGAACAACACGCTTCTGACGTCGGACGCGAGCGGCAACAGGGCAGCGGTGGCCGCGACGTGGGAGGGCGGCGATGGCCAGCTGCATCGGCCCTGGAACCCGCGTACCAATGATTACTACACCGACGCGCAGTGGTCCCAGGACATCTCGGACACCGTCGCGTACGTGTCGCAGGGTCTGCACGCTCGCTACCCAAACGCCGTGGTCATCTTCAACGAGATCGCCTGGTGGAACGACGGCGCCTCGAGTGGCGGCGTGCCAGGGGGCTGCTCCGGCTGTCCTTCGGAGCTCTCGCTCCTGAGCCCCAGCGTCGCGAGCGACGGCGGCGACATGGAGAATTTCGTCCACGCGGTGTGGGACATCGCGCCGCATTACTACGACAGCTGGGGCTGGTCGGTCTCGGCGCTCGCCACCTACGCTAGCCAGGGTAAGGCCCTCCTGGCGACGAGCGGAGTCACCGGGGCCGATCTGCCGACGCAGCAGCAGATCAACATGTACACGATGAGCTCGTACCTGCTGGGCGCGGGGCCGCGGAGCGCGTACGGCTTCCTGACGTGGGATGCGATGGACCCGGCCGCCCAGTGGTGGCCCGGCTTCGCCGCCAACATCGGCACCCCGGTCGGCACGTACGCGCAGCTGCCCGACGGTCTCTACCAGCGGGTGTTCACCGGGGGGCTCGTGCTGGTCAACAACGGCGACACGCCGATCCAGCACGACCTCGGCAGACCCATGCAGCGCCTCAACGACGACGGCTCCTGGGCGGCCACCTCGGCTCAGGTCATCACACTGGGGCCACGCACGGGGGCACTCCTCCGCTAAGCGGGGGCGGCTGTGTTCGCCGGGTACCCTCCGGGCCGATCGGCCGGGAGGCCAAATGGCTCGTCCGTCCTGTGCCGTGCCGAAGCGTCAGGCCGCGCCGAGCAGACCGAAGAGCTCGTCCGCCATCCTTTGAGCGGAGTGCTCCAGTGCCAGGGCTCGGCAAGCGTCCGACGACCCAGCGCCGGCCAGCACCCGCTCAGCGAGCGCGGCGAGCTCGCCTGGGTCGCGCCCGGTCGAGGTGAACCCAACGCCCGCCGCTCGGAGCAGCCGGACGCACTCTCCGACCGGCGTCGTCACAGCCGGCACGCCGCAGGCGAGAGCCTCGATGACCGTCATCGGCATGCCCTCGAACACCGAGGTCAGCAGGAGCACGTCCATCGCGGAGTAGATCGCGGGCATCTCGTCGGGCGAAACCTCGCCGAGGAACCGCACGTCGGTCAACCCGCCCTCCAAGACGTGTCGCTCGAGCGCGGAGCGCTGCGGACCCTCGCCGACGATCAAAAGCATGGCGTTCGAACGCCCGCGCTTGACGCGTGCGAAGGTGTCGAGCGTCAGGCGTACGTCCTTTTCCGCGCTCAGGCGCCCCACGTACGCGAGCACAGGCGCGTCCGCGGGCAGGCCCAGGCGCGCGCGGACCACCCTCTTGTCCATAGGGAAGAAGCGCTTCACGTCGACGCCGTTCTGCACGAGGTGTAGCTTGTGCCGGGCCGCTGGGTACCTATCACTGTAGCGCTCGACTTCGTCGTGGCTGACCAGCACCACGCCGTCGGCCTTGTGCACGCCCCACCGCTGGAGCCACGGGTACACGCGCCGGAAGCCGGGGAACAGCGAGGGGGACTGAAGACCATGAACCGCCACGACGACCCGAGGCTTGCCGCCACGCCGGAGAGCCAGGAACGGAAGCGCTAGCTCCATGCTCTGGGCGTACACGCAGTGCGCTTCATTCATTAGCTGCGCGATCCGCGGCATCAGCCTTGGGACGAACGCGAGCGTGAACGGGACGCGCCGCCGTTGGTACTCAGCGAGGCTCGTCCGGTATACGGCCATCGTCGCGACCTCGGGCCGCAGCGGATAGGGCATCCAACGCCCGAGCGGCACGCCGGGGTCGATGGTGCTTCCCACAGCCGCGATCGTGCCGGGCTTCGGCGTGTACCGGAGGAATTCGCGGCAATGGGCCACGACGCCGCCTGTCTGGAACCGGATGTAGTCGGTCGGCGAGACCAGCGTGATACGTCGTTGCCCCACCGTCCCCGCCCCTGTCAGCTTTCGGCTAGCTCGCGGTACAGGGAGAGGAACTCGAGGGCGGCTCGCCGCCAGTTGAACAGCTCCGAACGTCGTTTTCCTTTGGCGGCGAGCGTTCGACGGAGGTCCTGGTCGTCGAGCACCTTCGCCAGCATCGAAGCGAGGCGCGTTGGGTCGTCCGCCGGGAACGAGAGCGCCGCGCCGTCAGCCACCTCCATCAGCGCCGGTGTCTCGCTGATAATCGCCGGCGTACCGCTCGCCATCGCCTCGGCGAGCGTGAACCCGAATCCCTCGTACAGGGAGCAGGCGACCACGACGGATGCCTTCCTGAAGTAGGCGGACACGAGCTCCCTTGGGACGTAGCCGGGGCGCAGGACCGCCTCCGACAGACGCAGCTTCCGCACGATCTGCTCGTCGGCGTCCGCTCGCCAGCCGGTCGAGCCCAGCAACACGAGCTTCACCTTCCGGAACCTCGGCTCCTGCCGCAGCAGCGCCAGCGCCTGGAGCAACACCGCCAGGTTCTTCCTTGGCTGCATCACCCCCGCGAACAACACGAACTCCTCGGGGAGCGGCGGGAGAGGAACGTCGCGGCGATCGGCGAAGAACTCATCCTCGACCCCCGGATAAACCACGCGCACCCGCCGGGGATCGACGCAGGTACGCTCCAGCAGCTCGCAGCGAACCGCGTTGGACACGGTGGCCACGACGTCCGCTCGGTCGGGCAGCTCGTGGATGAGCCTCTTGAAACGCTCGCGCGCCTGTTCCGGGTAAAGGTTTGGTACAACCAGGGGGCCGACGTCGTGGAGCGTCACCACCGTCCGCCGGGCCCGGTCAGCCAGCGCCCACTCCTGGGCGGGACCGTGGTAGACGTCGACCCTGGGTGTGCCCCAGAACGGCAGCCGGCAGAGCTGGCCGACGTAGCGGTAGGGGACGGGCAAGACGGAGAGTGGATGTAAGCCCGCCAGGTCGAAATGGCGCGCGGTGCGATGGCCAGCGCACACCCAGGACAGGTCGATGCCCGGCGCGGACGATTGGCTCACCGCCAAAGCGTTGGCCAGGCCGCTGACGTAGCGCGGAATCCCGGAGTCGGTGGGCCAAGCGAGCGCGGAGACGTCGACCAGCACGCGGGTCATCGGAACCTGTCGCTCCATCGGCGCTTGCGCGCGAAGCGCACGACTAGCCATTCACCACCAGACTCTTCTGCCTGGTGTGCCGCACCGCGGCGCGCACGTGGTTGAGCACAGGTGCCCAGTCGCGTCGACAGTTCCATTCCGACGCGAGCAGCGCGTACCACAGGACCGCCCAGACGACGGCGACCGGCACACCCGCGAGCGTTACCCTCCCGCTGAGAGCCGCCACGGCCACCGCCAGGGGGATGGCGGCCATCACGCCGACGAGAAGCTTCATCCGAGGCGCGAGCAGGTCGCGGACGGTCCATGCCTGGAGAATTGCGTTCTGGGCCTCCATGGCCATCCAGGCCGCGGCCGCGCCGACCGGGCCGAACCTCGGCACCAACAGGACCGAAAGCACGGCAGTCGTGATGAGATCGGCGGTCATGATCCTCATCATCTTCCGCCCCTGGTTCTTGGCGTAGAGAACCGAGGTCAGAACCGGCGTTACGAACGTGACCGGGAGGATGTTGACCATCATCGCGAACGTGAGAAGCGACGGCGCGTAGCGATCCCCGTAGATGGTCACGATGACCGTGGGGGCCATAGCGGAGAAGAAGCTCGTCAGGCCGATCCCAACCAGGGCGCTCACGACCGCGGTGCGCTCCGAGGTGACGTCGAGTCCTGATTCGCCGCTGCCGACGATGGCGCAGAGCACCGGGAACGTCACGAGCGTCACCAGGCTCGGAACAAGCTGACTCGCCTCGACGACCCGGGACGCCGCGCCGAACACGGCCAGATCCAGGTTGCCGCCGAAGTGGGCGAGCGCGAGGGTCGGCACACGCGTGCTGGCGATGCCGGCCAGCGTGCCGAGGCCGATCACCGCGGCGGGCCGGCCGATGAGCAGCAGTTGCGACGGCGATGGCCAACCACCGACGATCTCCCTCGGCAAAAGACCGGCCACGCCGACCGCTTCGCTGATCAGCAGAGCCGCCAGCATCCACTCGAGGGTCGCCCCGCCGAGCAGCGCCGTACCGGCCAGCAGCGCGACCAACGTGCCGGCGCGCGCCGCGTTGGCCCTGGCGACCGACCCGTAGCGAATCAGCGCCTGCCGATAGGAGGAGAAGCAGTTGAAGCAGGCGCCGAGCAGTGTCAACAGGAACAACGACGCGACGGCGATCCATGGCAGGTCTCCCGCCACCCCCAGTCCCACGCACACGACGCCGATCACCAGGCTCCCAGCTAGCTTCAGGAGCCAGGCGGCCTGGACCAGGCGGGGGGCACGTTCCGGCTCCGAGCCAGCGCGCTGGATGAAGACGACGTCGATGCCGGAATCGACGGCGACCTGGGCGATGCTCAAAAGAGCGAGCAGGTAGACGAGCGTGCCGAACTCGCTCTGCTCCAGCCAGCGCGCGGCGAGGAAGGCCCAACTGAGGCGCACCGCGCGCGCGACAGCGCTCGACGCCGCCAGGCCGCTAGCCGAGGCCGCCCCCCGCCAGACTCCGGAAAGCGCGGCGGACGCCGTCACGTCGTCACCGACGATCGAGCACCCAGTTGGTCTCGCGACCTTTTCGCCATGGTTGTTACCGCAGCCAACTCCTCCGCGATCTAGGCGAGCCAGCCGGCAGGTTGCGGCGGCGGCCCCATGTACGTCCCACGGGCGCCCGCGTGGCCAGGACCCGGCGGGCGCGAGGCTGAGACGTTACGCGGCAGTATGCCGACGGCCTGTTGCGCCGAGGTTGAGAAGGCGTCACAAGCAGAATCCCCAGCCGCGAGTGCCACCTGGTTGGGCCGACTCGGCGACGGGCCGCTGGGAAGCGGCTCAGCGGTCGTGCTCGCGCCCACCCACCTCGGCGAACATCGGCAGGTCCATCTCCCCGAAGACACGTGCCGAGCTCGGGACGGCGTCACTCAGAAGCTCCTTCAGCAGGGCGACGGCCAGCCCGAGCACCAACCCGGCGGCGGCACCCATGGCGGTCTGGAGTGGGATGTTGGGCTTGACCGGGGTCTGCGGCAGGACGGCCGGTTCTACGACCGCGAGCCCACTCACCGATCGGGCCTCGGCGAGCAGCAGCTCTTGATAGCTCCGCGAGAGAGCCGCGTAGAGCTGCTGGGCGTCGCTCTGTTCGGCTTGAAGCCGAGCCAGCTCGGCATCGGTCGTGTCGGGCGACGCGGCGGAGGCGCGTTGCCTGGCCTGCGCCGCATCGATCGCCTTGGAGCGCCTGGCGATGTCCTGGGCTTGCTGGTCGAGGCGCTGGCGCAGGTCCTCGCGCGCAGCCTCGACGCGCGACCGTTGGATCTCGTCCCGCTGCTCGATCAGCGCCTGGCCGAGCGCATTGGCGAGATCCCGAGCCGCGGTTGGGCTCGTGGACTCGACCGAGAGCTGCAACAGCTGCGTGTTCCGGATCGGCTGCACGGTGACGAGTGGAGCAAGGGTGTCCGGCGTCGTGTTGACCTCGGCACGCTTGATCGCCCGTTCAATCACAGGTCGGGTTTTCACCAGGTCCGCGTACGTCCCTGCGAGCCGCTCAGCCCCGAGGATCGCACCGTACACATCGCCGCCCGAGAGGTCACTACTCTGACTCACCAGGAGCTTCATGGAGGCCTGGTAGGTCGGCACGACCGTTCGGCTGACCAGGTAAGTCGTCGTACCGCTCACGACGGCGGCCAGGATCAGCAGCCAGATCCATCGACGGAGGAAGAGCACGTAACGCCGGGCGGTCGTCGTCATAGGCCCGGCCTTGGGTTAGGCATTATCCAGCAACCAAATCTACAACCTGGGCCTCACGGCCCCGTTGCGCCGGAGTTGCGATTCAGGTGGAGGCGGGCTCCGGTCGAGCGTCTAGCCCCGCAAGATCATTCCGGAATGGCCGGACAGCAGAACCACACGCACAGGCGCACTACCCCACGTCCCGTCGTCGTTCAGCCGGTACATCTGACGACCCAGGTCGTATTGGACGTCGGCCCAGCCTGGATTGACCAGAACCAGGCCGTTGCGGAACACACGCCGGTGCAGGCCGTTGTGCAGCAGCTCGTCTGCACCAACCGGTTCGCCGATCTGGCTGTTGGCGACGCCTGGCCAGACGTCCGAATTGGGATCCTGGTCCCAGTTGGTGAAATCGTAGGCGCTGGTGGATCCGGCGGCGCCGAGAAGGAAGGACGCGTACGTGAACATGTTCGTCTTCTGCTGCACCGCCCGGTCGTTGCTGTTGACCCCGCTCACCGCCAGGACGATCTTGCCCCTGCTGCTCAACCGCGCGAGCTGGGTCACGGTCCAATCCCAGTTCGTGTACCACTGGCCGGGGAGGTTCCAGTGCGCGCTTAGGAACTGCTCGATCATCACGCCGTCGGGGCCATCGGCGATGTCGAGGAGGCTGGCCTGGTCCCCGCAGGTGGGCGCCGGGCAGGCGCCGGCGACGCCGCCCGCATACGATGAATCCGCGAACCAGCTGAGGCCGTTGACGAGGACGAGCGCGGCCGGGTAGAGCGCGTGCACGCCCCGAGAGACGTACGCGACGGTGTCGCGGATGTCTCGCGCCCAATCGGCGTCCGTGTAGTAATCGCCAGTCCGGGGGTTCCATGGGCGGTACAGGCGGCCATCCGCGTTGTCGCCTTCGTACCACATGAGGGCCGGATGCCCGTCGGCGTCGGGCCTGAAAATCGTGCTGCGCGTCATGGTCTGGAAGGCCTGGTCCAGGAGGACGCCGTCGAGACCGAGCGACCCATCAGGCCGCTGGTAGCGTTCGAGATCGGCCAGGATCTGGTCGAGCAGGAACTGCCGGAACGAGCCGTTGGGGTCGGTCGGGTCGAACCGGCCTGGATCGAACACCCAACGGGTCGGGGTGCCGTCGGGGCCGTCGAAGTAGCCCATAAGAGGGTGGCCTTCCCTCGATCGCAGACGCCACTCCGGGTGGTCCGAGGCGTCGCCGAGCAGGCCTTCGCCGCCAAGGAAGCCCATGTCGAAGCTGCCGGCGTAGCCGAGGATCTTGAGGTTCGGGTTGGCGGACTTCAGCGTCTCGACCAGCCGCTGAGGCACCGGTTCCCCGAAGGAAGTCGTGACGGCGACGCACCCCTGGCAGAAGTCGACACGTCGCGCCAGGGCCCGCAGCTCGTCGGGCGACATCGCCGCCAGCGACTCCGCCGACCGAACCGTGAAAGTGCGAGCCGGTCCACCCGCGACAGGTGGCCCCCAGGCTCCACGCGGCATGGTCGGTCCATCCGCAGCGGTTGGGCCCCAGACCGCACGCGGTATGGCTGCGGAGGATCGACCGGCCATGGCGAGCGCGACCAGAAGTGCGAGGGGGAGGAGAAGGATCCGGCTCGACGTTCGCCTTACCTACCGTGCCTCACACGCAGAACCAGCCGCGCTCGGCGGCGAGATCCGCGACCGCGGCCGCTAGCTTCAGTGGATCGTGCCGGATGTAGCGTCCTTCGCTCAAAAGGTCGCGTCCGACGCAGCGATCCGCCCACGGTTGGTCGGCCAACGCGGCGGTGCCGACGGGGGCCGACCCGGCCGACGCGTACAGGTCCAGCCGGTGGCTTGGCCACACACGGTTGTAGAGCACGGCGTCGAGCTCACGCCCGCCGAGACGCCCGTCGATGGCGGCCACGAAGTCGGAAACCGTGAAGTTCGGCGTCTCGTTAGGCTTGGTCATGAGGTTGCAGACGTAGACGATGGGCGCCGCGGTGTCGCGGAGCGCCTCGGCGACGCCCCGCACGAGCAAGTTGGGCACGATGCTCGTGAACAGGTCACCGGGACCGATCAGCACGAGGTCGGCGTCGGCGATGGCGTCGAGTGCTGGGGCGAACGCCTCGGCCATCGGGTCGAGCCGCACGCTGTGGACCGGTGCTTCGAGCATGTCGGCGAGCCCGTCGATCGTCGCCTCGCCTCGGTAGCAGCGGCCGTTCGCCAAGTCCATCACCAGATCCACTCGATCGAGCGTGACCGGGAGGACGCTGCCGTCCACGTCGAACACCTCGTGCAGGCGCTCGATCGTGCTGACCGTGTCGCCGGTGATCTGCTCGAGCGCCGCGAACACGACGTTGCGCACCGTGTGGCCGTCCAGCGAGCCGCCGAGGAACCGGTGGGTGAGCAGTTCCTTCATCGCGTGCGGGTGGCGCGACAGCGCGACCAGGCAGCGCGTGAAGTCGCCCGGCGGCAGGATCCCGTACTCGTCGCGCAGCCTTCCGGAGCTGCCGCCGGAGTCCATCATGGTCACGATGGCGGTGAGCCGCACGCCGAGCGTGCGCAGCCCCGTCAGGGCCGCGAAGTGGCCCGTGCCGCCCCCGATGGTGACGACGTGCGGGAGGCGCACGTCCGAAGCCGGACGCTGCCGCCTCCTTTCACGAGGCGACACCAGCCCGCTGCTTCTCGCCATGGTGCACCACCGCCAAACGGGTGATAGCACGGGCGGCTCGGGAATCAGGGCCAAGAATCCGTGGAGGTTTGGTGGACGGCTCGGCGACTTTCGCCGTTCCGCCACCTCAACGCCCGCCTAACCGATTTTCAACTCCCGCCTCGACCGAATCTCCACGCCCTCGGCGGTCCCAGCCTTTTAGGCTGCCCCCGGACGGCGCGCGGCGCGTGCAGCTGCCTCGAGAGAAGCGCCGGGACGAGGTTCACGTTGCGGATAGCAGTCGCCGGGGTCCGCGGGGTCCCCGCCAACTTCGGAGGATCGGAAACGGCGGCCGAGGAGATCGGCCGTCGCCTCGTCGAGCGCGGGCACGAGGTGACGGTCTACTGCCGGGCGCACAACAGCCGAACGAACAGCGCTATGTACGCCGGGATGCGGCGGGTGGTCCTGCCTTCGATCAACACGTTCAACTTCGACACCATCAGCCATTCGTTCCTGGCGTCGCTCCACCTCCTCGCGACCAACACGGCGGACGTCGTGCACTTCCACGGGATGGGCAACGCCCTCTTGCTCCCGCTTTTCTGGTTCTCGCGGAAGCGGACCGTGGTGACGATCGATGGGCCCGATTGGGAGCGCCCCAAGTGGGGTCGGGTGGCGAAGATGGCGCTCCGGCTGTCGGCCCGGCTCGCCGCGCGCTGGGCCGACGCGCTGATCATCGACAACCACCCGGCGATCGCCTATTTCCGGCGGAACTTCGGCGTGGAGGGCGTCTACATCCCATACGGCGCCGACCCCACCCTGCCGACGGCGTCGCCCTACCTCGACGAGCTCGGCCTCCAGCGGCGGCGCTACCTGCTGTTCGTGGGCGCGCTGGTGCCCGACAAAGGGCCTGACCTGCTGGTGGATGCCTACCGACGCGTCGAAACGGACATGCCGTTGGTCGTCGTCGGGGACTCGCCGTTCTTTCCACGCTTCCGGCAGGAGCTGCGGGCCAGGGCGGACGCCCGCGTCCGCTTCCTGGGTTACGTGTACGGGGACCGCTACCGGCAGCTGCTCGCGAACGCCTATGCCTACATGCACCCCCTGCGCAGCGACGGGACCTCGCCGGCGCTGCTGCAGGCTCTGGCGTACGGAAGCTGCATCGTCATCAACAGCCTGCCCGAGGCGCTCGCTGCGGTGGGCGACGCCGCGCTGCCGTACCGCCTGAACGACCCGGAGGACCTCGCCCGGCAGATCCGGCGCGTGATCGACGACCCGGAGCTGGCCGACGAGCTCCGCCGGCGCGCACGGGACAAGGCGCTGCGCGAGTACAACTGGGACACCATCGCCGCGCAGCACGAGGAGCTCTACGCCGCGGTCCTGCAGTCGAGCCGACGGGACGCGATGGCGCGGCAGTCCGGATGACCGTGGCCAGGTGCCAGGGAGTCGACGCGCGGAGCAACCGCGACTCAACTCAGCGTCAACCACGACCTCAACGGCGTCGCGACGGAATCCGTTTAGGCTCGGGCTGTAAGCGCGGGACGTGATGTCGTTGCGGGGCACCGTCCGCGGCCCAGGAGGTGCGCCGTGTCGACGATTTGGGTTGGCCGGGCTTCCTCGCCAGACGAGGAAGCCGCTCGGGCCTCCTTCTTCGCCCACCCGACGAGCATCGTCGAGAGCGGCTCCATCGGGGCGCGCACGCGAATCTGGGCGTTCTGCCACGTGCTCGCCGGCGCCGTGGTCGGCGAGGACTGCAACCTCGGCGACCACTGCTACGTCGAGGGAGGGGCCCGCATCGGCTCCGAGGTGGTCATCAAGAACAACGTCGCGGTCTGGCGTGGCGTGACCATCGAAAGCCGCGCGTTCGTCGGTCCGAACGTCACGTTCACGAACGACCTGGTGCCGCGCGCGAAGGTCTTCCGTGACGAGTACGACCACACCTGCGTCCGCGAAGGGGCGAGCCTCGGCGCGAACGCGACGGTTCTCTGCGGGATCACGATCGGCCGGTACGCGCTCGTCGGCGCTGGCGCGGTGGTGACGAGGGACGTCCCCGACTTCGGGCTCGTGGTCGGCAACCCGGCTCGCCTCAAAGGCTTCGTCTGCCGGTGCGGAGGGCGACTCGCGTTCCGGGAAGGACGCGCGACGTGCATCTGCGGAAGCCAGTACGTCGACGTCGACGGCCGCGTCCGGGAGGCAGCATGAACGTGCCGTTCGTCGACCTGGCGGCCCAAACGGCCGAGGTGCGCCCTGAGATCGACGAGGCGCTCCGCGCCGCCCTCGACCGGTCGGCCTTCTACGGTGGACCAGCGTTGACCGCGTTCGAAGACGCCTTCGCGCGCTACTGCGGGGCGGCCCACGCGGTCGCGGTCGCCAGCGGCACGGACGCGCTGGAGCTGGCGCTTCGGGCGATCGGCATCGGCGCCGGCGACGTGGTCGTGACGGTGCCGCACACCTTCATCGCCACGGCGGAGGCGGTCATCCAGACCGGCGCGACGCCGCGGTTCGTCGACGTCGAGCGCCGCACCTACAACATGGACCCGGCCGAGCTGGCCAGGTACCTCACTGAGAGCTGCGAGCGCGACACAGCCGGGGTGGTTCGGGAGCGTGCGACCGGACTGCGCGTCGCGGCGGTCATCCCGGTGCATCTCTACGGGCTGCCGTGCGCCATGGCCGAGATCCTCGCGATCGCCGAGGCCTTCGGTCTCGAGGTCGTCGAAGACGCCTGTCAGGCGCATGGCGCCGAGTACCGGCTACCGGACGGGCGCACCGCCAAGGCGGGCACGCTCGGCCGCGCTGGGTGCTTCAGCTTCTACCCGGCGAAGAACCTGGGGGCGATCGGCGAGGCCGGCGCGCTGGTCACGAACGACGCGGCCGTGGCGGAGCGCGTTCGGATCCTGCGCGACCACGGCCAACGCGAGCGGTACATCCACGTGTCGCCAGACGGCGTCAACGCCCGGATGGATGCGATCCAGGCGGCCGTCCTCAGCATCAAGCTGACCCGTCTCCCCTTCTGGAACGAGCGTCGCCGGCAGGCGGCCGCCTGGTACGCCGAGCAGCTGGGCGACAGCGGCCTCCAACTGCCGTGGGAACCCAACGGCGCGTCCCACGTCTACCACCTGTACGTGGTGCGCGTGCCCGAACGCGATCGCGTGCGCCAGGAGCTCGCCGACGCGGGTGTCGCGACCGGCGTCCACTACCCAGTTCCGCTGCACTTGCAGCCGGCGTTCGCTCAGCTCGGATTCGAACGCGGGCGCTACCCGGTGGCCGAGCGCGCCGCCGCCGAGGTCGTCTCCTTGCCGATGTACCCGCACATCACGCAGGAGCAGGTTTCGTACGTGGCGGCACAGCTTCGCCACGCGGTCGCGCCGCTGATGGCAGCGAGGCGGTGAGCGCGGCCGCGACCGAGAGCGCGCGCAAGCTGACGGGCGGGCGCGGTTTGCCGCGGTTGGGTCCGGCGGCGCCCGTCGCCTCGCAGCACCCCGCCGAGCCGGTCCGGTTGGCCGGACTGCCACCCGCCCGTACCGTGGAGATGGCGGAGCGGCTGCTGTCGCGCGGGGTGCCGGTCGAGATCGACGTCGGCGGCTCGCCCACGCTGCGGCGGGCGCTCGGATCGACGGGCGCCGGGAGCGTGGTCCTGAGGCCGGCCGCGACGTCGCCGATCGAAACGGTCGTCACGCGGATCCGCGACGTGGTCGTGGCGGGCGCGACCCTGTTGCTGGTCGCCCCGCTCCTCGGCGGGCTGGCTCTGCTCGTCAAACGGTCGTCGCCTGGACCAGCCCTGTTCTCGACCCGGGTGGTCGGGCGAGGCGGGCGCGTCTTCGTCTGGCGGAAGCTGCGGACGATGCGCGTCGGCCGGCCGGCCGACGACGCGGCGCGCCGGGAGCGCTACCGCGCGTTCCTCGAAGGGCGAGCGCCCCAGGCCGGGTCCGGTGTGGGCGCCAAGATCGTCGACACCGCGCGCATCACGCCGCTCGGCCGCGTCCTGCGCCGGCACAGCCTCGACGAGCTGCCGCAGCTGTGGAACGTGCTCGTCGGCGACATGACGCTTGTCGGGCCACGCCCGTGCCTCACGTACGAGTACGAGCTGCAGGCCCCCTGGCAGCGGCTCAGGTACCGCGTCAAGCCAGGTCTGACCGGACCTTGGCAGGCGTACGGCCGCAGCCAGCTCAGCTTCGACGAGATGGCGCTCCTCGATTACTGCTACGGCCGCACAAAGACGCCGTGGACGGACCTTCGGATCCTGCTCCGTACCGTGAGGGTGTTGGTGACGGGCGAGGGAGGTTACTAGCGGTGGACCGGGTGCGCGTCGGGATCGTCGGCGCCGGCTACTGGGGGCCTAACCTCATCCGAACGTTCGCCGGTCTCGATGGGTGCGAGGTCGCGTGGGTGTGCGACCGGCGGCCCGGGCGCCTGCAGTACATCGCCGAGCGGTTCCCGGAGCTGCCGTTGACGGACCGATACGACGACCTGCTGGCCGATCGGCGGTTGGACGCCATCGCGATCGTCACGCCGCCCGCCACCCACCGCGCGTTGGCCGAGGCGGCGCTCCAGGTTGGCAAGCACGTGCTCGTCGAGAAGCCGTTGGCGCTGACCGTCGAAGACGCGGCCGCGCTCGTGGAGATGGCGGATCGGCTCCGTCTCGTGCTCGCGACCGGGCACGTCTTCGTCTACCACCCGGCGGTCGCGGCGATCCGCGACCTCGCGCGCGCCGGCACGCTCGGCGACCTCTGCTACGCCGAGTCGGATCGCGTGAACCTGGGACACCCTGACTCAGCGGTGGACGTGATCTGGGACCTCGCGGTCCACGACGTGTCGGTGCTCGTCGCCGTCGTCGGGTCCACCCCAGCGGAGGTGCAGGTCGATGCCCGTCGGTGGCTCCATCCGACCCTGACCGACGTCGCGTTCATCACCCTCCGGTTCGACGGCGGGTTCCTGGCCAAGCTGCACGTGAGCTGGTTATCGCCGATGCGGGTACGGCGGATGTTCATCGCGGGGACCAACGGGTCGGCGATCTTCGACGACACGCGGGCCGAGGACAAGCTCGTCCTGATCGATCGTGGCGTCGACACGCGCGTAGGCGCGGGCGATTCCACCGTCAGGGATCTCGTCTACCAGCCCGGCAAGACGCAGGTCTGCGCCCTGCCGGACGTGCTCCCGCTCACGGCGGAGTGCGCTCGGTTCGTCCAGTGCGTCCGATCCGGGGGTGCGCCGGAAGCCGACGGACACGCGGGGCTGGCGGTCGTGCGCGTGCTGGACGCTGCCCGGCGGTCGGCTTCGAACGGCGGCCGGCCTGTTCGCCTGGGTGAGAATCCCGCGCGCGGCGGAGCGGCGCCGCCGGCACCGGCGTAGTCCGCCGTCGGCGGTCTGGGATCCCGATGAACGGCGTGTCGCCGAGCGTCGGTGCGGCCACCGGTGCTGCCCGCGTGCTCGGGTGGGGCCGACCCTGGCGCGAGCCCGCGAAGAAGCTGCGCGAGGCGCACGTCGCACGTGGCGCGCTGCTGCTCATGGGCTCCTTCCTCCTCTCGGCGCTGCTCGGCGCGTTCCAGCAGGCGCTGTTCAACGCGCGGTTCGGCGCTGGCGCCGAGGCGAGCGCCTTCTACGCGGCGACGCGCCTGCCGAACCTGCTCTACGGCCTGGTCGGCGGCCGGGCGCTGTTCTCGGCGCTCATTCCGGTGCTCGTCGCCGACGAGCGCGAGCGCGGGCCGGAGGGCGTCTCCGAGCTGACGAGCATCGTCCTCAACGCCCTCGTCCCGGCCATGCTGCTAGTGGTGCTGCTCGGCGAGCTCGGCGCCCCCGGGCTGGTCGCGACCGCCATCGCGCCAGGGTTCGACGACGCGACGAGCCAGTTGACCGCGGTGCTGACGCGCGTGATGCTCGTCCAGCCGCTCATCCTGATCGTCGCCAGCGTGGCGATCGCGCTGCAGAACAGCCGGAACCAGTTCGCCCTCGGCGCGATCTCCTACGCGAGCCACAACGTCGCGCTCGTGGGCGGCATCGTCCTGAGCTGGCTGTACCCACCGATCGGGGTCCTCGGCCCCGCGCTCGGGTTCGTCGCCTCGGGGTTCCTGCAGCTCGCGCTCGTCATCCCTGGCCTCGTCGGCCGGTTCGAATACCGCTTCCTCTGGCGCCCTTGGGACCGCCGCTTGCACGACGTCGTCCGGTCGCTGGTCCCCAACGGGCTGTGGGTCGGGGTCGGCTACGCCGGCGCGGTGCTCGACACGGCGCTCGCGTCGAAGACGTCCGACCCCGCGGCGGTCGCCGCGCTCTACAACGCGCTCCTCCTGATCGGGCTGCCGATCTCGCTGCTGGGTAAGGCGGTCGGGCAGTCCGGGTTCCCGGCGCTCGCGGCGTGTGCCGCGGCCGGGGAGTGGCGGCGCATGCGGACCGTCACGCTGCGCACGGTGGGCACGGTGCTCCTCCTGGCCGTCCCGACCGCGGCCGCCCTGATCGTCGCCGGCCGCCCGCTGATCCACGTCGTCTTCGAGCACGGCCGTTTCGACAGCCACGCCGCCGACCTGACCGACCGGCTGCTGGTCGTCTACGCGCTCGGCCTTCCGGCCTACGTCGCGTCGGAAGTGGTCGCCCGCGGCTTGATCGCGCTGCGCGATTCGCGCACCCCGCTCCTCACCAAGACCGCGCAGCTCGTCGTCCGGGCGGCGGCGACGCTGGCGATCCTGGACGCGGTGGGGGTCGTCGCCATCCCGGCCCTGTTCGCCGCCACCGCGACCCTGGAGGTGCTGGCGCTCGGGGCGATCCTGGTCGCCCGCATCCGGCACCGGGAGCTCGCGGAGGCGGTCTGAGGCGCCGGGGCGCTCTGTGCACCTCCTCACCCCCTTTTCTCAACCGGATTGCGTCCACGGCGCGACAGTGCCGTGGTCCCATGTCATCGGCTGCAACCCAGAATGAACGTCAGCGAAACACCGGTTGGCTCGTCCATCCGGGATCAACGGAGCGTGCCGGCGCCGGTCGCCGTCGCGTGCAGCGTCGGCGTCATGGCGTACAACGAAGAGGCGAACATCGCCCGCCTGATCGAGGCGCTCCTCGCCCAGCAGGGCCCCACCTGCCACATCCGCGAGATCATCGTCCTCGCCAGCGGCTGCACCGACCGCACGGAGGAGATCGTCCGCGGGTACGAGGCCCGCGAGCCGAAGGTCAAGCTCCTGAGCCAGGCGCGCCGCGAAGGGAAGGCGTCGGCCGTGAACGTCTTCCTGGCCGTGGCGCAGTCGGACATCCTCGTGCTCGAGAGCGCCGACACGATCCCCGCGCCCGGCGCGATCGCACGGCTGCTGGCGCCGTTCGCCGACCCGAACGTCGGGATGACCGGCTGCCGGCCGGTCCCCGTCAACGACCGGACGTCTTTTATGGGGTTCGCAGCGCACCTGCTCTGGGACCTGCACCACCAGATCGCCCTCCGGCGGCCGAAGATGGGCGAGGTGATCGCGTTCCGGCGGGTGTTCCGCCGGATTCCGCACACGTCCGCCGTCGACGAGGCGGA
>Ga0070741_10011014_pt1 | contig 16848 bp, 16 predicted proteins | sample Coa_R1_4_FD_66440 | JGI IMG/M metagenome (GOLD analysis project Ga0070741, IMG submission 66440) | Surface soil microbial communities from Centralia Pennsylvania, which are recovering from an underground coalmine fire - Coalmine... | ecosystem: Environmental > Terrestrial > Soil > Unclassified ...
GGGTCGATGACGTCGTGCGGGAAGCCGTGCGGGTACGTCGGCAGGGCCTGCGGCGTCACGATCCCCATCAGCTCCCAGTGCCCGAGGGTCGTGTCCTTGCCCTTGGAGCGCTCGAGCAGCCGGCCCGCGACCGCCGGCGCGCCCGCCTGCGGCGGGCAGCCCTCGAGCTCCTCGACGTTGCCGAGCCCGAGCGCCTCGAGGTTGGGGAGATCGAGCCCGCCGACCGCGCGGGCGACGTTTCCGAGCGTGTCCGACCCCTCGTCGCCGAACTCCGCCGCGTCCGGCAGCGCCCCTGCGCCCACGGCATCGAGCACGATTACGCATGCACGCGGCATAGCGGCCTATTCTATGAGCCGGGTGCACACCGTCCTGGACTTCCTCGGCCTCGTCGCCTACGTCGTGCTGGTGATCGCGCTGGCCGCCGGGGTGACCGCGCTCGTCGTGCGGATCTCGCCGACGAAGGACAAGCAGCCCGCCAAGTCGGGCTAGGCGAGCACCTCGTAGAGGGGCGTGTACTCGAGGCCGTGCGCCTCGGCGACCGCCTGGTAGGTGACCTTGCCCCCTAGGACGTTCACGCCGGGCGCGAGCCCCGGGTCGAGCGCGACCGCCTCGGTCAGGCCGTTGGACGCGATCGACTCGACGTACGGGAGCGTGGCGTTCGTCAGCGCCTTCGTCGAGGTGATCGGCACCGCGCCGGGCATGTTGGCGACGCAGTAGTGGGTGACGCCGTCGACGACGTAGACGGGATCGGTGTGGGTGGTCGGCTTCGAGGTCTCCGCGCAGCCGCCCTGGTCGATCGCGACGTCGCAGAACACCGAGCCGTGCTTCATCTCGGCGAGCATCGGCCTCGTGATCAGCTTCGGGGCCTTCGCGCCGGGAATCAGCACTGCGCCGATCACGACGTCCGCGTCGCGGACCGACTCCTCGATCTGCAGCGTCGAGCTCATCACCAGGCTGACGCGGCCCGAGAGGATCTCGTCCAGGTGGCGCATCCGGTCGATCGAGCGCTCGAGGATCGTCACGCTCGCGCCGAGCCCGATCGCGATCACGGCGGCGTTGTAGCCGACGATCCCGCCGCCGATCACCAGCACCCGCCCCGGCGCCACCCCGGCGACGCCGCCGAGCAGGAGCCCGCGGCCGCCGAGCGGCTTCTCGAGGAAGTACGCCCCGGCCTGGGCGGCGAGCCGCCCCGCGATCTCGCTCATCGGGGCGAGCAGCGGCAGCGCGCCGCCCGCGGTCTCGACCGTCTCGTACGCGACGCACGTCGCGCCGCTCGCGACCAGCGCGTCGGTGAGCTCCTTGCTCGCGGCCAGGTGGAGGTAGGTGAAGAGGATCTGGCCCTCGCGCAGGCGCGGGTACTCCTCCGGCAGCGGCTCCTTCACCTTCAGCACCAGGTCGGAGCCCGCCCAGACGTCGTCCACCGGCGCGAGCGCCGCGCCGACCGCCGCGTACTGCGCGTCCGCGAACGCGCTGCCCTCCCCCGCGCCGCTCTCGACCGTGACCTCGTGGCCGCGCTGCACGAGCTCGCGCGCCCCGGCGGGCGTCAGCGCGACGCGGTACTCGTCGGACTTGATCTCCCTGGCGACGCCGATCTTCACGGGCGCGCGGACTCTAGCGCCTCCGGGCTGGCCGGTCCCGGGCGGCGGTCGTAGGGTTGGACCACATGGTCGACCAGCCGACGGGCACCGTCACGCTGCTGTTCACCGACATCGAGGGATCCACGTCCCTGCTCGCCGAGGTCGGGCGCGGCGCGTACGCCGATCTCCTCGCCACGCAGCGGCGGCTGCTCGGGGAGGCCTTCGACGATCACGGCGGCTACGTGGTCGACAGCGAGGGCGACTCGTTCTTCGTCGCGTTCTCCGCGGCGCCGGACGCCGTCGCGGCGGCCGCGGAGGCGCAGGCGGCGCTGGCGGCGTTCGAGTGGCCCGGCGGACGGCAGGTACGCGTCCGGATGGGCATGCACAGCGGGCGGCCACTCGTCACGGCGCCCAAGTACGTCGGTCTGGAGGTCCACCGCGCGGCGCGCGTCATGGCGACCGCCCACGGCAGGCAGGTCGTGCTCACCGAAGCGACGGCGAGGCTCGCCGAGCAGGAGCTGCCGGAGCGGGTCGAGCTGCACGATCTCGGCCAGCTGCGGATCCGTGACTTCGACGGCCCCGTCCGCCTGTTCCAGCTCGGACACGAAGCGTTCCCCCCGCTGAAGACGCCGGCGAACACGAACCTGCCGACGCCGGTCTCGTCGTTCCTCGGGCGGGAGGACGAGCTCGAGGACGCAGCGGTCGCGCTCCTCCGCTCGCGCCTGGTCACCGTCGTCGGCCCGGGCGGGCAGGGCAAGACGCGGTTCGCGCTCGAGCTGGCGCGGCGGATGCTCGACCGGCGCGCCGACGAGTACCGCGACGGGGTCTTCTTCGTACCGCTCGCCCCGGTCCGGGAGGCCGAGCTCGTACCGGAGGAGATCCGCGCCGCGCTCGGCGCCGACGACGTCGCCGCGGCCGTCGGCGACAGGCACGTCCTGATCCTGCTCGACAACTTCGAGCAGGTCGTCGCCGCCGCGCCCGCTCTCGGCGGGCTGCTCGGCTCGTGTTCGAACCTGACGCTGCTGGTGACGAGCCGCGAGCTCCTGCGCATCGCCGGCGAGCGTGCCTTCGAGCTCCCGCCGCTCGCCGACGGGGACGGCATCGAGCTCTTCTGCGAGCGTGCCCGGGTCGAGCGGGACGGCGAGGTCGCCCGCCTCGTCGCCAGGCTCGAGGGGCTCCCGCTCGCGATCGAGCTGGCAGCGGCGCGGGCGAGCGTCCTCGGGCCGGGCCGTCTGCTCGAGCGGCTCGGGCAGCGGCTCGACCTCCTGCGCGGCGGACGGGACGCGGACCCGAGGCAGCAGACGCTGCGGGCGACGATCGACTGGTCGTACGACCTGCTCGACCCGCCCGAGCGAGAGCTCTTCGCGCGCCTGTCCTGCTTTGCCGGCGGCTGTACGCTCGAGGCCGCGGAGGCAGTCGCCGGCGCCGACCTCGACGTCCTCCAGAGCCTCGTCGACAAGAGCCTGGTCCGGTACCGGGACGACCGGTACTGGATGCTCGAGACGATCCGCGAGTACGCGACGGAGCAGCTGGAGGCGAGCCCGGCCGGCTCGGAGGTGATTCGCCGCAGGCACCTCGACTGGTTCCTCGAGCTCGCCACGCGCACGGAGCTGGAGTCGCGCGCCGGCGACCGGGACGCCTGCTTCGACCGGCTGGCGGCCGACCACGACAACCTCCGGGCGGCGCTCACGGCCGCCGGCACGCTCGACGACGCCGGACCGGAGCTCGAGCTGGCGACCGCGCTCTGGCGCTTCTGGGCGGGCCGCGGGTTCGTCGAGGAGGGGTTGCGCCGGCTCGAGTTCGCGCTGAGCCGCTCCTCCCACCAGCCGCTCGAGGCGCGGCTCGGCGTCAGCTATCTCGGCCAGATGGCGAGCCGCTCGGCCATGGAGATCCTGCCCGAGGTCGAGGCGATCGCGGCGGCTGCCGGGGGCGAGGCCGGGAGGTTCACCCGGGTCGGTGCCCTGATCCTGATCGGGCTGCTGGAGCTCACGCTCTCCGGCTCCGGTGCCGCAGAGCCGGTACTCGAGGAGGCCGTCTCCCTCGCGGGCGACGACTATCCGGCCGAGCGCGCCGAGGCGATCGGCTGGCTCCTCATCGCCGCCCTCTATGGTCCGCTGCCGGCCGACCAGGGAATCGCCCGCTGCCGGGCGGCTGTCGAGCAGGCAGGCGGCAACCGAACCGTCGAGGCGTTCGCCCTCGTCGAGCGGGCCGCCCTCGAGGCGATGCGCGGCGACATTCCGACCGCCAGGACGCTCCTCGCCGACGGCCGGGAGATCTTCCGCGAACTCGACCTAACCGTCTTCGACGCCAATACCGCCCAGGAGGGCTACTTCGTCGAGATGCTGGCGGGCAATCCCGCCGGAGCCGTCGCCGACCTCCGCGCCGCCTTCGACCGACTCGCCGAAACGGGGGAGCGCGGTTTCCGGTCGACGGTCGCGGGCTACCTCGCGCACGCCTGGCTCGCCGTCGGCGACCTCCAGGCGGCCGACGGCGCCGCGCGGCTCTCCGAGGATGCGGCGGGGCCGGACGACTGGACCTCCCAGAGTCTCTGGCGCATGGCAAGGGCGAGGCTGCTCGCGCTCGACGGTGGCCACGACGAGGCTCTCCGCCTTGCCTCCGTGGCCGTGGAGGTGCTGCAGCCCGGCATGCTGAACATGAAGGCCGACCGCCTCGTCGACCTCGCCGGCATCCTGGCCCTCGCGGGACGCCCCGAAGAAGCGGCCGGCGTCCTCCGCGACGCACTCGCGCTGTACGAGCAGAAGGGCAACGTCGTGTCGGCTGCCGAGGTCCGGTCAGCACTTGGCGAGACCGAGATCTAGCCTGCGAGCTCGCGGGCCAGGCGTCCGGCGGCAAACGCCGCGGCGAAGAACGCTGGATCCTCGTCGGGGCCGCGGCCCATGTGCGAGAGCGTCAGCCCCGCACAGGGCTGCTCCCAGCCGGTGCCGTCCTCTCCGACCGCGACCTCGCCGAGCACGAGGCCGAGCACCGACCGCGTGTGATGCGAGAGGCCGCGGTGGCGCTCGCGCGGGTCGGCCCCGGAGACGCGCGCGGCGACGACCGGGCGGCCGCCGAGGGCCAGCGCCGCGTTCGCCGCCGACGCCGCGGCCGTCCCGCCGTGGCCCAGCGGCGTGCCGGTGCCGACGATCCCGGGCCCGATCGAGCACACGGCCACGTCGGCTCCCCGCGCCTTCGCCCACGCCAGCGCCGACCAGACCGACACGCACTCGGCGTCGCCGCCGAAGCAGCCGCCGACCGACGCGACCGCCTCGACGAGCCCTCGCGCGCGCAGCTCCCGCAGCGAGTCGGACAGCGCGACGGGCAGCGCACCGCCCTCGAGCTGCACGTAGACGACCCGCAGCCCGGCGAGCGCGGCGCAGACGGGCGCGAGCTGGCTGTGCAGCGAGCAGCAGACGACCGGCATGCCGTCGAGCGAGCCGTCGAGGGGCCCGTCCTCCTCGGCGTGCCGTGCCGCCGCCTGGACCGGCGTGTACGGGAGCTTCACGACGTGGGCGCCCGGCTCGGCCGGGAGGCCGAGGCCGCGGGTCAGGTTGACGTGGAGCACGTCGAAGCCGCCCGAGCCGAGCCCGAGGTCGCGGGCCTGCGTGTTGACCACGACGTCGTCGCCGAGCGCGACGGGGCCGGTCAGCGCCGGGTAGGCGACGCACGGCGTCCCGTCGACCTCGATCCGCGCCAGGCCCTCGTGCCGCTCGAGCACCGCGGTCACGCTGCCCCGGCGCAGGCTAAGCGGCACGCGCCTCCGCGAGCAGGGCGAGCGTGACGTCGACCATCGCGTCGAGGTCGGCGACGGCGATGTGCTCCTGCGGCGTGTGGATCTCGGCCATCCCGTTCGCGAGGTTCAGGCACGCGAGGCCGCGCATGTTGAAGACGTTGGCGTCGGCTCCGCCGCCGGAGAGGGCATAGGTCGGCTCGTGGCCCGTCCGGCGCAGCGCGGCCTCGGCGAGCCGCACCGGCTCGTCGCCCTTGCCGAAGCGGTAGCCGTGGAAGCCGCGGTTCACCTCCGCCTCCACCTCGCAGCCCGCGAGCGACGCGGCGAACGAGCAGGCGTCGAGCATCTCCTGGACGACGTCCGAGAGCTTCGCCTCGTCGTGCGAGCGCGCCTCGCAGTTCAGCACGCAGCGGTCGGGGACGATGTTGCGCGCGACGCCGCCCTGGATGACGCCCACGTTCGCCGAGGTCTCCTCGTCGAGCCGGCCGAGGCGCATGTCGGCGATCGCCCGCCCCGCCGCCGCGATCGCGGAGCGGCCCTCCTCCGGCGCCATGCCGGCGTGGGCCGACTGCCCGACGAACGTGATCTCCATGATCATCGAGTGCGGAGCGCCGAGGATGACCTCGCCGATCGGCCCCGCTTGGTCGTAGACGTACCCGACCCGCGCGGCCAGGCGGCTGCAGTCGAACGCCTGCGCGCCGCGCAGCCCGACCTCCTCCTTGGGCGTGAACAGGAGCTCGATGCCTGCGTGCGGGATCCGTGACTCGACGACCCGCCGCGCGGTCTCGACCATCGCGACGACGGCCGACTTGTTGTCGGCGCCGAGGATCGTGCCGGCCGCGTTACGGACGACCCCGTCCTCGACGACGGGCTCGATCGGCCCGGTCGGCGGCACGGTGTCCATGTGCGAGCAGAGGAAGAGCGGCGTCCCCTCCGCCGTGGCCTCGATCCGGGCGTAGAGGTTGCCGGTGTCGCCGCCGACGGCCTCGCCGGCGCCGTCCTCGTCGACCGCCAGCCCGAGCCCGCGCAGCTCGGCGGTCACGCGGTCGGCGACGGGACGCTCCTCGCCCGGAGGCGTCCGCATCGCCGCGAGATCCAGGAAGAGCTCGAGCGCGCCCATGCGCGCGCGATGCTAGCCGGTGGCGGCGGTGAGGCCGAGCCGGGCGCGCGCGCGGTCGTGGGCGGCGCCCACGAACTCCCGGAACAGCGGCGCCGGCCGGGTGGGGCGCGACTTGAACTCCGGATGGAACTGGCTGGCGACGAACCAGGGGTGGTCGGGCAGCTCGACGATCTCGACCAGCCGCCCCTCCTGGAACGTCCCGGAGATGACGAGCCCCGCGTCGACGATCTGCTGCCGGTAGTGGTTGTTCACCTCGTAGCGGTGGCGGTGCCGCTCGTGGATGACCGGCTCGCCGTACGTCTCGTGGGTGCGCGTGCCGTCGGCGATCTCGACCGCCTGGGCGCCGAGGCGCATGGTGCCGCCGAGATCCTCGACCTCCTTCTGCTCGGGGAGCAGGTCGATCACCGGGTAGGGCGTCTCGGGGTCCATCTCGGTGGAGTTGGCGCCCTCGAGACCGACCACGTGCCGGGCGAACTCGGAGACGGCGACATGCATCCCGAGGCAGATGCCGAGGTACGGGATGGCGTGCTCGCGGGCGACCCGGCAGGCAAGGATCTTGCCCTCCCAGCCGCGCGACCCGAAGCCGCCGGGGACCAGGACGCCGTCCACGGTCTCGAGCCGCTGCAGCGCCTCCTCCAGGGACATGCCCTCGGCGTCGACCCACTCGACGTTCACGTGGCAGCCGTGGTGGATCCCCGCGTGCTTCAGCGCCTCGTGCACGGAGAGGTACGCGTCGTGCAGCTTCACGTACTTCCCGACGAGCCCGATCGTCACGGTCACGTCGCGCTCGGCGATCCGGTCGGTCAGGTCGGCCCACTCGCCGAGCTCCGCGCGCGCGTCGGGCAGCCCGAGCTTGCGGCAGACGAGGTCGTCCATCCCCTGCGCCTGGAGCGCCGCCGGAACGAGGTAGACGTCGGAGACGTCCTCGTTGGCGATCACGTCCTCCGGCTCGACGTCCGCGAACAGCGCGATCTTCTCGCGCACGTCCGGCAGGATCACGTCGCGCGAGCGGCAGACGATCACGTCGGGGTGGATACCGATGCGGCGCAGCTCGTTGACGGAGTGCTGCGTCGGCTTCGTCTTCAGCTCGCCGGCCGAGTCGACGTACGGCACGAGCGTGACGTGGATGTAGAGGACGTTCTCGGCGCCGGCCTCGCGCCGGAACTGGCGGATCGCCTCGAGGAACGGCAGCGACTCGATGTCGCCGACGGTGCCGCCGATCTCGCTGATCACGACGTCGGAGTCGGACTGCTCCGCCGAGCGCCGGATCCGGTCCTTGATCTCGTCGGTGATGTGCGGGATCACCTGGACGGTCTTGCCGAGGTAGTCGCCCTTGCGCTCGCGGCGCAGGACGCGGTCCCAGATACCGCCCTGCGTGTGGTTCGCCCGCCGCGAGAGGTTCTGGTCGAGGAAGCGCTCGTAGTGGCCGATGTCGAGGTCGGTCTCGGCGCCGTCCTCGGTGACGAACACCTCGCCGTGCTGGAACGGGCTCATCGTCCCCGGGTCGACGTTCAGGTACGGGTCGAACTTCTGCACGTCCACCTTCAGGCCGCGGGCCTTCAGCAGCCGGCCGAGGGACGCGGCGGTGATGCCCTTCCCCAGCGACGAGACGACGCCCCCGGTGACGAAGACGTACTTCGTGCTCACGCCTGCCGCCCCAGCGCGTCGAGGTCGCGGAGCAGCGGCGTCCGCTCGATCGCGTCGCCGAGAGACGTGAGCTCGCCGAGGAGATTGAGCCCGGCGAGCGCCCCGACCGCCAGCCACCGGCTCCGTCCCGTGAATCGCTTCACGGAACTCAAGCCTAGCAGGGCGCCGAGCGCGTTCGATCCGGAGTCCCCGAGCATCGCCATCTCGCCGAGATCGTAGGGAGCGAGGATGACGGCGGGCAGGAGCGGTGCCCGGACGGGCAACGCCGCGAGTGCGTACGCCTTCAGCGCGCGGCCGGGCTTCGTGTCGAGCTGGTTGACCGCGTTCGCGGCGAGCCCGACCAGCAGCGCCCCGGAGAGGCGGCGCGTCGCGAGCAGCCCGACGAGCGGGATCCCGACCAGCTTGAGGACGCCGGTCGTGCGGCCGGCGCGCAGGTGGGCGGCGAAGCCCCGCTCGGTCCCGGCGGCGAGGTCGTCGACGAGCCCGAGCGCCGCGACCGGCGCGACGCGCGGCTCGAGCAGGCCGACGAGCCAGCCGGCGAGCGGCAGCCGCAGCCCGCGGTGGCTCGCCGCCTGCGGGCCGAAGGCGAGGAGGACGTCCCCGAGCTGCCGGGCGCGGTGGGCGAAGCCGGCGACGTCCCTTCCGGTCGCCCGGTGCCGGAGCGGAAGGTCGAGCTCCTCGACGCGCAGTCCCGCGCGGAGCGCGTCGGCGGTCATCCGCGCCTCGCAGCCGAAGCCCGCCGCGACGGGGAAGCACGCCCGGCGCGCCCGGGCCGACAGCGCGCGCTGGCCCGACAGCGGCTCGCGGAGCTCCCGGCCGGAGGCGAGCCGGATCAGGTCGCGCGCCGCGCGCTTGACGATCCCGAAGCCGCCGCCCTGCCTCTCGGCGAACGCGGCGACCGCGAGGTCGGCGTCGCTCTCGAGCAGCGGGCGGAGATCGCCGGCGAGGTCGGCGTCGCAGAGCAGCAGCGGCCCGTCCGCGACGGTCCGCTCCGCGAGCGTCAATGCCTGTCCCTTGCCGCGCCTCGGCAACCGGACGACCCGTGCGCCCTCCGCCTCGGCCGCGGCCGCCGTGCCGTCCCGCGACCCGTCGTCGGCGACGATCACCTCGGCCCCGGGGAACTGCTCCGCCAGCGCACGCACCGTCGTGGCGATGCGCTCCTCCTCGTCGCGCGCGGCGACGAGGATCGAGACCGGCTCAGCCACTGCTGGGGGCGGCGGGGATCTGCGGCAGCACGCCGTCCCGGGCGGACTTCTTCACGCCGTACTGGCCGGCCGGTGCGCCGGCGAGGAGCAGGGCGAGCGCGAGCCGGCCGGCCTGCGAGTCGAGGTCGTCGACCGTCGAGAGGTCCTGCTTCGCGAACGCGTCGACCGCGCTCGTCCCGGGCCGGGTCACCTCCACCCCCACCGCCGGGACGCCGGCGGCGGCGAGCCCCGCGTAGAACCCGGCGAGGAACCGCGCCGTCGCGCCGCTCTGCGGGGGCGCGCTGCGGGCGAGGACGATTCCGTCCAGCGCGACCGTGTCGTTTCCGGACCGCTCCTCGACCAGGTCGGCGGCGAGCGCCTGCCACAGCGGCCCGTCGGTCCCGACGACGAGCTCGCTGCCGAGCCGGCGGCCGAGCTCGCCGATCTTGCGTGGGGTCGCGAGCGCGGCCAGCGCCGGCCGCTTCGTGAGCGCCCTGCGCAGGGACGGGACGTCGATCGGCACCTTGAGCGCCCGCACCCTCAGCGGCGGGGCCGCGCCCGCGTCGTCGAGCGTCTGCTCGACCAGCGACCGGATCCCGCCGTCGACGCGGCCGGCGAATACGATCCCGACCCTGACGCCCTGCAGGCGGTTGGTCATCAGCGCGGGATAGGCATCCTGGACGAACGCCTGCGCCGTGCGCTGGGCGCGCGTGAGGTCGGCGTTGCGCCGCGTCGCCGAGTCGAGACTGCTCTTCAGGTCGGCGATCTTCTCGTTCAGCAGCCGTCGTTCGCTGTTCTGGACGAACCCCTTCCCGGAGATGCCGACGCCGACGACGATCCCGATGATCAGGGCGAGGAAGACGGCCGCCAGCGAGGCGACGTGGTAGCGGAGGTCGAACATCTCAGAGGGACGCCGCAGTCTGGCACAGCGCGTAGAGGCGACCCACCGCCCTCCGCGCCAGCGACCGCCGGTAGGCGAGCAGCCACGGCCCCTCGACCGTGACGGTCGCGTGCGTGCGGTCGGCCGCGGTCGCCTCGAGCTCGATGCGGACGTCGAGCTTCTCGCCGGCGAGGTGGAACGCGAAGAGGCGCGGACGGTCGGACGCGGTGACGACGAGCGTCCCCCTCGCCTCGGGCCGCCGGAGCAGCGTCGGCTCCTGGCTCGCCACCACCTGCCAGCGCGCGCCGGCCGCCGATCGGCGCCGGTCCGGCTGGACGCCGGAGAGGCCGGGCCACCAGTCGGGCAGGTGGAACGGCTCGCCGACGAAGTCCCAGACGTCGGGCCGCGCGGCGAGCAGCTCGCGGGACGCGCTGACCCTCACGCCGCCCCCGGCCGTGACGCTCTCGGCGCGCTTCCGACACCCATGCGTGCGATTTTCGCGCGTACGATCGCCGTGGGGAGGAGGCCGGGTGCACCTCGCTGCGGCCACGAAGGGGCACGGCCGGAACGGCCGCGGCGGCAACGGCCGAGTTCGCGGCGGCTACGGGCCGCCTCAGCCGATGCCGAGCCAGTCGCGGACGCGGAGCACGATCAGCTCGATCAGGTGCTCGACGCCGGGCGAGGCGACGACCGCGACGACGATCGCGCCCAGGCCGGTGACGCCCAGGGCGACCAGCGGCCACAGGCCGACGCGGCGGGACACGAGCCGGGAGACGCCCTTCGCGTCGATCAGGATCTCCCCCACCCGCAGCCGGGTCAGGAACGTCGACGACATCCCGGCCCGGTTGCGCTCCATGAACTCTATCAGGTTGAAGTGCGTGCCGACGGCGACGATCAGCTCGGCCCCCTTCTCGTAGGCGAGCATCAGGGCCACGTCCTCGCTGATCCCCATCGCGGGCACGAGCTCGTACGGGACGCCGAGCGCCGCCGCCCTCGCCGCGCCGGGCGCGCTGCCGTTGCCCCGGTACGCGTGCACGAGCACCTCCGCCCCGCTCTGCAGCGCCGTGTCGGAGACCGAGTCCATGTCGCCGACGATCACGTTCGGCCTGTAGCCCGCCTCGATCAGCGCGTCGGCGCCGCCGTCGACGCCGACGAGCACCGGCTTGAAGTCGCGCACGTACGGACGGACGATCCGCAGGTCGCGCTTGTAGCCGGGGCCGCGCGCGACCACGAGCGCGTGGCGGTCGCGGAAGCGCGTCTTCAGCGGAGGGAAGTCGATCCCCTCCGCCAGCAGGCTCCCCTCGGCCTTCAGGTGCCGCAGCGTGTTCTCGGCGAACGCGGACAGCGACTCGGTGACGCGGCTGCGCTGGTCGGCGAGCGCCTGCTGGAGCTCCCGCTCCTCCCGCGCGCGGCCGCGGGCGAGGCAGGTCCCGTTGCGGAACACGCTCGCGCCGCGGACGGTCAGCTGCTCGCCGTCCGTGACCTCGTCGAAGAGGTTGGCGCCGGGGGCGTCGATCAGGGTCACGCCGCCGCGCACGAGGAGCAGCGGGCCGGGGTTCGGGAACCGCCCGGAGAGCGACTCGGCGACGTTGACGACCACGCGGACGCCGGTCTCGAGCAGCTCCTCCGCCGTCACCCGGTCGAGGTCGAGGTGGTCGACGATCGCGACGTCGCCCTCCCCGAGGCGGTGGACCAGCCGCTTCGTACGGCGGTCGATCCTGGCGGCGCCGGTGTACTCGACGAGGCTAGCCACGCTCGCTCTCCGCGACGGTCGCCAGGAACTCGCGGCCGCCGAGCATCCGCTCGAGCTCGTCCTTGCGCTCGTCCGGGCCGAGCTCCTGGATGCGCGTGTGCGTCGGGTCGCCCGGCACCTTCTCGACGCGGAAGTGGCGGTCGGCGCGGCTGGCGATCTGCGGCAGGTGGGTGATCGTGACCACCTGCGCCCGCCCTGCCAGCCGGGCGAGGGTCTCGGCGACGCCGTGGGCGGTCGTCCCGCCGATGCCGGCGTCGATCTCGTCGAAGACCATCGTCTCACCGCCTGCGACGGCGGCGATCGCGAGCGCGACGCGCGAGAGCTCGCCGCCGGACGCCGTCTCGGCGACGGGGGCGAGGGGCAGCCCGGCGTTGGGGCGGATCAGAAACGCGGCCTCGTCGGCGCCGGCCGGGCCCGGCTCGCGCTCGCGCAGCTCGACCCGGAACTCGCCGTCGCCCATGCCCATGCCCGTGAGCTCTCCCGCCACGGCCTTCGCGAAGGGCTCGGCGGCGTTGCTGCGGGCCGTGCGCAGCGCGGCCGACACCTCCGCGACCTGCGCCTCGGCGGCGGCGACCGCCTGCTCTGCGGCCGCGACCGGGTCGTGGCCCTCGTCGAGCGCATCGAGCTCCGTCCTGGCTTCCGCGGCCCGGGCCAGGAGCTCATCGAACGATTCGCACCGGAACCGGCGCCGGGCGGCGGCGATCCGGTCGAGCTCCGCCTCGACCTCCTCGAGGCGGTCCGGGTCGGCCTCCAGCGCGGTGAGGAACGAGCGGAGCGCGCTCGCCGCCTCGCGGAGGCGGAGCTCGGCGTCGCGGAGCTCGTCGGCCGCCTTCTGCAGCTCCGACGCCAGGCGTTCGACCGGCGCGAGCGACCGCTCGGCGGCGGCGACGAGGCCGGCCGCCCCCTCTCCCTCCTCCGGATCGAGCGCCTCCGCGGCGCCCGCCGCCCCCTCGATCAGCTCGGTCAGGTGGCGCAGCCGCTCACGTTCCTCGCGGAGGGCGTCCTCCCGGCCCGCCTCCATGCCCGCGGTGTCCTCGACCAGCGCGCGCAGCTCGGCGAGCCGGGCCTCGCCCGCGGCGGCGTCGGATGTGAGCTCCTCCAGCCGTCTCCGCGCGGTCTGAAGCTCTCGCCACGCGGCGCGGCCCCGGGCGCGGAGCCGCAGCTGCTCCTCGCCGCAGAAGGCGTCGAGAACGGCCAGCTGGTAGGCCGGCCGGGCCAGGCGCCGCTGCTCGAACTGCCCTGACATCGCGATCAGCCGCTCGCCGAGCGCGGCGACGTCCTCGCGGGCGGCGCTCCGCCCCCACGTGTACGCCCGCGTCCGGCCCTCGGCGGAGATCCGCCGCGCGAGCACGACGCCCTCCTCGTCGCCGGGCCGGAGCTCGCGCAGGCCGTCGAACGCCTCCTCGTCGAGCAGGCCCTCCGGCAGCTCGAACTCCGCCTCCACGTACGCCTCCGAGCCGTCCGCGCCGACCGAGGCGGCGTCGCCCTTGGCGCCGAGCAGCAGGCCGATCGCCTGCGCCAGGATCGTCTTGCCGGCGCCGGTCTCGCCGGTGATCACGTTCAGGCCGCCGGCGAAGCGCAGCTCGGCCTCGCGGATCAGGACGAGGTTCTCGATCCGGAGGCTACGAAGCAAAGGTTTCCCGGTAGCGGTGGAAGAACGTCATCTCCGGCAGGAGCGCCAGCAGCGCGCGCCGCTCGCCGAGCCGCACGGTCGCCTCGCGCCCCTGGCCCAGCTCTCCGATCGGCATCCCGTCGGCGATCACCTTCGCGGTCGTCGTCCGCGTCTCGTTGCGGACGCGCAACTCGAGCCCGCGCGGGACGACGAGCGGCCGGGCGTGGAGCGAGTGCGGCGAGACGAAGGTCACCGCCATCGCGTCCAGTCCCCAGACCAGCACCGGGCCGCCGCTGGACAGGTTGTACGCGGTCGACCCGGTCGAGGTCGCGCAGATCACGCCGTCGCAGGGCTGGATGCCGAGGTCCTCGCCGCCGACCGACCACGCGAACTCCATCATCCGGCCGATCTGGGAGGTCGCGCAGACCGCGTCGTTGACCGCCACCGCCCCGACCCCGTCGACGTCGATCTCGAGCGTCGGCAGCTCGACCACGCGCCGCTCGCCCGCGAACGCGCGCGCGAGCCCGTCCTCCATTGCGTCGCGCCCCATCGCCGACAGGAACCCGACGCGCCCGAAGTTGACGCCCAGAACCGGCACGGCGCTGTCGAGGAACCGGTGGAGCGCGCGCAGGGTGGTGCCGTCGCCGCCGAGGACGATCGCGAGGTCGACCTCGTCGCGCTCGACGATCTCCACGCCGGCCGAGTCGCAGATCGCCTGGAGCCGTGCCAGCGCCCCGCGGACGACGTCGGGATCGCCGTGGCTGACGACGGCGACCGTCCGGATGCGCTCAGCGGACGGCGGCATCGATCCAGCGGTCGAGGTCGGCGGCGAGCCGGGCTCCCGGTCGGTGTCGGAGATGGAGGAAGAGCTCACGGTTTCCTTTCGGTCCGGGCAACCCCGAGTCTACGACGCCGAGCGTCTCCGCATCCCAGCCGAGCGCCGCCTCTGCCGCCTCTCGTACCACTCTCGTCCGCGTCTCGCGCGAGGTGACGACGCCGCCCTTGCCGATCTCGGCCCGCCCGGCCTCGAACTGCGGCTTGACGAGGACGACCGCCTCCCAGCCGGGTGCCGCCAGCCGGAGTGCGGGCGGCAGCGCCTTCGCCAGCGAGATGAACGAGACGTCGCAGACGACGAGCTCCGGCGGGAACGGCAGCTCGCCGAGTCCGCGGGCGTTGACGCGCTCGAGGACGGTCACGCGCCCGTCGCCGCGCAGCCGCGGGTGCAGCTGGCCGTACCCGACGTCGATCGCGATCACCCGCGCGGCGCCGCGCTGGAGGAGGACGTCGGTGAAGCCGCCGGTCGACGCGCCGACGTCCAGGCAGTCGCGACCGGCCGGGTCGACACCGAACGCGTCGAGGGCGTGGTCGAGCTTCTCCCCGCCCCGCGAGACGAAGCGCGGGCCGCGCTCGACGGCGAGCTCGGCGCCCTCGTCGACCTGCTCGCCGGCCTTCGAGTGCCCGGGCACGAGCCCGGCGAGAATCATGGCCTGCGCCTGGGCGCGCGACTCGGCGAGCCCGCGCTCGACGAGAAGAACGTCGAGTCGTTTCCGCATCCGCCGGTCAGGCGGTTCGCACGGCGAGGCCGGAGACGATCTCGGCGAGCACGGAGGTGTCGGCGGGGACCTCGAGCAGCAGGGCGAGCGCACGCTCGGCGGCCCGGTTCGCCCGCGCCCACGCGGCGTCCACCCCCTCCGCCAGCACGTAGCCGTCCGAGTCGAGGATGTCGTCGACGACCTGGAAGAGCATCCCCAGCTCGTCGCCGAAGTCCCGCCATGCCCCCTGCTCGTCCCGCGGCAGCCCGGCCGCCCAGAGCGCGAGCGTGACCGACGCCGAGAACAGGCACCCCGTCTTCAGCCGGTGCACGGTCTCCAGGTCCGTGCCGGGCTCCATCGTGTCCAGGTACTGGCCGCCGATCATCCCCAGCGTCGCCTCGGCGAGCTCGCGCGCGACGCTCGTGGAGGGGTAGGCGCACGCCAGCCGGAACGCCTCGGCCAGCAGGGCGTCGCCCGCCAGGAGCGCCTTGCCCTCGCCGAACGCGGCCCAGACGCTCGGCTTCCCGCGCCGCTCGGCGTCGTTGTCGAGCGCCGGCAGGTCGTCGTGGACGAGCGAGAAGTTGTGCACCAGCTCGAGCGCGAGCGCCGCGGGCATGACCTGCTCCGGCGGCGCGTCGAGCGCCTCGCCCACCGCCAGCGAGATCACCGGGCGGATGCGCTTGCCGCCCACCTCCAGCGCGTAGCGCGCCGACTCCGCCTGGCCGCCCAGCGCCGGCCACAGCTCGAGCTCCTCGAGCGCCTCCTCGACCAGTTCCTTCAGCTCGTCAGGGCTGTGCATCGCTCTCGCGCTTCGCCTGGTCGATCGCGTCGATCAGCGCCTTCGCCGCGGCGTCGAACTCGGCCAGGAGGTCGACGGCCGACTCGAGCGACTCGCAGCGCTCGAGCTCCAGCCGCAGCTGCTCCAGCCGGTCGACCTGCTCCTGGAGCGTCATGCGCGCTGCCTCGCGATCGCCGCGAGGATGCCGTTCACCAGCCGTCCCGCGTCCTCGGACGCGTAGCGCTTCGCCAGCGTGACGGCCTCGTCGATCACCACCTCGAGGGGGACCGTACCTTCATCGAGCTCGTGGATGCCGACCCGCAGGATGTTGCGCTCGAGCGTCCCCAGCTGGCCGGCCGGCCAGTCGCCCGAGACGGCCGAGATCCGCGCGTCCAGCTCGTCGCTCTCCGCGGCGACCGCCTCCGCGAGCCCGCGCGCGAACCCGTCGATCTCGCCCTCGTAGTTGGTGCCCAGCGGCTGGCCGGTCAGGTCCCACTGGTAGAGGAGGAACAGTGCCGTGCGGCGCGCGCCGCGGCGGGACAGCGTCACGACGAGCCGATCTCGTCGACGTACGACGTCGTGTAGTCGCCGCTCGTGAAGGCCTCGCTGCGCAGGACGTCGCGCGCGAAGTCGCGCGTCGTCGCGATCCCGTCGATCTCGAGCTCGCCCAGCGCCCGGAGGCCGCGCGCGATCGCGGCCGGCCGGTCGGAGTCCCAGACGATCAGCTTCGCGATCAGCGAGTCGTAGTGCGGCGGGATCGTGCTGCCGGTGTCGACGTGCGTGTCGAGCCGCACGCCCGGGCCGTTCGGCGCGCGTAGCCGCTCGATGCGGCCGGGCGACGGGGCGAAGCCGCGCCCGGGGTCCTCGGCGTTGATCCGGATCTCGATCGCGTGGCCCGAGCGCGGTGCCCGTCCCGTGGCCGTGAGCGGCTCGCCGGCGGCCACCCGGAGCTGCTCGCGGACGATGTCGATTCCCGTGACGAGCTCGGTGACGGGATGCTCGACCTGGAGGCGGGCGTTCAGCTCGATGAAGTAGAAG
>Ga0070741_10011015_pt1 | contig 16847 bp, 15 predicted proteins | sample Coa_R1_4_FD_66440 | JGI IMG/M metagenome (GOLD analysis project Ga0070741, IMG submission 66440) | Surface soil microbial communities from Centralia Pennsylvania, which are recovering from an underground coalmine fire - Coalmine... | ecosystem: Environmental > Terrestrial > Soil > Unclassified ...
GGCGGGCGCGGAGGCGATCCGACACTCCGACGACGTCGCCCGCCGCGTCGAGCAGACCGTGGTCGAGCGCGTCCACGTGGAGGAGGGCCTGCGCGAGCGGGGCTTCGCGACGCCCGGCTCGCAGGCCAACTTCTCCTGGGTGGACCTAGGCGAGCGCGACGAGCGCTCCGTGGTCGAGGGATTGGAGGAGGCGGGCGTCTACGTGCGCCCGGGGACGCCGCTGGGCGGCCCCGGCCACATCCGTGTCACCTACGGCAGCCGGGCCGACAACGACCGCTTCCTGGCGGCCCTCGGCGCGCTCGGCTGACCGCTAAGGCGCCGCCGCGCGCGGGGCGGCCGCCCCGGCGCGCAGCGTGCACGCTCCGCTGCAGGCCCGGCCGCCGTTGCGGCCCGGCCGCCGCCGTGCTAGAAATGGCGCCCGATGCAGCGCAATCGCACGCTCGCTTCCCCGGACGGCGCCGTAGGCGCCGCGCGGCGTGCGCGCGCCCGCTACTTCTGGTACTGGCGATTTAGCTAGGCGTCCGGCCCGGCCGCTTCGGCCCACCTAGCACCAAACCCCGCGCGCCGGACGCCCCATCCGCGGTCGTACGCAAGCGCACGCACGAAAGGCACGAGAGACCCGATGAGAGAACGACACCAGGAACGAGAGAGGAAAGAGCGATGATTGCCGGCATGGAGGGCCAGCAGGTCAGGGACGCGGTCCGCGACCGCCGCATCGAGCGGGTCGTGGAGCTCGTCTCGCCTGCCGCGCTCCTCGCCGACCTGCCGCTCGGCGAGGCGCGGGCGGCCGCCGTCGTCCGCGGCCGCGAGCAGGTGGCCGCCGTGCTCGACCGCCGGGACGACAGGCTGCTCGTGATCGCCGGGCCCTGCAGCGTGCACGACCCCGCGGCGGCGCTCGACTACGCGAAGCGCCTCGCGGCGAGCGCTTCCGAGCTCCGCGACCAGCTCCTGGTGGCGATGCGCGTCTACTTCGAGAAGCCGCGGACGACCGTCGGCTGGAAGGGGCTCATAAACGACCCGCACCTCGACGGCTCCGGCGACGTCAACGCCGGCCTTCGGATCGCCCGCGAGCTGCTCCTCGACGTGCTCGACCTCGGGCTGCTCGCCGGCTGCGAGTTCCTGGACCCGATCATCCCGCAGTACATCGCCGACACGGTCTCCTGGGGGGCGATCGGCGCCCGGACGAGCGAGAGCCAGACCCACCGCCAGCTCGGCTCGGGCCTCTCGATGCCGATCGGGTTCAAGAACCGGACCGACGGCAACGTGCAGGTGGCGGTCGACGCGGTCCGCGCCGCCGCCGCGCCGCACGCGTTCGCGGGCATCGACGACGCCGGCGCGCCGGCGATCCTCTACACGACCGGGAACCGCGACAGCCACGTGATCCTGCGCGGCGGCGACGACGGGCCCAACTACGGCCCGGCGGGCGTCGCCCACGCGATCGAGCTGCTGCGCGCGGCCGGCCTGCCCGAGCGCGTCGTGATCGACGCCTCGCACGGCAACAGCGGCAAGGACCCCGACCGCCAGGCCAAGGCAGCCGCCGAGATCGCTAAGCAGGTCGCGGGGGGCAACCGCGCGATCGTGGGGATCATGCTCGAGTCGTTCATCGTCGCCGGGCGCCAGGACTTCGGCTCCGGCCAGCCGCTGGTCTACGGCCAGTCGGTCACCGACGCCTGCCTCGACTGGGAGCGCACGGCGGTGATCCTCGACCGCCTGGCTGGGGCGGTGGAGGCCCGGCGGCGCGGATGAGGATCGCCGTCCTCGGGGTCGGCCTGATCGGCGGCTCGATCGGGCTGGCCGCGAGGCGGCGGGCCGGCGCCCGGGTCACGGGCTACGACCCGGATCGGGCGACGCTGGAGCGGGCCTTGGAGCTGGGCGCGCTCGACGCGGCGGCCGGCTCGCTTGCCGAGGCCGTCGCCGGTGCCGAGGCCGTCATCTGCGCGGCCCCCGTGGGCGCGCTCCCGGAGCTGGTCGCCTCGGCGCTCGACGCCACCGGCGAGGGGACCGTGGTCTCCGACGTGGGTTCGACCAAGCGCGCGCTCGTCGAGGCCGTCGCCGAGCGCCCGGACGGCGAGCGCTTCATCGGCGGCCACCCGCTCGCGGGCGCCGAGACGTCCGGGGTCGAGAACGCCCGCGCCGAGCTGTTCGAGGGCGCGCGCTGGTACCTGACGCCGACCGGGCGCTCGAGCGGCATCCTCTACGACCGCCTCCAGCGCCTCGTCGCCGCGCTGGGAGCGCGGCCGCAGGCGATCCCCGCCGACGCGCACGACCGCATGATGGCGACCGTCAGCCACCTGCCGCACGTGATCGCGAACGTCCTCGTCGAGCGAGCCGGGACGATGCTCGGCGCCGACGACCGGCTGCCCGAGGTAGGCCCGAGCTTCCGCGACAGCACCCGCGTGGCCGGCTCGAACCCGGCGATCTGGGCCGACATCTTCGCGGCCAACCGCGAGGTCCTGGCAGCCGAGGCGGAGGGGCTGGCCGACCGGCTGCGGGAGGCGGCCCGGCTTCTGCGCTCCGGCGACCGCGACGCGATCAGGGCCTGGCAGTCCGCGGCGGCGAGCGAGCGACGCCGGCTGCTCGAGCGGGGCGTCGCGGGCGGCGAGCTCCGCCAGCTCCGGATCAGCGTCGAGAACCGCCCCGGGACGGTTGCCGAGATCGCGCTCGCGCTGGGGCGCGCGGGGCTCAACATCGAGGACATGGCGCTCCACCCGGCCCCGGACATGCGCACCGGCGCGATCAGCATCTGGGTAGCGGGCCCGGGCGACGCCGAGCGGGCGGCCGCGATCGTGCGCGGCCTCGGGCACGCGGTGGCGGTGGTCGCGGCCGGTGAGTAGCGCCCGCTTCGCGCCGGCCGGGCGGCTCCGCGGCGTCCTGCGCCCGCCGCCCGACAAGTCGGTATCGCACCGGGCGGCGATCCTGGCGGCGATGGCCGAGGGCGAGAGCGAGATCGAGGGCTACCTCGACGCCGCCGACACGCGCGCCACCCTGCGCGCGATCGAGGCGCTGGGCGCGGCCGTCGAGGCGCGGGAGGGGCGCTTGCGGATCCGGGGCGTGGGGCTGCGGGGGCCCCGCAGCGCGGCGCTCGACGTCGGCAACGCCGGCACCCTGCTTCGCATCCTCCCGGGCTGGCTCGCCGGGCAGGGTGGCGGGCGCTGGACGCTCGACGGCGACGCCTCGATCCGCAGGCGGCCGGTGGACCGGATAGTCGAGCCGCTGACGCTGATGGGCGGCGCGGTGAGCGCCCGCGACGGGAGCCTGCCACCGCTCGCGGTGGAGGGACGGCCGCTCACCGGCATCAAGTACCGGATGCCCGTGGCGAGCGCTCAAGTGAAGTCCTGCCTGCTCCTCGCCGGCCTGCTCGCCGCCGGGCGCACCGAGGTCGTGGAGCCGGCGCCGACGCGCGACCACACCGAGCGCATGCTGCGCTCGCTCGGGGTCGCGGTCGGGGTGCGCGGCGCGAGCGCCGCGGGGGTCGCCGGCGGGCCGCGCACGATCGCCGTCGAGCCCGCCGACGCGCTCGGCGCCGCGCGCTTCTGGGTCCCCGGCGACATCTCCTCGGCCGCGTTCTTCATCGTCGCGGCGGCGATCGTGCCGGGGAGCGAGGTCCGGGTGAGGGGCGTGGGGCTCAACCCGACCCGGGTCGGCCTGCTCGGGATCCTGACCCGCATGGGCGCGGGCCTCGAGGTCGCCGAGGAGCGCGACGCTCCGGGCGGCGAGGTGGTCGGCGAGCTCGTGAGCAGGCCGGGCGCGCTCCGCGGTACGCGGGTGACGGCGCCCGAGGTGCCGCTCGCGATCGACGAGTTGCCGCTCGTCGCCCTCGCGGCCTGCTTCGCCGAAGGCGAGACCGTGGTGAGCGGCGCGGGCGAGCTGCGCCACAAGGAGTCCGACCGGATCGCCGCGATCGCGGAGGGCCTCGGCGGGCTCGGAGCGGACGTCGAGGCGCGCGAGGACGGGTTCGCCGTCCGGGGCTCCGGCGGGCTGCGGGGAGGCCGCCTCGACGCGCGCGGCGACCACCGTATGGCGATGCTGGGGGCGATCGCCGGGCTCGCCTCGCGCGAGGGGGTGGAGGTCGAGGGCTTCGAGGCGGTTGAGGTCAGCTACCCGGGCTTCGCGGCCGACCTCGAGCGGCTAGCGGCGCGCTGAGGGGTGCCCGTCCCCGGGCCAGGGGGCGAGCACGAGCAGGATCCGCGCGTCCTCCTCGGCCGTGACCTCGTGGCGCTCCGCGGGGTCGAACACGGCCAGGAAGCCGGGCCCGCCGGTGGCGCCCTCGCCGCCGGGCACGTCGATGCGGACGCGGCCGGAGACGACGAGCACCCAGGCGCGCTCGTGGACCTGGTGCTCCTGGAGCTGCTCGCCCGCGGGGAGCTGGAGCACGATGGCCCGGCCCTCGGCCTCGGACTCCAGGACCTGCGGGTGGTGGGGCTCGACGTCGAGGTTCCGGATGTCCCAGCTGCGCATCGCGCGCAACTTTATCCTGCGTAGGCGCACCATGGTTATCGCCATCGACGGGCCCGCGGGGGCCGGCAAGTCAACGGTCGCCCGCGGGGTCGCCGCCGCCCTCGGCTTCGAGTACCTCGACTCCGGAGCGATGTACCGCTGCGTGGCCCTGGCCGCGCTCAGGGCCGGCTTGCCGCTCGGCGACGGAGCGGCCCTGGGCCGGCTGGCGGAGCGGCTCGAGATCGAGCCCGCCGGCGACGCGGTGAGGCTCGACGGCGAGGACGTGAGCGAGGCGATCCGCCGCCCGGAAGTGAGCGCCGCCGCCTCGCGGGTGTCGGCCCACCCCGAGGTCAGGGCGGCGATGGTCGCGCGCCAGCGCGAGCTGATCCGCTCCGGCCGCTACGTCGCAGAGGGACGGGACATCGGCACGGTGGTGAGCCCGGACGCCCCGCTCAAGGTCTTCCTGACCGCGGACCCCGAGGAGCGTGCGCGCCGCCGGGCGGCGCAGACCGGCGAGCCGCTGGGCGCGGTCCTGGAGGCCCAGGCGCGTCGCGACGCACGCGACCGCGAGCGCGACCACGGCGCGCTGCGCGCCGCGCCTGACGCGATCGAGCTCGACACGACCGGCCTCGGCGTGGAGGACGTGATCGCGCGCATCGTCGGGCTGGCCCGGGAGCGCGGGCTCGTGGGGGCGGGATGAGGCGTGCCGGCCTGCCCGAGGTCGCGGTGGTCGGCTTCCCCAACGTGGGGAAGTCGACGCTCGTGAACCGCCTGGCCGGCGGCCGCGAGGCGGTGACCCACCGCGAGCCCGGCGTGACCCGCGACCGCAAAGCCATCGAGTGCGAGTGGGGAGGGCTCAGGTTCCGGCTCGTCGATACCGGCGGGGTGGACCTCGCCGCCGAGGACTCGCTCGCGCGCGCCGTCCAGCGGCAGGCGCGCGAGGCGATCGCCGCGGCCGACGCGGTGGCGCTGGTGCTCGACGCGCGCGCCGGGCTGCGGCAGGGCGACGCCGAGGTCGCCGAGATCCTGCGGCGCTCCGGGGTCCCGGTCGTCGTCGTCGCGAACAAGGTCGACCGGGCCGAGGACGCCTACCTCGCCGCCGAGCTCTTCGCCCTCGGCCTCGGCGAGCCGATCGCGGTCTCGGCCGCGCACGGGCTCGGCACCGGCGACCTGCTCGACCGCCTGGTCGCCCTCCTGCGCGAGCGCGACGGCGGGCGCCCCGAGCTGCCGGCGCCCGAGGGCGAGGCGGTGCGGATCGCGGTGATCGGGCGCCCGAACGTGGGCAAGTCGTCGCTCGTCAACCGCTTCCTCGGCACCGAGCGGGTGATCGTCTCCGAGCGCGCCGGGACGACGCGCGACGCGATCGACACCGAGCTCGACTTCGACGGGCGCCCCGTGGTCCTGGTGGACACGGCGGGGCTCAGGCGCCGCTCGAAGGTGGCGGGCGCGGTGGACTTCTACGCCCAGCTCCGCTCCGAGCGCGCTGCCGAGCGCGCGGATGTGGCGATCGTGGTCTGCGACGCCTCGCAGGGGGTCACCTCCGAGGACCTCCGGGCCGGCGAGCTGGCGATGCGCGCGGGCTGCGCGACCGTGATCGCGCTCAACAAGTGGGACGTGACCCGTACCGATCCCGAGGAGGCCAGGGCCCGCCTGGACCGCCGGCTGCGGCTGCGCCCTCCGGTCGTCACCTGCTCGGCGCTTAGCGGCCGCAACGTGGCCAAGCTGCTCGAGCGCGCCCTCGAGCTGGCCGACCGCCGGGCTCAGCGGATCCCGACCCCGGCGCTCAACCGCTTCGTCGCCGAGGTCGTGGCGCAAACGCCGCCGCCGGCCCGGAGCGGCCGCCGCCTGCGCCTCTACTACGCGGCCCAGGTCGGCACCAGCCCGCCGCGCTTCGCGATCCAGGTCAACGACCGCCGCCTGATCTCGCGCGAGTGGGCCTTCCACCTCGAGAACCGGCTCCGCGAGCGCTACGCGCTCGAGGGCGTTCCGCTCGTCATCAACTTCGTGCCGCGCTCGCGCGGCGCCGGGCGCGAGGGCGGTCGGGGCTGATGCCGTCGCGGATCGGGGACTGGTGGCTCTCGCTCAACGTCTACGTGCGGCGGCGGATCGCGGTCGGGGGTGCCCTGCTCGCGCTCGTGGCGGCCCTCGCCGCGCTCGTGATCGCGATCGCGGCGCCGGGCGGCTCCTCCGGGCCGCCGCCGGACGACGCCATCGGGCTCGTGCCCGCGGAGGCGCTCGCGTACCTCCACCTCTACCTCGAGCCCGGCACGGGCCAGTACGAGGACGCGAGCGAGGTCGCGGGGCGGCTGCCCGCCCTCCGCGACCTGGCGGTGACGGCGATGCTCGGGCAGCTCCCTGGGCCGGGGGGCGGGGCGCCCGACTTCGAGCGCGACATCCGGCCGTGGTTCGGCGGCCAGGCCTCGCTCGCGCTCCTGCCCGCGCGCGGCCCCGCGGCGCGCGAGGTGGAGCTGCTCCAGGCCGCCGACGCCAGGGCCGCCCGCGCCTACGTGGCCCGCTCCCTCGCCGCCCCGACCCATGCCTTCACCAGGAGCGGGGTGGAGATCACCGTGGACGACCACGGGGTGGCGGCGGCGCTCGCGCGCGGGTTCCTGGTCATCGGGACGCGCAGCGCCGTGGCGAGCGTGGTGGACACGGCCACGGGCGCCCGGCGCTCGCCCTCGCTGGCCGCCGACCCGGCGGCCGAAGCGGCGCTGGTGGAGCTTCCGGGCCCGGGGATCGCCGACGCGTACCTCTCGCGCGCCGGCATGGCGAAGCTGGTCGCGCACCCCGGCGGGGCGCTCGCGGAGCTCTCCCCGTTCCTCGACCCCGGCGCGTCGCGCGGAGCCGCCGCGATCCTCTCGGCCGACCCGGACGGCCTCGAGCTCGAGATCCGCAGCGTTCTCGATCCGAAGCGGGCGGCTGCGCGGCCGGGCTTCTTCAGCGCCTTCCCGGCGTTCACGCCCACCCTGGACGCGCGCCTTCCGCCCGGCACGCTCGCCTACGCGGGCTTCGGCGACCCGGGCGCCGTCGTCGCTTCCCTGCTCGGCCAGGCGCGGCGCGAGGCCCCAGGGCTCGCGAGCGAGGTCAGGGGCTTCCTGCGGCGCGCGAGCGCCCTCGCCGGCGGCGGGGCGACGCAGCTCCTCGAGGCCCTCGGCGACGAGGCTGCGGTGGCGCTCGAGCGGGGCGGGTCGGGCCCGTACGCGATGGGGCTGGCAAGCGGCGTCGACCCGGCCGGCGCCCAGGCCGCGCTGACGCGGCTCGAGGGCCCGATCGCGCGGGCGCTCGGCCGGGGCGCCAGCGCGGACGTGGCGTCGCCCGGCTTTCAGTCGCAGACGATCGCGGGCGTGCCGGCCCGCGAGCTCCAGGCCCCGCGGAACACGGAGATCGCCTACGCGGTCTTCGACGGGACGCTGGTGGCGGGCACCGACCCGGCAGCGATCGCCACAGCCCGGGAGGGCCCGGGCGACCTCGACGGAAGCGAGGCGTTCGCCGCCGCCACGGATGGCTTCCCGGAGCGCCCCTCGCTCATCGCCTACCTGGACCTGAACGACCTGATCCGCCTCGCCGCCGCGGCGGGCCTGGCCGCGAACCCCGCCTACGCGGCGCTCGCGCCCGATCTCCAGCGCCTGGGCTCGTTCGGGCTCGCCGTCACGAGCGGGCCCAGCCTGCTCTCGTCCAGCGCTCGCCTCACGATCCTTCGCTAGAGTCGCCCTGCCATGGCGGCGATGGAGAAGCTGGGCGACGGCGAGTACCTCTTCACGTCCGAGTCCGTCACCGAGGGCCACCCCGACAAGATCTGCGACCAGATCTCGGACGGCGTGCTCGACGCGGTGATGGCCGACGATCCCGATGGGCGCGTCGCCTGCGAGTGCCTGGTCAACACGGGCCTCGTGGTGGTCGCCGGCGAGATCACCACCGAGACCTACGTGGACATCCCCCGCATCGCCCGCGAGACCCTGCGGCGGATCGGCTACAACCGCGCCAAGTACGGCTTCGACGCCGACACCTGCGCCGTGATCACCGCGATCGACGAGCAGTCCCCCGACATCGCCGCCGGGGTGGACGTCGCCTACGAGGCCCGCACCGACCCCAACGACGACGACGAGCTCGACCGCGCCGGTGCCGGCGACCAGGGGATGATGTTCGGCTACGCGACGCGCGAGACGCGCACGCTGATGCCGATGCCGATCCAGATCGCGCACACCCTCGCGCGGCGACTGGCCGAGGTACGCAAGGCGGGGGTGATCCCGTACCTGCGCCCCGACGGGAAGACGCAGGTCACGGTCCGCTACGAGCACGACCGGCCGGTCGAGATCGTGAAGCTCCTGATCTCGACCCAGCACGCGCCGGACCTGGATCCCGAGACGCTGATCAAGCCCGACCTCTGGGAGCACGTGGTCGAGCCGGTCCTCCACGAGGGCTACAAGGAGCTCTTCACCGAGAAGGAGCTGCTGGCCAACTTCCTCGTCAACCCGACCGGGAAGTTCGAGATCGGCGGGCCGATGGGCGACGCGGGCCTGACCGGGCGCAAGATCATCGTCGACACCTACGGCGGCATGGCCCGGCACGGCGGGGGCGCCTTCTCGGGCAAGGACCCGTCCAAGGTGGACCGCTCCGCCGCCTACGCGGCGCGGTACGTGGCCAAGAACGTGGTCGCGGCCGGCCTCGCCGACCGCTGCGAGCTCCAGGTCGCCTACGCGATCGGGGTCGCGCACCCGGTCTCGGTGATGGTCCAGACCTACGGGACCGGCAAGCTCCCGGACAGCGAGATCCTGCGCGCGATCGAGCAGGTCTTCGACCTGCGCCCGGCCGCCTTCCGGCGCTACCTGGACCTCCATCGGCCGATCTTCCAGAAGACGGCCGCCTACGGGCATTTCGGCCGCGAGGACCACGACTTCACGTGGGAGCGGACCGACCGCGTGGAGGCGCTCCGCCGCGCCGCCGGGCTCGAGCAGGCCTCGGCGGCGCCGGCTACCGCGTAGCGGAGCCCAGCCCCTCGGGGCCCGAGGCGGCGGCGCTCACGGCGCGGTCCACGCTCTCCACCACCTCATCGGGGTCGGCCACGCCGGCGAAGACGAAGTCGTAGTCGTCGCTGCCGGCGGTGTCGAAGTCAACGTCGCCGATCTGGAGCAGGCGCTGGACGATCGACTGCGAGTAGTTGACGTTCTGGACCCGCTCGAGCCGGGTCTCCTGGATGTCGCGCGAGATGATCCCCCGCTTGATGTGCAGGCGGCGGTTCGTGATCGTGTAGTCGGTGGCGACGCGGCGGATGAGGCCGACCAGGAGCGTGAGCGCGACGCCGATCAGGGCGATGACGAACACGGTCCCCGCGCCGGCGCCCAGGAGGGCAGCGACGAAGGCGACGAGAGCGGTCAGCGCCAGGCCCTCGATGTAGAAGCCGATGATCGAGCGCCACGAGGGATGGCCCTCGAACATCACGGTCTCCCCTGGAGCGAGCCTGGGCGCCACGCGCGAAGCATAGTCGCGCCGCGCCGCGCCATCCGCGCCCGCGCGTACGGTCCGGGCGATGATCGCCAAGGTCGAGCCGCTCACGACCGCCCGGTCCCTGCGCGGGCCGTTCGACTACCGCCTCCCGCCGGAGCTGGCGGAGGCGGGCGTGGGGAGCATCGTCCTCGTCCCCTTCGGGCGCCGGCGGCTCCCCGGCGTGGTCGTGGCCCGCGCGGCCACGAGCGAGCTCCCGCCCGAGCGCCTCGCCGAGCCGATCCGCCTGCTCGGCACCCCCGTCACCCCCGAGCTCGTCGCGCTCGGCCTCTGGGTCGCGCGCGAGTTCTGCTCGACCCCGGCGCGCGGCCTCGAGCTCGTGCTCCCCCCGGACGCGAAGCGCGAGCCGCCGCGCCGAGCTTCGAGGCCGCGCCGCCCACGGCTGGTGGCGGTGGGCGCGAGCGGGGGGCGCCCGCGGCTCACGGGGGCGCAGCGTCGCGCCGTAGCCCGGATCGCGGCGGCGATGGACGAGCGCGGAGGCATGGAGCTCTTGCTCCACGGGGTCACCGGCTCGGGCAAGACGGAGGTCTACCTCGCCGCCGCCGCGCGCGCGCTCGAGCGCGGGCGCGGGGTGATCGTGCTCGTGCCGGAGATCGGCCTCACGCCGCAGACCGTCTCCCGCTTCGCCGCCCGCTTCGGCGACGCGGTCGCGCTCCTCCACTCGCGGCTGACGCCGGCGCAGCGGCGTGACGAGTGGCGGCGGCTCCGCGCCGGGGAGGCGCGGGTCTGCGTCGGCCCGCGCTCGGCGATCTTCGCCCCGGTCGCGGACCTGGGTCTGGTCATCGTGGACGAGGAGCACGACCCGGCCTACAAGCACGAGGGCGATCCCCGCTACGACGCGCGCGACGTCGCCGCCCACCGCGCCGCGGCCGCCGGCGCCGTGCTCCTCGCCGGCAGCGCGACCCCGCGGCCCGAGAGCTGGCACGCCCGCGAGCGCCTGGAGCTGCCCGAGCGCGTGGACGGGGCCCGCCTGCCCGAGGTCGAGGTGCTCGACATGCGCGGCCGCGGCGGCGGGAGCGGCCCCCTGCACCCGCGGGTCCTGGACGCCCTGGCGGAGCTCGCCGAGCGGGGCGGCAAGGCGATCGTGCTGGCGGCGCGCCGGGGCTGGGCGCCGTTCGTGTCCTGCCGCGCCTGCGGGCGCGCCTGGACCTGCCCGAGCTGCGACGTCTCGCTCGTGCTCCACCGGGCCGAGGAGTGCCTGCGCTGCCATCACTGCGGGCACGCCGAGCCTGCGCCCGGCGAGTGCGACGCCTGCGGCTCGGTCGCCGTCGCCCGCCACGGCTCCGGAAGCCAGCGCCTGGCCGAGCTCATCGCCGAGGCCGCCGCGCCGCTTCCGGTGTTCCGGCTCGACTCCGACAGCGCCGCGCGCTCGGGGGCGCACGCGCGGATCCTCGCGGAGTTCGAGCGCTCGCCCTCCGGCGTCCTGGTCGGGACCCAGATGGTCGCCAAGGGCCACGACTTCCCCGACGTGACCCTGAGCGTCGTCGCCGACGCCGACGCGTCGCTGCGCTTCCCCGACTTCCGGGCCGAGGAGCGGACCTTCGCCCAGGTCGCCCAGCTCGCGGGGCGAAGCGGGCGGGGACGGCAGCCGGGGAGGGTGCTGGTCCAGACGCTGGCGCCGCAAGCCGCCGCGATCCGCTACGCGGCGCGCCACGACGCCGCCGGCTTTCTGGGCGAGGAGCTGGAGCGGCGGCGGGCGCTCGGCTACCCGCCCTTCGCGAGCCTCGTCCAGGTGGAGCTCAGCGGCGCCGCCGAGGAGCGGGTGCGGGCGGCGGCGGACCGCCTGGGCGAGCTCGCCGCCCCGCTCCTGCCGGCCGGCGCGCGCCTCCTCGGGCCGGCGCCCCGCTTCCGCGTGCGCGGCCGCCACCGGCGCCGCCTGCTCGTCAAGTCGCCGTCGCGGGCCGGCGCCGTCGCCGCCGTCGCCGAGGCGGTCGAGCGCATCGGGGCCGAGCGCGGCCTGCGCGGCGTCGCCCTGAGCGTTGACGTGGAGCCCCAGTGACGGCGTCGGGCGCGCCCGCGCGCGCCCGTGACCATCGCCGGTCGCGGCGCGGGCTTCCCGCGCGGGTGCGAATAGACTCGATGCTCCGATGGCTGAGGCGGTGACCGCGAGCGGCGAGCGCGAGGCCGAGGAGCGCGCCCAGCGGCGCGCGGCGGCGCTCGCCAAGGTCCGCCGGTTCGGCGATCCGGTCCTGCGCGCGCGGGCGAGCGAGATCCGCGAGTTCGGCCCCGAGCTGGAGCGCGAGGCCGAGCGCATGGTGGCGATCATGCGCGACGCCATGGGCGTCGGGCTGGCTGCCACGCAGCTCGGGGTCATGCACCGGCTGCTCGTCTTCCAGGCGGGGCCGGACGCGCGCCCGACGGCGGTGGCGAACCCGCGCATCGAGTGGCTCTCGGACGAGACCTGGGTGGCCGAGGAGGGCTGCCTGAGCCTGCCGGGGATCGCGGTGGACGTCGAGCGGCCGCTCTTCGCGCGCGTGAGCGGCCAGGACGTGCGCGGCGAGGCGCTTCTGCTCGAGGCCTCCGGCCTCGAGGCGCGGGTGCTCCAGCACGAGGTGGACCACCTCGACGGCGTGCTCATCCTCGACCGGACCGAGCGCGAGCAGCGCAAGGCGGCGCTGCGAGCGCTGCGCGAGGGCGAGACGTACTCGCCGCATCCGGAGGACGCGGAAGAGGAAGCCGTCGAGGGATAGCAGCCGGTGCGCGTTGCCTACCTCGGCACCTCCGAGTTCGCGGTGGGGCCGCTGCGCCGGCTGGCCGCCTCGCGCTGGCGGCCGGCGCTCGTCGTGACCCCGCCCGACCGCCCCAAGGGGCGCGGGCGCCGGCCAGCGCCCCCGCCGGTGGCGATCGCGGCGCGCGAGCTGGGGCTCGAGCTCCACCAGAGCGAGAGCGTGAGCGCGGCGCCGTCGGCCGAGCTCTTGCTCGCGCGGGCCGACCTCGGGATCGTCTGCGCCTTCGGCCAGCTCATCCGCGAGCCGCTGCTCTCGGGGATCGAGCTTTTGAACGTGCATCCCTCGCTCGTGCCGCGCTGGCGGGGGGCGGCCCCGATCGAGCGCGCGATCATGGCCGGCGACACGGAGACGGGCGTAACGATCATGCGCGTGACGGCCGAGCTCGACGCGGGGCCGGTGGCGCTACAGGAGCGGGTCCCGATCGAGCCCGGCGACGACTACGGCTCGCTCGCGCCCCGCCTCGCGGAGCTCGGCGGGGAGCTGGCGCTGCAGGCGCTCGAGCTGTGCGAGTCCGGCGCCCTCGAGCTCAGCGAGCAGGACGGATCGCAGGCCACTTACGCCGCCAAGATCGAGCCCGGCGAGCGGCGCCTGGACCCGGCGCGGCCCGCGCTCGAGCTGGAGCGGGTCGTGCGGGCTCTCACCCCCCACATCGGCGCCTACCTGGAGCTCGCCGGGGGCGAGCGGCTGGGCGTGCGGCGGGCCCGGGCGCTGGAGGCGGACGTCGCGGCCGGCTCGGTCGTCGCGCGCGACGGGGCGCTCCTGGTCGGCTGCGCAGAGGGTGCGCTCGGGCTCGAGGAGGTGCAGCCCCCTGGACGGCGGGCGATGCCCGCGGACGCCTACCTGCGCGGCCACCCGGTGCCGGTGCTCGCGTGAGCGCCTCCCGCGCGCGGCGGGTTGCGTTCGGCGTCCTCTTGCGGGTGTTCGAGGAAGGGGCGTTCGCCGACCGGGCCTTCCGCGCCGCCGCCGACCGGGCCGGGCTCGCGGGGCGCGAGCGGGCGCAGGCGCAGAGGCTCGCCTACGGGGCGGTGCAGCGCCGCGGCACGGCCGATCACCTGATCGAGCGCCTGGCGGCCCGCGACCCCGGCGCGCTCGACCCGCCGGTCCGCGCGGCCCTGCGCCTCGGCGTCTACGAGCTGCTCTTCTCCGAGCGGACGCCGGAGCGGGCGGCCGTCGCGGAGGCCGTCGAGCTCGCGAAGGGGGCGCTCCGCGGCCGGCGCGGCGAAGCGGCGGCCGGCCTCGTGAACGCCGTCCTGCGCCGGGTGGCGCGCGAGGGGCGCGAGAGCCTGGCCGCGCTCGACGAGCGGACCCCGGAGGGCGCCGCGATCCTCCACTCGCTGCCCGCGTGGCTCGTGCGGCTCTGGTGGCGCGAACTCGGGGCCGAAGCGGCCCTGTCGCTCGCGCGCGCCGCCAACGAGCCGGCCGAGGTGGCGCTCCGGGTGAACCGCCTGCGCGCGGAGCCGGGGCGGATCGCCGCGGAGCTCGCTCGCGCCGGCGAGCCGGTGGAGCCCCCGCCCGGGGGCGGGCTGCTGGCGCCTCGCGGCGCGCTGGTGGTGCGAGGCCGCATGGGCCCGGCCCTGCGCGAGAGCATCGCGCGCGGCGAGCTGGTGCCGCAGTCGCGCGGCTCGCAGGCCGTGGTCGAGGCGCTGGCGCCGGCGCCCGGGGAGCGCGTCCTCGACCTCTGCGCCGGGCCCGGAATCAAGACGAGCGCGATCGCGGCCCGCGTGGACCCGGGGGGAAGGGTCGTCGCGGTCGAGCTCCGCCCGGCCCGGGCGCGGCTCATCCGGGAGCTCTGCGCGCGGCTGGGCGCCACGGGCGTCGAGGTGCAGGTGGCGGACGCGGCGGAGGGCGGCGGCGGCGATGGCGGCTACGATCGCGTCCTCGTGGACCCGCCGTGCTCGGACCTCGGCACGCTCGCCTCGCGACCCGACGCGCGCTGGCGCAAGTCGGCCGCGGCGATCGCGCGGCTGGGCGCGCTGCAGGAGCGGATCCTGGCCCGCGGGGCGGAGGCGCTGCGGCCCGGAGGGACGCTCGTCTACTCGACGTGCACCATCTCGCGGCGCGAGAACGAGGAGGTCGTGAGCGGGGTCCTGGCGGCGCACCCGGAGATCCGCGCGGACGACCTCGGCGCCGCCGAGCCCGCGCTCGCCTCGGCGCACGACCGGCGCTTCCTGCAGATCCGGCCCGACCGGGACCGAACCGACGGCTTCTTCATCGCCCGGCTGCGGCGGGAGGCCGCGTGATCGGCGCCGGCGAGCTGGGCCGCCCTGCCTGCCCGGGCTGCGGCGAGCCCTGGCTGCGCCCGACCCAGCTCCCCGGGCGCTACCGCTGCGTCTGGTGCCTGCGCCGCTACGAGCTCGTCTCGCAATGCCCGAACTGCGGCGCCCACCAGACGATCGTCCGCATGAGCGCCGCCGAGGACCTCGCCTGCCAGCAGTGCAGGCACTCGATGCTGCAGCCGCTGTGATGGACCGGCGAGCTGTCTTCCGCGGCCGGCGGGTGGCGCCCTCGATCCTCTCCGCGGACTTCGCGCGGCTCGGCGCCCAGGTCGGCGAGGTGATGGACGCGGGGGCGCGCGTGATCCACGTGGACGTCATGGACGGCCATTTCGTGCCCCCGATCACGATCGGCCCGCTCGTCGCCGCCGCGATCGCCGACCAGGTACACGCCGCGGGCGGCGTCCTCGACGTCCATCTGATGATCGAGCGGCCGGCCGAGCACGTGAGCGAGTTCGCGCGCGCGGGCGCCGACTGCATCACTGTGCACGTGGAGGCGGATCCGCACGTGCACCGGACGCTGGCGGCGATCCGCGAGGCCGGGTGCCTGGCCGGCGTCGCGGTGAACCCCGGGACTCCCGCCGCCGCCGTGAGCGAGCTCGGCGAGGCGGCCGACCTCGTCCTGTGCATGAGCGTGAACCCCGGCTGGGGCGGGCAGGCGTTCATCCCGTCCTCGCCCGCGAAGCTGCGCCGCCTCCACGAGGTCGCCCCCGAGCCGCTGCTCGAGGTCGACGGGGGCATCGACGAGCGGACCGTGGCCAGCGCCGCCGAGGCGGGGGCGACGCTCTTCGTCGCGGGCTCCGCCGTGTTCGGCGACCCGGACCCGGCGGCGGCCTACGCGCGCATAGCGGCCGCCGCGGGCGCCGGCTGACGTGGGCGGGCCGGCGCCGTCGGACGAGCTGCGGGCGTTCCTCGCCCGGCTGGCCCGGCTCGGCGTGGCGATCGCAGCTCTCCTGGCGATCGGCACGGCCGGCTACGCGGCGCTCGAGGGCGGCTCGGTCTGGCTGGCCTTCCAGTGGTCGCTCGACACGATCGCAACCGTCGGCTCGATTCCGAACCCGAGCGACACCGCGGCCCAGATCCTCAAGGTGTTCCTCATCGTCCTCGGCGTGGGTACGCTCTTCTACGCCCTCGTCACCGTGACCGAGTTCTTCGTCGCCGGGCGCCTGTCGGGGGTGCTGGAGGAGCGGCGAGCGCAGCGCATGATCGACTCACTCTCGGGCCACCACCTCATCTGCGGCTTCGGCCGCGTTGGCCGCCAAGTCGCGCGCGACATGTCCGTTGCGCGCCAGCGCTTCGTGGTCATCGACTCCAACCCCGAGAGCCGCGAGATCGCCAAGGAGATGGGCGTTCCGTTCATCGAGGGAGAGGCGTCGGACGACGAGGTGCTCCGGCGGGCCGGGATCGAGCGGGCGCGCACGCTGATCGCGTGCATGGACTCGGACGCCGAGAACATCTTCGCCACCCTCAGCGCGCGGGAGCTGAACCCGGGCATCACGATCATCGCCCGCGCGAGCGTCGCCGACTCGGAGCCGAAGCTCAAGCGGGCGGGCGCGAACCGGGTCGTCTCGCCCTACCGCTCGAGCGGCACCGAGATGGCCCGCCTCGCCCTCACGCCGCAGATCGCCGACGTGGTCGAGGTCGGGCCGGGCTTCCGGATGGAGGAGATAGACGTCCCGCCGGGCTGCCAGGGCGAGGGCAAGACGATCGATCAGGTGCGCGGGTCGACGATCGTCGTCGCGCTGCGCCGGCCGGACGGGATCACGCACCAGCTCCCCCCGGGCGAGACGGTTATCGCAGCCGGCGACGTGCTGATCGCGATGGGCGCGGCCGAGCCGATGGCCAGGCTGGCCTCGCTCTTCTCTCCGGCTGGGGGTCAGCTTCCCTCGTCGGCCGCGGCGAGCTC
>Ga0070741_10011016_pt1 | contig 16847 bp, 12 predicted proteins | sample Coa_R1_4_FD_66440 | JGI IMG/M metagenome (GOLD analysis project Ga0070741, IMG submission 66440) | Surface soil microbial communities from Centralia Pennsylvania, which are recovering from an underground coalmine fire - Coalmine... | ecosystem: Environmental > Terrestrial > Soil > Unclassified ...
GCAGCCTCGAGGTCACGCATGCGACTGGCCGCCTCGGCTTGCTGCAGCCGCGTGTAGCGCGCCGCGCTTTCGCTGGCACCCTCGCCGCACAGACCCACGAGGGCATCTCTCGCCTCCGCGACGATTTCCGTGTCCAGCGCCGGATTAGCACGGGCAAACTCCTCGAGTTCCCGCAGAATGCAGCGGTGCAAATGCGCCCACTCGAGTATGGTTTCGCGCAGATCGTATCCCTGCTGCCAGCGATGCAGACCATGCTCTGCGGCACCCTTGCGCTGTTCCGCGTTCGCCTGCGTGAGCCCTACGCCATCATCCGCCCTCAGTGTTTTCTCGAATGCCTCGAGAACGTGCGGAATGCTGTCCATGAATTGCGCGTGGGTGATCGACGAAGCGGTCGTCAACTGCGGATCTTTCGCCACGCGCGATCGCCACTCCTCGAGAATTCGGTTTCGTGCTCGTCGAATGTGTCCCGCGAGGGAGACGCTCTGGTTCTGGGTCCGTTTCACGGCCTCTCCAAATAATGTTTGCCAAGCCGGGAGCACGAGGGCCTCGACCGAGCCCGACACGGCGTCATCTGCGCCGCGCAGGGGCCCGACCATACCCAGTCCATTGCGGGATGTCACGAACACTCGGAGCAGCGTGGGCTTAGCTTCACGGGTCAGACGCCTCGACGGCGGTCGAGGGCTTCGGCCGGGACCACCTTCTTCAGGCGCACACGAACTCGAGCCCCCGCGGGAAATGGCCCGCTCTGCAGTACGATAGGGGTCCTGACGCGAGGAGATCTGCATGCATCGCTCCCGCCTTTGCGCCATTTTGATCGACTGCAAGACTACTGAGGTGGACGAGGCCGCCCGCTTCTGGGGTAAGGCACTTGGACGGCCGTTCGATCCAACGCACCCGAGCAGTCGCGGAAATTATCGAATGCTCCAGACCCCGCCGGACGAGCCTATCGTGGAAATCCAGAAGGTCGAGCATGACAGTCGGGTCCATATCGACATCGAGAGCGACGACATTCCCGCCGAGGTGGCGCGCCTGTCGGAACTCGGGGCGAAGGTCGTGACCCGACTCGAGCGTTGGGTGGTAATGGAAGCCCCGACGGGTCAGCGCTTCTGCGTCGTGCGGGTGCAGCGTCCCGGCTTTCCGAAAAACGCCAACGTGTGGCCGTGAGCCTGCCCTAGCGCATGAGCGTGATCCTGCCCTAGCGCATGAGCGTGAGCCCGCCCCTAACGGCAGCGGATCTTCTTGCCTTCCAGGAACGGTGCCAGGGGTAGCCGTTCGATCACCACATCCTTGCCCGTCACTACGTTGTGGCTGCGGGTCGTCGTGGCCATGAACATCGAATTGTAAATGGCCTCCTCCGTCGCTTCCGCCACTGCTTCAAACAAGGGGGAGATGGCATCGTTGGACAATTCGGAGAATTGACCGATATTCGCGCGCTTCTCGGAGGTTCGAATGCCTCCTTGCGCGGTCGAGAAGGCGATGAAGTAGTCCCCCGAGCCATTGCTGAAACTCGAGCCCGTGCGGGCAACGCCGGCCGTGGCGCGCCGGGCCAGCCGTCTCAGGTTGCGATCCGAGAGCGGCGCGTCCGTCGCAATGACGACCATGATGGAGCCATCAGCACTGTGGCCGGCCAGCTCGTCCTTCAGATAGAACTTGCCAAGCTCCTGGCCGATCCGCCGGCCATCGACCGTAAGCATGCCGCCAAAGTTGGACTGGATGAGCACGCCCACCGTCCAGCCGCCGGAGATCTCGGGCAGCCGCCGGGAGCTGGTGCCAATGCCGCCCTTCCAGCCGAATGCCACGGTGCCGGCCCCCGCGCCGACCGCTCCTTCTTCGACCGGACCTGCATGCGCGGAACGGATTGCCTGAAGAATCTGCTCGGAGCTCAATGCGCGTCCACGGATATCGTTGAGAGTGCCGTCGTTGGTCTCGCCCACGACCGCGTTGGCCGACAAGACTTTTTCGTTACCCGGCTGCGAAAGCGTCCAGTCGAGTACGGCCTCCACGCCGCGGGGGACTGCGAGTGTATTCGTCAGCACGACCGGAGCTTCGATCTCTCCCAACTCCTCCACCTGGCTGAGTCCGGCAGATTTTCCGAATCCATTCATCACAAACACGCCTGCGGGAACCTTGTTCTGATACAGGTTTCCGCCGTGAGGGAGTATCGCCGTCGCGCCCGTTCGTATGCTGTCGCCTTCGACCACTGTGCTGTGACCTACAAGCACGCCCTGAACATCGGTAATGGCGTTCAGCGGCCCGGGCGCCAGCACCCCCGGCGCAATACCCAACTGACGGGCGCGCACCCGATCGGTCTCCTTGATGCACCCCGCTGCCGGGCTCGCGGCGGCCTGAGAGTCGATCGTAACCGCGCACAGCAGGATCACCAGAGCCGCGACCAGGCGTGAATGGAGCACGGGAGTCTCCCTCGATGGTTCGAAACGCCCATCATCGGCGCCGTGGCCCGCAGAGCACAAGGATGCAATGGGTTGCACCGCAAGGCCTCCGAGTCGCGCCGGCAGTGAGCGCTAAAGGCGGCGCCTGACTCCCCTGAGGGGCGCAGGCGCCGCGTGTCTTGGGGCTAGTTCCTTGCCGGATCCGGGTACGCGAACGGATCGGTCAGCTTCGGCTCGGTCGGCACGGGCTTACGCGGCAGCGGCTTGTCGGCATCGGCGGCTTCGAGCAGCACGGAAGCCAGCACCACCGCGCCTTCCTTCATATCATCGATGCGCAGATGATCGTACGTGTCGAGATCGGTGTGATGGACCCGCGATTCGTAATCCAGTGGATCCTGGATGAACTGAAAGGCAGGCAGGCCCAGTCGGCTCAGAAAGACGTGATCCGTCGAGCCGGTCGGCCGCGCGACCACTGAATCGGCACTCATGCCGGCAAAGGGTGCAAGCCACTCGCGGAAAATCGGCACGACGTTGAGATTGCCCTCCGTGTAGATGCCGCGGATCTTGCCCGATCCATTGTCGATGTTGAAATAGGCATCCAGCTCGTTGAAGCCGGGCAGCGTCCGCACAGGATAGGTCTCGCTCGCGAAATAGGGCGGCAGGTCCCGCAGAGCGGGATCGGTCGGTGCGGGCCGCACGGCCAGAAATTTCTCCACATAGGCCGCCGAGCCCAGCAGTCCCTGCTCCTCCCCGGCCCACAGCGCAAAGCGGATGCTGCGCTTGGGCTTTGCGCCGACCTTCACGAGAATGCGCGCGGCCTCCATCACCATGATGCTGCCGGCCCCGTTGTCGGCGGCGCCATCACCGGCCACCCAGCTGTCGAGGTGCGCCCCCGCCATGACGTAGCCGGATCCGGCAGCGCCGCCGGAAATTTCCGCGAGGATGTTGTTGGCATTGTGATCGCCGTCCTCATAGTGGACGCGATTCTCGATTTCCACCTTGACCTCACCCACCTTGGCGAGCCGCGCCAGTTTCCGATAGTCCTCGGCGGCCAGTTCGACGGCCGGAAGCTTCGGGCTCTGGCCTACTCGATACATGTAACCTTCGCCGTGTACGAGCCGGCCTTCTGATCGCGACATGGTGATGAGAGCCAGGGCACCCTCCTCGGCCAGGAATGCATCGCGCTGCGCGAAGAATCTGAAGTGCTCGATGCGCTTCTTGCGCTGCTCGGGGTCGAACACCGGCTCCTCGAACTTGTCCAGCTTGGCGATGTCGGCCTCGGAGTCGCGCCGAAATGGAGGTTCCGAGTCATCTTTCTGTGGCGCAGGCCAGGTCGCCAGAACGATCTTGCCGGCCAGCTTCCCCTTCCAGTCGGCAAAGTCTCTCTCGCTGTCGAGCGGGGCCACGATGATGGGAGCGGTCAAGGTCCCGTTGGTCGGCGGTGTCCAGGCGACTGCAATGCCTTTCATCTCCACGGGCCGCGGCGAGACCATGCGGATGTGTGAGGCCTCGATCCACCAGCCGCGGCCGAAATCGAACGCCTCGGTGCGCACATTCTTCAGGCCCCACTCGCTGAATTTCCCGGACGTCCACCGCTCCGCGCGGCGCATCGCCGGAGAGTTGGTCATGCGACCGCCAATCTGGTCGCTCAGGTATTCGGCTGTCTCGGGGATCGCGCTGTGATTGAAGCCCTCATCAGCGATGCTGTTCAGGACGGTCCGCTCGGCGGAGGGTGAGCGGCTGTCTGCAGCGACGGCGTGTACGCCCAAAGACCCGACAGCAAGGCTCGCGGCCCAGACGGGCAATTTGATCAACAGCCTGTTGGTTCTCATGTGCATCGGGGCTTCCTTCAACTGATACAGCGGCCGCCGCGCCTGCCGCTGCGAGGCTCAGCGGGGCGCCGATTGTTCCATATTCTGCCGCGTCGCGCGCCGAGTTATCGATCAGGGTCCGCAGAGTCTCGAGCAAAGCGGCCTGGGCATGCTGGGCGCTGCTACGCAGACTTCCTGATATCGCAAGGAATCTAATGGGTGCTCAAGATATCCCGAGAGGGAGTCGATCGTCGGCTATCGGGACTCCTCGATGCAGAGCCGGTAGCCGATGCCAATTTCGGTGAGGATGTAGCGCGGCCGCTGCGGCACGGGCTCCAGTTTGTCGCGCAGGTTCTTGATACAGACTCGCAGCCCGCGCGCATCGCTCACGCGATCCGGCCCCCAGACCTGACGCAGCAGCTGCTGCTGGCGCACCACGATACCGGTGTGGCGGGCAAGACATTCGAGCAGCCGATACTCCAGCGTGGTCAGATGAATTTCGCCCTGGGGTCCGTACGCACGTCGGCCCGGCAAGTCGATCCGTACAGTGCCGAACTGCAGGACGGAGCTCTGTTCGCTCCCCCGGGCATTGCGGCGCAGACCGGCTCTCACTCGCGCGAGCAACTCGGCAGCGGAGAACGGCTTGGTTACGTAGTCGTCGGCTCCGGCATCAAGTGATGCAATCTTCTGCTCCTCCAATGTTCTCGCGGACAGCACAATGATGGGTAGCGACGACCAGGCTCGCACGTGGCGCACGACCGACAGCCCGTCATTGTCCGGCAACCCGAGGTCCAGCAAAAGCAGATCCGGCTTGTGACTGCGCGCTTCGATCTCGCCTCGCTCGGCCGTCTCCGCCTCGATGACTCCGTACCCCTCTTGGGTGAGCAGCGTATGCAGCACCTCACGAATCGCCCGATCATCTTCGACGATGAGGATCTGATGGGAGGTCTGCGTCATGGAGGCGCCTGGCTTGCAGGCAGAGTGAACTCGAAGCGTGCGCCGCCCTCTGCTCGCCGGCTCGCGTCGATCTGGCCACCGTGCGCGCGCACGATTGCCCGGCAGATTGCCAGCCCGAGGCCGACGCCGACCACGGTTCCCTCCCCGCTGCCGCGCTGAAACTTCTCGAACAGACGAGCCGGATCACCGGGTGGAAATCCCGGGCCATCATCCTCTAACACGAGGCGTACGAACGCACCCTCGGCAATGGCCGAAAGCCTTGCTCGGGTACCCGCCGGTGTGTATTTGGCGAGGTTGTCGAACAGGTTCGCGAAGAGTTGCACGACCAGCGTCCCGTCCACAAAGACCGGCGGCAGATCAGCGGGAAGCTGAAGATCGACCACGTGGCCGGCGAGCCGCTCCTCGAACCGCAGATAGGCTGTTCCGGCGAGCTCATCCAGCATCTGCCAATCGCGACGCAGAGTGACCGGTCCCGATTCCAGGCGCGTCAGATCCAGCACGTTCGAGATGAGATCTGAGATCTCACGTGCCTTGATTTCTATGGTCCTGGCCAGTGAAGTCCGTGTTGCCTCCTCGAGCGAGGCGCCTTGCGTGGCCAGCGTACTCCCGGCGCCTGCAACGGCCGCGAGCGGTGTTCGAAGATCGTGCGAAATCGAGGCCAGGAGCGTATTGCGCAGACTCTCACGTTGGGCCGCCACGCTCGCTGCTTCCGCTGCTTCCGCCAGACGGGCACGCTCCAGGGCAAGGCCGGTCTGACCCGTGAAAATCTCGAGCAGGTGCCGTTGCTCAGGTAACAGAACGCGGCGTGGGTTGGAGGGCAGTACAGCTAGCACACCGAGCTTCTGGGACGGATCGCCGAGCGGGATGTAGAGTCCGGAGGCTGCCGGCAAGGTGTCGGTGCCGAGACCGGCCTGGCGGCCGTTATCGGCCACCCATTGCGCGATGGCGAGATCCGCGGATCGGAAGGACTGATCGACCGGCGGGTCCTGCGGATATTGCAGGTGCTCGCTCTCATCCGGCAGCAGGATGACTGCCTGGCATTGAAACACCTCGGCGATATGGCGCACGGCGACCGTAGCCATGTTGCCGATGCCGCGCGTGGTGGTCAGCTCGCGGCTCATGGCATAGAGCAGCGCCGTGCGCCGCTCGCGCGCCCCCGCGACCCGGGTCTGCTGGCGCACACTGGCCATGAGATTGGCCGTGACGAGCGCTACTGTGAGCATGACCCCGAAGGTGACGAGATACTGGACATCGGAAATCGCCAGGTTGAATCGCGGCGGCACGAAGAAAAAGTCGAAGGCGATTACGTTCAAAATGGAAGTCAGCACGGAAGGACCGCGCCCGAGTCTGAGCCCCGCAATGGTGACACCCAGCAGGTAGACCATCACGAGGTTCGATAGCTCGAATCGAGGATACAGGCCGAATGCAATCACGGTGCATAGCACGCTGGATGCGACGGCCCAGGCATATCGATCCCAGTGGATCGGGTGCGAACGCGCCGGAACAACTGTGGCCGCGGCACCCCTCGCACGCGGGTCTTCACTTTCGGCAGGAGTGATGATGGTGACATCGAACCCTTTGGCTCTTCGTATCAGCTCGGTCGCGGCAGACGGGCGCCACCACGCCCGCCAGCCGCGGCGCTTCGGCGTGCCCAGCAGCACGCGCGTCGCGCTGCGAGTTTGCGCATACTCGAGCAAGGCTGCCGAGGGTGATGGACCGTCGAGGGTCACGGTTTCGGCACCGAGCGACTCCGCCAAGCGCAGCACGTCGATGCGGCGATTTCGGTCGGCATCGGAAAGCCGAAGCAGTCTGGGCGTTTCGACGTAGACGACCGTCCAGGCAGCATCCAAGGCATCGGCCAGGCGCTTGCCAGCACGCACGAGCTGCTCTGCCTGGCGATCCGGCCCGACCGCGACGAGAACACGATCTCCGGCAAGTCGCGTGCGCACGCGATCGCCAGGCAACGCGCGCGCAGCAGCCTCGACACGAGCGGCAACCCGCCGCAAGGCCAGTTCGCGCAGGGCCATCAGATTGGGCGTGCGGAAGAAGCGGTCGATGGCTGCCGCAACCTGGTCGGGGATGTACACCTTTCCGGCACGTAGGCGCGCCAACAGATCATCCGGCGGCAGATCGATCAGCTCGATGTCATCCGCCTCATCGAACACTTTGTCCGGCAGCGTCTCACGCTGGCGGACCCCGGTAATCTGCGCCACGAGATCGTTGAGGCTCTCCAGATGCTGGACGTTGACCGTCGTCCAGACATTGATGCCCGCATCGAGCAGCTCTTCGACGTCCTGCCACCGCTTGGGATGTCGCAGGGGCGGCTCACCGCCTATGGGGTTGGAATGGGCCAGCTCGTCCACCAGCGCGATGGCCGGATGCCGCCTCAGCGCCGCATCGAGATCGAGCTCCTGGCGAATCATTCCCCGGTAGCGAACGGCCACGGTGGGGAGCCGTTCGAGGCCTTCCAGCAGCCGTTCGGTCTCGGGGCGACCGTGCGGCTCGACGTATCCGACCACGACATCCGTACCGGCGGATCGCTGACTGCGGGCCGCCTCCAGCATGGCGTACGTCTTGCCGACCCCTGCCGCGGCTCCGAAAAAGATGCGCAATCGGCCGCGCTTCGCGCGCGCCTCCTCGGCCTGGACGCGAGCCAGCAGCGTGTCGGGATCCGGCCGGGGATCAGCCATGGAGGCCTTCATGAGCGCGCAGGACAGGCCGCAATGTTACTCCGCTCAGAACTTCACCATGACCCCGGCCCCCCAGATGACCTCGCGCGTGCGCAGATCGGGATACCAGACGCCCCCCTCATTCGCGCAACCATCCGTACCGATCGCCGAACCGTTGTTGCACACCATGCTGGCGGGGGAGCCCGTATTGCCGAGCGGCGGGGTCACACCCCCCGTGCCGGCCCAGTAGGGAACGTTGGAATGCCGGAACGTGGCCTCCGTCCACCAGGTGATCCAGTCCCGCGGCATGTATTGAAAGTTGAGCTGCGTATCCCACTGAAGGAGCGCCTGTCCCGGGTTCTCCGTGAAGTATGGGGTTCCGCTCTGCGCGGTCGCACCGTCGATGGGCGGCACGAGCGCCAGATAACGCCCGGGATTGTTCATGAAGCCGCCACCTAGAGTGATTGCGTACCGGTCGTGATCAAACCAGGCGCGGTTGTAGAGCATTACACCCAGGAAGTTCGCCTTGTTCGGCCCATGAGTACAGTTGACGCCCCCGCCATACTCACAGCCGAAGTCCCAGGTCAATGAGAACGCGAGCTTGGAGAGCCCCGCACTGTCCTTCGCATCGAAATACTTCCACAGCACGCTGTCGTCTTCATGAACCCGGGTCACGTGTGCGTAGTTGATGAATGGGGCCTGCGGATTGGCCAGACCGATCGCCGCGGTAGGGCTGCCACCATTGTTGGGCACGCCGCTGCCGCTCGCCAGATTATCCTGGCCGAGTGTGTAGCTGTTCAATACGAGCTTGAATGCATCGTTGGGTATCCATAGGATCTGACCGCCGAAGCCCGGCTGCTTGTTGAACTTGGCGTACGATTGCCAGCCATTGATCAGCCACGGCTCGATTTTGAGTGTCTGCGTCGGAAACCACTGTACACGCAGGCCGTTGAAGAACCACGGTGTGTTGGATGAGACGAAGGAAGGCTGGTAGGTCCAGTTGTCGAAGTTATAGTAGCTGAAGAGTCCCACGTAGGAGACGAAGATGCCGGCATCCACATTCAACCCATGGTTGACATCCCAGTGGTATCCGGCGTTGGCTTCCGAAAAATACTTATAGGCGCCCTGCAGATCCCACTGGCCTACGCCGGCGCTCGCATCGTTACGCGGCGTCGTCACTGCAAACATTCCGAACATGGACAGGAAGCGCGCCTGGACGTTGTGCCAATGGAAGTTGCCGCCCAGGCTGACCTGCTCGATCTGGAACTCCCCCGAGCGGAACTCCTCCGTCGAGCCCACTATGGTGTGATCCTTGGGGTGGTTGAGGTCCTGGAGGTAATTGACATCGAAGCGCACCTCGGGCGTGAAGAGCTTGGTGTCGAAGATCGGAGTCGTCGCTCTCCCGTAGCCGTTCATCCAGCCGAGATCACCCACCGCGAAGGGGGTTTGGGTATCGTTCTCCGGCGCAGGTTCGGGAGTCTGCAGCGCTTCGGGCACGTTGACGGCGCTGGCGGGGGCCGCTGGCGATGTGCCTCGGGGGGCGGACGTCCCTGCAGGCGGAGATGCCGCAAGCACTGGTTGCCGCGCCACGGGGGGTGCAGGCGTCCCATTCATGGCGATGTCCTGGCGCGTGGCCTTGCCAGAAGTCACGGGCAGAGCACGCGCGACTGCATCCGGAGTTCCGTCCACGTGCACGGTTACGGACCACGTCCCCGGTGGTAGATCCGCGAACGAGTACACCCCATCCGCTCCCGAAAGCGTGGCGCGGATGCTGCCGTTCTCGAGGCAGACGGCTGTCACGGTTGCGCGGCTGATTGGTCGGTCAGCGGTATCGGTGACGATTCCCACAATCGTCCCCGGCGCAATGGCTGCTGTCTGAGCGGCGTACGAGGTCGCGGCCATCCCAAGTCCGGCGAGAGCGAGCAGCAGGAACTTCAGACAGCTCCTCATTTCAAGCTCTCTAGGGCCAAATTCAACTCGAGCACGTTCACTCGCGGCTCTCCAAGCACACCGAACAGGCGCCCCTGCGCGTATGCATCCACGAGGCGCTGCACCGCCGCGGACGGCAGGCCTCGAACGCGCGCCACACGCATGACCTGATAGTTCGCCGCGGCGAGACTGATGTCAGGATCCAGCCCGCTGGCGGAGGCGGTCACGAGATCGACCGGAATGGGCGCCCGATTGTTGGGATCAGCGGCGCGCAGTGCCTGAATGCGCGCCGCGACCTTCTCCAGCAATGCGGGACTCAGCGGCCCGTCGTTCGAACCACCGGAGCCGAGCGCGTTGTACGGTTGCGGCGCAGTTGCCGAGGGTCGGCTCCAGAAGTACCCGGGATCCTGGAAGCTCTGGCCGATCAACTGCGAGCCCAGCGCACGGCCCTCCCGATAGATGAGGCTGCCATTTGCCTGTCGCGGGAAGAGCAGCTGTGCAATGGCGGTGATCGCCAGCGGATAGGCGACGCCCGTGATCAGTGTCATGATCACAAACAACACCAGAGCCGGGCGGAGCATCGCGCTCAGGGCAGGACGCATGTCGCTTCCTCAGGTCAGATGGGCAAGCACCAGGCCGAGGTCGATCAGCTTGATGCCGGCAAAGGGGGCGAGGATCCCTCCCAACCCGTAGATCAACAGATTGCGGCGCAGAAGCACGACGGCCCCCAGCGGCCGGTACTTCACGCCCTTCAGGGCGAGCGGGATCAGGCAGACGATGATCACGGCGTTGAAGATCAGCGCCGACAGGATTGCCGAGAACGGGCTGGCGAGGCGCATCACATTGAGCGCATCGAGCTGCGGGTAAGTCGAGGCAAAGGCAGCCGGTATGATCGCGAAATACTTGGCGACATCGTTTGCGATGCTGAAGGTGGTCAGTGAGCCGCGCGTCATCAGCATCTGCTTGCCCGTCTCCACCACCTCGATGAGCTTGGTAGGGTTGGAGTCGAGATCCACCATGTTGCCGGCCTCTTTCGCAGCCTGCGTGCCGGTATTCATGGCGACGGCCACGTCTGCCTGCGCGAGCGCCGGCGCATCGTTCGTGCCGTCCCCGGTCATGGCGACCAGGCGCCCCTGGGCCTGGTTCTCGCGGATGAGACGCAGCTTCGCCTCCGGAGTCGCCTCGGCCAGGAAATCATCCACACCGGCTTCGGCGGCGATGGCCGCCGCGGTGAGCGCGTTATCCCCCGTGATCATGATGGTCTTGATGCCCATCCGGCGCAGCTCGCCGAAGCGCTGCTTGATGCCACCCTTGACCACGTCCTTGAGCTCGATCAGGCCGAGAACGCGAGCCCCCTCACTCACCAGGAGCGGGGTGCTGCCGCGACGCGCAACTTCCTGTACAGCCGAAGTCATCACCCTGGGGAAGACCTGGCCGCGCGCTTCGACCTGCTTGCGGATGGCATCGGCGGCGCCTTTGCGGATCTGGCGCTCGCCGATATCTACGCCACTCATGCGCGTGTGGGCGGAGAAGGCGACAAAGCTGGCCCCGAGAGTCCGTAAATCACGCTCGCGCAGCCTGAAACGCTGCTTCGCCAGAACGACGATGCTGCGTCCCTCGGGCGTCTCGTCCGCGAGCGAGGCGAGCTGCGCGGCATCCGCAAGCTCCTCTTCCGTGACGCCCGCAACCGGAATGAACCTTGCCGCCTGACGGTTGCCGAGAGTGATCGTGCCGGTCTTGTCCAGCAGCAGCACATCGACGTCACCCGCCGCTTCCACGGCACGTCCCGACACCGCGACGACGTTGGCCTGCATCATGCGGCTCATGCCTGCCACACCGATGGCAGACAGAAGACCACCGATGGTCGTCGGAATGAGACAGACCAGCAGAGCTATGAGAGCTGTGATCGTGACGGGTGAGCCCAGCTTTGCCACGGCCACGCTGTACAGGGAGTACGGCAGCAAAGTGGCCGTGGCAAACAGGAAGACCAGAGTCAGAGCGACGAGCAGGATGGTGAGTGCGATCTCATTCGGGGTCTTCTGCCGCTTGGCGCTCTCCACCATGCTGATCATGCGATCGATGAAGGTCTCGCCCGGATTGGCGGTGATCCGCACGATGATCCAGTCCGAAAGCACGCGGGTGCCGCCCGTCACCGAGGAGAAATCGCCCCCTGACTCCCGTATGACCGGCGCCGACTCTCCGGTGATCGCACTCTCATCCACCGATGCAACGCCTTCGAGCACCTCCCCGTCTCCGGGGATGTAATCGCCGGCCTCGACCAGCACCACATCCCCTTTGCGCAGCAGATCCGCGCGCACGCGCGTTTGACGAGAGCGATCAGTCGTCTCGGCGAGCCTCTTGGCGAGAACCGTCTGCTTGAGTCCGCGCAGGCTGGCCGCCTGTGCCTTGCTGCGGCCCTCGGCGAGGGCTTCGGCAAAATTCGCGAACAGGACGGTGAACCACAGCCAGACGGCGATATTGAGGATGAACCAGGAAGGGGCCTCGCCGCGGCCGACGATCGCCTGGATCCACAGAGCCGTCGTGAGGAGGCTTCCAACATACACGACGAACATCACCGGATTGCGCCACTGCGTCCGCGGATCGAGCTTACGCAGCGAGTCAGCGATTGCCGGAACCACCAGCGCGCGGTCGAACATCGACAGCCTGTGCCGACCCAGCGGCCTGGGCATCCCATCCGCGGCTCGATTCGGGGCCGCGGAAGTTGACAGGACCGTTTGCTCAGCCATGGGCGCTGGTCCAGAGCTCGAGCTGCTCGACGATCGGTCCGAGCGCCAGCGCCGGGACGAAGGTCAAAGCGCCGACGAGCAGAATCGTACCGATCAATACAATGATGAAGGTCGGTCCATGAGTGGGGAGCGTACCGGGCGTGATCGGCACCCTCTTCTTCGCGGCGAGTGCACCGGCAATGGCCAGCACCGCGGCCATTGGCCAGAAGCGACCGAGCCACATCACCACGCCGAGACTGATGTTGTAGAAAGGCGTGTTGGCCGAGAGGCCCTGGAAGGCGCTACCGTTGTTGTTGCTCGCAGAGGTGAACGCGTAAAGGATCTCCGCGAAGCCGTGGGCTGCGGGGTTCCCCACAGCGGACCGGCCCGCCTCGAGGCTGACGGCCGTCGCTGCTCCGACCAGCGCGATGAACGGCATGACGAGGATTGCCGTGGCGCTCATCTTCATCTCGAAGGCTTCGATCTTCTTGCCCAGATATTCCGGTGTGCGTCCGATCATGAGCCCGGCAATGAAGACCCCGATCAAGGCGAACACGAGCATGGAGTACAACCCGGTCCCCACTCCTCCGAAGACAACTTCGCCGAGCTGCATGCTGAACAGGGTCACGAGCCCTCCCAGCGGTGTGAAGGAGTCGTGCATGGAGTTCACCGCGCCGCATGAGGTGCCCGTGGTGAGGGTCGCAAAGAGCGCGGAGGCGCCAATGCCGAAGCGGGTCTCCTTGCCTTCCATGTTCCCGCCAGATTGCAGTGCGGTGGCGGCCTGATCGACACCCAATGCAGCGAGCCGGGGATTTCCCAGTTGTTCGCTGCGGGTGGCTACCCAAAGCAGACTCAGGAACAGGAGGGTCATGGCCGCCAGGAGGGCCCAGCCCTGCCTCGTATCGCCCACTACGCGGCCGAAGGTATAAGTGAGCGCCGCGGGAATGATGATGATCGCGAGTATCTCGAGAAAATTCGACAGAGCGGTAGGATTCTCGAAGGGATGGGCCGAATTGGCGTTGAGGAAACCTCCGCCGTTGGTGCCGAGCTCCTTGATGGCCTCCTGGGAAGCCACAGGTCCCATCGGTAGTGTCTGTCTTAGCGCGCTGTGCTGTCGAACGGTTTGCTCGAGCGGCGCCCCACCGCTGTGAGCCTGGGGCGAGTCGAAACTTTCGAGAAGGGCAACGTCCCGATAACCGCTGAAGTTCTGCAGCACGCCTTGCGACACGAGCACGATCGCCAGCAACGCCGACAACGGCAGTAACACGTACAGCGCGGATCGTGTCAGATCAACCCAGAAGTTGCCGATGGTCCTGGTGCTGTGGCGGGCCAGACCGCGGATCAGCGCGATGGCGACGACAATCCCGCTCGCCGCCGAGAGGAAATTCTGCACGGCGAGCCCGGCCATCTGCGTGAGATAGCTCATGGTCGTCTCGCCCGCGTAGCCCTGCCAGTTCGTGTTGGTGATGTAGCTGACGGCAGTATTGAAGGCGGAGTCGGGGGAGACCCCTGGCAGCTGTTGCGGATTCAGGGGTAGGAACTGCTGCAGGCGCTGCAGCAGATACACGACACCGGCACCCACCGTATTGAATAGCAACAGCGCTACCGCATAGCTTTGCCAGTCCATTTCCGTGGCTTGATTGATCCCGCAGACCCGGTAGATCAGCCGTTCGAGCGGTGCACCGGCGCGCGAGGCCCAGGTCGGCCGCCCCTCCATGACGTGCGCGATGTACAGCCCCAAGGGCTTCACGCACAGCAGCGCGATGACCAGGAACGCGGTGATCAACGCCAGGGACGCGGCCGTCATCAAAACTTCTCCGGCCAGAACAGGGCGTAGAGCAGATAGAGGAGGAGTCCCAGCGCGAGAATCCCGCTCACGATGTGGGCAGCACTCATCCCAGGTGTGCCAGGGCCCGGATGAGCCAGTGGGTGGCTGCGTAGAGGATCACGATAAGGGCCACAGCTGCTGCATCCATTGCGATTCTCCAGCTTGCTGATAACTGCGAGGCGGAGGGGCCTACTGAGCGGCAACGCTCTCCGACGCACGAGCCGTCAAGGCTATCGACGCGCGCATTAGCAAGTCGTTAAGAGATTTTCCAGGGCGATCTGCTATCTTCGGCCGATCACTTGCGCAGGAGAGACGATGTTGGCACGGCAGGCGCTTGCGATCCGTCACGTCGCCTTCGAGGATTGTGGAACGCTGGAAGCTGTATTGGCGCGGCGGGGATTCGCCCTTCGCTATGTCGAAGCCCCGTACGAAGACCTGCCGAGCCTCGATGCGGGCTCACCCGATCTGCTCATTGCGCTCGGGGGCCCCTTGAGCGTCTACGCTGAGGCGCAGTACCCCTGGATCCTCGAGGAGTTGCACCTGCTGGAGCGCCGGCTGGCCTCAGGCAAGCCCGCACTGGGGATCTGCCTCGGCGCGCAAATGCTGGCCAGGGTGCTTGGCGCCCGCGTCTTTCCGGCTCCCGTCAAGGAGCTCGGCTGGAAGCCCCTGCAGCTGACTGCCGCAGGCAGAAGCTCATCGGTCGCGCCGCTGGCGCCAGAGCACACTTCGATGCTGCACTGGCATGGCGACACTTTCGATCTGCCGACGGGCGCCACCCTGCTCGCCTCCACCGCCGAAATTCCGCAGCAGGTCTACGAGTGGGGTGGCAAAGTTCTCGCCTTCCAGTGCCACCCCGAGATCTGCGCGCAGCATATCGAGTCGTGGCTCGTAGGCCATGCCTGCGAAGTGGCCGCGACTCCGGGCGTCAGCGTCGGCGAGTTACGCGAGCGCACGCAGCAACTCGCACCCACCCTCGCGCAACAGGCTGGCGAGGCGTTCGAGAGCTGGCTGAACTCCGTTGGATTGTAACGACTGACTCACGAACGGCCGATGAAGATACGTGACAGCGGCATGCCCGAGCAGTTCGTCTGGGACGGATTCTTCGATGCCCCACGGATTCTGCAGAAGCTGCGGCTCGAGTTCTCGGAGGAGGATGTCGTAGACATCGGCTGCGGCTTCGGCACGTTCTCAGTCGCGGCCGCGAGGATGACTCGCGGCATCGTCCATGCGCTGGACATTGATTCCGGCATGATCAGTGCAACACTCAGCAGAGCCCGCGCAGCGGGTCTTGGCAATATCAAAGCCGTCGTGCGCGATGTCGTGGCGACCGGCACAGGTGTGCCGGATGTTGCGGCAGGCTACGTCATGCTGTTCAACATCCTGCATGCCGAAGATTCCCTCGGACTGCTTCGCGAGGCGCATCGCATCCTCAGGCCTGGCGGACTCGCTGCCCTCATCCATTGGGTGCACGAAGCACGGACGCCTCGAGGGCCACCACTGGAGATCCGCCCTCGCCCGCAGCAGTGCCAGGAATGGGGCCGAGAAACGGGATTCGTGTCCCATGAGACTGTGCTGCTTCCGCCCCATCATTTTGGCCTGGTGCTCGAGAAGCCTGCGGTGCGCCAGGGTGCCGAGTGACGTCGCGGCCTGCTCCTGTAGTAGCATAGCCGCGGCAGGTAGGAGGCTCGCATGATCAAAGTCCGTCTTTCGAAGGCCGAGACGCGCATCCTGGAGCAGTTCTGGAAGCTCGGCACGCGCTCGGTGCGCGAAATCCTGGAGAGCCTCCCCGAGGAAGAGCAAGTCGCCTACACCACGGTGCAGACGCTGGTGTATCGCCTGGAAGAAAAAGGCGCAGTGCGCAAGGTGAAGAAGATCGGCAACGCGCAGCTGTTCGAGCCTGCCATCGATCAAAGCGAATTTCGCAGCGGGCTCGTCCGGGACCTGCTCGAGTTGTTCGGCGGTTCCCCGCGCCTGCTGGTCTCGAACCTGCTGGAAAGCGGCACCCTGACACTCAAGGACCTCAAGGCGTTACAGGGCGGCGCCACAAGCCGCACGAGCCGGCCGCAGAGAGGCGCAGACAGGCGCTGAGCTGCGCATTGCGAAACCTCGTGAAAAAGGCGAGGATCGCGCCAACTCATCCGGCGGACGCCGGTCATAAGCGCTGGTTCTGTGAATATTCCCGGTCGGCATCAGCACCGGGCAAGTTGGAGGCTTCTCATGACACTCTCGATCAACGATACGGCGCCCGATTTCGAGGCCCAGACCACTGAGGGCAAGATTCGCTTTCACGATTGGATCGGCAACCACTGGGCCGTGCTGTTCTCGCATCCCAAGGACTTCACCCCGGTGTGCACGACCGAGCTCGGCTACATGGCCAAGATCAAACCCGAGTTCGACAAGCGCGGCGTCAAGATCATCGGCTTATCGGTCGATCCGCTGGATCGCCACACCGGCTGGGCCAGCGACATCAAGGAGACGCAGGGATTTGCGCCCAACTATCCCATGATCGCCGACGTCGACTTCAACGTATCCAAGCT
>Ga0070741_10011017_pt1 | contig 16846 bp, 12 predicted proteins | sample Coa_R1_4_FD_66440 | JGI IMG/M metagenome (GOLD analysis project Ga0070741, IMG submission 66440) | Surface soil microbial communities from Centralia Pennsylvania, which are recovering from an underground coalmine fire - Coalmine... | ecosystem: Environmental > Terrestrial > Soil > Unclassified ...
GGCGGCCGTGGGCGCGGGCGGATGCGCCAGGCGATCAGCGGGCGGACGACGCGGAAGAGCGGATGGGCCGTGAAGCGTTGGATCGGCTCGGGGGGGAGCGCGAGCAGCGTCGAGCCGCAGTTCGCGAAGGTGTTGAGCGCCGCGAGCGCGACCACTTCGACCGCCACCTCGCGCGTCACGCCCGCGGCGAGCACCTCCTCGAGCTCGGGCCGCCCCGGGCGGGGGTTCGCGCGCGTCACGCGCCGGGCGAACTCGAGCGCCGCCTGCTGCTCGCGCGGCAGCGCGGCGGCGTGGAAGTCACGGATCAGCCGGTCGATGTGGGCGTCGTCGAAGCCGTAGATCCGCATCGCGGTGCGCTGCATGCCGTAGCAGTACCGGCACGAGTTGTCCTGGCTCACGACGAGCGCGATCAGGTCGCAGAGGTCCGGGGGCGCGAACGCGACGGGCCGCTGGATGAGGGCGGTCATGGCGCGCGCGAGCCACGGACAGGGCGCGACGCGCGGCAGCCACCCGGGGACGACCCCGATCGCGCGGCGCACCGCGGCCTTCAGGTCCTCGGGCACGGACGACCGCGGCACGAGGCACTCGCCCCACTCGTCGCTCGCGATGACGGCGGCGGCTCCCATCGTCTTGCGGCCCCGACCGAACGCGCTGGGACGCTCCTACGTCACCCGGGCGGGCGGTGCAAGGCGGCGCCTACTCCCACTCGATCGTCGCGGGCGGCTTGGAGGAGACGTCGTACACGACGCGGTTCACGCCGCGGACTTCGTTGATGATGCGGGTCGAGAGGGCCGCCAGCACGTCGGGCGGAAGGCGCGCCCAGTCGGCCGTCATCCCGTCGGTCGACGTGACGGCGCGGATCGCGACGACGTTCTCGTACGTCCGCTCGTCGCCCATGACGCCGACCGTCTTCACCGGGAGGAGGACCGCGAACGCCTGCCAGAGCGTGTCGTGGAGGTCGGCGCGGCGGATCTCCTCCTGCACGACGGCGTCGGCGTCCCGCAGGATCCGGAGCCGGTCCTCGTCGACCGCGCCGATCACGCGGATCGCGAGCCCCGGGCCCGGGAACGGCTGGCGGGCGACGATCTCCTCCGGCACCCCGAGCACGCGCCCGAGCGCGCGGACCTCGTCCTTGAACAGCTCGCGGAGCGGCTCGAGCAGCTCGAGGCGCATCCGCTCCGGGAGCCCGCCCACGTTGTGGTGGCTCTTGATCGTGGCGGACGGACCGCGCACCGAGACGGACTCGATCACGTCCGGGTAGAGCGTCCCCTGGGCCAGGAAGGCGGCGTCGGGGATCGTCTTCGCCTCCTCCTCGAACACCTCGATGAAGGTGACGCCGATCGTACGCCGCTTCTTCTCCGGATCCTCCACGCCGCGGAGGTTCCTCAAAAATCGTCGCGACGCGTCGACGCGCCGGACGTCGAGCGCCATGCGCCCGCGGAAGAGCGCGGTCACGGCGTCCGCCTCGCCGGCACGCAGGAGGCCGTTGTCGACGAAGATGCACGTGAGCCGGTCGCCGATCGCGGCGTGGACGAGCGCTGCGACGACGGTCGAATCGACGCCGCCCGAGAGCGCGCAGACGACGCGGCGCCCGCCGACGCGCTCGCGGATGCGCGGGACCCAGGTGTCGACGAAGCTCTCCATCGTCCAGTCGGCCCGCGCGGCGCAGATCCGGAGAACGAAGTTGCGCAGGATCTCCCGTCCCTCGGTCGTGTGCGTCACCTCGGGATGGAACTGGACGCCGTAGATCGGGCGCTCCCGGTGGCGCCACGCCGCGTGCGGCGAGTTGTCCGAAGCGGCGAGCGTCTCGAACGCGTCGGGCACCGACGTCACCTGGTCGCCGTGGCTCATCCACACGCGCGTCGAGCGGCCCCCGAGCGCGAGCAGCGGGTCGAGCTTCGTGATCCGGATGTCGGCCGGCCCGAACTCCTTCCGCACCGCGCGTGCCACCTCGCCGCCGAACGCGCGGTTGAGCACGTTCATTCCGTAGCAGATGCCGAGCACCGGCACCTCGCCGCTGCGGACGAAGTCCAGGACCGGCGCCGGGAGCTGCGGCGCGTCCTCGGCGTACACGGACGCGGGCCCACCCGAGAGGATGATCCCCTCCGGCGCCATCCGCCGAATCGCCTCCAGCGGCAGGTCGAACGGATGGATCTCGCAGTACACGCGCAACTCCCGCACCCGCCGTGCGATCAGCTGCGTGTACTGCGACCCGAAATCCAGAATCAGGATCATCGGCTCGCGCGGCCCGGCCGCTGCGCGGCGCCCGCTACGACGGCCGCACCCCCCTCACTCGAGCCGATAATTCGGCGCCTCCTTGGTGATGTAGACGTCGTGCACGTGGCTCTCCTTGAGCCCCGCGCTCGACACGCGGACGAACCGCGCCCGCGCCCGCAGCTCGTCGAGCGTCCGCGCCCCGAGGTAGCCCATGCCGGCCCGGAGGCCGCCGACGAGCTGCTGCACGATGAAGGAGAGCGCGCCCTTGTAGGGCACCCGCCCCTCGATGCCCTCGGGCACGAGCTTCATGCCGCCGCCCGCCGTGTCGTCCTCGTCGTCCTGGAAGTAGCGGTTGCGGCTGCCCTCCCGCTCGCGCATCGCCTCGAGCGAGCCCATGCCGCGGTAGAGCTTGTAGGTGCGTCCCTGGTAGAGGATCGTCTCGCCCGGGCTCTCCTCGGTTCCGGCGAAGAGGCTCCCGAGCATCACCGTCTGCGCGCCCGCGGCGAGCGCCTTCGTGATGTCGCCGGAGAACTTGATGCCGCCGTCCGCGATCACGGGGACGCCGGCCCGCGCGGCCGGCTCGACGCAGTCGAAGATCGCCGTGAGCTGCGGCACGCCGACGCCCGAGACGACGCGCGTCGTGCAGATCGACGCCGGCCCCATGCCCACCTTGATGCCGTCGCACCCGGCCTTCACGAGCGCCTGCGCGCCGTCGGCCGTCGCCACGTTGCCCCCGATCAGCTCGACCTTCGGGAAGGCCGCCTTCACCGCCCGGATCGTGTCGAGGACGGAGGTCGTGTGTCCGTGCGCGGTGTCGACGACGAGGACGTCGACGCCCGCCCGCACGAGCGCCTCCGCGCGCGCCTCGCGATCCGGCCCCGTGCCGATCGCGGCGCCGACGCGGAGCCGGCCGAGCCCGTCCTTCGCGGCGGCGGGGAAGCGGCGCGCCTTCTCGATGTCCTTCACCGTGATGAGCCCACGGAGCTGGTGCCGCTCGTCGACGACGGGGAGCTTCTCGATCCGGTAGCGGTGGAGGATCTCCTTCGCCTCCTCGAGCGTGATGCCGGGGCGCGCGGTGACGAGCCGCTCCTTCGTCATCACGTCGGCGACCGTCCGGTCGAGACGCTTCTCGAAGCGAAGGTCGCGGTTCGTGAGGATCCCGACGAGCGCGCCGTCCCGCGTGACGGGCAGGCCGGAGATCCGGTAGCGCTGCATGACGGCGAGCGCCTCGGCGATCGGCTGGTCGGGGCTCACCGTGACCGGGTCGACGATCATCCCGCTCTCGGACTTCTTCACCTTCTCGACCTCGAGCGCCTGCTCGGCGATCGAGAGGTTCCGGTGGATGACGCCGAGCCCGCCCTCCTGGGCGATGGCGATCGCGGTGCGGGCTTCCGTCACGGTGTCCATCGCGGCGGACAGGAGGGGGATGTTCAGCCGGATCGAGCGCGTCAGCTGGCTCGACACGTCGGTGTCGCGGGGCAGGACGTCCGACGGCGCGGGCACGAGCAGCACGTCGTCGAAGGTGAGGCCTTCGCGCAGCGCGGCGGGCGTCATGCGCCCTCCGATAACGCGAAAGGGCCCGGCCGCCGGTGCGGACAGGCCCTTTGCTCACGTGCCATGAGGTTTGGTAGCAGACGCCCATACCGTCCGCAAGCGGCCCCTGCTAGAGACGGGGCCATGATCGCGCCCTTCGGCGACAAGCGCCCCGCCATCGACCCGACGGCTTGGGTCGTCGACTCCGCCGTCGTCCTGGGCGACGTCGTCCTCGGCCCGGAGGCGAGCCTCTGGTTCGGCGCCGTCGTCCGCGGGGACGTCGAGCGCATCCGGATCGGCGCGCGCTCGAACGTGCAGGACAACGCGACCGTCCACGTGACGGGCGGGCGCTGGCCGACGCTCGTCGGCGCGGGCGTCACGGTCGGCCACGCGGTCGTGCTGCACGGCTGTACGATCGGCGACGACTGCCTCGTCGGCATCGGCGCCGTCGTCCTCGACGGCGCGGTCGTCGAGCCCGAGTGTCTGATCGGCGCCGGCGCGCTCGTGACGCCCGGGACGCGGATCCCGGCCCGCTCGCTCGTCCTCGGGAGCCCCGCCCGGCGGGTGCGCGCGCTCACCGACGAGGAGGTGGCGCAGGTCCGCCAGTCGGCGGCGAACTACGTCGAGCACGCGCGCCGCTACCGCGCGCTCGGCGTGCGCTGACCGCCGCCGGGCGTCCCTCGGGGCGCTCGGGCGCGCGCGCGTCCCGCCCGTTTGACCTCGGTGTCCGCGGCGGGCAGAGATGAGGCGGAGGGACGGCGGAGAGGAGGACGCCCATGCGGGTCGGGCTCGTCTGCGCGATCGCGCTGTCGGTGCTGGGAGCCGGTCCAGATTCGCACGGCGACGCCGCCGTCATCTGCCAGCGGAAGCACCGCCTGCGGCTGCGCGTCGATCGCTGCCGCCCGAAGGAGACGCAGCTGCTCGACACGGCCAGCGCCGCTGCGGTCGGGACGCGGCTCGCGACACTGGAGGCTTGGGCCGGCTTCTCGTGCGCCGGAGACCCATCCCGTCGGCTGGCGGTGAGCGCGATCCTCGATCCGACGCACGCCGCCACGAGCGGGTGCCGCCGGTTCGACGGCGATGCGGCGGCCTGCGCCGCCGCGTACCAGACATCGAACCTTCTCGGCGCGTCCTCGTGCGAATACGACGGCGGCACCTGCTTCCCCTGCGATCTCGCCTCGCAGGACGAAGGCGTCTGCCGCAACGCCTGCAATCCCGCCGACTGTCACGACGCGACGCGGACGCGGCGGGCGAAGTGCGGGCGTCTCCTGACCCAGGCCGATTGCGAGCAGGGCTTCGGGAACGTTCCCAGCATCGGCGGGTCGCTCATCGTGGCGCCATGCTGGTGGGATACCGGGAGCGGCACGTGCAAGCTGTGCGACGCGAAGAGCGAAGCGGCGGGCGCGTGCGCCAACACCTGCGGCGTGCGCCCGTCCTGCCGCGAGCCGACGCGCACGCTGTTCGGGGCGTGCGAGGACTTCGACGGCGACCAGGTCTCGTGCGAGAAGGCGTTCACCGACGGCGGTCACGTCGACTTGCAGGTGATCGGACCGACCGGCCTGCTCTCCTGCTACTACGATGCGGGGACGTGCGGGCCGTGCTGGATCATCGACCAGCTCACCGGCCGCTGCCGGAACGCCTGCTGAGGGGAGTTCCCGGCGGACCCGGGACGCCGGCTACCGCCGCGACCGCCCGCGCGCGGGGCGCGGCCGTTCGCCTGCGGCGGCCCGGGACGGCACCCGGGGCCGCTCCGCACGCCGGCGCGCACGGAAGCGGAGCCGGAGCGGCACGCCGACCAGGCAGAAACGGGCGACGAGCTGCCCGGCCAGGTAGCGCGCGTACGCTGCCGGCACCGCCTCCGGCGCGTTCGTGAACACGGTCACTGCGGGCGGCCGGCGCGCCGTCTGCGTCGCGTAGAAGAAGCGGAGCGGCCGCCCGCCCGGGCTCGGGGGCGGGTGCGAGGCCACCGCGTCCGCGAGCGCCTCGTTGACCGCCGGCGTCGGGAGCGTCGCGTCGTACGCGCGCTCCACGCGGGCGACCAGCGGCCAGAGCCCGCCGAGGCCCTCGCCCGTCTTCGCGGAGACGCAGAGGAGCGGAAGGTCCGCGAACGCGCCGTGGAAGGTCGCGATCGCCGCGCGGAAGTCGGCCGGGTCCCGCCGCTCGGGCGGCAACGTGTCCCACTTGTTCGCGAGGAGGACGACGCCGCGGCCGGCCTGCCACGCGCGGCCGACGATGCGCGCGTCCTGGTCCGTCATCCCCTCCGCGGCGTCGAGCACGACGAGGACGAGGTCGCTGCGCTCGAGCGTGCCGAGCGCCCGCACCGCGCCGTGGCGCTCGAGCGGATCGCGGACGTGGGTCCGGCGGCGGATGCCCGCCGTGTCGATGAGCACCCAGCGGCGCCCGCCGACGACGATCGGCGTGTCGATCGCGTCCCGCGTCGTCCCCGCCTCCGGCGCGACGATCGTCCGCTCGGCGCCGAGGAGGCGGTTCAGGAGCGACGACTTGCCGACGTTCGGCCGGCCGATGATCGCGACGCGCGTACCGCCCTCCCCGCCCGCCGGGGCGCCCCCGGGCGGCGGCAGCGCCGCCACGATCGCGTCGAGGAGCGCCTCCACGCCGCGGTGGTGCGCGGCCGACACCGCGAGCGGCTCGAGCCCCTCGCGGAGGAAGTCGTGCGCGAGCGCGTCGCGCCCCGGCCGGTCGAGCTTGTTCACGGCGAGAAGCATCGGCTTCCCGCTCCGGCGCACGAGCCGGATCGTCTCGCGGTCCTCCGGCTCGAGGCCGGCGACGCCGTCCACCACCACCACGACCACGTCCGCCTCCGCGATCGCCGCGAGCGTCTGCGCGCGGACGCCGGCGGCGAGGGCGTCGCGCGCCGGCGCCGAGGTGACGCCGCCCGTGTCGACGCAGAGGAACTCGCGTCCGGCGTGCGTCGCCGGCGCGACGAGGCGGTCGCGGGTCACACCCGGGACGTCATCGACGATCGCGCGCCGCGCCCGGACGAGCCGGTTGAAGAGCGTCGACTTCCCGACGTTCGGCCGGCCGACGAGCGCGACGACGGGGAGGCCGCCGGCGCTCGCCGCCGGGTCGGGGAGCCGCGCGTCATTCACAGCCCGAGCTCCCGCAGGCGGCGCGGGTTCGTCGCCCAGCCCGGCTCGACGCGCACGAAGAGCTCGAGGAAGACGCGCCCGCCGAGCAGCTCCTCGAGCGCCAGGCGCGCCCGGGTCCCGATCTCGCGGAGACGCGCGCCGCCCTTCCCGATCACGATGCCCTTGTGGCTCTCGCGCTCGACGAGGATGCTCGCGCGCACGACCGTGAGCCCGCGCGCGGGCACCTCGCGGAGCTCCTCGACCTCGACGGCCGTCCCGTACGGAACCTCCTCGTCGGTCTGGAGGAAGAGCTGCTCGCGCACCATCTCCTGGACGAGGAAGCGGACCGTCTCCGTCGTGTACTCGTCCTCGGGATGGAGCCGCGCGCCCGCGGGCAGGGCGGCGGCGGCCGCGCGGAGCACGACCTCCACGTTCTCGCCCGTCCGCGCGCTCGCCGGGATCACCTCGCGACCGGGGAGGAGCGTCCCGAGCGCCGCCATGAGCGGGAGGAGCGCCGGCGGCCGGACGCGGTCCCGCTTGTTCAGCACGACGACGGTGGTCGCACGGCTCGCCGCGAGGTCCGCCGCGATCTCGCGGTCGCCGGGCGTCACGCCCGCCGCCGCGTCCAGCACGAAGAGGACGACGTCCGCGTCGGCGCGCGCACGCGTCGCGACGTCGACCATCCGCCGATTGAGCAGCGACCGCGCCGCGTGGATGCCGGGCGTGTCGACGAACACGAGCTGGGCGTCGGGCAGCGTCCGGATGCCGACGACGCGGTTCCGCGTCGTCTGCGGCTTCGGCGTGACGATCGCCACCTTCGTGCCGACGAGCGCGTTCAGCAGCGTCGACTTGCCGACGTTCGGCCGCCCGATGATCGCGACCGTCCCGGCGCGGCTCGTCCCGGGCGCGGAGGCGGTCATGGGGAGACGCAGCGGAGGCGGACGGCGGGCCGGACGGTGCCCCGCTTCGTCCGCACCCGCGCCTTGAGCTCGACGCCCCGCCGCCCGCCGGACACGGGCACGCGGACGGGGACGGTCGCCGTGCACTGCGCGCGGAGCGTGCTCGGGAGCGGCGGGAGCGCGCCCAGCGCCGCGGCGAGCGTACGCTGGTTGTCCGCCGCGACCGGGTCCTTCCCCGCGCGCGGCGAGAGGAGGCGGACGCCCTTGATCTTGCGCCGGGGGCACACCGGCAGGCCCTTCTTCGTGAGCCGCCGGAAGTCGAAGACGTTCAGGCAGAGCGCGACGTTCATCGTGCACGTCCCGTTCACCGTCCCGTCCGTGTCGCACTGCGCCTCGCCGTCGTGGCAGGTCTGCACGCGGAGCGGGATGCCGTTTCGGCGCACGGCGAAGAGCTCCTGCTCGACGAGCCACTCGCCGGCGCACGCCTGCGACCGCGGCCCGCCGGCCGGCACGAGGCACGGCACCTCCCCCTCGCAGCGTCCCGGCCCCGAGATCGCCGTCGCGAGCGCGTCGGCGAGGGGCGCACCCCAGCCGCTCGCGAGGTCGAACCCCGGGCCGGCCGCGAAGCCCCCGCTCGCGTCGATCTGGTTGTTGCCCTCGGTCACGTCGCGGAAGACGGGCGGACGGAGCCCGCGCGCCTGCTCGCTCCCGAGCCGATAGAGCGACGGCAGGAGCTGTCCGAGGCCGTTGCGGCCCTGCACCTCGTTCACGAGCGCCAGCATGCTCGCGAAGATGGGTGCCCCGACGCTCGTCCCGCCGGTCACCTGGTCCCTCCCGTCCTGGACGATCACGTAGCCGGGAAGGCCGGGATCACCCGCGAGGGCGACGTCGGGGAGCACGCGGCCGGGCCTGCCCGACGCACCGAGCCCGAGCTGGTACGCGGGCCGCGCGAAGAGGATGCTCTCGCCCCCGCCGCTCGCGAAGGTGCCGTCGTTCCAGACGCGCTCGACGACGTTGCTCGGCACGCTTCCGTCGGCCTCGAGCGGGAAGGCCGTCCCGCCGACGGCGACCGCGTGCGACGACGACGCGAGCCCGCTCACCGCGAGGCCGCGCTCCGGCGGGTCGCTCCCGAGGCAGTCGCTCGCCCCGAAGTCGCTCGAGGCGACGACGACGGTCTGACCCTGCGCGTTCGCGATCGCGTAGAGCGCGTCGAAGACCTCGGCGAGGATCCGGCTCGCCGACTCGCAGAGCCCGAAGCTCAGCGTGATGACGTCACCCAGGCGCTCGTCGACCGCCTTCACGAGCGCCTCGAAGAGGTCGCCGTCCACGGACCCGATGACGACGTTCACTGTCGCCCCGGGAGCGAGCGCGCCGGCCCATTCGGCGTCGATCAGGACCTCCGTCACCTCCCCGAGGTCGGAGGCGATGCCCGGATCCCGGCTCGCGATGCGCTTCACGGGGAGCGGGCGCCCGGGGACGAAGCGCTCGGCGAAGAGTGCCACGTCCGCGTCGTCGTAGTTGCTCCGCGCGATGACCGCGATCGACCGCCCCGCGCCCGTCCGCCCGGCCGCGGCGAGCGGCGCCGTCCGGTACACGGCGGCGACGTCCGCCGGAGCGAGCGCGGTGCACGGGAGGCCGGGCGTGCAGCCGCCGCTGCCGTCCGGCAGGAGCGCCAGGGGCCGGAAGTGCGGGAGGTCGTCGAGGCCGAGGACGCCCCGGACGGACGCCGCGATCGAGGCCGGGAGGGCGGGCGCCGCCGCCGGGCCGAAGAACGTCCGCCCCTGGTGCCGGAAGAGCCGGATCGGCGCCTTCAGGGTGCGCTCGACGGTGCCCGCCGTCCCGGCGACGACGACGAACGTCCGGTACGGCGAGTCGCGCTGGATCGTGAACCCGTGCGCGCGGAGCCAGCGCCGCACGCGCTCGTACTCGGCACGCGGCGGCCCGAAGCGGTCTGCGATCTCCGTCGGGTCGAGCTGGCGCCCGAAGGCCGGCGACCGGGGGTCCTCCTGCGCCGCGATCGCCGCATCGAGGCCGGCGGGGTCGCGGAGCCCGAGGACGACCGTCACGTGCGCGAGGCGGAGGTCGGCGGGCGCGGCCCCGACCGGCCGGAGGCGCGCGAGCGCCGCCGGGATGGAGCCCTCGAGGCGGCCGGCCGTGGCTCCCCGCGGCGCCGCGGCCACGGCGAGGAGGAAGAGCGCGAGGCCCGCGGCGGCGCGCCTCATCCCGCCGCCTCCGGGTGCTCGCGGGCGAGCGCGGCGAGTGCCGTCATCGCGGCCGCCTGCTCCGCCATCTTCTTGCTCCGCCCGACGCCGCGCCCGCACGACCGGCCGCCGATCGCGATCTCCGAGACGAAGATCTTCTCGTGGTCGGGCCCGCTCTCCTCGACGAGCGTGTACACGGGCGTCTCGCGGAAGAGCCGCTGCGTCACCTCCTGGAGGCGCGTCTTGTAGTCGCGCGAGGCGGCGCCGAGCTGGGCCGCGACGTCGACCGCGAACTGCGCGGCGACCGCGCGCCGCGCCGCCTCGTAGCCGCCGTCCAGGTAGACGGCGCCGAGGACGGCCTCGTACGCGGCGGCGAGGATCGACTCCTTGTCGCGCCCGCCGCTCTTCTCCTCGCCCTTCCCGAGCCGGAGGTGGACCCCGAGCTCGAGCTCGCGCGCCTTCCGCGCGAGCACCTCCGCGTTCACGAGCGCGGCGCGCATCTTCGAGAGGTCGCCCTCGCGGGCGTTCGGGAAGCGCTCCATCAAGAGGTCCGCGACGGCGAGCGCGAGGACGGCGTCGCCGAGGAACTCGAGCGTCTCGTTGTTCGCCTGCTCGGGGCTGAAGGAGCGGTGCGTGAGCGCCACGGTCAGGTGCTCGAGCCGGACGAAGCGGTGGCCGAGGCGCGTCTCGAGGAGGCTCCTGGCGTCGGCGCTGATCATGCCCGGGCCCGCACCTCGCCCCCGGGCGCGACCGCGAGCCGGACGGCGATCCGCCGGCCCGCCCAGGCGTCGGGACCGTCGAGGCGCGCGCGGAGGTAGTTCCGGGTGTAGCCGCGGAGCCAGCCGGACCCGGGGTCGCGGGTCGTCTCGACCAGCACCTCGGCCGGCGCCCCGTCGAACCGCCGCGCGAACGCCGCCCGCTTCCGCTCGCCGATCGCGTGCAGCCGCCGCGCGCGCGCGGCGACTGCCGGCCGCGGCACGCGGCCGGCGAGCTTCGCGGCCGTCGTCCCCGTGCGGACGGAGTACGGGAAGACGTGCGCGTACGTGATCGGGCTCGCGGCGAGGAAGGCCGCCGTCCGCTCGAACGCCGCCTCGTCCTCGCCCGGGAAGCCCGCGATCAGGTCGGTGCCGATCGCGGCGTCCGGGAGGAGCGCACGGATCATCGCCAGCCGCTCGGCGGCGAGGGCCGCGTCGTAGCGCCGGCGCATGCGGCGGAGCACGCCGTCGTCGGCGGCCTGGAGCGGGACGTGGAGGTGCGGGCAGACGCCCGGCGCCTCGGCCATCAGGCGGACGAGGGGCTCCGTCACCTCGTGCGGGTCGATCGACGACAGGCGGAGCCGCGGCACGATCCCCCGCTCGGCGATCGCCGCGACGAGGAAGGCGAGGTCGCGGCGCGGGACGAGGTCGTGCCCCCAGCCGCCCAGGTGGACGCCCGTCAACACGATCTCCTCGAATCCGGCCGCGACCAGCGCCTCGACCTCGGCGAGCACCTCGCGCGGCCCGAGGCTCCGGCTCGTCCCCCGCGCCGTCGGAATGATGCAGAAGGTGCAGAAGAGGTCGCAGCCCTCCTGCACCTTGAGGAACGCCCGCGTCTGCCCGGGGAACCGCCGCGCGCCGAATACGCCGACCGTCCGCTCGCGCCGCGCGTTGCCGACGACGATCCGCTCGACGGGCTGCGAGCCGAGCACGGCGGCGACGAGGGCGTCGAGGCGGTTCACGCCGACCACGTGCTCGACGCCCGGGACGGCGGCCGCCTCCGCCGGCTTCGTCTGCGCCCAGCAGCCGGTCACGATGACGCGCGCCGCCGGGTGCTCGCGCCCGGCCCGCCGGGCGAGCCGCCGGCTGTCGGCGTCCGCGGCGTCCGTCACCGTGCACGAGTTCACGATGACGACGTCGGCCGGCTCGCCCGGGTCGACGACCGTGCAGCCCTCCGCCGCGAGCCGCGCGCCGATCGCCGCCGTGTCGTACGCGTTCACCTTGCAGCCGAGGGTCGCGATCGCGACGCGCGGGCCCGTCATGCGAGGTCTCCCGCGATCCACCCGCCGCCGAGGACGCGGTCGCCGTCGTAGAAGACGGCCGCCTGGCCGGGCGTCACCGCGGGCCCCGCGCCGGCCGCGAACGCCACCCGCACCTCGTCGCCGGCGGCGGCGAGGAGCCGCGCGGGGACGGGCGGGTGCCGATGGCGGATGCGGGCGCCGAAGCGGGTCCCCGCCGGGGGCGGCGTGCCGGCCACCCAGCGCGTCTCGCGTGCGACGAGCCCGCCGGCCCGGAGCCGCGCGGCGGGCGCCACCGTCACGGTCGCGCGCGCGGCGTCGAGCGCGCGCACGTAGCGCGGCGCGTCCGCGGCGATCCGGAGGCCGCGGCGCTGCCCCACGGTGAACCCGTGCACGCCCGCGTGCCGCCCGAGCACGCGCCCCGCCTCGTCGACGATCGGCCCCGGGCGGACGGCGTCGGGCGCGGCGCGCTCGACGAAGCCCGCGACGTCCCCGTCCGGCACGAAGCACACCCCCATGCTCTCGGGCTTGTCGGCGACGGGCAGCCCGAGCGCACGCGCCGCGGCGCGGACCTCCGCCTTCGCGAGCTCGCCCACGGGGAAGAGCGTTCGTGCGAGGGCCGCCTGGTCGAGCATGAAGAGGAAGTAGCTCTGATCCTTCGTCGCATCGGCCGCCGCCCGAAGGCAATGCCGCCCGGTCACGGGGTCGGTGCCGACGCGCGCATAGTGCCCCGTCGCGAGCCGGGTGGCGCCGAGCTCGCGCGCCCGCTCCCAGAGCAGCCCGAGCTTCACGTGCTCGTTGCAGCGCGCGCAGGGGTTCGGCGTCCGGCCGGCGAGGTACTCGGCGACGAAGGGCCGCACGACGTGGCGCGCGAACGCGTCCCGCAGGTCGAACACGTAGTGCGGGAAGCCGAGCCGGTCGGCCGTTGCCCGCGCGTCGTGAAAGTCGTCGAGCGAGCAGCAGCTGCCGGCGCCGTCGGGCGCCAGGCGGAGCGAGATCCCGACGACCTCCCACCCGGCCGCCACGCAGCGGGCCGCCGCCACCGCGCTGTCGACGCCGCCGCTCATCGCGACGACGACCCGCTCCCGGCTCACGCCGCCCGCCCTCCGCGCACCTGCGCGACGAGCGCGGGCAGGACGGCGACGACGCGATCCACCTCGGCGGCGGTCGTCGTCGGCCCGACGCTCAGGCGCAGCGCGCTCCGGGCGGCGTCGGGGTCGCGCCCCATCGCGAGCAGCACGTGCGACGGCTCGGCGGCGCCCGCCGCGCACGCGGAGCCGACGGAGACCGCGATGCCGGCGAGGTCGAGGAGCACGAGGAGGCTCTCGCCCGGGCAGCCCGGAAAGCCGACGGAGAGCGTGTTCGGGAGCCGCGGCGGCGCGGCGGGACCGTTCCGCACCGCATCCGGCACCGCGCGGCGAATGCCGTCCCAGAGCCGCTCGACGAGCGCGGCCGCGTGCGCGGCCTCGGCCGCGAGCCGCTCCCGCGCGAGCCGCGCCGCGACGCCGAAGCCGACGATCGCGGCCACGTTCTCCGTCCCGGCCCGGCGGCCCCGTTCCTGCGGGCCGCCCGTCGCCTGCGGCACGAGGGTCGCCCGCGGCCCGACCCAGAGCGCGCCGACGCCCGGAGGCCCGCCGAGCTTGTGCGCGGACAGCGTCAGGAGGTCGACGCCGAGCGCGCCGACGTCGATGGGAAGCCGTCCGGCGGCCTGCGCGGCGTCGGTGTGGAGCCACGCTTCGTGCCCGGCGAGGCGAGCCGCGACCTCGGCGAGCGGCGCGACGCTCCCCACCTCCCCGTTCGCGAGCCCGACGCTCGCGAGCACGGGCCCCGGGGCGTCGGCCGCGGCGGCGACCGCCGCGGCGGCGACGCGGCCCTCGGCGTCGACCGGGACCACGCGGAGCCGCACGCCGGTCCCTGCCAGCCGCTCCGCGGTCTCGAGGACCGAGGCGTGCTCGATCGCCGTCACGACGAGCGTCGTCCCGGGCCGCGCGGCGACGGCGCCGCGGAGCGCCAGGTTGTTCGCCTCCGTCGCCCCGCTCGTGAACACGATCTCCGCCGGCCGCGCGCCGAGGAGCGCCGCCACCTCCGCGCGCGCGGCCTCGACGGCGCTCCTCGCGCGCGCGCCCTCGCGGTGCGCGCTGGAGGCGTTCGCGGGCTCGCCGAGGACGGCCCCCATCGCCTCGCGCACCTCGGGGCGGAGCGGGGCCGTCGCGTTGTGGTCGAGGTAGATGCGCATGGGACTGTCCGACGGTCCCGGGGGCCGGGCGCTCAGCCGCGCTGGGTCGCCTCGGGCGCCCGCCGCCGGCGGTGGGCCCGCCGCCGCTCCTTGTAGAGCTTGTAGTCCATGCTGTCGACCAGGGCCTGCCAGCTCGCCTCGATCACGTTGTGCGACACGCCGACCGTGCCCCAGCGCTCGTGCTCGTCGCCGGACTCGATGAGGACGCGCACGAGCGCCGCGGTGCCGGGCTCGCCGGGGAGGACGCGCACCTTGTAGTCGTGGAGGCGCACCTCGGCGACCTCGGGATAGAACTTCTCGAGCGCCTTGCGGAGCGCTTGGTCGAGCGCGTTCACGGGGCCGTTTCCCTGCGCGGCCGTGTGCTCGATGCGCCCGTCCGGGCCTTCGAGCATGATCGTCGCCTCCGCGATGGGCGCCTCGCCCTCGGCGCGCTTCTCGTCGATCACGCGGAAGCCGATCAGGCGGTAGTAGCGCACGCGGTCGCCGTCGATCGCCTTCTGCATGAGGAGCTCGAAGGACGCCTCCGCGCCCTCGAAGGCGAAGCCGCGCGCCTCGAGCTCCTTCAGCTCGGCGAGGAGCGCCGTCACGGCCGGCTTGTTCGAGTGGAGGTCGAGCCCGAACTTCTCCGCCTTGTAGAGGAGGTTCGAGCGGCCGGCCAGGTCGGACACGAGCACGCGCTGCACGTTGCCGACGAGCGCCGGGTCCATGTGCTCGTACATCGCGGCGTTCTTCTGCACGGCGGCGACGTGGAGCCCGCCCTTGTGCGCGAACGCGGCCTGCCCGACGAAGGGTTGGCGCTTGTTCGGCTCGATGTTCGCGAGCTCGTAGACGAGCTGCGACAGGTCGGTGAGCTTGCGGAGCTGCGCGGCCGAGAGGCAGTGGTAGCCGCGCTTCAGCTGGAGCACGGGAACGACGGACACGAGGTTCGCGTTCCCCGTCCGCTCGCCGAAACCGTTCACCGTCCCCTGCACCTGCACGCACCCGTGCTCGACCGCCGTGAGCGTGTTCGCGACGGCGAGCTCGCAGTCGTTGTGGCAGTGGATGCCGAGGGGCGCCGGCACCGCGGCACGCGCCGCGTCGACGGCGGCGGCGATCCGGTCCGGGAGCGAGCCGCCGCGCGTGTCGCAGAGGCAGAGGAGCGTCGCGCCCCCGTCGGCGGCGGCGCGGAGGCAGTCGAGCGCGTACGCCGGGTCCGCGGCGAAGCCGTCGAAGAAGTGCTCGGCGTCGAAGATCACCTCGTCCGCGTGCCGGCGGAGGTACGCCATCGTGTCGCGGATGACGTCGAGGTTCTCGGCGAGCGGGATCCGGAGGTCCTCGCGGACGTGGAAGTCCCAGGTCTTCCCGACGATCGTCACGACGGGCGTCGCCGCGCGGACGCAGGCGAGCAGGTTCCGGTCCTCCGAGGCCTTCACACCGGCGCGCCGGGTCGCCCCGAAGGCGGCCACCTTCGCGTGCCGGAGGCCGAGCCGCCTGACCGCGCGGAAGAACTCTTCGTCGCGCGGGTTCGACCCCGGCCAGCCGCCCTCCACGTAGTGGACGCCGAGGTCGTCGAGCCGCTCGGCGATCCGGAGCTTGTCCTCGAGCGTGAAGGACACGTCCTCGGACTGTGCGCCGTCCCGCAGCGTCGTGTCGTAGAGCTGGATCCGCTTCACGAAGCGGTCCTCGCGCCGCCGATGAAGGCGTCGTGGAGCGTCCGGACGGCCAGCTCCGCGTACTTCGCGTCGATGACGATCGAGATCTTGATCTCGGACGTGGAGATCATCTGCACGTTGATGCCTTCCGCGGCGAGCACCTCGAACATCCGCGCCGCGATCCCGGCGTGCGTGCGCATGCCGACGCCCACGATCGACACCTTCGCGACGTTCGTCTCCCCCGCGATCCCGTGAGCGCCGATCTCGCGCGCCGTCGCGTCGAGGAGCGCGCGGGCCTTCTCGTAGTCGGCGCGCGGCACGGTGAACGTCAAGTCGGTGGTGCCGTCCGCGCTCGCGTTCTGGATGATCATGTCGACGACGATGTTCGCGCGTGCGATCGGACCGAACACCCTGGCGGCGATGCCCGGACGATCCGGGACGCGGAGCAGCGTGAGCTTCGCCTCGTCCCGGTCGCACGCGACGCCGGCGACGGACACCTCCTCCATGGTCGGGTCCTCCTCGACCACCCACGTGCCCGTCGACTCGTTGAACGACGAGCGCACGTGGACGGGCACGTGGTAGCGCTTGGCGAACTCGACGGACCGGATCTGGAGCACCTTCGCGCCGAGGCTCGCGAGCTCGAGCATCTCGTCGTACGCGATGCGCTCGAGCTTCCGGGCCTGCGGGACGATGCGCGGGTCGCTCGTGTAGACGCCGTCGACGTCGGTGTAGATCTCGCACACGTCGGCCTTGAGCGCGGCGGCGAGGGCGACCGCGCTCGTGTCCGATCCACCCCGGCCGAGCGTCGTGATGCTCCCCTCGCCGTCGACGCCCTGGAAGCCGGCGACGACGGCGACCATCCCCTGCTCCACCGTGCGGCGGAGCCGGCCCTCGTCGATGCGCACGATGCGCGCGCGGCCGTACGCGTTGTCGGTCTGGATGCGGATCTGGTGGCCGAGGAAGGAGCGCGCGGGGACGCCGAGGTCGCGGAGGGCGAGCGCGGTGAGCGCGGCCGTCACCTGCTCGCCGGTCGCGACCAGCACGTCG
>Ga0070741_10011018_pt1 | contig 16846 bp, 15 predicted proteins | sample Coa_R1_4_FD_66440 | JGI IMG/M metagenome (GOLD analysis project Ga0070741, IMG submission 66440) | Surface soil microbial communities from Centralia Pennsylvania, which are recovering from an underground coalmine fire - Coalmine... | ecosystem: Environmental > Terrestrial > Soil > Unclassified ...
AGAGTCGGCGCAGGCCGACTTTGTGCCTTTCCAGCCGCGAATTTATTCGCCGGGCCTGGTATGGAGAAACCATCATGAGTACGCTGACCGTGGAAACGCCAGCGCCGGAGACCGCTCCGAAGCGGCGCACCGGCATCATAGATTGCGACGTGCATCCGGGGCCGCGCAGCACGGCGGAGATCAAGGAGTTTATGCCGATGCCGTTCCGCGATCGCTGGAACGGCGGCGGGCGCGGTTTCTTCGGCAACCCGCTGCACGGCGCACGGCTGGACTCCAACCCTCCGGGCGGGGGCGGGCCGGGAACCGATCCCGACTTCCTCCGCCAGCAGCTTATCGAGGAGTTCGGCATCGCGCACGCCGTGCTGCTGCCGCGCGCTTTCTGCAACCTGCATCCCGATCCCGACCTCGGCACGGCCATCGCTGCCGCCTACAACGACTGGCTTGCCGCGACCTGGCTCGATAAGTACAACCCGGACGGCGTATTCAAAGGCTCCATCACGGTCGCGCATCAAGACCCACAGGCGGCGGCGCGCGAGATCGAACGCTGGGCCGGGCATCCGCATTTTGTCCAGGTAATGACCGACTCCGGCGCGCGTGCGCCGTTCGGTCAGCGCCAGTACTATCCCATCTACGAGGCGTGCGCGAAACATGACCTGCCGTTCGCCATCCATCCCGGCACGGACGGCATGGGCATCAACATCCAGCCCTCGCCCGGCTATCCGACTCACTATATCGAGTGGCACACCTGCCTGTCGCTCGGCTTTCAGGCGCATCTCGTCTCCTTCCTCACCGAGGGCGTGTTCGAGCGGTTCCCGAACTTCCGCGTCGTGCTGGTCGAGGGCGGCTCAGCCTGGCTGCCGGGCCTGCTCTGGCGGCTCGATGCCGAGTGGAAGGCGCTGCGGGCGGAAGTCCCCTGGGTCAAGCAGCGCCCGTCGGCCTACCTGCGCGATCACGTCCGGCTGACCTCGCAGCCGCTGGAGCAGCCGGAGGACAGCCGGGATCTGCTGCGGATGCTGGAGATGATGGATGCGGAACATCTCCTGATGTTCTCCTCCGACTATCCGCACTGGGATTTCGATTCGCCGACGAACGCCTTCCCAAAATTGCCGGAAGCCCTGCACAAGCGCATCTTCGAGCTAAATGCGCGCGAATGGTACGGGCTGTAGGAGGAGAGGCGAGCGATGGCGCGGCATATCGTCGGCAAGGTGGCGGAGATCGGGCCGGGACAGAGGAAGATCGTGGAGGTGGAGGGTATCTCTATCGGCGTGTTCAACGTCGGAGGAACCTACTATGCGCTGCGCAATCGCTGCCCGCATCAGGGCGCGCCGCTCTGCCAGGGCAGCGTGAAAGGAACCACGCTGCCCTCCGCGCCGGGGGAGTATCGCTGGGGACGGGAAGGAGAGATACTGCGCTGCCCCTGGCACGGCTGGGAGTTCGATCTGCTGACGGGCCGCTCGCTCTTCAACCCGCACAAAATCCGCGTCCGCACGTATGAAGTGACCGTCGAGACACCGGAAGAGGAGCCTGCCGTGCCGACCTATCCGGTGACGGTGGAGGCCGATTGCGTCGTGCTGTATGTCTGACGCGCCCAATCAACGACGCGGGATTAGAAACCCGGGTCTGGAACTGCAAAGCCTGCCTGCGCAGGCTGGAGTCCACGCAGGTGGACTTGGCAACTTCAGACCGGCCTTTTAAGGCCGCGAGAAAATTTCTTGCGCCCTGCTGCAACTTCTTCCAAATGCAGGCTGTCAATGTGTTCGGAACGACACAAACGAGGATTTTGAAACCGGTCAGGTTCTTTGCGAGTATGTCGAACAACGCATTCACAAACAGGCAAGGAAAGCAGATTTCGGGTGCGCAGGTCTTGCGCAGACCGTGTTCTACAGACACGCCCGCAGAGGAAGGGGCGAGGGCGATGTAGAGACATCTATATCATCGCTTGTCCATCGGGAAACGCCCGCCTCTGCGCCTGGATGCCGGAGGCGGGCGTCTCTGTTGGGAGGAGGTTCTGAAATCATGGTACACGTTCGTTTCGAGGGCCGTTCTTACGATCTGACCGAATGGCAGTTGAATTTGACGCCGGACATGAACGATGCCGAGATCAAGGAGCGACTGGCCCGGCACTTCGATGTCGAGCAGCGCCGATTGGCGTCCTATGTCGTAGACCGCGCGCCGGAGGGCAACCTGATCGTGCGCCCGGAGGCCGTCTACGGTTAAAAATTCGTTTTCCCGCGCCCTGACACGAAAAGCCTACATACTATTCCTTGACACAGGGGAAGTCGTAGGTTCGAATCCTACCGGAGCCATTCTGCGGCTCCGTAGCTCAGAGGCAGAGCGCCAAAGTAAAGACCGCTTTTGGGACTTGCGCGGGAAAACGAATGCCTTGACAACTTTATCTGCCTCGCGCCCTCACCGGGAAAGCGTACATACTCGTCCCTGCAAAGGACACTTGGCTTAGGACCAAGAGAACACGGTCTGTAAAACCGCGTGCATATAAGCCGCTTTCCAGACTTGCGCGAGGCAGAGTTTTTGACCTAACCCCCGTCCCCCTTCCCAGCGCAGCAGTTCAGGGAAGGGGGACGGGGGGTTAGGTCCAAAGGAGACGAGTCCCATGTTGACCCAGGAGCGAGACATTCGCCTGGATATGCTGAATAGCCTGCTGACCACGCCGCACCGCCAGTTGGAAAAGGTGGCGGAACTGCATAAGACGATGGTCAGCCGGGACCCGCTCTTCTACGGACACCTGGCCGCCTGGTATCAGCGCAACGGCGACGTGCGCGACCACAAGGAGGTCTTCGTCGGCAACCTGCTGGTCAGCGAGGAGCCGGAGCATCGCGACGCAGGCTTTATGCTGTTGCAGGAGTTCCCACCCTACCAGGTCGTGCGGATTGTGGACTTCATGAAGCAGAAGCTGGGCAAGATGCCGCGTTCCGCGCGCACCGCCGTCACCCGCTACCTGCGCCAGCGCGAGGCCAGCGCGCCCTTCTTCGACCGGGCCGCGATCCGCAGCCACAAGGCGATGAAGCACCTGTACGCGACCCTGCACATCAAGCCGGGCGCGCGCGCCGATGCCGTGCTGTTCAAGGAGGCTCCGCCGGAGGACAGCCTGGCGTTCGCGCTAAAGCGGCTGGCGAAGGCCGCGACACCGACCGAGCAGGCCCAGTTCATCGTGGAGCATAATCTGCCGTACACGGTGGCGGTCGGCGCGATCAAGCAGTTGACTCCGACGGTGCTGGTCGCGCTTCTCAACGCGATGACGCCGCAGGAGGTCATCAACAACGTCAAGTCGCTCAAGGCGCGCGGCGCGTTCGATCACCCGGAGGTCAAGGCGCGGATCGAGGCGAAGCTGGAGAAGGCGCAGACCGATACGCGCGTCTCCGTCTTCAAGGCCCGTGTCGCCTCCGACGCGGCTGAACTGGACGCGGAGACGGCGGCGCGGCTGGAGCGCGTGACGAACGAGCAGGTGAAGAAGCGTGGTCGCATCACCCGCCCGACAGCCCTGCTCGTGGACAAGTCCGGCTCGATGGAGAACGCTATCGAGGTCGGCAAGCGGATCGCCGCGCTGGTCTCCGGCCTGGCGGATACGAGCCTGTTCGTCTACGCCTTCGACACGATGCCCTACCCGGTCGCGGCGCAGGGCAATGAACTGAGCGACTGGGAGAAGGCGTTCCGGCTCATCAAGGCGGGAGGCGGCACGAGCCTGGGCTGCGCGCTGGAAGCCATGCGGCGCAAGGGCGAGCGGGCCGAGCAGATCCTCCTCGTCACCGACGAGGGCGAGAACACCGCTCCCTACTTCGCCACTGTCTATGAGAGCTACAAGCGCGATCTGAACCTTGCGCCGGACGTTCTCATCGTCCGCATCGGCAACAGCAGCCATCAGGTCGAGCGGCAGTTGCAGCAGAGCCAGGTCAGCGTGAACACCTTCACGTTCGCGGGCGACTACTACGCGCTGCCGAACCTGATCCCGCTGCTGACCCGGCCTTCGCGGCTGGAACTGCTGCTGGAGATACTGGCGACGCCCCTGCCTGTCCGCGAGGATAGGTAGGGGCGTTGAACTTTCTTCGCAAGCTTTCCACTTGACAAGCGTCAAGATTCACAGTAGGATAGCTGCGTTCCGAAGCAACGTGGATGCAATACGCAGGAGAGGGTGCAGGAATGACGACCACGCTAAAATCGGCGTCCAGGCCGCAGCGCGCTTCCAAACCGATCCGCTTTACGCTTGAGCAGAAACAGGGGATGGAGAGACGGGGCATACTGGACCCGAACCGGCGCTATGAACTCATCGAAGGAGAGATCTACGAATTGTCGGACAATCCTCCACACGGGAGCGTCTTGACCCTGCTCATCGCCTGGCTGAACACGGTTTTCGGAGCCATGTATGTGCGCGGCCAGATGTCTATTTCAACGGGGCAGGTCAATCCAAAGTACAACGCTCCCCAACCCGATGCTGCCGTGACCAGGGACACGGCTCTCGCCTACTTTCATCGCCTGCCGGGACCGCAAGATATACTCCTCCTGGTCGAGGTCTCCGATACGACCCGCGCCCACGATCTGGGCAAAAAGGCGCGTCTCTATGCGAAAGCGGGTATCGTCGAATACTGGGTACTCGATATTAATCGCCGCCGTCTGACCGTCCATCGCCAGCCAACGCCTACGGGCTATACCGAGATTCTCCGCGTCGCCGAAGAGGAGAGCGTTTCTCCTCTGGCACGACCGGAACACAGCCTGCGGGTAGCCGACCTGTTTCCGCCGCGAGATTAAACCGGACTCGTCGGCGTCGAACTCGCCTGGCTCTCTGCCGACAGAGGAACCGGCTTCTGTTCGGAAACGATAGTCCCGCTCTCCGGCGGCGCGGCCTCGTCCTCCGCCGAATCCACCGCCGCCACCAGCGTTTCATGGACATCCGCCATGTCGTTCACCTCATCCCCGGTCTGCTGCCCGGCGAGTTCGTTCGCGATCTCGTGCAGCTCCTCGCCTGTCGGCACTTCGATAGGCTGCCCCAGTTTCGGGAAGACTGTGACGAGAATCATCTGCACCGTCGCGGCGAAGGGAACGGCCAGAATCATTCCCAGGATGCCCAGCAGCGTTCCCCCGATCAGCAGCGCGATGATGCTCAGAAGCGGATGCAGGCCGACGTGCTGCCCGACGATACGCGGCGTGATGATCTGATCGAAGATGACGTGGTGCAGCACGATCATCGCAGCCACGATGACGAGCATGGACTGCACCGTGCCGGACATCAGCGTGACTCCGGCGATCAGGGCAATGGTCAGCGCCGCGCCGAGATAGGGAACCATATACAGCACGCCGGAGATCGCGCCCAGCGCGAGGGCGTTCGGCACGTGGAAGAGCGCCAGCGCGCCCGTTGTCGCCAGGGCGTTCAGCACGCAGACGACCATCAGGCCGCGCAGATAGCGGACAAAGATCGCGCTGACCTCGTTGACGACGCGCTGCACGAAGCTGCGGTTCTCGCGCGGGACGAGCAGCAGCATCCGCGCGAAGAGGATGTGGAAATCTTTCAGGGCATAGAAGGCGACAATCGGAATGATGACGAGCCAGATCAGGTTTGAGGCCATGCCCTGCGCCATGCTGCCGAGCCAGGTCCCTGCCTTCCCGACCGCCTGGCTGATCTGCGCGCTGGCGTGCAGCACGGTGTTTTCGACAAACGGAGTCGCGTGCGCCTTGTGCAGCAGCCGCCGCAGCGCGTGCTTGGTCTCAGTCTCGCTGTCGCTGGGAAGGTACTGGCCGAGGGCGTTGACCACCTCCGTCGTCTGCGTGATGATGGCGGGCAGAGCGAAGGCCAGGGTCACGCCGAACACGACGAAGAAGAGCAGATAGATGACGGTCGCGCCCTTCAGCCGCGACCAGCCGCGCCGCTCCATGCGGTCTACCAGTGGGTCCAGCACCATCGCAATGAGAAAGGCAATGAGCAGAGGAATCCAGATGGCCCGCGCGACGTAGCCCAGCCACAGCAGCAGCAGCGCCCCGATCATAAGGAGCGCGGCGCGACGCCAGCGCCCTCCATTCCCCGATGTGATTCGTATCTCGATCATTCTTTACTGGATTTCGTTAGGAGTGATTTTGGAGCCTAAGCAGCCGCACATAGTTGGTTCGTCCTTTGTTAGGATTGCAGCCCATGCGATTTCTACGAACGAATTGGGGCTGGCTACTTAGCGACGGCGGCGTTTCGGCCCTCGCAATGCCCTCGCAATGCGCGTCGCGATATAGAGGCCCGCCAGCGCCGCGCCGACGCCGAGCGCCTGATGCCGGACGGTGTTTCCGGCGTCTACCGCCTGTCCCATCGCCTGCGTGACGCGCAGTTCGACGATCTCCGCCGTATCCGCCGCGCGCCCGACCGTATTGGCCGCCAGATCGCCCAGGTCTTGAATCTGATGCTGCGTATCGGCCAGCAGAGGAAGCACCTGTCCTCCGATGCGGAAGAACACAAAGGCGCTGACCAGCAGAAACAGCAGCCCGAAGGCGAAAAAGACGGCGGTCAAACCCAACCAGAAAGATGGCATTCGACTTCTCCCGGTAGAGGGCTTCTACCTACTTGATGATCTCGCCCCGGATCGCGCCCGGCCCTCCTGAATACAGCGCCCCGGCGCTCTATTGCCCGCTCTTGCGGGCTTATGACGTAATGACGCCGCTGCAGGAACGTTTGTTCCCCTTTTTGACAGTCCGCTACCAGGGGGCAAGGAGGCGGCGAAATCGCGGGAACCTTCCATCCGATTTCGCCGTCTCTTCCCTGACGTTCGCTAGAAGACGAGCGTGCATCCATCCTGACGTGCCGTTCCTTTTCGCACGCCATTCCAGGCACGTATCTCACAGAGCTATCCGACCGCCGGGAGAGACGAGGACAATGATGGCATCGAGCGGAACCGAGCAAGCGCCCCTGCACGTTACGCCCCTTTCCAGCGCCGCCGAGTTTGAGGAGTTGATGCGCCGCAGTTACGGCCGGGCCTACAGCGCGGCCTATCGCATGATGGGCAACGCCAGCGATGCGGAAGACCTGACCCAGGAAGCCTTTGTGCGCGTCTGGACCGCCTTCGAGCGTTATGATCGTTCGCGCTCGTTCGAAGGCTGGCTCTTCCGTATCCTGACCAATCTCGCGATTGACCGCTGGCGGCGGCTTGCCAGCGGCACGACCTGTTCGCTCGATGCCGAGACGACCGGCAGCGCGACGAACACCGCGCACGGGCGTCTCTCCGGCAGCAACGGCGGGCGACAGACGTCGCTGCTCTCCTGTCTCGCCGACGAACGCCCCGGCGTACTGCCGGAGCAAGCCTATTTTCGCGCGGAGACGGGACAGCGCGTGCGGCGCGCGCTCTCGGCCCTGCCGGAGGACTATCGCCGTGTCATTCTGCTCGCCGATGTGCAGGGCTACTCGTATGAAGAGATCGCGCGCCGGGTGGCCTGCCCGGTGGGAACCGTGCGCAGCCGCCTGCATCGCGGGCGGCAGTTGCTTCGCCAGAACTTTTTGAAACTGCAAGGGCAGGAGGAGGCCATCGAGCGCGCCGCCGAGCCGGAGCGCCCGACCGGACGGCTGCCCCTTTTGCCGAGGCGGGAGCGTATCCCGACGCGGCTGCATCTTGAACCGAACTACCAGACAGCAAGCTGATCACGACCTAACGACAACTGCATAAGGAGCGACAACCATGAGCAACACAGACCCTAACAATACACAGAACACCGACCCGCAGGTTGCCCAAGCGCAGGTAGAACGCGCGGCGGCGGAGCTACAGCGCGACGCGGCGCATCTGATGGCGGCGCAGGAGGCCGCGCAGCGCCAGGAGGCGGAGCAGGAGCGCAACGCCGCGCTGGGCGTTGCGGCGAATGAGGCGGTCAAGCGCGATGTCGCGACGCAGGCGGCTCTGGATGAGAACATCCGCCGCCAGGCCGCCGAGAACCGGGCGCTGGATGCGCGGATCGCGGCGAACCAGGCGCGCAGCGCGGCGGCGCATCTTCAGACCGAGCGCAACGTGTTGCGCGAGAACCTGGCCGCCGAGCGCGAGTCGGCCTCGAACGCCAATTTCGGTTTCTATCTGATCACGACGATCATCGTCGTCGCGCTGCTGGCGCTGGGCATCTGGTACTACACCACCCCGACGACGCAGACGACGACCACGACTAGCACGACCACGACGAACGCGACTCCGGCGTCCAGCCAGACGACGTCCACGCCGCCGCCTTCCATCGTGGTGACGCCGCCCCCGCCGAGCCAGCCGCCGGTGATCATCCATGAGACGACCCCGCCCGCGCAGGCCCCGAACAACAGCGGAGCGGGCGCGGGAGCCGGCGCTGCGCCTGCGACGCCTCCGGCGAACGAGCCGAGCGGGAACCAGAGCGGCAATGAAAGCAGCAGCGGCTCCGCGACAAACGGCGCGAACAGCGCGCCGTCGGGTGGAGAGAGCGGTTCCTCCTCCACCGGAACCGGCGCGACCGGAACGGACACGAACAGCGGACAGTGACGAGCCGCATCTACTCTGCGCTTCCAGGCAGAGCCTCCCCTCTGCACAGATAGGGGAGCGTGCAGCGCCCGTGCCGCCGGATGACAGGCGCTCTCTGGATCGCAGGGAGGAGAGAGTAGGAGCAAGGGAGGCCGTTGCGCAACGGCCTCCCTTTTTCCTGGGAGAAGCGAAGCAGGCCAGGAGGAGAATACCATGAAAGCAACACAGAAGATAAGCATGATAAGCAAGCTGGCGCTTTCGGGCGCGTTGATTCTGTTCAGCGCGGGCGGCGCATTGGCGCAGCGCATCGGCGTGACCATCAACGGTGAGCCAGTGGCGTTCCCAGGGATCGGCCCGCAGCAGATTCAGGGCCGCGTGCTGGTTCCGGTGCGCGGCGTTCTGGAAAAACTGGGGGCGAACGTCGCCTGGATTCCGCAGACGCGCACCGTCGTCGCCAGCACCGGCAATCTGGATGTCCAACTGAAGATCGGCGACCGCCGCGCGACTGTCAACGGCAAAGAGACGCTGCTGGATGTCCCGGCGCAGGTCATCGCCGGCTCGACGATGGTCCCGCTGCGCTTTCTGGGCGAGGCGCTGGGGGCCGATGTGGGGTGGAACGGGCAGACGCATACGGTGCAGATCGTGACGAAGGGCGGCCCGCATCCGAACCCGACTCCCCCGCCGCAGTCGAACGCGCGGCCTGTCATCAACTCCTTTACGCACGATGGGCGGGGCTGGTTGCGCGCCGGTTCGACGCTGCATGTCACGCTGCACGGCACGGCGGGCGGGCAGGCGTCGTTCCGCATTCCCGGCCTGACGGAGGCGGTTCCGCTGCGCGAGACTGCGCCGGGCGAGTATACCGGCACGTGGCAGATTCCCGCAGACCGGCCCGTGCAGCTTACCGATGCGGCTGTCATCGGCAGCCTGCAAGTGGGCGGTGCAAGCGCGCCCTTGATTCAGGCGGCGCGGACGATCTCGGTGGACGCGATGCCGCCGCGTGTCCGTGACCGCTCGCCCGACCCGAACAGCCGCGTCACGACCGCGCGTCCGAGCATCTACGCTGTCTTTGCCGATCAGGGCAGCGGCGTGGATCCCGGCTCGGTGCGCCTTCTCGTAGATGGCCGTGACGTGACGGCGAACGCTGAGGTCACCCGCGATTTCATCTCCTATCGCCCTGCCTCCGACCTGCCTGCCGGGCGTCAGACGGTCCAGATCATTCAACAGGACAAGGCGGGCAACCGGCAGCGCACGACCTGGCAGTTCACCGTACAGCCGGGCGCTTCCGAAGGTATCAAATCGCTCCGGCACAACGCGAACCGCGCACTCGAACCGGGGGATGTGCTGCACGTCGAGATGAACGGCACGCCGAGTGGCAAGGCGTTCTTCTCGGTCGGCACGATCAAGGACGTGCGGATGCAGGAGACCGCCCCCGGCCACTATGCCGCCGACTATACGATCCGAAAAGGAGACGACACGCGGAATGGCAGGCTGGCGACGCGCCTCGTGACTCCGGGCGGCGAAACCTACACGGCGCAGTCTACGGAGAATATCGTCGTCAGCACCGGCAAACCGGCGGCCCCGATCATCACCGAACCCGGCCCGAACTATGCCGGTTCCGGCCCGCTGGTCATACGCGGCAAAGCGACGCCCAACACCCAGGTACACGTCAAGGTAGACTATCAGAACCGGCTGCTGGGCGTGCTGGCGGTGCAGGGGACGGCGGCAGACCTCACGGTAGACGTGGACAAGAACGGTCAGTGGCAGACGCCGCCGATCAATCTGGGCGGCCTGTTGGGAGGACGCGGCATGGAGTATACCATCTCGGCCACCGCCGTCAATGCCGCCGACCAGACCTCCGACCCCACGCAGGTCAAGTTCCGCCTCCGCGCCTGAGCGATCTGCCGCGTCTGTGTCATCTGACTTCTGTCATGCAGCGGATAGCCGGGCCTATGAAAGACCCGTATCGGGGGCGGCAGTGCCGCCAACCGTCCTCACGGACGGGAGATTCAGAGGCCCGTCCGTGAGGACGATTAGCCGTAGGCTCCCTAGACCCAGCTTTTATAGCCGGGGCTTCAACATAAAAAAGTCCCCGGCGCAAACACCGGGGACTTCTTCATGGGCGGATTATGCGACGCCGACGGGTTCGTGGGAGCGAATGGGCGGCGGAACCCAGGTCGGATCGTCCTGCGCCAGCAGATGGATGCCCAGGAAGTCTCCTAGCTCCTCGTTGCTGTGCCGGTCTATGAACTGGCCGAATGTCTCCTGCGGACATCGCTCGGCTTTGTAGGCGCGCAGCAGGTTCTCCAGCGCGTACTTGACCTTGTCGGCGGGAACTTTGCGCTGGATAGGCCGCACGAACTGGGCGTCCGCGCCCAGCCGCCCACCCAGGCTGATGTCGTAAGCATCCACCTGCGTGCCGTCCGTCAGGCGGGCTTTGCACCCCATCAGGCCGATGTCACCGATCTGGTACTGTCCGCAGGCGTTCGGGCAGCCGTTGAGATGAATGCGGATCGGCTCGTCCCAGAGCAGCCGACTCTCCAGGTAGCTGACGATCTCCCGCAGGCGGTGCTTGGTCTCGGTAACGGCCAGGTTGCAGAACTCGCTGCCGGTGCAGGAGACCGCGCCCCGGTGGAACTCTGAGACCTCCCACACGAACCCGGCCTCGCGCAGCGCCGACTGCACGGCTTGCAGATCTCCCTCGGCAATATGCGGGAACAGGAAGTTCTGCTGGTTGGTCGTGCGGATATTGCCCTCGCAGTAGCGCGCGGCGATGTCGGCGGCGGCGAACATCTGGTCGGCGGAGACGCGCCCGGTGAGGACGGAGACGCCCAGCCAGTACTTGCCCTCCTGCTTCTGCCTATGCAGGCCGAGATGATCCTGTTGCAACTTACCCATCGGCTCCGCCCAGAGCAGGGCCGGTTCCGGCATCCAGCCGAGATGCTGAATCAGGACTTCGCGGAACTTCTCTGCGCCCCAATCGGCCACCAGGAACTTCAGGCGGGCATGGTTGCGCCTCTGCCGATAGCCATAGTCGCGAAATATCTCGGTGATGGCGCGGCAGACATCCACGACCTGTTCCGGCAGGATGAAGATGTCGAGCTTCTGCGCAAAATGAGGCTGCGTGCTGAGTCCGCCTCCGACACGCACCTGGAACCCGACCTCGGAGCGGCCGTTGCGCCACCGCCGTACCGCCGTGAGACCCACGTCGTTGATCTCCGGCTGATGGCAGTGGATCGGGCAGCCGGAGATAGAGATCTTGTATTTGCGCGGCAGGTCGGAGAACTCTTTGTTGCCGAGGAAGTAGTTCGTCACGTCGCGGATGATCGGGCGCGTATCGTAGAGTTCGTCCGGGTCTATACCGGAGACAGGGCAGCCGCAGATGTTGCGGGTGATGTCGCCGCACGCGCCCGTCGTCGTCAGCCCGACCGCGTTCAGCCGCGCGATGGCCTTCGGGATATTCTCGATGGTCAGCCAGTGAAACTGAAAATTCTGGCGCGTGGTGATGTCGGCAATGTTGTTGCCGTAGTCACGGGCGACCTCCGCCACGACGCGCAACTGCTCTGCCGACATATCGCCGCTCGGAATCTTGACCCGCAGCATAAAATGGCCCACGTTGGGCTTCTGTTGATAGATGCCGTACCAGCGCATTCGCGCGAAGTCGTCCGGCGTGATGGCGTCGTACCCCTCTTGCGCGTACCGCAGAATATCCGGCCAGACATCCAGGCCGTCTTTCTCTTTTTTGATCGCCTCTACATCGGCTTTCGCCATATTGCCTTGCTCCCTTATTTCTCCCCCGCTCCTCTCTCCGCGATGGAGAGTGGAGCGGGGGCCTTACTCCTGAGTATCCGTTCTCTTCCGCAGCGGGGAGGGACGGGTCAGGACTGTCCCACCCAATCCGGCGCGGCGACCGCGTTCCAGCGGCTGCGGATCGCCTCGAACTGCGCCGGGGACAGCGGCCCGGCGGCCAGCAGCGCGGCGTTCTCCTGCCAGCGCCCCGGCTTCGTCGTCCCCACGATAGCGGTATGCACTCCGGGCAGGCCGAGGGTGAATCGCAGCGCGATCCCGACGGCCTCGCTCGGAGAATCTTTCAGAAAGTCGTAATCAAGCGCCTGTAAACGTTCCCAGTAGGGCCGGGTGTAGTCGTTCACTCTATCGGGGTTCACCCAGACCGCGTTGGCGATGGGCCGCTTGACGATGACGCCGATGCCGCGCTCCCGCGCCAGAGGCAGCGTCAGATCAATCGCCTGCTGGTCGGCGATGCTGATGGAGGTCTGTAAGGTGTCGAACGCGCCGCACGTGACCGCGTACCGCGCCGCCTCTCCGTCGCCGCTGTAGCCGATATAGCGCGCCTTGCCCGCCGCCTTCGCCCGCCGCAGCACTTCGATCACCTCCCCCTTGCGCAGCAACTCCTCCGAGCAGCTATGCAGTTGGATCAGGTCGAGATAGTCCGTTTGCAGGCGCTGCAGGCTGCGGTCTATGCTCCGCTCCAGCATCCGAACATCCCAGTCCGGCAGGCCCTCCATCCCTGCGTGACCGCATTTGGTGAAAAGATAGAACTCCTTGCGCCGATCCGAGACCGCGCGCCCGATGGCCTCTTCCCCGTTGCCGTAGCACTCCGCCGTGTCTATGACGTTCAGCCCGGCGTCCAGCGCCGCGCCGAGCAGCCGCCGCAGCGCCTCCGCCTCCGTATTCGAGAAGCCGGTCTCCGCGCCGCCGAAGCCGAGCGCGCTCACCTGCATGTCGGTTTTGCCGAGTTGCCGCTTTTCCATGCCGTCTCTTTCTCCTCAGCGATTGGTGAAGAGGGCGCAACTTGTTGCGCCCCTACGTCTCCCCTCTCCCGCAGTGTGGGAGAGGGGCCGGGGGTGAGGGCCTATTTCTGCCGCATCGCCTCGATGAGTATCTGGGCGACTTCGGGGCGCGTGAACTCCATCGGCGGAATCTCGCCCGCCGCCAGCATCGCGCGCACCTTCGTGCCGGAGAGCGAAACGCGGTTTTCCGGGCTGTGCGGGCAGGTCTTGGAGGAGGCCATGCCCTCGCACTTGTTGCACCAGAACGTATGCTCGAACTTGAGCGGGACGATGCCGATGGCCGCCGGATCGAACTCGTCGAAGATCTGCTGCGCGTCATGCGTGCCGTAGTAGTTGCCGACGCCCGCGTGGTCACGCCCGACGATGAAGTGGGTGCAGCCGTAGTTTTTCCGAATCAGCGCATGGAAGACCGCTTCGCGCGGCCCGGCATAGCGCATCGAGGCCGGATTGACGGAGAGAAGCGTGCGGTCGAGCGGATAGTAGTTGTCCAGCAGCACCCGGTAGCACCGCATCCGCACGTCGGCGGGAATGTCGTCGCCCTTCGTCTGCCCGACGAGCGGGTGCAGCAGCAGGCCGTCCACCATCTCCAGCGCGACCTTTTGCAGATACTCATGGGCGCGGTGGACCGGGTTGCGGGTCTGGAAGCCGACGACGCTGCGCCAGCCCTTCGCGGCGAAGTGGGCGCGGGTCTCGGCAGGGGTCAGATAGTATTCCGGGAAGTCCTCATGCGGGGGCAGTTCCAGCACGTCCACATCGCCGCCGACCAGCGCCTCCGGCTGCGCGTAGAGCGCGGCGACGCCGGGATGGGCCTCCTCGGTCGTGCGGTAGACCTTTTCGGCCTCGACCTTCTGATCATAGGAGTAGGTGTCGCGCACGGTCAGGACGGCCAGCAGGCGGCCCGTCTCGTCGGTCAGCGCGGCCTGTGAACCCGGCGCAAGCGCGGCGGCCTGCTCCGGCGTGACGGCCAGCGTGACGGGGATCGTCCAGGGCAGTCCGTTGGCAAGCTGCATCTTGTGGACGACGCTCTCGTAGTCGGCCTGGGACATAAAGCCGGTGAGCGGGCTGGCCGCGCCGATGGCGATCAGTTCCAGGTCACTGATCTGGCGGGCGTCCAGCGCGATTTTCGGCAGCGCGGCGGCCTTCTCCGCGACGGCAGCGCGCTGCGCTTCCGGCACGAACCGATTGATGAGGATGCCGCCATGCGGAGGGATGGTCTGAGCCACCTTTGCGGTCACAGATGTTTCGGGCATGAGTTCACTCGCTCCTGCGAAAGTTTACCAATCTAGTCAAGATAGTAGAGTTTTATTATACTCGGTCTGTTCCGGCCCTGTCAAGGCGTGGGCGCAGAGAGCGGAAACAGAAAATATCCCCGTAGGGATTCCGGTTTTCGGCGAATCTTTAGGGTCATCGCACGAAAACTTGGGGAGTTTACGAGGGGGTATGGAACGATTTACCTGTCAACGGCGCGGGTATACAGCCCGTGGCCGGATGTCAAGGAGCAAGAGAGTGAGCAACTTAACCATGCGTGACCGACGGCCTGAAGAAGAGCCGATTAAACTCACTAAACGGGAGATCGAGGTTCTGACCCTCGTGATCGAAGGTAAATCCAGCAAGGAAGTCGCCGATATGCTCTATGTCAGCAAACGGACTGTGGATTTCCATCTGGCGAACATATACGACAAGCTGCAGGTGACCAACCGTGTCCAGGCATTCCGCCGCGCGGCCCGCCTCGGCCTGATTCCTTTCGACGCGCATATCAACGAGGCATAGATCGTCATGGCGCGTGTGTTTTCGCCCCGTATCGGGCGAATGCGGCACAGTTCTATCAACCTCACGCCGCATCAGGGAGCGTCTTCCCGACGTATTCGGGCAAGACGCTCCTTTTTTGTTCCCACCCCAGCCCTGACCACAAGGAGGGGAGGCGCCCTGGGCGACCTGGACGCAGCGGCAGAGATGCTGGCGGAGAACCTGGCGATACGGCGCGAACTCGGCGACAAACTCGGCATCGGCAGCGCGCTCTATGGACAGGGGCTTGTGGCGCTGAAGCGAGAGGATACCGATGCGGCCTGCGCCCTGCTCACGCAGAGCCTGACCATCTTCCGGGAACTGGAGAACCGGCGCGGCATCGCCCATGCGCTGAACGCGCTGGCGTACCTGGCGGTGGCACTAGCGCGACCGGAGCGGGCCGCACGCCTCTTCGGAGCGGCGGAGGCCGTGCGCGAAGCCATCGGCTCGCCACTGCCTCCCAATGAACGCCCCGACTACGAACAGAACCTTGCCATCGCGCGGGCTGCGCTGGGCGAGGAGACGTTCGCCGCCGAACGCGCGCAGGGCCGCGCCCTGCCGCGCGAAAAGGCGCTGAACTATGCGCTGGAATGCCTGTGAAGCCCGTGCGCGTGCGGGTTCGCGAAACTTGCCGCCTGTCGCTTCCGTAACAGTACAAGAACGGCGCTGCGGCGTAAACTTCCCTTCCCGGCGAATGAATTCGCGCCTGCAAAAGCACAAAGTCCACCTGCGTGGACTGACCTGCCCCCGGCTCCCTCCTTAAAGGGAAGGAGAGTAGAGTCGGCGCAGGCCGACTTCGTGCTTTTCCAGCAGCGGTTTCAACCGCCGAAAAAACGGAGCGAGCCATGCTAAACACGACCGGAAACAGAGCCGACAGAGAGGCCGAGCGCAAAGCGCAGGAGAAGGCCCGGCAGCGCGCCGAAGTCGCCTCGATTGTCGCCGGATTACAGACGATACTGGAAGGCGATGAGCAACTGCTCGCCTTCGCGCGCGGACGGCTGGCGGGCGGCTGGCGCGGCAAGCTGAGCGTCGGGCCGGAAGCCTTCTTCGCCCCCTATGTCAACATCGGCCTGACGGAACGCCGCTTCATTCTTCAGCATATCCACCCGGAGAATGGCAGGCCCAGCGAGATTCTGCCGCACTTCTTCCCGCTGTCCGACATCGCCGCGCTCACCTTTACCGACATCGAGACATTCGGGAATGCGCCCGCCTGCCGCCTGATACTGCGCCAGAACAACGAGCAGCATTTCCGGCTGCGGCTCGAAGGCGCGGTCAACTTCGAGAACGCGAAGCAGATGGCCGAGGTGTTCCAATCGCTGACCTCTGCCCGCCGCACCGCCGCCCGGCCCACGCAGAGCGTCTGCGCCCACTGCGGCCATGTCCTCGACCAGCCGTCGAAATTCTGTCCCTACTGCGGCCAGCGCCGCACGGATACGCCCGCGCCGCCGGAGCCGACGAACGGGGCAGCAGTCGCGTCCGCGCCGCCCTCGGAGTCCAGCGCGCCGGAACCGCCCGCCTTCGTCGCGCCTGCGCCGTCCGAAGCGCCGGATGTCGAGACGCCTCCGACCCCGCTGGTCCCGGATGTCGCCGTGTCCGCGCCGCCGTCTGCCTGGTTCGAGACGCCCGTTCCCGACACGCTCGAAGCGCCCTTCGGAGAGGAGCCGCACGCGCCTTCTCTTCCGGAGGAGATCTCCCCGGACACGGCGCGCTACGAGCAGCCGACCTCGGAGATGCTCTCGGAGGCTCTGTCAGAGGCAGAAGAAGTTACCGCCCACGTGGAACCGGAGAACGCGCCGACAGAGG